>Ga0183097_10323_pt1 | contig 113584 bp, 85 predicted proteins | sample BioMet8_FD_128883 | JGI IMG/M metagenome (GOLD analysis project Ga0183097, IMG submission 128883) | Microbial communities from bioreactor (seeded with sewage sludge) at Lawrence Berkeley National Lab, California, USA - Biofuel... | ecosystem: Engineered > Bioreactor > Anaerobic > Unclassified ... | reverse complement strand
ATCGTCCGTCGCAATTTCATCATCCTTTAATTTTAATGATGCAAGCGTATAAGTAAGACTTGAGGCTGCTGCATACTGGTCAACTGCAGGAAGCGTAAATGATATCTGTTCCTGCGTTAAGGCTAATTTTGCAATTTTCATTGTTCCTAAGACAACTTTCGTGCTTAATGCAAATTCTTTCACAGAGCTGTCAGAAGTTTTTGTCTCAGAAAATGCAGATACTGTGCCTATAAGAGTATAGGTTTCGCCAGCTTTGAATGTTACTTTTGATGTTGAAGAAGGAGCAATATCCTTTCCGTCTTTTTGAATTGCAGTAACTGTAATAGTTGGGTCTACATCTGTTATTGTATATCCTTCATCAGCCTTTGCAGTGATATCTGCTGTCGAATTTGTTCCAATTGCTGCGATAGCATCATCTTTACTTGAATATGCTACACCTGTATAAGTAAAATCATCAATAGTGAAATTCGAAGATGTCGGTGCTATTTTTCCATAATCTGTCAGATTAAATGGTGTAGATGCAAGCGATGTCACTGTATCAGCTGCAACTTTATAGTAATAGACATAAAGTTTATTTGTGTCAGAAATATAGCTTGTAGTTACATTAATAGAAAATGTTTTTGTATCCGAATCCACTGAAATATCCGAGCCACCTTCTACATAGGTAGAATCAGCTACTGTATAATCACCACTCGAAATAAACCAACCAACCTTAACATTTTTATCTGTCGGTGCAGAAGTAAGCGTAACAGTTACAGGTGTCTTCTCTGCTACGGCTGTCCCTGCTTTTACAGACTTTACTGCAGGTTGTTCAATAGAAGTATCAATCATCGTTAAAGTCGTATTTGTTCCTGTAGTTGTTGCAAGCAGAGTTTTTGTTCTATCAGTTAAGTCGAGATTTCCGACTGGATAGTATTTATTTGTAGCACCAGCAGTTGCGATAATTTTCTGAGAACTATCTGTATTTTTCGCAACAACTGCATAACCGTCTGTTGAACTGGTAGCATTACTAAGTGTATCACGTGTCCAACCGAGGTCACTGTTAGCATAAGTACTATGTGTTGTTTCATATGCACTCGGGAGATAGAATTTTAAACCACTTACACCCGGATCTTCAATGGTTGCAGAATATTTGCCATCATTATAATTTTGTGATGCAAAATTATGTGATCCTAATTTATTAATTGTAGTGGATTTAAATAAAGCCAACTGAGCGGTTGAGAAATAAGCTGGTACCGCTGTATTCCAAGACGAAGATGCATATCCAAGAGTTTTTTGAATATTTAATACACCCTTTGTATTTTCATAACTGCCTGAATTATTTGAAAGAATGGTCCAACCAACAGATGTTGCGGCACCTTCTGCACTGGTAGCACCGAAGTTCAAAGTACCTGATGTTACTTCTTTTGCATACTTATCGGCAAAAACCGTTACAGGTTCATTTTCTACTGCATATACTGTCGATGTCATAGCCGGGATTGCACCGCTCATGGTCAGCGCCATAGCTGCTGATAACACCCATGAAAGGGCCTTGCCCATAACCTTATTCTTCATGCTTTAACCTCCATGAAATTTATTCACATTTTATACAACCTGGCCACTTTGAAAAACTTGTGGTTTTATGAATAATTCCATGTTCGAAAATTTGCAGGCTGAAGCTGACGAAGGGTTTGAAAAGTCCGGTAATATTACGCGCCGGCTTATTTCCGGCCGGAATCTTATTGAGTTTTATAATGTTCTTGATTATTATTCATACGTTATTTACTTTATTATTGAAATCCTTTGAATTCAGCAGGCATATCATTATAAAATACAGGAGGCTGTTCATGAGCAGTGTATTCAATCTGAAAGACTATCCTATGATGAGAAAATCGATGAAACTGACACTAGATGAATTCTTTCCGATTTGGATAGCGGAAAAGTCTGTTTCCGTCAGGACATCCACCCTCTATCGGAATAATTCTCTTTATAAAAATCATATCAGTCCTGTTCTTGGCAGGTTTAAGCTGGAGGATATCAAACGCCAGGATGTGATTGCGCTGCAGGCATATATTTACAGGAATCTTGCCAGTTCCTCGACGAATGCAGTTATCAGCATGCTGTATTCCGTTATGAAGGCAGCGGTTCAGAATGAAGTGATACTGAAGAATCCCTGTGTCGGGGTTTCACATGTCAGGGCAAAGGAGTATGAACAGCCGGCACGGGACACGATCCATCGGGCTTTGACGATAGACGAGACGAGAATATTTCTGAAGCATGCGGAGGGTTACTGGTATTATCCGCTTTTTATTTTTCTGTTTAACACGGGCTGCCGCTGCGGAGAGGCTTCGGCTCTCCGATGGAGTGATGTGGATACGGAGAAGAATGTCATTCATATCCGGAGGACCGTGACGAGGGGCAAGGACGGCCTGATTGAGGGAAAGCCGAAAACCGGTAAAAGCAGACGGGATATTCCCATGAATGAGGCGGTCCTTCAGGTACTGGAAGAACGGAAGAAGTGCAGGAAGGCGGAAGATGACCATGTATTTTTCACAACAAGCGGGAAGCGCTTCACGGCCAATCTCATCAACAGCGATCTGATCTGTCTCCTGCATGGAATCGAGGAGAAAGAGGGGGTAAAGATTCCCTTCTTTTCGATACATGCAACGCGGGATACATTTGCCACAAGGGCACTTGAAGCAGGGATGGCGCCGAATACGCTGAAGGAAATCCTGGGGCATGCGTCTCTGGCGATGACGATGGATCTGTATGCACATGTTATGCCGAATACCAAACAGGAAGAAATGAAAAAAGTCAGAATCGGAGCGTGAAGAGATGGGGTATATCCCTGCATAAATATTTGGAATTCTTTATGATGGCATATTGACAAAATCCAATCATCAGCTTATTATAATGATAGAAAAATAGAAAATTCCTATCACTGCAATGAGGGGGATACACTTTGGCTCCAAGCAGAGATGAGATAGATAAGTATCTGACTGAGGTGAAAGCTGCAATAGCAGTTAATAACTATAGAATTGATCTTAATGAACATAGATCTGAAAACAGAGAGCTATTCGAGGACTATGTTATTGATGAAGCAAAAGCAAAGGAGATTCTGCTAAATCTTGAAACAGAGGATTTCTCAGAAGTCCGGAATAATGATCATAAAGGATTTGAATAACAACTCCTGTATTTCTTCGGTAAAGATGTAAAATTGGTAGAACGATTCGGGTCAACTGAAGAGAAAACAGTTTCACTATATATAAAGTTCAATAAACTTGATAATTCTTTTATTATTGTCGTATCTTTTCATAAGCAAAAATGGCCTTTGAAATATGCATTCAAGTGATCCTTTTAAATTCGAAATGAGGAGGAAAACAGAATGGCAGGCACAGAAAGAAAGGATTTCTGTGTGGAATGCAGAGACATGAAACCGTATTCCCTCAGGAAAAAATCAATTACCAAAACTATAAGGGATAGAGTTTATGATTTTATAATCACTACGGCAGTCTGTGAGGAATGTGGAAGCGAAATGAGTATACCAGGTCTTCTCGATACAAATGCTCATGAAATTGATGAACAGTATCGTACGGCAGAGGGGCTTGTTACCATCGAAGATATCGAAAACCTTCTGAAGGTATATAACATCGGGAAAGCTCCAATTTCTCTGGCACTCGGTTTCGGTGAAGTCACAATCACACGCTACCTTGCAGGGCAGGTCCCTTCTAAAGAGTATTCCGATGTTATTCGCCACGCACTCTCTTCACCGAAATATATGAAAGAGATGCTGGAAAAGAACAAGGAAAAGATTGCGGATACAGCTTACTCAAAAGGAATGAGTGCCGCTGTAAGCATGGAGAAAACATTTTCCGTTTCTGATAAAATGCTTGGCGTCATATCCTATATCTTTGAAGCAGAGGAAGTAACTCCTCTAATGCTCCAGAAACTGCTTTATTTCATTCAGGGTGTTTATTCCACTCTCTTTGGAAAGTATATTTTCACAGAAACCAGCGAAGCATGGCAGCATGGTCCTGTTTATCGGGATGTATACAATCTCTTCCGTGACTTCAAATATAATCCCATTGATGACGCTCGTTTCTCCATTCTTCGCGGAAAAGCTGATTTGCTGAATGATAATGAACGCAATGTTACAAATCTGGTTCTCAGAACTTTTGGTATGTATGGTGGAAAAACGCTGGAGCGTATTACTCACAAAGAAGAACCCTGGGTCCATTCCCGAAAAGGATATGGTGAGTTCGAGACTTCCAACGAAGAAATCTCTAATGAATCCATAAAGGAGTATTTTTCTTTGGTTAATAATAAATATGATATCAGCAGCATTAATGGCTTGAATGCATATATTACAGCCATGCTCAAAACCGCAGCATAATGACAGGGCTGATTATTTATCTTGTGGGAATCAACATCGCGGCTTTCATTTCCATGGGAGCGGATAAGCGAAGGGCGGAAATGCATCAGTGGCGGATCCGCGAGAGCACGCTGTTTCTGCTGGCGATTCTTGGCGGAAGTGTCGGAGCATTGATTGGCATGCTCGTCTTTCACCATAAGACGAAGCATCTGAAGTTCATGATCGGGATACCGGCGATTCTGATTGCACAGGCGGTCATTGCCGCGGTAATTTACAGCCAGTGCGGCAAATGAAACTTTTTGCAGAATGGAGCTCAGGTGTCCGGGTCAGGTGCACAGCACCTGGCCCTTTTTGTTGTTGTTTTGTTGTAGGCTGGCGTTTATAGTTTTCCCTGACGCAGATAAATTTTTCGAAAAGAGGTACGGAGGGCAGCATGAGTCAGAAGCTACTGTCGGAACAGGTGATGTTTTACAGCATAAGCAATGAATTATCGAATTTCGTGCAGATCCGCACGGAGTTTGATGAAGAGATTGATAAAGGTGTTCTTGAAGGAGCACTCAGACAGGCAATCGTCAGGTATCCGTATTTCAAGGTGAAGACGGCACGTGAAGGGGAGGAGCTGGTTCTGGAAGAGAACGCGGCGCCGCTCTTTGTATATGAAGATGCCGATGCTCCGACGCTGGAGCCGGAGAAGAACCAGGATTATCTCTTCCGGGTTTCGGCAGCCGGGAAAATGATCAACATCAGTTTCCTGCATGCCATTTCTGACGGCGGCGGGTTTATGCCGTTCGTGAAGACAATCTTCTATTATTATTGGCTGCAGAAGACGGGACAGCCGCCGCAGATGACCGATGTGCATCTGGCCGGGGATGCGATCCCGGAAGGAGAGCTCCGCGACTGGATGGCCGATTTTGATGAGCATCAGAAAATGAGGACGCTGCCGGAGAAGGCGGAGGAACCGTTCGTGCTGCCGGTTCAGAAAGATCCGGACAGGCGGGTCTTTGTGTTTACATTTACCATGGACTCGCATGTATTCATGAAATATTCGCAGGAAATCGACGGCAGTCCGAATGCAATCATGGCGCTGTTCATGTCTAGGGCGATTCACAAGATCCATCCGGATGCGGAAAACATTATCGCGGGAGTGGCGGCCAATTTCCGGAAAGCCTCGGGCAATCTTCTGGGCTACCGGGACAATATCGGACTGCTGAAGCTGCCGTATCCTCCGAAAATGGATCAGATGGAGATCACGACGTGCGCGACCTGTGCCAGGGGCAGCATCATTTTACAGAGCGATGACGAGGTGGTGCGGGCAGGACTTGTAAAGTCAAAGCAGTTCAGTCAGTATATCCAAAGTCTGCCGACGCTGGAAGAGAAATGCCGGGTCAGTTCTTATGCCGTCATGAAAGGGAGCGGGTGCGTTACATTTTCCGTGAGCTATGTCGGCAAGCAGGACTACGGGGAACTGAATGAACATATCCGTTTTATGGGCGTCGTGGCGGATGTGAACCTGATGCCGCTGGAGATCGAGGTCATGGCGATGGGAGAGCAGTTTTACATTACGATCGGCCAGAACTTTGCAGACGATGTCTATGTGAAAGGACTGATTGCCGGCCTCGAAGAGGAAGGAATTTCGTGCAGGGATTACAGGCATGATACGCTGCCGTACGAGTACGGGCCGAAATACCTGTAAATCCGGCCATGATTTGATTATCGAATAACGATAAATATTTATTGACAAACAAGCTTGGACGTGTTAGGGTATTTCTGTAAGCGGAAGCTTTGCGGAGGTACCTTCATGAAAGACAGACTGGTTCATTTTACGAAAATCCTTCTCGATGTATTCTTTGTCATCGGGATACCGATCACGGCGGCGGTGCCGTATCTCGTTACGGCAGTCGCCCGGCTTTATTTCCCGACAGCTGCCTACTGGAGCGTTACGCTGGTCATGATGGCCAGCGGTGTTTTCGCGCTGCTGATTCTGTGGGAACTGCGGAAAATGTTCCGGACCGTCATTGCGGAAGACTGCTTCCGCCGTGAAAATGTAGTCAGCCTGTCCCGGATGGGACGGTACAGCTTCGCCATTGCCGGACTGTACTGCATCCGGATTTTTACGGTTCCCACGCCTTCTGCATTTGTCATCATCATTGTCTTCGTCATTGCCGGGCTTTTTTCGAAAGTCCTGTCGCGTGTATTCGATCAGGCCGTTACCTATAAAATTGAAAACGACCTGACCATTTAAGGAGGCTGCCATGATTGAAATGAACCTGGACGTCATGATGGCCAAGCGCAAGATCGGACTCATGGCCCTCGCAGATAAGGTTGACATAACACCTGCAAATCTTTCTATCCTGAAAAACGGAAAAGCGAAGGCAATCCGCTTTTCAACACTTGCAGCCATCTGCCGGGAGCTGGACTGCCAGCCCGGAGATCTTCTTTCGTATAAACCGGATTAATAAAGTCAGTCCGATAAAATCATAAGGAGAAATTGAAAATGGAACTTGTACAAAAAGCCGGCCGGCTGAAAATTCTGGGCCCGGCCTCTCTGATCTACGCTGTTTTTTTCACCTTCTGTCTCTATGAAAACTGGTCGGGAATCACGGTGCCGTTTGCATCGGCGGGGACGCTGGTTTATTTCCGGATCGTCAGCCGGGACCTGTTCCCTGAAAGAACGGAGACTTCCGGCGGATGGCTCCTTGCCGCAGCGATTGTGCTTCTGGGGATTTCGTCCTGCCTGACAGACTGCTCCTCGGTAATCCTGATGAACGCAGCGGGCGGCTTCCTTCTGCTTCTTGTCTATGTCCTGCATTTCTGTTATCCTGATGCGAAATGGAATGCCGGGCAGCAGCTCTCGTCCATGTTCTGTGCCGTCTTCGGAGCGGTGGGCTGTATTTTTGCTCCGTTCTCGGATCTGGCCGGACAGGGCGGGAGCGAAGAGGAAAGGGCGATGTGCGGCGGAGAGCAGGCGGCGTGCGGGACGGCAGAAAAGAAACCCTCAGGAAACGGCCGCCTCATTTTCATCGGAATCATCATAACGGTGCCGGTCCTTGCGGTCGTGCTTCTCCTCCTGTCGGCGGCGGATGCGGTCTTCGGGACAGGTCTGAAGAATCTCTTCGGCAATCTCTATGTTCCGGAGAATCTTCCGGGGATTCTGCTGATGACTTTGTTTGCTTTTTTTGCCTCCTACTGCGGAATCGTGTATCTGCAGAAGGGCGGACTCCGGAAGGAGAGCCGCACGGGCAGCGGCGAACCTCTGCCGTTTATCGTGGCGTCCGGTGCCGTTCTGGCAGTATATCTGATTTTTTCGGCGGTGCAGGTAATCTTCCTTTTCCTGCACAGGGGCAGCCTGCCGGCGCACATGACTTACGCGGAATATGCGCACCAGGGATTCTATCAGCTGCTGGCGGTCTGCATTCTCAATATGCTTGCGGCCGTGGTCTGCACGGAACATCTGCGTGAATCGAAAGTGCTGCGCCGCATCCTGGCAGGCATCAGTCTCTGCACGTATGTCATGCTTGCCTCTGCCGCTTACCGCATGATCCTGTATATCGGCGCTTATGATCTGACGTTTCTTCGCCTTTTTGTCCTTTTTGCCCTGGCGCTCCTGGCTGTTCTGATGGGCGGCGTGATGGTCAGCATTTTCCGGCCGGGCTTCCGTCTGTTTCGTTTTGCCCTTGTGACAGTGACGGTCCTGTATCTCATCTTTTCCTTTGCGCGTCCGGATTACTGGATTGCCCGCTATAATCTGTCGGCAGGCAATTCCGACGCTCTGTATCTCAGTGAGCTTTCTGCGGACTCCGTGCCTGCCTATGCCGGAAAGAACGAACTTCCGGAAGAGGCGAAAGAGACACTGGCCGGCCGGCTTCGGGAATCGGGAGGTGATTTCCGGAAATTCAATTTTTCCAGGACGGCCGCGGAGGATATTCTGAAATGAAAGAAGAATCCTGAGGCAGGCAGAATATTTCGGCGGAAGTCACGAAAAATCCTTCGTTATTTTTGTGAATGATTGCCGATTGAGAAATCCATGAAGCAAAGCGTATACTCATAGGACAGGAATGAGAGAAGGCATCAGAAACGTGAACAGGAGGATGCGCTATGATTACAAATGAGGAAATGATCAGCCTGTCCGATTTGCTGGACGTCAAGCTGAAGGCGAATTTTGCACCGCTGAATAACCGGATGACCCGGATGGAACTGATCATGGAAAACAGCATCCTGCCCAGGATACAGAATCTGGAGTCATGTTATACCTCGACTTATGAAAGGTATAAGAATCATGCGGACAGGGCGGAAGCAGCCTATGCCGATATTGCACTCATCAAAAAGACTGTGATAGAGCACAGCTCAAAAATTAATGAACATAATGAGAAGCTCGAAGAACTTTCGTCGAAGCTGGATGATCATGGCCAGATTCTCAATGAACATACCCGGCTGCTTAATGAACACAGTACAAAACTTGGGGAACTTTCCTCCAAGCTTGATGAGAACACCCGGATTCTGAACGAACAAGGTAAAAAAATTGATGAGCACACCCGGATCCTGAATGAACATGGTAAGAAACTGGACGAGCACACCCGGATCCTGAACGAACATGGTAAGAAACTGGACGAGCACACCCGGATCCTGAATGAACATGGTAAGAAACTAGACGAGCACACCCGGATCCTCAATGCACACAGCGTGAAGCTTGATAGAATCCTGGATAAGCTGGATCAGCTTGCTGCAGGATGATATTATGTCAACCCAACGTGGTGGAAATGTCGAAAATCAGTTGACGTAATTTACCGAACGTGCACAATCTGCTGAAAAACGAAAAGTTCAGACAAATCGTTTGACGGACAAATGCTCTTATTGTACACTAGGGGCATGAGAAAATGGGGCGTGGGGAAAATTCATACGCTAGGAAACGAAAGGACAGACTGACAGTCTGTCCTTTTTCTTTTGCAAAGTTTTTGGAGGAGCCATGAAAAAAATTGCGGTATTAATGGGTTCGGACAGCGACCTTCCGGTTGTCGGAAAAGCGGTCGGCGTGCTGAAGGAATTCGGCGTTCCGTATGAGGTGCACGTTTTTTCCGCGCACCGGACACCTGCGGAAACAGCGGCTTTTGTAAGTTCTGCCGAAGAGAACGGTTTCGGCGTCATCATCGCTGCGGCGGGCATGGCAGCGCATCTGGCGGGGGCGGTCGCCGCCCAGACGACGCTTCCGGTCATCGGCATTCCGGTGAAGTCTGCAGCCCTCGAAGGAATGGATGCCCTGCTTTCAACGGTCATGATGCCTTCCGGGATTCCGGTTGCGACGGTGGCCATCGACGGAGCAAAGAACGCAGCGTATCTGGGCATTGAGATTCTGGCCGTCAGCGATGCGGAGCTTTCGAAGAAACTCAAAGAGGCAAGAGATGCCGGCCGGCAGAAGGTGCTGGAGGCAGACAGAAAAATCATGGCTAAGGAGGCCGACAATGGCAAAGAAGATTGAACAGAAAGAACAGCTTTATGAGGGCAAGGCAAAGAAAGTATTTGCTACAAGTGATCCCGATCTTTACATTACGCATTACAAGGATGACGCGACTGCCCTCAACGGCAAGAAGAAGGGCACCATCGTCGGCAAGGGCGTGATCAACAACCATCTCACGAATTATTTCATGAAGATGCTGGAGAAGGAAGGAATCCCGACTCATTTCGTAAAGGAGCTTTCTGACCGCGACACGCTGGTGAAGCGCGTGAAGATCGTTCCGCTGGAAGTCATTGTGAGAAATGTGGCCGCCGGTTCTCTTGCCAAGCGTCTCGGACTCCCGGAGGGCACGAAGATGAAGAAGACGGTTCTCGAGTACTGCTATAAATGCGACGCGCTCGACGATCCGATGGTCAATGAATATCACATCGCAGCCATGGGCTGGGCTACGAAGAAGGAAATGAAGACGATTGCTTCCTATTCACTGAAGATTGATGAAGTCCTTTCGAAATTCCTGCTGAAGAATCATGTCGAGCTCATCGATTTCAAGCTGGAATTCGGACGTCTCGATGACGGCACGATCGTGCTGGCCGATGAGATCAGCCCGGACACCTGCCGCTTCTGGGATTCGGAAACGCATGAGAAGCTGGACAAGGACCGTTTCAGGAGAGATCTCGGCGGCGTCGAGGAAGCCTATATGGAGATGGAACGCCGGATTCTCGGAAATAAGAAGAAGAAATAAGTACCAGTCAGGAGTCTGCCGCAAAGATGCGGCAGGCTCCGCTTGCTGAAAGGAACCGTAATGGAAAATACGATTCATGAGGAATGCGGTGTCTTCGGGGTCTATGCACCCAAGGCAGATAATGTGGCGGCTACGGCATACTACGGCCTTTTTGCTCTTCAGCACCGCGGGCAGGAAAGCTGCGGAATTGTCGTGAGCAACGGCGGTGAAGTGAAATCCTATCGTGACACGGGAATCGTGAACGATGTGTTTACGCCGGCAAAGCTGGAGTCACTGGGCAGGGGAAGAATGGCAGTGGGACATGTGCGTTACGGCACGACCGGAAATTCCGGAAGACAGAATGCGCAGCCGATCGTCGTGAACCACATCAAGGGCAGCATGACGCTGGCACACAACGGGAACCTGGTCAATTCATATGAGCTGCGTCACGCTCTGGAAATGAACGGATCCATTTTCCACACGACTTCCGATACGGAGGTCATCAGCTATCTGATTACGAAAGAGCGCATCAAGAGCCCGACGATCGAGCATGCGGTCTCGCTTGCGATGAATAAAATCAAAGGGGCCTACAGTCTTGTGCTGATGTCCAGGTCCAAACTGCTGGCCGTGAGGGATCCTCACGGCTTTCGTCCGCTCTGTTACGGACAAAAGACGGACGGGACTTATATCATCGCCTCGGAGAGCTGCGCGCTTGATGCGGTCGGCGCGAAATTCGTGCGGGACGTCCTGCCCGGCGAGATCGTCGTCTTCGACCACAAGGGCGTGACGACGGTGGAGGATCATGTAGGCGAAGCACAGCGAAAAATGTGCATTTTCGAATATATTTATTTTGCAAGACCGGACAGCGTCGTGGACGGATGCTCCGTGCACGATGCGCGCGTCAGGGCAGGCGAATTTTTAGCGAAGCAGCATCCGGTCGATGCCGACATCGTGATCGGCGTGCCGGACTCGGGCCTGGACGCGGCCATCGGCTACTCGCGGGCCTCGGGAATTCCGTACGCGCTTGGGCTCATCAAGAACAAGTACATCGGACGCACGTTCATTGCCCCGACGCAGAAAATGAGAGAGGACACGGTCCGCATCAAGCTGAACGCCATAGGTTCGGTGATCGAGGGAAAACGCGTGGTGCTGATTGATGATTCCATCGTGCGCGGGGTCACGTCCGAACGTCTCGTCAGCCTGATCCGCGGGGCAGGTGCAAAAGAAATCCACATGCGGATCAGTTCACCGCCGTTCCTTCATCCGTGCTACTACGGGACGGACATCGACAGCGAGGAGAACCTGATTGCGCATTCGCATTCGGTGGAGGAAACGGCGAAGATCATCGGCGTTGATTCGCTCGGCTATCTTAATTTCGATTCCGTGACGGCACTGCCGGAGGGAAGGGTCAGTGACGAATACTGTACGGCCTGCTTCGGGGGCAGTTACCCGACGGAGACGCCGAGAGGCGGCAAGGCAAGGCTTGAAAAGAAGGGGGAAATGACATGAGCAGTTTCAGTGAAAGCTACAAGAAGGCGGGCGTCGATATCACGGCGGGCTACAAGGCAGTCGAGCTCATGAAACAGTACGTCGCAAGGACGATGACGCCGGGCGCCTGCTCGGACATCGGAGACTTCGGCGGACTTTTTGCGCTGGATCTTTCGAAATTCCCGAACCCGGTCCTGGTCAGCGGGACGGACGGCGTCGGCACGAAGCTGAAGCTGGCGTATCTTTTGGACAAACATGACACGATCGGAATCGACGCGGTTGCCATGTGCGTGAACGACGTCATCTGCTGCGGTGCGGAGCCGCTGATTTTTCTTGACTATATTGCTCTGGGAAAGAATGTCCCGGAGAAGGTCGCCGCGATCGTTTCCGGCGTTGCGGAGGGCTGCGTGCAGTCGGGCGCGGCACTTGTCGGCGGAGAGACAGCCGAGATGCCGGGCATTTATCCGGAAAATGAATACGACCTTGCGGGCTTCTGCGTCGGGGCCATTTCCCGCGAAAAGGTTCTTGATAAGAAAACGATGAAGGAAGGGGATGCCGTGATCGCGCTGCCTTCCAGCGGCGTGCATTCAAATGGCTTTTCCCTGATCCGGAAGATCTTCGGTCTGGACGAAATGAAGGCGGACCAGCTTACGGCGCCGGTGGCGGAACTGGACGGGAAAGGACTCGGGGAAGTGCTGCTGACTCCGACGAAAATCTACGTGAAGCCGGTACTCGAAGTTTTGAAATGCGCAAAAGTCAGGTCCATTTCCCACATCACCGGCGGAGGCTTCTACGAGAATATTCCGCGGAGCATCCCGGACGGCCTGTGTGCGGAGATCACGAAATCGAAAGTAAAGACGCCGCCGGTCTTCCGGCTGATGCAGAAGCGCGGCGATATCGATGAGCACGACATGTTCAATACGTTCAACATGGGCGTCGGCATGACGATGACGGTCGCGGCGGAAGATGCGGATGCGGCGGTCGCGTGCCTTAAGGTGCAGGGCATCGAAGCCTACGGAATCGGAACAATCGTGCGCGGCGAAGGCTACGAAAAGGTGACGCTGATTTAGGAACCACGGGGACGGGGGTGGTGGTTCCGCCGTCCCGGGAGAGAGGAAGCAGAATGACAGAAGAAGTCAGTGCAGCAGGAAAGGCCGGGAATGCGGAGCAGGCGCAGGTCAGCACAGCGGAACAAACCGGTACCGCGGAGCAGGTCAGGATTGCGGAACAGACCGGGCTCGCTGCGCAGGTCAGGATCGCGGTTCTGGTAAGCGGCGGAGGAACGAACCTGCAGGCACTCATCGATGCAGAGAAAAGCGGGATCATCCGGAGCGGAAAAATCGTGCTGGTGATTTCCAGCCGGGCAGATGTCTACGCACTGAAAAGGGCCCAGGCGGCCGGAATCCGGACGGCGGTCTGCGAGAGGAAAGTGCTGGGCGCAGATTGTGAGAAGGAAATGATCCGGCTTCTGGAAGAAGAGAATATCGAACTGATCGTCCTGGCAGGATTTCTGAGCATCCTGTCTGCAGACTTTACCGGGCGTTATCCGGAGAGGATCCTCAACATCCATCCGGCGCTCATCCCGAGCTTCTGCGGCAAGGGATATTACGGGCTGAAGGTGCATGAAGAGGCGCTGAAGTACGGCGTGAAAGTGACCGGGGCGACGGTTCATTTCGTAAATGAAGTGCCTGACGGCGGACGCATCATCATGCAGAAGGCTGTCGCGGTGAAGGACGGCGACACGCCGGAAATCCTGCAGAGACGCGTGATGGAGGAGGCCGAATGGGTCATCCTGCCGGCAAGCGTCGAGAAGGTTTCGGCGGAAATCGTGAAAAAAGGAACCATCACCCCCGTCCCCGTGGTTCCGGAAGGAACCACCACCCCCGTCCCCGTGGTTCAGACAGAAGGAGGAAGTCATGAAAGAATTTGAACTGAAATACGGCTGCAACCCGAATCAGAAGCCGGCAAAGGTATTGATGGAAAATGGGGCAGACCTGCCGTTTGAAGTCTTAAGCGGCCGCCCGGGCTATATCAATTTTCTGGATGCGCTGAATTCCTGGCAGCTCGTGAAGGAGCTGCGTGAGCAGACGGACCTGCCGGCGGCAGCTTCCTTCAAGCATGTCAGCCCGACATCGGGCGCGCTCGGGATTCCGATGAGCGTGGAGCTGAAGAAGGCCTGCTTCGTTGATGACATCGACGGTCTCGATTCTTCGCCGCTGGCGACGGCCTATGCCCGGGCCCGCGGCACTGACCGCCTTTCTTCTTTCGGCGATTGGATCGCGCTCTCTGAGAAATGTGACGTCGTGACGGCCAGGATCATTTCCCGCGAAGTCTCTGACGGAATCATCGCCCCGGACTTTGAGCCGGCCGCGCTGGAGATCCTGAAGGCCAAGCGGAAAGGAAACTACAACATCGTGAAGATCGACCCGTCCTATGTCCCGGATCTGGTTGAGCACAAGCAGGTCTTCGGCGTGACGTTCGAGCAGGGCCGGAACGATCTGGTCATCGGGAAAGAACTGCTTTCGAATATTGTTACGGAAAATAAGGATCTGCCGGAGGAAGCAGTCCGCGACATGATCGTTTCCCTGATCACTCTGAAATACACGCAGTCGAATTCGGTCTGCTACGCGGCGGAAGGTCAGGCCATCGGCGTCGGCGCAGGGCAGCAGTCGCGAATACACTGCACGAGACTTGCCGGATCGAAGGCTGATCTCTGGTGGCTTCGCCAGAGCACGCGCGTCCTGGATCTTCAGTTCCAAGAAAGCGTCGGCAGGGCGGAGCGCAACAACGCCATCGACCTCTATCTGGGAGAGGAAAGCGAAGATCTTCTGGAGGACGGCGTGTGGCAGAATTATTTTAAAGAGAAGCCGAAGCTGTTTACGAGAGAAGAGAAGAAGGGTTATCTTGCTTCTCACGCGAAAAATGTCACGCTCGGGTCGGATGCGTTCTTCCCGTTTGCGGACAACATTGAGCGCGGCGCGAAGAGCGGCGTCAAATATGTGGCGCAGCCCGGCGGTTCCATCCGCGACGATCTGGTGATCGACGCCTGCAACCGCTTCGGAATGGTCATGTGCTTCACGGGCATCCGCCTGTTCCATCATTGAGAAATGAGGCAGACTGCTGACGGCACCGTCATGAAATCGAAAGGCCGTGCATCTGCCATGAATCAGCATCGATACGGAAAGGACACAGCATGAAAGAAAACAGCACCATCCTGGTGGTAGGCGGCGGCGGACGCGAGCATGCCATTATCCGGAAAATCAGTCAGAGCCCGTTCTGCGGAAAGATCTACGTTCTCCCCGGAAATGCCGGCATGAGAAATGAGGCGGAGCCTGTTGAGATCAAGGCTTCCGACATTGCCGGAATCACGGAGTTTGCGAAAAGCCATGCGGTTGATTTTGCCATTGTCGCGCCGGACGATCCTCTGGCGGCCGGCTGCGTCGACCGTCTTCACGAGGCAGGCATTCCCTGCTTCGGGCCGGAAGCAAAGGCAGCGGCCATCGAAAGCTCAAAGGTATTTTCCAAGGATCTCATGAAGAAGTATCACATCCCGACGGCGGGATATGAAACCTTTACCGAACTGGAGCCGGCTCTCCAATATGTCCGGAAGGCACCTCTTCCGATCGTCGTCAAGGCCGACGGCCTGGCACTCGGAAAGGGCGTCGTGATCTGCGAGAAACGGGAGGATGCCGAAGCAGCGCTGCGCGGGATGATGAGCGGCGAACTGTTCGGGAAGAGCGGGCTTTCCGTTGTGATTGAAGAATTCATGGAAGGCCCGGAAGTCAGCGTGCTTTCCTTTACCGACGGAAAGACGGTGTGCCCGATGGTTTCGAGCATGGACCACAAGCGCGCCCTCGACGGTGACAGGGGCCTCAATACCGGAGGCATGGGAACGGTCGCGCCGAATCCGTATTACACGGAAGTCATTGCGCAGGAATGCATGGAGAAGATTTTCGTGCCGACCGTCCGCGCCATGGAAAAGGAAGGACGCCTCTTCAAAGGCTGCCTCTATTTCGGGCTGATGCTGACAAAGGACGGGCCGAAGGTCGTGGAATATAACTGCCGTTTCGGGGATCCGGAGACGCAGGTCGTGCTGCCGCTTTTGAAGAGCGACCTTCTGGAGATCATGGAAGCGGTCGAGAAGGGCACTCTTTCGGAAATGAAGATTGAATGGGAAGAGGGCAGTGCCTGTTGCGTGATCGAAGCTTCGGAAGGCTATCCCGGAAAATATGAAAAGGGATTCCCGATCACGGTCGCCGAAGATTTCTGCGGCGATCTGTATATTGCGGGAGCAAGGAGTGCGGACGGAACGGAAAAGAGCGGCGGTTCTGCGGTTCCGAAAGGCACGCTGCTTTCCAATGGCGGGCGCGTGCTCGGCGTAACGGCAAAAGGCGCGACGCTGAAGGAAGCGATTGACAGGGCCTATGCGGAAGTGAAGAAGGTCAGCTTTCAGAATGCGTATTACCGGAAGGATATCGGCGCAAGGGCGATGAAGGCACTGGACACCGAAAAGTAATTATGTAAACCGGCCAGTCCCGTGAACACAAACCCGAATAGTTGACAATAAATATTATTTATGTAAACCGGAGGACGAAATGGTCTATCGAATTTTTGTAGAGAAGAAACCGGGTCTGAATCATGAATCGAAAAAGCTTCTGGGAGAGTTCCGGGACATCCTCGGAATCCGCGGCCTTGAGAAGGTGCGTCTCATCAGCCGCTACGACGTTGAAAACATCGATGCGGACCTGATGGAGAAATGCAAGAAGACGGTTTTTTCGGAACCGCAGCAGGATACCGTTTCCGATGAACTGAAGACGGAAGCCGGAGAGAAGATCTTTGCGGTCGAGTATCTGCCGGGCCAGTTCGACCTCCGTGCCGATTCTGCCGCACAGTGCGTGCAGATCGCCTCGGCGGGGGAGCGCCCGCTGGTCAGGACGGCAAGAATCTATGCGGTCAGCGGAAACATTTCCGATGAAGATATTGAGGCGATGAAGCATTACGTCATCAATCCGGTCGAGAGCCGCGAGGCTTCGATGGAAACCTTTGAGACGCTGAAGGAAAATTACGAGGTGCCGACCGAAGTGGAAACGCTCGGCGGTTTCTGCCGTCTGGATGAAGCGGGCCTTGAAGAATTCGTGAAGAATTATTCACTGGCGATGGACGAGGCGGACATCAGGTTCTGCCAGGACTACTTTAAGAGCGAGCACCGGGATCCGACGATCACGGAGATCCGCATGATCGACACCTACTGGTCCGACCACTGCCGTCATACCACATTCCTGACGACCATCGACAACGTCGGCTTCGACGACTATCCGGAAGCGCAGGACGCTTTCGTCAAATACATCCAGGACCGGAAAAAAATCGGCCGCACGAAGCCGGTGAATCTCATGGACCTGGCGACGTTCGGGGCGCGTCTTCTGAAGTCGGAAGGGAAGCTTCCGAATCTGGACGAATCAGAAGAAATCAATGCCTGCACCGTGAAGATGACCATTCAGGTCGACGGGAAGGACGAGGACTGGCTGCTGCTTTTCAAGAATGAGACGCATAACCATCCGACGGAAATCGAGCCATTCGGCGGCGCGGCGACCTGCATCGGCGGCGCCATCCGCGATCCGCTTTCGGGACGTGCCTATGTGTATTCCGCGATGCGCGTGACCGGTGCAGCCAATCCTCTGAAGCCGCTTTCCGAAACGCTGCCGGGCAAGCTCCCGCAGCGGAAACTGGTGACGACCGCGGCGGCAGGCTATTCTTCCTACGGAAATCAGATCGGTCTTGCAACGGGACAGGTCGATGAAATCTATCACGAAGGCTATGCGGCCAAGCGGATGGAAATCGGCGCGGTCATCGGTGCGGTCCCTGCGGAAAATGTAAGAAGAGAAGAACCGGTGCCGGGAGACGTGGTCATTCTGCTCGGCGGACGTACCGGGAGAGACGGCTGCGGCGGCGCGACGGGCTCTTCGAAATCGCACAACGCCGATTCGCTCAAGGTGTGCGGCGCGGAGGTCCAGAAGGGAAATGCCCCGGTCGAACGCAAGCTCCAGAGGCTTTTCCGGAACCGGGAGGCTTCGCTTCTGATCAAGAGATGCAACGACTTCGGGGCAGGCGGCGTATCGGTCGCCATCGGCGAACTGGCCGACGGACTGGAGATCGATTTGAACCGGGTGCCGAAGAAATACGAAGGACTCGACGGGACGGAGCTGGCCATTTCCGAATCCCAGGAGCGCATGGCGGTTGTCGTTGCCAGGGAGGATGCCGAAAAATACATTGCATTTGCCGGAAAGGAAAATCTCGAGGCGACGCCGGTCGCGGTCGTGAAGGCGGAGAAGCGCCTGACCATGACCTGGAACGGAAAGACGATTGTCGATCTGTCGAGGGAGTTCCTGAACTCCAACGGTGCGGAGAAGCATACGAACGCGCTGATCGGAAAGCCGGAAAAAGCCGCGGCCAAAAAATATGCCGGCTTTGCGGAAGCTCTGAAGGCGACTGCCTCGGATCTCAACGTCTGCAGCAAGAGAGGACTGTCGGAAGAATTCGATTCGACAATCGGCGCCGGCACGGTGCTGATGCCGTTTGGAGGGAAATATGAACTGACGCCTCCGCAGGCGCTGGTGAACCAGGTCTCCGTTGAAAATGGTTCGACGGATGCCTGCTCTTTCATGGCCTGGGGCTTCAATCCGTTCATCTGTGAAAAGGATCCGTTCCGCGGCGCCTATCTTTCGGTCGTCGAATCGCTGGCGAAGCTGGCGGCGACGGGTGCGGACATGCATGAATGCTACCTGACATTCCAGGAATATTTCCAGCGCATGGACAGCGACCCAGCGACATGGGGAAAACCGGCTGCCGCCCTGCTCGGCGCCCTGAAGGCGCAGGAAGACTTCGGCTTTGCGGCCATCGGCGGAAAAGATTCGATGAGCGGGTCGTTCGAAAATCTGCACGTGCCGCCGACACTGGTTTCATTTGCCGTGACGAAGGGCGTGAAGTCGGATGCCGTCTCGCCGGAATTCAAAGGCGCAGGCCATGACGTGATTTTCATCAGGCCTCTCTATGATGAGAGCGGACTGGTGCCGGGGTCGGAGAGTGAGAAGATGATTTATCCGTATCTGGAAAATCTGATCCGCACGAAGAGAATCCTTTCGGTCTATACGCCCGGAGAAGGCGGCATCGCGGAGGCGGTGCTCAAGATGGCATTCGGAAACGGAATCGGTTTCCGTTTCGGAAAGATTTCGGCGGAAGGGCTGACGGAATACCTTTACGGTTCGTTCATCGCGGAACTGGCAGACGGCGTGAAGCTTGAAGATGTCCGGGCTGTGCCGGGGAAGAAAATCGATATCGATGAATCGGGAGCAGCGGAAATTCCGGGCGGCGCGCGGGTATCGCTTCTGGGCGTGACGGCGGATGACGGCTGCATCTCGGCAAATATAGAAGAAGCGGACGGCATTTCGCAGGCGGTCTCTCTTGAGGAACTGCGCACGCTCTGGGAAGATAAGCTGGAGCCGATTTTCATCTGCAATCATGTCAAGGGCCAGGAACCGGAGACGTACGAAAAAATTGAATATACGCAGGGGACAGCACAGCATGCCTCTGCGCCGGACTCCATGACCGGTGCCGCAGGCGGCCGGCCGCATGTCCTGATCCCGGTCTTCCCGGGCACGAACTGCGAGTACGATACGGTGAAGGCATGGAAGAGGGCCGGTGCTGAGCCGGAAACATTTGTCGTGAATAATCTGACGAAGGAGAGCATTGCGGAATCCGTGAAGGTCTTCTCCGGCAAGGTCAGGCAGTCGCAGATCGTCTTCATTCCGGGCGGCTTCTCCGGCGGTGATGAACCGGACGGCTCGGGAAAATTCATTACCGCCTTTTTCCGCAACCCGGAGCTTTCGGATGCGGTCATGGAACTTCTGAAGAAGCGCGACGGCCTGATGGCCGGAATCTGCAACGGTTTCCAGGCGCTGGTCAAGCTGGGTCTTGTGCCGTACGGTGAAATCGTTGAATCCAGGGATGACGATCCGACGCTGACCTTCAACCTGATCGGCCGGCATCAGTCGCGGATCGTGCGCACGCGCATCGCCTCGAACCTGAGTCCGTGGTTTACGGAAATCAAAGTCGGGGATGTGTACAGCGTCCCTGTTTCACACGGCGAAGGGCGGTTTGTGGCCGATGAGAAATGGATCGGAAAGCTGAAGGCGGGCGGACAGATCGCGACGCAGTATGTCGGTCTTGACGGCATGCCGACTTCCGACATCCTCTTCAACCCGAACGGCTCGACACTGGCCATCGAGGGCATTACGTCGCCGGACGGCCGGGTGCTCGGGAAGATGGGACATACAGAACGCACGGGAGAAGGGCTTTACCAAAACGTTCCGGGCAATTATAATATGGATATCTTTACATCAGCCGTCAAATATTTCGGTTAATAGAGCCGCAGGAGGGAATCATGGCATTCATTTATGAAGAACCGTCGAGAACATTCAGTGAGTATCTGCTGATCCCGGGCTACACCGGACCGGACTGCATTCCGAGTTCCGTCGATCTGTCGACGCCGCTCGTGAAATACAGAAAGGGAGAGGAATGCCCGATCTGTCTGAAGATCCCGATGGTCTCGGCAATCATGCAGGCGGTCAGCAACGATACGCTGGCAATCGCGCTTGCAAAGGAAGGCGGACTCAGCTTCATTTTCGGATCGCAGTCGATTGAAAGCGAAGCCGAAATGATCCGGAAGGTCAAGAAATACAAAGCGGGTTTCGTTATTTCCGACAGCACGCTGACGCCGGACATGACACTGGCGCAGGTTTATGAAGAAAAAGAAAAGACCGGCCATTCGACGATGCCGGTCACCGATGACGGAACGCCGAACGGAAAGCTCATGGGCATCGTGACTTCAAGAGATTACCGTCCGAGCCGCACGCCCATCGATGCGAAGGTTTCGGAATTCATGACTCCTGTCGCGAAAATGATCACCGGCACCGAGGGCACGACGCTTTCGGAGGCCAACGACATCATCTGGGACCACAAGCTGAATGCCCTGCCGATCATCGACAGCGAAGGCAGACTGCTCTACATCGTTTTCCGCAAGGACTACGATTCGCATAAAGAACATCCGCTGGAAATCCTGGATAAACAGAAGCGTTTTATGGTCGGTGCGGGAATCAACACGCGCGACTTTTCAGAACGGGTGCCGGCCCTGGTGGACGCGGGTGCCGACGTTCTGTGCATCGACAGCTCCGAGGGCTATTCCGTCTGGCAGAAAAACGCGATTGATTTTGTCCGCGGAAAATACGGAGATGCCGTGAAGGTCGGTGCGGGAAATGTAGTCGATCAGGACGGCTTCCGCTACCTGGCAGAATCCGGCGCAGACTTCGTGAAGGTCGGCATCGGCGGCGGGTCCATCTGCATTACGCGCGAGCAGAAGGGCATGGGACGCGGACAGGCGACGGCACTGATTGAAGTGGTCAGGGCCAGGGATGAATATTACCAGGAGACGGGAATTTATGTGCCGGTCTGCTCCGACGGCGGCATCGTGTATGACTATCATATGACGCTGGCACTGGCAATGGGCGCGGACTTCCTGATGCTCGGCCGCTATTTCGCAAGGTTCGATGAGAGCCCAACCAACAAGCTGCTTGTAAACGGCGGCTTTGTGAAGGAATACTGGGGCGAGGGTTCGAACCGGGCCCGCAACTGGCAGAGGTACGATCTCGGCGGCAAGCCGAAGAACGGCATGGCCTTTGAGGAAGGCGTCGACAGCTACGTTCCGTATGCAGGCTCCCTCCACGACAATGTCAATAAATCGCTTCTGAAGATCAAGTCGACGATGTGCAACTGCGGCGTCACAAACATCGGGGACCTGCATCAGAATGCAAAGCTGACGCTTGTCTCCGCAACCTCGATCGTCGAGGGTGGCGCGCATGACGTCATCAAGAAAGAGACGAGCCAGCAGAACTGATTTTCGGAATTATCACAGGAACAGAAAAGATGTACAGGACCCTGCGCTATTCGTAATGATAGCGGCAGGAAAGAATGATGACAGAAGAACCGCCGGTCTGATAGACCGGGCGGTTCTTTGCATCTATGCGCCTGCTGAAACAGCCGGAAAGAGCATATTTCAGTGCTTCGGGTTTTCCGATGGGAAAGGGACTGCCTGCAACAGAGAATGACTGAAAAGACAGGATTATGCTATAATAAAATGGATTCAGGTACCGATGACAGACAGGAGGACAGGACAATGAAAATGAAGATGGCAATCCTCGGCGCGGGCGGTATCGCGCACAAAATGGCAGCGACGATTTCAAAGATGGAAGATGTGGAATGCTATGCGATCGGCTCGCGCGATCTTTCCCACGCGCAGGAATTTGCAGGACAGTACGGATTCACGAAGGCTTATGGTTCCTATGATGAAATGCTGGCGGACGACGCCATTGATCTGGTCTATATTGCGGTGCCTCATTCGCATCACTGCGAGTGGACGTGCGCCGCACTGAATGCCGGACGCAATGTCCTCTGCGAGAAATCTTTTGCGGTAAATGAGGCGGAGGCCCGGAAGATGATCGAGCTGGCAGAACGCCGTCATCTTCTCCTTGCGGAAGCAATCTGGACGCGTTATATGCCGTCCCGCGATATGATCATGAAGCTGGTTGAAAGCGGCACAATCGGCCGGGTCCGCACCGTTTCCGCAAACCTCGGCTATCATATCGAAATGAATGACCGCATGACAAACCCGAATCTGGCCGGCGGCGCGCTTCTGGACCTGACGGTATACACACTGAATTTCGCGAGCATGGTCTGGGGCGATGACATAAAAAAGATCAGTGCGAGCTGCGTCTGTACGGACACCGGTGTCGACGGACAGGATACGGTCATGCTGGAATATCAGGACGGACGCATGGCCTCTCTCTTTACGACGATGTACACGCTGACGAACCGGATGGGTCTTATCTGCGGCGATAAGGGCTTTATCGAGGTCGAGAATATCAACAACCCCAGGCAGATCCGCGTCTATGCACCGGACCGGGACAACCCGAAGCTGCTGGCCTCCTACGATGCGCCGGAACAGATTTCCGGCTACGAATATGAAGTGCTCTCCTGCAAAAAAGCAATCGAAGAGGGACGCATCGAATGCCCGGAAATGCCTCATTCCGAAACCATCCAGATCATGTGTCAGATGGATCAGATCCGGAAGCAGTTCGGAATCGTGTATCCTTTTGAGAAATGAACAGGGATACCCATGGCGGACGCGAACTGCTCTTCACCGCGAAGGATGCGGATGGGGGCAGGCGCGTCCGCGATATTTTGAAAAAGGAATGGGAACTCGTGCACCATGACATTGCCCGCGCCAAATACAGCGAGGGCGGCATCACGGTGGACGGAAAGAGCGTCTATGCCAGCTATGAAATGAAGCCGGGCGAAACGCTCCGTGTCTTTATTCCGGAGAAGAAGAGCGAGACGACGGTGCCGACCGAAGGGAAGCTTGACATTCTTTATGAAGATGCCGATCTGATTGCGGTCAATAAACCTGCAGGTCTTGTTTCGCATCCTTCCCACGGGCACTATGTCGACTCGCTGGCAAATTATGTCGCGTATCATTATGAACAGGAGAACGAAGTGCATGAGATCCGCACGGTCGGAAGGCTGGACAAGGACACGTCGGGCATCCTGCTTTTCGCAAAGAACCGTACCGCCGTATCCAAGCTGACGGAGCAGGCGGAAGACGGACGGAGATCGAAAATATATCTGGCTCTGGCAGCCGGGAAGTTTGCAGAAACAGACCTGACGGTTGATGCGCCGATCGGACGGAAAAGCGAAGGAGCGGAGGCAGAAGAATCTGCGCGCCGCGGGCCGGACGATGAAGATGCAGCCGTGCCGGCAAGTACTTCTGCGTATCCCCGTGCATCCACCGAGCGCTGCATCAGACCGGACGGAGATCCGGCCGTCACGCATATCCATGTGGAGAAGCAGTATGGAGATTATGCACTGCTTTCGGTCACCATCGATACCGGAAGGACTCACCAGATCCGGGTTCATTTATCACATATCGGACATCCGCTTCTGGGAGATGCGCTGTACGGAGAGGGGGCAGTTGAATCCCCGATGCTCCGGCGTACGGCCCTGCACGCCTGGAGGACGGAATTCTTCCAGCCGTTTACCGGAGAGAAAATCGTTCTTCTGGCACCTGTTCCGGACGATATGAAAGCGTTTCTTAAGGACCGTATTCCGTGAAACATCCGCGGAAACGGTCCTGTTTTTATGATTCCACAAGATATAGACGGGAGAACCGGAAAAAAATACACGATTTTGTAAAGATGTGGTTGCGATGCGGCAGGGGATTGTTTAAAATAGAAAGGATTGCAAGCCTCGTGCTGATGCGTTGCGCGGGGATGTCTGTTTTCTATGAGGAAGGGGAAAAAATGGCTGATTTATCTTTAAAGAAAAGTGAGGCGATCGGTTATCTGCCGGATGAGAAACCGACGCCGGGCAGGCTGTTTCTGTATGCCCTGCAGCAGGTCATCGTCATGTTTCCTGCGACCATTGCGGTCGCGCTGATTACCGGTTTCCAGGTATCGACTACGATTTTTGCAAGCGGACTTGCAACACTGTGCTTCATCATGATTTCGGGGAAAAAGATTCCCCTGTATTACGGTTCCTCCTTTGCCTATCTGACGGCGATTTCTTCCATGGTGGCAAGCCAGGGAACCGCTGAACAGATTGCCCAGTTCAATTCGACCGGCATCCTGCCGACGCAGCTGATCCAGTATGCACAGTTCGGCATCATCCTTTCCGGTCTCGTCTCCATCGCGGCAGGAATTCTTGTTCGCTTCGCGGGCAGGAAAGCAGTTGAAACGCTTCTGCCTCCGACCGTTACCGGTTCGGTTGCGATGATCATCGGCCTTACGCTTGCGGGAAATGCACTTACGGATGCGGCTCCGGCGGCGGATGCGACCGGCATTACCGGCTCCGGCTGGGTTTGGGTCGTTTCCCTCATCACGCTTCTTTCCACCGTTATCTATGCAAGATACCTCAAGGGATTCCTTGCGCAGCTGCCTCTTCTTCTGGGTGCTTTTACCGGATGCGCGGCGGCCTGCATTCTTCTCATAGCCGGAACCGGAAACCTTTTCCGCGCCATGCCGGCGGAAGCTCTTGCAGGTTCCCTTTTTACGGCCGGGGTGTTTGCGGTTCCCGCGTTCTCCTTCCCGATTCCGAATGCCGCAGCGGTCATCGCCATCATGCCGATCGCCATTGCGACGATTCCGGAATCAACGGCCCATATTTACCAGATTGACATTTACGTCAATGATCTGGCGAAGAAAAAAGGCTCCAGGAAAAAATACGATCTCGCTTCAATGCTGGACCGCAACCTGATCGGCGACGGACTCTGCGACATGATCTCCGGCCTGGTCGGCGGACCGGCCGGCACGAACTACGGCGAGAACATTTCCACGATGGCCATTACGAAGGTCTTCTCGATTCCGGTGCTGATCGCGGCTTCCATCATTGCCATGGTCATTTCCTTCTTTACGCCGCTCATCCAGGCCATCTACGGAATTCCGCTGGCGGTCATCGGCGGTCTGGAAATGTATCTGTTCGGTGCCATTGCCGCACAGGGCATCGCCATCATGATTGAGAAGAAGGTCGACGTCTTCAACTCCAAGAATATAGCGGTCATCGCGACGATCATGGTCATCGGCATCGGCGGACAGTATGCTTTCGGCGGCAACATCCCGTTCTTCGGAATGAATGTCCCGTGCATCGCAGGCGCGGCCATTTTCGGCATCCTCCTGAACCTGCTGCTTTCTATCGGCCGCAAGGGACTCGGGGAAGACGCTGTTGAAGAAGAAATCGAGGAAGAGGCGGCGGAAGAGACTGCCGCGGTAAATAAATAATTCAGAGGAAGACAAATGGACGGCTACAGGATTCTCGAAATTAAGGAAAGTGTTTTTCAGGACAATGACGAGCGTGCGGAAAAGCTGCGTGCTGGTCTGAAGGAAAAGAAGGTTTATCTGGTTAATCTGATGTCTTCGCCCGGTTCGGGCAAGACGACGACTCTGACGAGGACGATCGAAGCCCTGAAGGATAAGCTGAAGATCGGCGTCATGGAAGCGGATATCGATTCCGATGTCGATGCGAAGACCATTTCTTCACTCGGCGTCAGGACGATCCAGCTGCATACCGGCGGCGCGTGCCATCTCGATGCGAAAATGACGGCGGAGGGTCTGGAAGGTCTCGGCGATTCGGGACTCGACCTCATTTTCCTGGAAAATGTCGGCAATCTTGTCTGTCCGGCGGAGTTCGATACCGGCGCGACAAAGAATGTGATGATTCTTTCCGTTCCGGAAGGGGACGACAAGCCGCTGAAATATCCGCTGATGTTCCAGGTCAGCAGCGTCGTGCTCATCAACAAGATCGATACGGCCGGCGTGTTTGATTTTGACCGGGAGAAGGCGGGAAAAAATATCCTCATGCGCAATCCGGACATGAAGATCTTCGAAATCTCCGCCAAGACCGGAGAGGGCATCGCGGCCTGGACAGACTGGCTTTATAACGAAGTGAAGAAATATCAGGAGAACTGAAGAAAATGAATGAAGATGCGGGACGGCGAATCAGCAGCAATCTTTCAAAGATGGTGAGGCTGAAGACCGTCTCGCATTTTGTTTCCGCGGAGACGGATGAGGCCGAGTTTGTGAAGTTCCGGCAGCTGCTCGATGAACTGTATCCGCTGACCGCGGGGGCAGGGCAGCGGCGTCTCATCGGCAGGACAGGTCTGCTCTACCGCATTCCCGGAAAGAGTGCGGAGAACTCCTGCGTCTTCATGGCACATTACGATGTCGTGCCGGCTGAGGAATCGGAATGGGATTTTGATCCGTTCTCCGGGGAAATGAAGGACGGTTTTATCTGCGGCCGCGGATCGCTTGATACGAAGTGCACGCTCTGCTCCGTCATGGAAGCTGTCGAAGAGAAGCTGAAGGCAGGATGGATTCCGGAGCACGATCTCTATCTTTCATTTTCGGGAGAAGAGGAAGTCGAGGGAGATGACGCTGATGCCATCGTGAAGGATTTCGAGGCACGGAAAGTTCATCCGGACTTTGTCCTGGATGAAGGAGGAGCCGTCATTCCGGAAGGCCTGCCGGGCGTGAAGAGGCCTGCGGCGATGATCGGCATTGCCGAGAAGGGCGTCGCAAACCTGGAGCTTTCGGTGCAGAACGCAGGCGGTCATGCTTCCACGCCACCGAAGAGCACGGCGGTGGGAGAGCTTTCGCGGGCGGCGGTTGCCATCGAGGCTCACCCGTTTCCGGCACAGCTTACGAAGCCGGTGATGGAAATGTTCGGCTATCTCGGAAAGGAAGTCCCCGGAATTTACGGTGCTGCCTTCAGGCATGCAGGACTGCTTTCGCCTGCCATCCGGGCAGCGGCAGCGAAAATGGGCGGCACGTTCAATGCAATGGTCCGGACGACCTGTGCGGTGACGATGATGCAGGGATCGTCCTCCTTCAATGTCCTTCCGGACCGGGCGGTGATGGGAATGAACCTAAGGCTCCTCGGCAGCGATACGATGGAGTCGGCGCTTGCGCGCATCCGGAAGACCGTGAACGACCCGAAGATCGGATACCGGTACATTTCCGGAAGCAACCCTTCGCCGGTCTCGGACTGCGAAGGAAAGAAATGGAAGCAGCTGACAGGCGTCGTGAGACAGTTCTGGCCGGAGGCGCTTCCCGCGCCGTACACGCTGAACGGCGGGACGGATTCGAGACACTTCCACCGGATATCCGGATGCGTGTACAAATTCACGCCGATGGAAATGTCAGCCGCGGAGCGGGGAACCGTTCACGGCCGGAACGAAAAAATAGCAGCCGCGCGGCTGCTGAAGATGACTGAATTCTACGGAAAGCTGATGGAGGAACTGCTGTAGGAACTGCTGCAGGATCCGTTTCCGGTTTTCGCTCAGGTCCGCTTGATGCCGTCGTGTTCGATCGGCGTCCAGCGTCTGGCCGGTACGAAGAGGGACCAGAAGGAGCAGAACGTAAAGAGCATCAGGAAGAGCGGGAAGGTCAGCCATCCCGAAAGGATATCCTTCAGTTTGATGTGGACGTAGCGCGTGGTTTCCCAGGTCATGAAATAAGTGCCGACGAGCGACAGGAGAATGAAAATGACCTGGATCAGGCGCACCCTCTGGAAATAAATTACAATCAGCACGTTGATGATGATCGTCATGAACAGGGAAATAATGGAAAAGGGTCCTGTCAGAAGCAGGGCCAGATTGTCGAATTTCTGGATGGTGGGCTTTTCTTTCATGGAACGGCACCACTGCTTGAAGTAGCGCCCCAGAATCTGGTAGGTGCCGGTGCACCATCTGCAGAGCTGGCGGAAAGCGACGCTGAGCTGATGAGGCTGCTCGTCGTAGCAGATCGCATTGATGGCGAAGGCCACCTTGTCTCCGCGCAGGCAGGTCTGGATGCTGTATTCCACGTCTTCCGTCATGGAAGTCGTCTTCCAGCCGTATTTCTGGAGAAGGGATGTGCGGACGGCAAATCCGGTTCCGGTCAGGAACGGGGAAAGCCCGAGGTTGTACCGGGGAAAGGAATAAAGGAAAGAATAGGCGGTCCAGTAGATCGCGTACCATTTCGTGACGGTGGAGCGGAACGGCTTGCCGGCGAGACGGTTGGCCTGGACGACATCGGAGCCTTCGTTCAGGGCATTGCTCATTTCCTCCATGAAATTCGGGGCGGCGACGTTGTCGGCATCAAAGACAAGAATGGCGTCATAAGCCATGGCCCGTTCTTCCCGCAGGCGCCTAAGTCCCCAGTTGAGTACATCGCCCTTGCCGGTGCGGGGACCTTCGTTGCGCTCCCAGACGGTTGCCAGGGGATAGTGGCGGACGACGTCGGCCGTATGATCGGTGCAGTGGTCGGCGATGACGTAGACGTGCCAGAAATCCTTGGGATATTCCTGTCTGGCGAGGGAATCCAGAAGATAGGGCAGAACCTTTTCTTCATTTCGCGCACAGACAATGACGGCAAAACGGTTCTTTTTATTGGTGATTTTTTCATGCTTCTTACGCTTGCGGAGCAAAAGTCCGAAAGTTGCCACCACGCCGGTCCATGTCAGAAGCAGAGATGAGACCGTCTGGAGAATGATGAAAAATATGATCATTTTTACGATTGGTGTCATATGAAGACATTCTACACTATGGAGGAGGGTTTTGCAATTCAAACTCCTTTTTAGGCCGGTTCATGATATAATCAGTCCATGGAGGATTTCAACATGAAGAAAATGACTGCAGTCCTTGCCTCATTTGCCCTGATTCTCAGTCTTATCGGCGGAATCTGTCCCGCTTCCGGGCTTCAGGAGGTCAGTGCCTCTTCGCTTCCGGCGGACATTCCTGCGGGGATTTATACGATTGCCTCGAGACTGGACTCTTCAAAGGTGCTCGGCATAGAAGGAAACAGTTATGATTCCGGAGCCTCCGTCACCCTTCAGAATGCCAGCGGCAGCGCGGCGCAGAAATTTGTCGTAAAGCCGCTTGGAAACTACCGCTATTCCATTTACAGCTATTATTCGGGAAAATCCGTGGATATCCGCAACGGCGGAACGGTCAGCGGCACGAAAGTCCAGCAGTACAGCCGAAACCGGTCTGCTGCCCAGATCTTCCGCATTTTCAGGGACGAGGCTTCGGGCTCCTATTCGATCGGTCCGTCCAGCTGTTCCCTGGTCTTTGACATTCCGGGCGGCAATGCAAGTGCCGGAAGCGCGATTCAGATTTATGAGAGCAACGGGACGGCTGCCCAGCATTTTGATTTCACGCCCGCATCTGCGGAAATGCTCACGAGCGGCACCTACATCATCCACACTTCCTATGCGGATGAAAAGGTCCTGGATATTGCGGGAGGAAGCACCGCCCGCAGCGGCAATCTCGATATCTGGGATCAGAACAATACCGGAGCGCAGCTCTTTACGCTGACGGCCGTTTCCGACGGCTCCTTCCTCATCAGTCCGCTGTGTTCTTCCCTGGCCCTTGATGCGGCGGGCGGACAGACATCCGACGGCACCAATGTTCAGCAGTATACCTATAATAATACGGCATCCCAGAAATGGAAGGCAGTGCCGACAGCTGACGGATGCTATACGCTGGTGTCCGAACTGTCATCGGCCTGCGGCATGGATGTCTCCGGCGGACTCAGCGACAATGGAAGAAATGTGCAGCTCTGGTCGCTGAACGGCACGGCTGCCCAGAGTTTTTCCTTTGAGATGCTGGATGCCGCACGCACGCTTCCGAGCAATGGGGCGTTCATGGTTTCCTCTTCCCTGGATGCTTCGAAAGCGCTGGATATTGCGGGCGCCTCCACAGAGAACGGCGGAAACCTGCAGATCTGGAATTCAAATTCATCCAATGCACAGAAATTCGTGACATGCTACCTGGGCGGCGGCTGGTACACGCTGCAGTGTGCCTGCTCCGCGAAGATGCTGGATATCGCCGGCGGCAGCAGTGCGGCAGGAGCCAATGTCCAGCAGTATGACGGAAATGGTTCCAATGCCCAGAAGTGGAAATTCGTCTATGCCGGCAATGGGAAATACATCATCCTTTCGGCCCTCGGGACTGTGATGGACGTGGCGGGCGGTCAGTCGTCTGCCGGCACGAACGTGCAGGCCTACAGCGGAAACGGAACGGCAGCGCAGGCTTTTTCGCTGATTCCGACGACGGCGTCCGTCTATACGGCTCCGAAGAAAAACAGCCGTCTGGTGGCAATCGATGCGGGACATCAGCTGCATGCCGATACCGGCACGGAGCCGGTCGGACCGGGTTCCTCGACCATGAAGCAGAAGGTCTCTTCCGGCACATACGGGAATTGGTCCGGACTCAATGAGTACCAGCTCAATCTCGACGTCTCGCTGAAGCTGCGGGACGAACTCAAGAGCCGCGGCTACAGCGTCTATATGATCCGCACGACCAATGATGTCGACATCAGCAACGCCGAAAGAGCTCAGCTGGCGGCGGATGCGGGCGCTGACATTTTCGTCAGGATCCATGGAAATTCCGTCGACAGCAGTTCGGTCAGCGGAGCGCTCTGCTATGCGCCTTCGACTTCGAACCCGTATCTGAGCTCTTCGGTCATTTCCGGTTCCAGAAAGCTTGCACAGCTTCTGGTGAACGGCGAGTGCTCGGCCACGGGACTGCGAAACAGGGGACTTCTGGAAGGCGACGACATGACGGGCATCAACTGGGCCAAGATGCCGGTCGCCATTGTGGAGATGGGCTTCATGAGCAACCAGAGCGACGACCTTTACATGGCATCCTCTTCAGGACAGGCGGCAATCGTCGAGGGACTGGCCAACGGCATCGATGCCTATTTCGGAAACTGAATTCATTTACGGAGACTGCTTTACTGAATGAATAACCGGGGAAACAAGGAAAAATTCATTGCGACGATCCTTCTGTCAGGAGTTCTTGTAGGACTTGCGGCAGGCATCGCCACCCTTGGAATCCGCTGGTATCTGAATGTGGCAGGCAGTACGCTTTCAGGTGCCTCTGTTTCCCAGGCGCTCGTTTCCGCTTCGGAGGTCTCTTCAGCGGGACACGGCATCTCTTCCGGAAGCGGCAGCACTTCCGGCATTTCCGGTGCCTCTCATGCAGGGGATTCTGCCTCCGGTGTTTCAGATGCTTCTTCAGGGTCGGATTCTTCGGACGAGAGTACGGAACCGGATGTTCCGTACCAAGAGACGGATGAATCCGTGTGGGCGGCGCAGATGCCGGCAGACGGCGATGAGATCGTGCCGATCGATCATGCCGCCTATACTTATGAGGAAATGAGACGCGACCTGTATCTGCTTTCGGTCCGCTATCCGGATCTTGTTACCGTCGATTCGCTCGGCGAGACGGCGGACGGACGGCAGGTCATGGAAGCGGTCATCGGAAACCCTCAGGCGGCCAATCATATCGTCGTGCAGTATTCCCTGCATGCGAGGGAATACATCAACACGCTTACGGCTATGAAATCCCTCGAGCTTTATCTCATGAACTACCAGACCGGTCTCTATGACGGCAGGACGTATGCAGATCTTTTTTCCAATGTCTGCATCCATATGGTTCCGATGACGAATCCGGACGGCGTCACGGTGGCGCAGTCGGGACTTGAGCATATCGCGAAGGCAAGTCTCCGGAAGAATCTGGAAGAGACCTATGCATCGGATACAAGACTCGGCCGCACGAAGGCAGCGGAGGCGGATTATTTCAAGACATTCAAGGCAAACGCCCGGGGCGTCGACCTCAATAAGAATTTTGACGTGAACTGGGTGAACTACGTGACAGGCGTTCCGTACAGTTCGACCGACTGCTACAAGGGCCTCTCCGCGAATTCGGAAGCGGAAACGAAGGCGCTGGTCGCGCTTGTGGACCGCGTGAACTGCGTCTGCTTCATTTCCTATCACGCGGCGGGGCAGACCGTCTACTGGAATTACGGACTGACCGGAGAACTGCTTGCGGCAAATAAGGCCCTTGGAACGATGTGCACGAATCTGACCGGCTATGCGTTCGTGCCGGTCTATACCGATTCGTCGAAGGCAGCCGGCGGATGCTCCGACTACATGGAACTCATCCGCTGCATCCCTTCGGTCACGATTGAAACCGGGAGCGGGAAATGTCCGGTCGCGATTGAACAGTTCCAGAAGATCCTGGCGCAGAATATAGATGTCATTCCCGCGGCAGCAGAAAAATACGCGGGATAGAAAGGCGGAAGAAATGGCGAACACACTGATTCTCTACGACGGAAAACTGAGCACGACGGAACGGATTGCAGATTCCCTGAGCTATCTGATCGGAAATGCGATGACGGCGGAACTGACCGAGGCACCGGAAAGCTTCGATGCCTATGAGAAGGTCTGTTTCGTCTTCAATTTCTATGGGACGCTGACCGCGGGCAAAACAAAGGTCTACCTGACGGAGAACAAAGAGCGACTGAAGAAGAAACAGGTTGCATTCGTGGGCGTCGGCATTTCCGACACCGGCTTCGGAAAATACATTCTGGATATGCAGGACCTGATCGGCTGCGGAGAGATTTCCAGCCGTTTCATCAGCGGAGAAGCGCAGGCCATCGAGGCGGGCCATGAGATCGCGAAAGTTCTCCGCGACCCGGAGAAGCCGATGGATGCGGAAACGCTGATGGATTCGATCCGCGCGTTCATTTCCTCACATAATACGATGGCGCTTGCGACCAGCACCGAGAAGGATGTGCGGTGCACTCCGCTGGGTTACCTTTATCTCAATGACATGTTTTACATTTTCTCGGAAGGCGGCAGCAAGTTCCGCGGCCTTCTGGTAAATGAAAAAGTCTCTGCAGCGATTTTCGATCCGTATGCCGGAATGGACAAACTGGGCGGACTGCAGATCACCGGCCGTGCCTCCATTATTCCGTACATGGATGACGAGTACCGGAAAGCGGCGGAAGCCGGCGGACACGATCCGGAGAAGCTGGCAAAGTTTCCGGTCCGTCTCAATCTGATCCGCATCACGCCGTATGTCTATGAATTCCTGAATTCGGAGTTTGCCGCGCACGGGTTCGATGCCAAGCAGGTCTACGTCACCGAATTCAAAAAGAAGAGTCTCCGCGTATGAGCAAGGTTTACACCGCCGCAGCTTTTGCTGCGGCAGCAGTTGTCCTGCGCCTTCTGTGCGGCGTGTCGGGTTTTGCCGAGAGATTTACGCAGATCATGAATCCGATTGCGGTAAATACACTGGGACGCCTGAGCGGCTTCCTTCCTTTCTCGCTGGCCGAGATGCTGATTTATCTGCTGGTCCTTCTCCTGATCGTGTGGATCGTGCGGAGCATCATAAAAGGCGTGCGGAGAGCCGGTGCCGGGAAATACATGCTGAACAGGGGAGCCGTGCTTCTTCTTATTGCCGCGGTTCTTTTCTTCCTTTACGAAGCCAATCAGGACGTGCCGTTTTCCCAGCCGGGTTTTTCCGAAAGATACGGACTCTCAAGCGGTTCCTATTCGACGGAGAATCTGGCGGAGACAGGACGGATGCTGATTCAGAATATCAATGCGCGGGCAGGTTCCGTCAGCCGGGATGAAAAAGAGGTCATGACGGTGTCCGGGAACCTTAAGGAACGGGTCCGGACCGCCATGGAAAATGAAGCGAAAATCTATCCGATCCTGTCGGGCTACTACCCGGAAACAAAAGACATATTTAATTCCCGGGCTCTTTCTTACCTGGGAATCACGGGCGTCTTCTCGGCCGCGACGATGGAAGCGAATGTCAACGTCGACATGACGGCCTACAATATCCCGTTTACGATGTGCCATGAGCTTTCGCATCTGCATGGTTCGATGCCGGAGGATGAATGCAATTTCATTGCCTATCTTGCCTGCCGGGACTCATCGGATGCGGACATTTCCTACAGCGGCTATCTGACCGGCTGGGTCTATGTCGGAAATGAACTCTATGCGCGTGACAAGTCCCTGTGGGAGTCGGCTGCGGAGCAGCTGGATCAGAGAGCCAATCTGGATCTGGAAGCGAATTCGAAATACTGGGATGCCCGCAAGGGCAAAGCCCGGGAAACGGCCGACAGCCTGAACGATTCCTATCTGAAGTCGCAGGGAGAGAGCGAAGGAATCCTAAGCTACGACAAGGCCGTCGACCTGATCGTGACGGAATATCTGAAGAACGGGAGCTGAGAGGCAGACGGAATTAAAAGCGGAGACAGGCATGCCGGATGATTTTATGGAAAAATTAAACGAGGAGCAGAAGGCCGCGGTTCTTGCGACCGAGGGCTATGTGCGCGTGCTGGCAGGGGCCGGCACCGGCAAGACGCGTGCCCTGACGTCCCGGTACTGCTATCTGGTCTCGAAGCTCGGCGTCGCGCCGAAGAATATTCTCTGCGTAACGTTTACGAACCGTGCGGCAAATGAAATGAAGAGCCGCGTCCGCTCGATGCTCGGGGACGATCTTGATCTCGGCTATGTCTGCACCATCCATGCGTTCTGCGTGCAGCTGCTGAGAGAAGACGTGCACGTGCTTCATTTCCCGAAAGAATTCCTGATCCTGGATACGGAGGATGAGAAGGACATTCTGGAGAGGGTCTTCGAGGACATGCACCTGACGCTCCGCGACACGACCATCAAGCGGACCATCGACGAAGTGCTGGAAGGAAAGAAAATGCAGACGGAGTCGTACATCGATGATTTCTATCTGCTGAACAACGACGAGCTCAAGGCGCGCTTCGCAGCGGCCAAAGACCGCGATGAGGAAATCTTCCTGCGCTATTTATATGAACAGAAAAAATGCTTCGGCCTCGATTTCAACGACCTGATCAATTTTGCGTCCTATATCCTGAAGAACTTTCCGGACATCCGTGCGAAGTGGCAGGACCGCATGGAATACGTGATGATCGACGAGTTCCAGGACGTAAGCCTTAGGCAGTACACGATTGCACAATATCTTTCGGGGAAGCATAAGAACCTGTTCATCGTCGGCGATCCGGACCAGACGATCTATACCTGGAGAGGTTCGCACATGCACCTGTTCCTGGACTTCGATAAGAAGTTCCCGGATGCGAAGACGATCGTGCTCGATGCAAATTACCGTTCGACGCCGGAAATCCTGAAGGCTGCGGACTGCGTCATTGCCAATAACAAGCTCCGCTATCCGAAGAAGCTCAGGGCGATCAAACCGGGCGGAAAGAAGCCGCTTTATTTCCATGCTAAAAGCGAGAAGGAGGAAGCGGAGTGGATCTCCGGGGAAATCCTGACGCTGAAAGGCGAGGGCATTCCGTACGGCCGCATCGGCGTGCTGTACCGGGCACATTATCTTTCCCGGGCGCTGGAGGAAGCTTTTATTAAGGAAAAGATTCCGTACCGCATTTTCAGCGGCGTCGAATTTTACGGGCGCAGGGAAATCCGCGACATGGTCTGTTTTCTGCGCATGCTCACAGACGGCGACGACAATGCCTTTCTGAGGACTGTGAACCTTCCTTCGAGGAAAATCGGGAAGAAGAAGCTGGAGTTTCTGCGGGAATACTCTGAATCGCACGGAAAGTCTCTTTACGATTCGCTGAAGGACAATCTGGAAAATGAAATTTTTGAAAAGACGGGCGCGAAGTCTTACGCGGAAGCGGTGGAAAGCGTAAGGCTGGAAGTGATCCTGCAGGAAGAAGCTGCGGCCCAGGGCCTCATGCGGGATCCGGAACGGGAAGCGCCGATGCTTTCAGACATCCTGCAGATGGTGCTGGACCGGACGGGGTACGAATCGTACCTGCGCCTGCAGGGCGATCAGGAAAGACTTGACAATGAAGCGGAATTCAAGAGGGCAGTTGCCGATGCCGGACAGGACTGCGATACGACGCTCCGCGATTTTCTCAGCCGCATTGCCCTTTTTACGAATCTTGATCAGGAAGAAAAAGCCGATACCGTCAAGCTTATGACCGTGCATACCGCCAAGGGAATGGAATATCCCTGCGTCTTTTTATGCGGCCTCAACGAGGGAGTATTTCCCAGCAGGAAAGTGCTGATGCCGGACGATATGGACGAGGAGAGAAGGCTGGCGTATGTGGCGATGACACGCGCAAAAGACCGGCTGTACCTTTCGGATTCGGAGGGCGTCACGAACGACGGAGTCTTTAAATATCCGAGCCGCTTCATTTTCGAGGCAGGTCTTGAGAACATCGAGTGCGTGACGGAACCGGACCGGGAAATTGTCGAGAGGAGCACTCGTTTCATCCGGCAGGATGAGGAAAAGCTTGCAAAGAGGCGGAACCTCTTTGAAGAAGGCAGCCGGGTCCGGCATGAAGTATTCGGCCCGGGAACAATCCTGAAGGTCGAGGCGGGAGAAGGTTACTACGTCATCAAGTTCGATTCCCTGAATACGGAGAGAAATTTGCAGTTTTCCGCACCGCTTCAGGGCTTGACGTCCTGACATCAGGATATTAAACTAGAGCAGCAGTAAAATCTTAATGAATGAAGCAGACAGGTGATAATCTGTTCGCAGGGTCAGGAAATGTCATGGACTGCGAACAAAAAATAAAAAGCTGAAAGAGGGAAAAAAATGAAGAAGACATCAGAAGAACAGATCAGGTCTGTTCAGGACACGATCGCGGAAGCAAAGAAAATCCTGGAGCAGTACGGCTCGCCGTGCTATGTTTTTCATTCGGCGGAATTCACCGGAAATTACAGTGCCCATGAAAAAGCGCTGAAAGAGGCTTACCCGAAATACGAAACAGCCTATTCCGTCAAGACGAATTATGCGCCCCGCATCTGCGAGATCATCAAAGATCTCGGCGGCTATGCGGAAGTTGTCTCAGATATGGAGTACAACTTTGCAAAGCGTCTGGGATATGACAGCCCGCACATTCTCTACAACGGTCCGGCAAAGGGTCCGCTGCTTGAGGAGCATATGATGAACGGCGGCATTGTCAATGTCGACAGCCTCGATGAACTGGAACGCGACCTTGCGTTTGCGGCAGCCCATCCGGACAGGAATTTCAAGCTCGGACTTCGCGCCAACATCGATGTAGGCCAGCCGTTTATTTCCCGGTTCGGCATCGATACGGATAACGGTGATTTTGATGCTGCCGTCAGCAGAATCCGTGCCGCGAAAAATGTCACGCTTTCCGGACTGCACTGCCACATCAGCAAGTCCCGTACGGTCGAAAGCTGGAACAGCCGGGCCACGCAGATGCTGGAGCTTGCCGACCGGTATTTTCCGAATGATCCGCCGGAATACCTGGATCTGGGAAGCGGTATGTTCGGCGTCGTCCAGCCGGAAGTTGCCTCATTTTTCAAAATGGAAATTCCCTCTTATGAAGATTATGCGGAAGCGGCTATCCGGCCGATTGCCGATTACTACGACTCCTGCCAGCCGGAGCAAAGACCGGTGCTCTTTACGGAGCCGGGGACGGATCTCGACAACCGCTATGTTACCATGATCGCGTCCGTGACCGCGGTCAAGCACATCAAGGGGAAGACCTTTGTCGTGCTGGATACCAGTAAATTCAATCTCGGGAAAATCAGCACCGATTTCAATCTTCCGATCGAAATCCTGCCGACAGGCAGCGAAAGCGAAACGGTTGTGCACGCCGATTTTGTCGGATACACCTGCCTTGAATACGATGTGGTCTACCGGGATTACAGCGGACCGCTTTCAGTCGGCGACCTGATTGTTTTCGGAAATGTCGGCGGATATACCAACACGCAGAAGCCGCCGTTTATCCTTCCGCAGTGTGCGATGATCGAAGAGAAGCCGGACGGAACAACCTCTCTCATGAAAAGAATCGAGACCTGGGAAGACATTATGCAGACGTATATCTACCGCGACTGAGAACGACTTTATTCTGCAGCCGGACGGTCAGGGCAGCAAAGCGAGGGCAGCAGAGCAAGGGCAGTACAGGAAGAGCAGCACAGAAAGAGCAGCACGGGAAGGGCGGCAGAGAAAGGACAGAACATGACAGACAGTAAGATTCAGGAAGGCATCGAAAAAATCATCAAGGAAGGCGGGCACATCCTGCTGGAAGCGAAAGATCCCGAAAGCGTCACGTCGGATAAAGACGGACATGCGAATTTCGTGACGGCGTATGATAAGAAGAGCCAGCAATTCCTTGAGGGAAAACTCAGGGAACTTCTCCCGGAAGCTAATTTCGTCGGAGAAGAAAACGGCGAGGATGCTTTCAAAAGCACCTATAAAAAAGGATATGCATTTGTCATCGACCCGATTGACGGAACGACGAATTTCATCTATGCCTACAGGCCGTCGATGATTTCCATCGGACTTCTGAAGGACGGAAAACCTTTCATCGGCGTGGTCTACAATCCCTATACGGATGAATTGTTTTCGGCAAGGAAGGGAATGGGCAGCACGCTCAACGGAAAACCGATCCATGTTTCCAAAGAGCCGATGAAAAGATGCCTCATTTCCTTCGGAACGACGCCGTACCAGGCGAAGTTCTCAAAGATTTCCATGAAGATGGCTTATGATTATCTGGGCCGCTGCGCGGATCTCCGCCGTTCAGGCTCGGCTGCGTACGACCTCTGCAAGGTGGCCTGCGGCTCGACCGTGCTTTTCTTTGAAATGTGTCTGGGCCTGTGGGACTACTGTGCCGGAGCGCTGATCGTGACGGAAGCCGGCGGAAAAATCTGCGATATTTACGGAAAGCCTATACCCTTCAGGGGACCGTCCTCGGTGGTTGCCCGTGCGGCAGGCGTAAAGAAGAGCGAGCTGATCCTGCTGAAAAAGGAATGAATTGTTGTTCAGCGCAGGAATCCCCCGTCCGACCAGAATGCGAATTAAGGCATTGGGTGAAGACGGAGGATTTTTTATACGGCTGAAGCAGAAAATTCATCGGATGAAAATTCTGCGTGAAAACAGTTTGAACACAAATCGGGTGTATGATATCCGAATCAGATGAGAGAATCCGCGGAAGAGAAAACAGCCGCGGGAAAGGAATACAATGTCCAAGACAATCGGAATCGATCTGGGAACGACCAACAGCTGTGTGGCGGTACTCGAAGGAGACGTGCCGGCGGTTATCCCGAATAAGGAAGGCATGCGCACGACACCGTCCGTCGTCGCATTTTCCAAAGACGGCACGCGCATCGTCGGCGCGGCTGCAAGAAGACAGGAAGCCATCAATACGGACAGAACCATTTCCAGCATCAAGAGAGAAATGGGCAGCCGATGGACGAAGAACATCGACGGCAAAAATTATACGCCGCAGGAAATCTCCGCGATGATCCTGATGAAGCTGAAGAAAGATGCCGAGGCGTATCTGGGCAGCCCGGTCAGCGATGCCGTCATTACGGTCCCGGCCTATTTTTCCGATGCCCAGAGACAGGCAACGAAAGATGCCGGACGCATTGCCGGACTCAGCGTGAAGCGCATCATCAATGAGCCGACTGCCGCGGCACTGGCATACGGTCTCGACCACGGACAGGCGCAGACGATTCTCGTGTATGACCTGGGCGGCGGGACATTTGACGTGTCGATCATCCGCATGGGCGACGGCATCCTTGAAGTGCTGGCAACAGCCGGCGACAACCATCTGGGCGGCGACGACTGGGACGCACGGCTTACGGATTACATCGTGAAGGAATTCAGGAAAGAAGCGAAGGTCAAACTCGAAAAAGATCCGGTCGCCATGAGCCGTGTCAGGGAAGAAGCGGAGAAGGCGAAAATCGCGCTTTCCACGGCTGATCATTATTCCTTCAATCTGCCGTTCATTGCCAATGTAAAAGGCCAGCCCGTGAATCTGGATATCCCTGTCACGCGCCAGCTGTTTGAATCCCTGACGGCGGACCTGCTGGGCCGAACAGAGCAGCCGGTCCGCTCTGCACTGGCGGATGCAAAGCTCTCCCCGCAGCAGATCGACCGGGTACTTCTTGTCGGCGGCAGCACGCGCATGCCCTGCGTTATAGGCAAGGTTCGCTCGCTGCTCGGAAAAGATCCGAGCCGGAACATCAATCCGGATGAATGCGTTGCCCTGGGAGCGGCCGTTCAGGGAGGCAAGCTGGGAAATGAACTTTCCGTCGGCTCCGCCGCTGCATCGCTCGTTCTTCTCGACGTGACTCCGCTGTCCCTTTCGATTGAGACGGTCGGGGGCATTTCCTCGGTGCTCATCGGACGCAACTCGACGATTCCGACGAGGAAAAGCCAGATCTTTACGACGGCCGGGAACTTCCAGACAGCCGTCGATGTCAATGTCTATCAGGGCGAGAGAAGATTCGTCCGGGATAATAAGCTCCTGGGGACCTTCCGCCTGGATGGTATCCGCAGGGCGCCGGCCGGCGTGCCGCAGATCGAGGTTACTTTTGATATCGATGCGAACGGCATCGTAAAAGTATCGGCAAAAGACATGGGAACCGGACACCAGCAGCAGATCACGATTACGTCCAGCTCGAATATGACAGAAGAGGAGATCCGCCGCGCGCAGGCGGATACTGCCCGCTACGAAGGCGAGGATGCCAGGAGACAGGAACTTCTCGACATCCGCAACAGCGCCGAAAATTACGTGTATGCGGTCGACAAGGAATATCAGGCGCGCAAGGGAAGTCTCGACAAGCAGGGGGCAAAAACGCTGCATGCGGACATTGAGTACCTGAGGAAGATTATCATCAAGACCAATCCGGAGCGGATGACGGAGCAGGAAGTCGGCGAGATCCGCAATGCGAAATACAAGCTCGAGCAGGATGTCTCATCGATTCTCAATATGACAATCTGAAATGAAAGGGACCACAACCCCCGTCCCCGTGGTTCCGGAACCACGGGGACGGGGGTTGTGGTTCTTCACTTCAGTACAGATAGTACTTGGCGGAAGCGGCTTTGAAGCTTTTCGAGTCGCTTTCACATTTTGTCTTCAGATCCTCGAGGGAGCAGGTGCCGTTTTTTATGGCATCGGTTCCGCTCAGCCGTTCAAACTGGCCGCTGTCAAGAACCCGGAAATCATCCGGGTACAGTTCCCGTATCGTATACATGAGCGTCATTCCGGAAAGTACGCTGTCATATACAGAACGGTCCGTCACGTGCACTTCGACGCCGTTGCAGCTTTCACCGGAGAATTTGGAGGCGGAGGGCGTGAAGGATGTGGCGCGGAAATGTACGCCGTTCAGTCCAAGCCCGTTCATTCTGTCAGCCAGCGCCTGCGCATCGATCCACGGAGCGCCGATGATCTCGAACGGCTTCGTGGTCCCTCTGCCTTCCGATACGTTTGTACCTTCAAAAATGCAGGTCCCGGGATAGACTTCCGCGGTATCCACGGTCGGCATGTTCGGAGAGGGCAGAACCCAGCAGGTGAGTCCGGTATCTTCATAGTACATGTCCCTTTTCCAGTTGCTCATTTTGATGACGGTCAGGTCGCAGCCGATCTTGTCTTCCGTATTCATATACTGTGCCAGCTCGCCGGATGTCAGGCCGTAGCGCTGGGGAATGTGCGTAATCCCGACAAAACTTTCAAAGCCGTCTTCCAGGATGTCTCCCTGCACGGTATTTCCGTTCAGCGGGTTCGGACGGTCCAGCACGATGAAGGGGATGTTCTTTCCGGCAGCTGCCTGCATGGCGTACTGCATCGTGCTGATATAGGTATAGAAACGGCAGCCGACGTCCTGGATATCGTATACGAGGACATCCACATCTGACAGCATCTCATCCGTGGGTCTGCGGGTCTCGCCGTAAAGGCTGTAAACCGGCAGCCCTGTCTTGGCGTCTGTTTCCCCGCCGACCGCATCGCCCGCGGAGGCCGCGCCCCGGATGCCGTGTTCCGGCGCAAAAAGGGCAGTCAGCTTTGCATTTGCGTTCAGGATATCAATCGTGCTGCTGAAGCTGGAATCGACGCCGGTCGCATTTGTAATAAGACCTACTTTCTGATTGGCAAGGATGCTGAAATCCTTCTCCAGGTTGTCGATGCCGAGCCTGACTTTTCCGGTATCCGTTCCGGCCGCCTGCTGTGAGCAGCCTGTCGATGTGCTGAGCATCAGTGTGGAAGAAAGAGCGAGTAACAAGAATTTCCTGATTCTGTTCTTCATTTGAGTTCCCCCCCCGGGGATCCGGCATCTATTTGAATGCCTGCTTAAATATATTTAATCACTCATTTTCTGCCTGTGGGAGCTTTTCTATTTTCCGACACTTCAAAATGATAAAAAAGACAGCCAGCCGGCCAGAAAAATAGTATAATCAAGCTGATGCATATGACATTTTCCAGGAGGTGGTCCGAATGAAATTCTATTTATGCAAGTCATGCGGAAATATGGTGGCTCTGGTTCATGAAGGCGGCGGTCAGCTGGTCTGCTGCGGCTCACCGATGACAGAAGTCCTGCCGAACTCGACAGAGGCTGCCAAGGAGAAACATGTACCGGTAGTCGAGATTCAGGGAAATGAAGTCGTCGTCAAAGTCGGCGAGGTATCGCATCCGATGGAGGAAGCCCATCACATTGAATGGATCATGATCGAGACAAAGATGGGAAGACAGCGCAAGGTGCTCGGCGCAGGCGCTGTTCCGGCAGCGGAATTTTCCATGGTTGACGGAGATGAGTTCGTCGCAGCCTATGCCTACTGCAATCTGCACGGCCTGTGGAAGAGCTGAACCGCAAAGTTAAAACGTAAAGTCCAACTGTAAAGTACAAACGAAACCAGGTGCTGTGAACTTCTTACAGCACCTGATCTTTTTTTTGTCCAGAGCCGGAACATCCGGTCTGTAAAACGGAATCCGGCAGAAAACCAGATGCTCTGCAGAAAATACAGTTTTACAGCAGAATGATTCCGCCTTTCGCGCACTTCTTCCGGATGCTGTCCGGCCAGATGGACGCCTGGACTTCCCCGATGTGCGCACGTCCCAGAAGGAGCATGCACAGCCTGGACTGTCCGATGCCGCCGCCGACCGAGCAGGGCAGTTCACCGTCGAGCAGGGCCTTGTGGAACGGAAGGACCGCGCGGTCCATGCAGTTCGAAGCTTCCAGCTGTTTCTTCAGGGCTGTCTCATCGACACGGATGCCCATGCTGGAAATCTCCAGGGCACACTGCAGCGGTTCAAACCAGAAGATGATGTCTCCGTTTAAATTCCAGTCATCGTAGTCCGGTGCCCGTCCGTCATGCGGCTTCCCGTCTTCCAGCGGCCAGCCGATCTGCATGATGAAAACACAGCCCAGCTCTTTGGCAATCAGGTTCTCGCGTTCCTTGCGGGTCTTCTTCGGCCAGCGCTTTTCGAGTTCCGCCGTCGTCACAAAGCTGATCTTGTCCGGAAGCTTATAGACGGCATCCGGATACTGATACCAAACCTCATGCTCCATGTGCTTGATGACCTGGAAAATCTTCTGGACGACTGCCTTCAGCTTCTTCTCCGTGCGGTCTTTTCTTTCAATGCACATTTCCCAGTCCCACTGGTCTACGTAGACCGAATGAAGATTGTCGAGATCCTCGTCACGTCGGATGGCGTTCATGTTCGTATAGAGTCCTTCGCCGGGTTTGAAATCGTACTGCTTCAGGGCAAGCCGCTTCCATTTGGCAAGAGACTGAACGACTTCAACCGTTTCTCCGGGAATTGCCTTGATGTCAAAACTGACCGGACGCTCGATACCGTTCAGGTTATCATTGAGACCGGTAGCCTTGTCGACGAAAAGCGGAGCGGAGATGCGCTCGAGGTTCATTTTCCGGCCGAATTCCTTCGTAAAAATATCGTGGATGAATTTGATCGCGGCTTCCGTTGTGCGGACATCCATGTGCGGATCGTAATTTTTCGGAATAATCAGTGTCATAAGTTTTCCTTTCAGAAAAAAGATAGTCTTATTTTACGCATGCGTCCGGCGAAATGCAATAATAAAGATAAGGCTGGACATTAAAAAATAAAGAAGCTATCATATCATCTATGGAAACGATAAAAACATTAAGTAAAGAAGTGAAAGAGTTCAGGACACCGTCGATCCTTACGCCTCTTTTCATGGTGCTGGAGGTTATCGCCGATACGCTGCTCCCGTTCCTCATGTCGATGATCGTCGATGAAGGAATCTACAAAAGCGACATGAACCGCATCATCCAGGTGGGGCTCATGATGCTGGGATGCGCCCTGGTCGGTCTGTTTGCCGGCTTCATGGGCGGCTTTTTCGGAGCCAAGGCCTCGACCGGTTTTGCCCGGAACCTGCGCAGCGCCATGTTCCGGAACATCCAGGATTTCTCTTTTGCGGAAATCGACAAGTACAGCACGTCGGGTCTAGTGACGCGTCTGACGACGGATGTCACGAATATCCAGAATGCCTATCAGATGATTCTGCGCATGTTCGTCCGGGCACCGCTCTCCATCATTTTTGCGATGGGGGCTGCCTTTCTGATCAACGGCAGGATTGCCACGGTCTATCTGGTTGCCGTAATCATCCTTGCGGTTTTCCTGGTACTCATCATGACGAGGACGACCAGGTATTTCCGTCAGGTCTTTGAGAAATACGATGCCCTGAATGAGTCGGTCGAAGAGAATCTGTCCGGCATCCGCGTCGTCAAGGCCTATGTCCGTGAAGATTATGAAAATAACAAATTCATCAAGGCTGTCACGAACCTTTACGGTCTCTTCGTGAAGGCGGAGGGAAATGTGGTGCTCGTGGCGCCGCTGATGAATGCGACGGTCTATGCCTGCATCCTCATCATTTCCTGGCTCGGCGCCAACATGATCGTAACCGGGAACCTGACCACCGGCGAGCTGATGAGCCTTCTGGCTTACTGCATGAATATCCTGATGAGCCTCATGATGGTCGCGATGGTCTTCGTCATGGTCACGATGTCCACGGCTTCGGCACAGCGTATCGCGGAAGTGCTGAACCAGAAGACGTCGATCGCGGAGCCGGAGAATCCGGTTCTTGAGGTGAAGGACGGAAGCATCGATTTTGACGGCGTCGATTTCTCCTATGTAAAAGGAAGCAGGGCCGCTGTCCTCAAGGATATCGACCTGCACATCCGGTCCGGCGAGGTGATCGGAATCATCGGCAGCACGGGTTCTGCAAAGTCTTCGCTGGTCAATCTGATTTCGCGTCTCTATGACGTGACGCAGGGCGACGTGAAGGTCGGCGGAATCGACGTGAGACAATATGATAAGAAGACACTGCGCGACGCGGTTGCCGTCGTCCTCCAGAACAATGTCCTTTTCTCCGGCACCATTCTTGACAATCTCCGCTGGGGAAATAAAGAGGCGACCGAAGAGGAATGCATGGAAGTCTGCCGGATTGCCTGCGCCGATGAATTCATCGAGCAGTTCCCGGACAAATACCATACGCATATCGAGCAGGGCGGAAGCAACGTGTCGGGCGGACAGAAGCAGAGGCTGTGCATTGCGCGCGCCCTTCTGAAGAAACCGAAGGTGCTGGTCATGGACGACAGTACGTCGGCAGTCGATACGGCAACGGAGAAGAAAATCCGGGAAGGCATGAGAAATGCCATTCCGGGTACGACGAAGCTGATCATTACGCAGAGAGTCAGTGCCGTCATGGAGGCGGACCGCGTCATCGTCATGGACAACGGCCGCGTCAACGGCTTCGACACTCCTGAAAATCTGAAGAAGAACAATACGATCTTCCGGGAAGTCTTCGAGGCCCAGCAGGGCTCCGGAGGCGACTTCGATGAGAAGGGAGGTCAGTGAGATGAAGAAAGAAGAAAATGTGATGAACGCCGATGAGGCGAAGGACCTCCGTACCCGCGGCCCCCGCGGAGGAATGCCGCGCGGAGTGAAGATCCGTGTCGAGAATCCGGGGAAGATCCTGAAAAGGCTCCTGGGCTATGTCATGAAGCACTATGCGCTTCATATGATCATCGTCGTGATCTGCATCATCGTGAACGTCTATGCATCTATCCAGGGAACGCTGTTCACGAAGACCCTGATCGACAGCTACATCACCCCGCTCCTCGGAAAGCCGGATCCGGATTTCGGACCGCTTCTGTGGGCCATGGTGCGCGTGGGAATCTTCTATGGCGTCGGCGTCCTGGCGGTCTTTGTGCAGAGCCGGCTGATGATTTATGTCGGACAGGGAACGCTTCTTCGTCTCCGCAAGGAACTCTTCACGCATATGGAGAGCCTGCCAATCCGCTATTTCGATACGCATTCGCGCGGCGACATCATGTCCATTTACACGAACGATGTCGACACGCTGCGCCAGATGATCAGCCAGAGCCTTACGCAGATGCTCTCTTCGGCGATTACCATCGTCAGTACGTTTGTCAGCATGATCATCCTGAGTCTTCCGCTGACAGTCCTTACGGTGGCGATGGTCGCCGTGATGATGGTGGCGACGAAGTACCTTGCCGGTGCATCCGGAAAGTATTTCGTGAAGCAGCAGAGGAATCTCGGAACCGTGAACGGCTTTATCGAGGAAATGATGGCAGGCGAGAAAGTCGTCAAGGTGTTCTCCCATGAGGAGGAAGCCATCAGTGAGTTCGAGAAGCTCAATGACGAACTGTATGATTCGGCAAATAAGGCCAACCGTTTTGCAAACGTCCTCATGCCTGTGACAGCCCAGCTGGGAAATGCCAGCTATGTCCTGTGTGCGATTGTCGGCGGCATTCTCGTCATCAATTTCGGCGGAGGTGCGGGAGCGCTCACGGTCGGAGGACTTGCTTCTTTCCTTACCTTCAACAAGAGCTTCAATATGCCGATCAGCCAGCTGAGCCAGCAGCTCAATTCCATCGTCATGGCACTGGCCGGCGCGGACAGAGTCTTCAAGCTGCTCGATGAGACGCCGGAAACGGATGACGGCTATGTAACGCTTGTCAATGCGGAATACAAAGACGGAAAGCTGACGGAAGCAAAAGAGCGGACCGAACTGTGGGCATGGAAGCATTTCCATAAGACGGACGGAACGACGGAATACAAGGAACTGAAGGGCGACATCGTCATGGACAGCGTCGATTTCGGCTACGTGCCGGAACGTGTCATCCTGCATGACATCGACCTCTTTGCGACGCCGGGACAGAAGATTGCTTTTGTCGGTTCAACCGGTGCCGGCAAGACGACCATCATGAACCTGATTACCCGGTTCTATGACGTCCAGGACGGCAAGATCCGCTACGACGGCATCAACATCAACAAGATCCGGAAAGAGGACCTGCGGCATTCGCTGGGCATTGTCCTTCAGGATACGCATCTCTTTACCGGCACCGTGAGCGAGAACATCCGCTTCGGGAAGCTGGATGCGACGGATGAGGAAGTGCAGGCGGCAGCCAGACTTGCCAATGCGGACGGCTTCATCGAACGTCTTCCGGAAGGCTATGACACGATGCTGAGCGGGGACGGAGCAAATCTTTCCCAGGGCCAGAGGCAGCTTCTGGCAATTGCCAGGGCGGCAATCGCGGATCCGCCGGTGCTGATTCTTGATGAGGCAACTTCTTCCATCGACTCCCGTACCGAGAAGATCGTACAGGAAGGTATGGACAGGCTGATGAAGGGCAGGACGACGTTCGTCATTGCCCACCGTCTTTCGACGATTCAGAACTCCGACTGCATCATGGTCATGGAGAACGGACACATCATTGAAAAAGGCACGCATGCGCAGCTGCTTGCCGAGAAAGGAAAATATTACCAGCTTTACACCGGGAAGGCCGTCGTGGCCTGAGGCGTCTGATCTGAAAGGAGTTCTGATCTGATGAAAAAATTAACTGCACTGCTGCTCTGCCTGATTCTGGCCGTTACGGTTCTTGCCGGCTGCTCGAAATCTTCCGGGGTAAAAGAAGGCGCCGATTTCAGCGGCAACACGCTGACGGTTACCCTGGAATCGAATCCGACGACCGGCTATACATGGGAACAGTCGATTTCAAACCCGAGCATCCTGGAATTCACAAGCGACACCTATGTGTCGAAGACGGACAGCACGGGAAGCGCACTCGACGGTGCGGGAGGCTATGACCATTTCACATTCAAAAGTCTTGCCGAAGGCACAGCTGTCGTGACCTTCACATACGGACAGAACTGGGAAGGCGGAGAGAAGGCGGAAACGCAGAGCGTGACGGTCGAGGTTGATTCCAAGGGAAACATTTCCTCGATCAATGAGAAGTTCGCGGACGGCTCCGGCGTTTCGGCAGGTGCTTCCGCTTCCGGCTCCGGTGATTCGGCAGGTGCTTCCGCTGCCGGATCCGGTGCGTCTGCTTCGGTTTCCGTATCAGACGGGTCGGGATCTTCGGCGTCGGCTTCCGCATCTGCGTCGTAGAAGGCATAAAACCACAAGATATAGTTGAATATGACACATAAATTACTATTTATTACAATAATATTACAAAATTGGTAAAAAAGTCTTTCTTTAGTTTCCATAACATGATATAATTCCTGCTGATCTCAGATTTTAGGGAAAGGCAGGATTTTTTATGCTGAGGAAGAAGCTAGGTGTCCTTCTGCTGTCGGCCGTGATTGCGGTCTCATCAGTCTGTCCGGCGTATGCGGATACGCAGTCGGATATCGCTGATGCGCAGGCGAAGAAGGATACGGCAGAAGCGAACCTTGGGGAGACCGAAAATACGATTGACTCGCTTCAGACGGAGAAGGACGGTCTTTCGTCGTATCTCAATGACCTGAACAGCCAGATCGCGGAGCTGACGGATTCTCTGAACAATCTCGCTTCGCAGATTACGGTCAAGCAGTCGGAAATCGAGCAGACGCGCACGGATGTCCGGAATGCGAAAACCGCGGAAGAAGACCAGTACGACGACATGGAGACCCGGATTCAGTACATGTATGAAAACGGGCAGAACGATCTGCTGACGACGGTCGTGGAATCGGAGAGCATCACCGACTTCATCAACCGGGTCGACGAAATCCGTCAGATGCAGGATTATGACCGTCAGTGTCTCGACGAATACAAGAATGCACGCGAAGAAGTGGAAAATAAGGAGCTTGCCCTTCTTTCCGAAGAAGATGCCCTGGAGTCTCTTCAGAGCGAACAGCAGAATAAACAGGCGGAAGTCCAGGCCCTGGCTGATTCGACCAATACCAAAATCAGCGAATACGTGACAAACATCAGCGCTCAGGAAGAACTGGCAGCTGACCTGCAGAACCAGATTTCCGAACAGCAGAACCTGCTGACGGAACTTCAGGCACGTGCGGCAGCCGAAGCGGAAGCGAAGAGAAAAGCGGAAGAAGAAGCCGCGGCAGCTCTTGCGGCACAGCAGGCAGCGGCAGCAGAGGCAGCCCGAAAGGCAGCGGATGAGGCGGCCCAGAAAGCGGCAGATGAAGCGGCTCAGAGGGCAGCTTCCGAGGCAGCAGCTTCTGCAGCAGCGAAAACAGCTTCGTCTTCATCGGCATCTTCCGCATCCTCCGTATCCTCAGCCGAAGCTTCAGCATCGGCGTCTCCGGCGTCCGGCAGTGCTTCGGCGGATACCGGCTATACGCAGAGCGAACTGGAACTCATCTGGGCAATCGTGGGACAGGAGGACGACAGAAGCTATACAGGCGCACTGGCTGTCATTTCCTGCGCCATGAACCGTGCCGACATCAATTACGGGGGACATGGCACGACAGCTCTCGGACAGCTGACGGCCTACAACCAGTTCTGCTATTCACCGACCATTTCCTCCAGCATCTACTGGCAGAGACGGCTCGGGGGAAATGTACCGGACTACGTCAAGCAGGCGGTGAACGACTGCCTTGTCAAAGGAGTCCGCAACCACGGCTATCTGTATTTCCGGAGCAGCAACCGTACCGGAACTTATGTGCAGATCGGCGGAAACTGGTATTTCTGAAAAAATGAGGTTTACATTTGACGTTTTGTTTGTTATAATAATCTTCGCTTGAAAAATGGAAGGTTAGCTCAGCTGGGAGAGCATTCGCTTGACGTGTGAAAGGTCACAGGTTCGAATCCTGCACCTTCCATCTTTTTTAGGAAGAGAAGGGGTTTGCGGTATACGCAAACCTCTTTTTGTATATTTGCTTTCGAAAAGGGCTTTGGTATAATCATACTATGTCAAAAAATGTCCTGAAGAAAAAACTCAAGCATCTGGTGCCGCTGGCTGTTTACATGGCTGTCTATGTGACGTGGTTCCTGATCATCGACGGAATCGAGCGACCGGATTCCATGCTCATTGAATGGCCGGTTGACAGGGCTATTCCATTTGTGGAAGCTTTCGTTATCCCGTATCTTTCCTGGTTTGCCCTCCTGCCGTTCGGCATCCTGCTCCTGCTTTTCCAGGACGAGGATGCTTACGACAAGCTGTCGACTTTCCTCATGATCGGCATGACCGCCTTTCTTCTGATCTCAACTTTTTTCCCGAATCATCTGGACCTCCGTCCGGAAGTCCTTCCGCGCAATAATTTCTTTACGATGCTGATTGCCGGACTCTGGAAAGCGGACACGGCGGAAAACGTCTGGCCGAGCATCCATGTCTACGACAGTGCCGTGATCGTGCTGATGCTTCTTTTAAGCCATGCTCGCTGGATGAAGAAATTCCGGGTCAGGGCCGTGATGGTGATCTGGGCTTTCCTCATTATTATCGGGACGCTCTTCATCAAGCAGCATGCTTTGTTTGACCATGTGACGGCCTGGATCATGGTGGGCATCGTTGCCCTTCTGATTTTCAAATTCGGGCTCGTCTTCCGATTTGACAGAAAGAAAGCGGAGGCGGCATGAAGCCGGCCGCTTCTGCCGTACCCTCCGAGGTCGGAACCCTTGCCCGGAAGGTCATGGAATTTTCGCGCGACTGTCTGATGGCAGACCTGCCGTATCTGAACAAGGCTTTTTTCCATATGCCGCTCCTGGCAGACGAGGACATCGCTTCTTTCGGAACCAACGGGAAATGGATCCGTTACAGCAGCCTCTGCGTCATTTCCCAGGCAAGGAAAGACCGCGGCAGCTGCTCGCGGGCTTTTTTGCATATGGTGCTTCACTGTCTGTTCCGGCATCCGTTTGAAAGCACGGAGAGGGATTCCCTTCTCTGGAATTTTTCCTGTGACATGGCGGTTGAAAATGTGATTCTGGAGATGGGCCTTGCCTCGACAGCGTCGGACCGGGACGAAGAAATCGAAAAGTTCCTGGGCACGGCGCGGGAAAAAATCGGCATGCTGAATGCGGACCGGATCTGCCGCTACCTGATGACGCATCCGGAGGAGACGCAGGATTTCCTTTCGAAGGAAAAACTTTTCTTCCGGGACGAGCACGCTTTCTGGCACGCGGAAGAGACGGAGAGCCAAGGCGGCCGGCATAACCGGAAGAATGTCAGGGCTGCGGACATGGGATGCCATGACGCGGAAGAAAAAGGCGAAGGCGAGCCGGGCGACCAGGAAGGCATGGCCGGTAAAGGCGGCAGCGAAGACTGGGACAAAATGGGTCAGGAAGCTGTCTCAAACATGGAGTCCTTTGTGCGCGGTCAGGGAAAAGGTGCCGGCGCCATGCTCATGAACCTGAACGCCGTGAACCGTGAGAAGCAGGACTACAGTGAATTCCTGAAAAAGTTTTCCATGCCGGATGAAGAGCTGCTGATCAACGACGATGAATTCGATTACATTTACTACACGTACGGACTGAAGCTTTACACGGACATGCCGCTCATCGAGCCGCTGGAATACCGGGACGAAAACAAGATCCGCGAATTTGTCGTGGCCATCGACACCTCGTGCTCGTGCCAGGGCGAGATGGTGAAGAAATTCCTTGAAAAAACTTATTCCATCCTGAAATCGGGAAATGAGTTTTTTGAGAAATTCAATCTTCATATTCTTCAGTGCGACACGGTGATCCACAGGGATGTGAAAATCACGACAGACGCGGAGTTTGAACGCTACATGGGAAATGCGGAAATCGCCGGCTACGGCGGAACGGATTTCCGTCCCGTTTTCACGCACGTCGACGGGCTCATCCGGAAGGGCGAATTCCGGCACCTGAAAGGGCTGCTTTATTTCACGGACTGCCGCGGGACATTTCCGGAGACCATGCCCGGTTACAAGACGGCGTTCATTTCCATCTATGAAGGAAAACCGATTCCGAAAGTGCCCGCGTGGGCGATACAGATGATCCTGCAGGAGGATGAAGTACAGTGAACATCAAGGAAGCCAAGGAGCAGATCGAGCAGACGGCTGCGGTCTATCTGACAAAGGACGAATACGGAAACTATCTGATTCCCGTCGAGAAGCAGAGACCGGTCTTCATGCTGGGCGCGCCCGGCATCGGCAAGACTGCCATTATGGAACAGATCGCGAGGGAACTGGGCATTGCGCTGGTGTCCTATTCGATGACGCATCATACCAGACAGAGCGCCCTCGGCCTTCCCCTGATCCGCCGGAAGGTGTTTGCCGGGAAGGAATACCAGGTCACGGAGTACACGATGAGTGAGATCATCGCTTCGGTCTACGAGGAAATGGAGAAGACAGGGAAAAAGGAAGGAATCCTATTCCTCGATGAGATCAACTGCGTTTCGGAAACACTGTCCCCGTCGATGCTGCAGTTCCTGCAGTACAAGGTTTTCGGCACGCACCGCGTGCCGGACGGCTGGGTGGTCGTGACCGCGGGCAACCCGCCGCAGTTCAACCGCTCCGTGCGGGAGTTCGACGTCGTGACGATGGACCGCATGAAGATCCTCGAGATCGACCCGGATTATCCGGCGTGGAGAGAATATGCGCAGAACCGGAAAATCCACCGGGCAATCCTGACGTATCTTGATATTAAAAAAGACAATTTCTATCAGGTCGAGACGACGGTTGACGGCAAGTCCTATGTGACGGCCCGCGGCTGGGAAGACCTTTCGGAAATGATGCTGCAGTACGAGAAGAAGGGATATCCGATTGATGAGGTGCTGATCGGACAGTATGTGCGCAGCCGGAGAATCGCGCTTGATTTTACGCAGTACTACGAACTGTTCAATAAATACAAGACCGACTACCAGGTTTTCGATATCCTGAACGGGACGGAAGACCGGGAAGTGGACAGGAGGGCAGAAGCGGCGCCGTTTGATGAACGCATTTCCCTGACCGGGCTTCTTCTCGATGCGGTCCAGAGCAAGATGACGGACAGCGTCCGCAGGGAGCGGGAGCTGAAGAGCCTGCGCACCGTCCTGAAGGAAGTGAAGGAACGTCTCCGTGCGCATGAGAACACCGCGGGCATGCTGACCGGAGAGTCGGCACTCAGTCCGGGCATGCTGCTGAAGACCTGCTCCAAGAAAGTCACAGCGGAAATGGAGAGGGAAGAGGCGGAGGAATCGCTGCTTCCCGAGAAGAAGGACTGCTACTGTTTCGTGCTGGAAAATCTGAAGAGATACCGTACGCTCCTGAAGATGGAATCGATGCAGGACCAGGAGGGGGCCTTTGCGCTCATCAAAAAGGACTACGACCGCCAGGTGCAGGAAATGAGAAAGGAGGCAGCCCGTATCCGGGGGTGTCTCGACTGCCTGTTTGCCTTCACTTTAAGAGTGTTCGGCCAGGGAAATGAAATGCTGATCCTGACGACGGAGCTGACGGTTCATTCCGACAGCGTCGTCTTCATCGGGGAGAATGGATGCGATGCCTATTACGAAAACAGCCGTAATCTGCAGCTGTATGAGAGACAGCAGGAACTGCTGAAGAAACTCGATGCCCTTGATATGGACAGGCTGATCACGGAAAAGCAGGCGGCAGAGGCTGAAACGGAGGAAGAGCAGGCTTGATGTCCGAAAGCAGGGCGGCCGGTCTGTTTCAGTATAAGACGGTATCCGGCGGCATCAAAATCCTCTCCTACACCGGCGAAGACGATGACGTCGTGATTCCGGAGAGCATCGGCGGGACGCCGGTAACGGAACTGGGCGCGGAAGCGTTCAGCTTTACTCCGGCTGAGAAAGTGACGGTGCCGGCTTCGGTGAAGTTCATTGAGGATCCGGCGGACTTATGTGCCGTCCGTCTTGTGATCGATGAGAAGAATCCTTTTTATTCAACAGACGGCTGTGCCATTTACCATCAGACGGAAAACGGGGGGATTCTCTGCGGCGTCAGCATGGCGGACGGACGCAGTGAATATGAAGTCCGGGAAGGAACATCGGAAATCGTTCCCGGCGCTTTCCGGGGATGTCCGCATCTTGAAAGGATCGTGCTGCCGGCATCCCTTGAAAATCTGGGGGAATGCGCCCTGGATTCTTCGGACGGCAGGACGAAAGACAGCGGACTCAGGGAGATCCTGGTACGCGAAGGGAATCCGTATTTCCGTATCGAAGATCAGGCATTGATTTCCTGCGGAAGAGGCAGCGGGAATGCGGCGACGGGCGGGAAGGCAGAAGAGGGGGACAGGCTTCTGCGGTATTTCGGCAATGCGGAGGACTATCGGATTCCCGGAGGAATCACTTCTGTCGGGCCGCGTGCCTTCCGCGGGGCACGCCTGAAAACGATCCGGATTCCCGCTGGTATCTGCCGGATCGGAGCGGAAGCGCTGAAGGACTGCGCGGAAATCGAAAAGATCAGCCTGGAGGCAGATAGTTCGGAAATCTATGTGCCGGCCCTTGCATTCCGGAAAGAAGAAGTCTTCCGGCTGCTCGGCGACAGAATGGAAAGGTCTGCGGAGGATCCGTCTGAAAAGGCTGAGTCGGTCTTTGACTACGGAGGCTATGACGCCCTCTTCGATACCTATCCCTACACGGAGTACCGGATGAAGATGGCATTCTGCCGTTTCGATGCACCCGTTCTTCTGAGCCGCTCAGTACGTGAACACTACCGGGAGTATCTTTCCTTCCATCTTGATAAAATCCTGAAGGTCATTGCCGAAAAGGAAGATTCCTCAAGTCTCCGGAAAATGATGCAGTACGGCTTCTTCACGGAGGAGAATATTTTCCAAGTCCTGGACTATTTCAGTATCGCTGCAGGGCCGCTGCTGACGGAACCTGTCCTGCGCTATAAACAGGAACATTTCCCGGACTGCCAGCCGGATATGGAGCTTTAAAGAAGGAATTGGCAGAACCACCACCCCCGTCCCCGTGGTTCCGGAACCACGGGGACGGGGGTGGTGGTTCTGCGAAATGCGAGTTATAATTGAAGCATGAAAAAAACAGACCGCATTTATCAGGACTATCTCAATATTCTGAAAGAAGAGCTGATTCCTGCCACAGGATGCACGGAGCCCATCGCCATTGCGTATGTCGCTGCCAAAGCAAGGGAGGTTCTGGGAGAACTTCCGCAAAGCTGTGAGATTGAGGTCAGCGGAAACATCATCAAGAATGTGAAGAGCGTCATCGTACCGAATACCGGAGGACTGCGCGGAATTGAATCGGCCGTTGCTGCCGGCGTGACCGTCGGCCGTGCCGATCTCCTTCTGGAGGTCCTCTCGAAAGTCCGGCCGGAAGACACCGGGAAGATCAGTGCGTTTGCGAAGCAGCATCCGGTGAAAATCATTCCGTCCGGACATCCTGCCGTCTTTTACATTGCCGTTACACTCCGGGCAGCAGGGCATGAATCCTGCGTCATCGTCGAAAACTACCATACGAATATCACGAAGATTCTGAAAGACGGCCGCATTCTTTTTTCGAAGGAATGCGAATCTTCCGATGCTGCGGGAAATGAAACCGGCTGCCGGAGCGCCCTCACGGTCCGTGATATCACGGAATTTGCCGACAGTGCCGATCCGGAAGACCTGAAGCCGCTTGTCGGGCGCCAGATTGAACGGAACATGGCCATTGCCGAGGAAGGAATCCGTGGGAACTGGGGAGCCGGCGTCGGGAAGGTCCTGCTGGACACCTGCGGTGAGGATGTCCGCGTGCGTGCCCGTGCGATGGCTGCTGCCGGCTCCGATGCGAGGATGAGCGGCTGCGAGATGCAGGTCATCATTGTTGCCGGCTCGGGAAACCAGGGCATCACGGCCAGCGTGCCGGTTGCGGTGTTCGGAAAAGAAACGGGAGCGGATGAGGGACTCATTTACCGGGCGGTCGCACTCTCGGATCTGGTGACGCTCGAGCAGAAGGAACGCATCGGAAGACTTTCTGCTTTCTGCGGAACTGTCTGCGCAGGATCGGGTGCCGGCGCGGGAATCGCCTATCTGTGCGGCGGAGGCTATAAGGGCGTTGCCCATACGATCGTGAATGCGCTTGCCGTCGTCTCGGGAATGGTGTGTGACGGGGCGAAACCCTCGTGTGCCGCCAAGATCGCCTCTTCCGTCGATGCCGGAATCATGGGCTGGGAAATGTACCGGCACGGACGGCAGTTCTTCAGCGGAGACGGGATCGTGACCAAGGGGGTCGACAATACCATCCGGAATGTCGGACGGATGGCGAAGGAAGGCATGCGTGAGACCGACCGGCAAATCCTGGACATCATGGTAGGAAAGAAATAAAAACCCGCGCAGGAATCCGGACACATCCGAAAGTTTGTGTGAATGAAAGATTTGCTTGCAAAATCATTTCCCCCGCGCTATGATAAAATTAAGATTGAATCCTAATAGTAATAACTCTCAGGACAGTTCAATCCCAAGGAGGCGGAAATGAGGAAAAATGAGATGCGTCTTACTAATGAAGTAGGAGCACCGGTGGCGGAGAACGAGAATTCCCTCACCTTCGGACCGAGAGGTCCGGTAGCTATGCAGGATGTATGGCTATTGGAAAAACTTGCGCATTTTGACCGCGAGGTCATTCCGGAACGCCGCATGCATGCAAAAGGGTGGGGCGCTTACGGAACACTGAAGATTACACAGGACATTACACAATGGTCAAAGGCGGCTGTCTTTAAGCCGGGCACGAAGACCGACTGCTTTATCCGTTTCTCGACGGTAGCCGGTGAAAGAGGAGCGGCTGATGCCGAAAGAGACATCCGCGGCGTTGCGGTGAAATTCTACACGACAGAAGGCAACTGGGATCTTGTCGGAAATAATACCCCGACGTTCTTTATCCGTGACGTACATAATTTCCCGGATCTGAACCGCGCCGTCAAGCGCGACCCGCATACCGGAATGCGTTCCGCCCAGAACAACTGGGACTTCTGGACGCTTCTTCCGGAGTGCTTCCATCAGATCACGGTTGTGATGTCCGACCGCGGAATCCCGGCATCCTTCCGCAACATGCATTTCTACGGCGAGCATACCTTCTCCCTGTACAACAAGAAAAACGAGCGCGTTTGGTGCAAGTTCCATTTCCTGACGGAGCAGGGAATCAAATGCCTGTCAAATAAAGAAGCCGCTGAACTGATTGCCAGGGACCGTGAGTCCCACGGACGCGATCTTTTCGAGCACATTGAGAAAGGCGATTTCCCGAAATGGAAGATGTACGTTCAGATCATGACCGAGGATCAGGCGAAGAATCATTACGAGAATCCGTTTGATATCACGAAGGTCTGGAGCCAGAAGGAATATCCGCTGCATGAGGTCGGCGAACTGGAACTGAACCGGAACCCCGAGAATTACTTCGCGGAGGTGGAGCAGGCAGCTTTTACGCCGGCACATGTGGTTCCGGGCATCGGTTTTTCACCGGATAAATTCCTGCAGGGCAGGCTCTTCGTTTACGGCGATGCACAGAGATACCGCCTTGGCATCAATTACAACCAGATTCCGGTCAATCAGGCAAAACATGCGACGGTTCATGATTATCACCGGGACGGAGCCATGAGGACTGACGGGAATTACGGCAGGGAACCGGCTTATACGCCGAACAGTCTCGGCGACTGGTGTCCGCAGCCTGAAGTCATGGAACCGCCTCTTGATCTGTCCGGCGCGCTCTATGCTTTCGACCCGAAGGATGATCCGACGGACGACTGCTTCCGGGCAGGCGGAAATCTCTGGAGAGTGCTTGCGGAAGACAAGAAAAAGATTCTCATCCGGAATACGGCAGACGATATGGCATCCGTCACAAAGAACATCAAATACCGGCATGCGGTGCACTGCCTGAAGGCAGATCCGGAATACGGGAAACGCATGACAAAAGCCCTGGGGCTTTCGATGCCGACGGTGCAGAAACTGTCAAAGCTTTCAAATGATGAGCTGAATGCAGCGACAATGAATCCGGACATGTAGGATCCGAAAGCCGGTGAAGAGGGGGATTACTATGAAGCAGCTCAGGAATACAAAGCAGAGGCAGATCGTTCTGGAGACAGTTCTTGAACACTGCGACCATCCGACAGCGGATCAGATCTATTTTGCTGTCCGGAAGAAAGACGAAAAAATCAGCCGCGGAACCGTATACCGCAACCTGAATATTCTTTCGGAAGAAGGGGAGATTCTTCATGTCAAGGTGCCGGGAGTAGACCGCTTCGACAGCAGGCAGGATCTGCATTATCATCTTCTGTGTTCGAAATGCGGAAAGCTGACGGATCTTTCGGATCCTTACGATCCGAAATTTGACCATAAGATTGCCAGGGAAAGCGGATACAAGATCAGCCGCCACCGTCTGATCTTTGAAGGTATCTGTCCGGAATGTCAGAAGAAAGAAAAGGAACAGCAGTAAAACAAAAGAAACAGTCATGACAAGTATAGTAATCCAGGCAGAAGGGCCGTTCCGGAAGGGACGGTCCTTTTTTCAGCCTAATTGTAAACCAATAAAATAAACTGGTTGACAATAGGCCGGAAACCGATATACTGATTAACGTGCATGATAATAAAAAGCATCAGGAGGGAGATAAAATGAAGAACAGTGTTAAGACCATGACCTGCATTGCGCTGATGAGCGCGGTCATGTGCATTCTGGGACCGCTTTCCATACCCATCGGACCGGTACCCATCACCCTGACCAATCTGGTCATTTTCATATCGATTTATCTTTTGGGAATGAAATACGGAACCATCAGCTACCTGATTTATTTTCTGCTGGGACTTGCCGGCGTACCCGTTTTTTCAGGCTATACGGGAGGACCGGCCAAAGTGCTCGGTCCGACCGGGGGATATCTGATCGGTTTCTTTCTGATGGCCGTGATTGCAGGGCTCTTTACGGATCGCTTCCGCAGAAATAAAATGATCTGCATTCTCGGAATGGTGCTTGCCACAGCCGTCATGTATGTGCTGGGAACGGCCTGGCTGATGTTTGAGGCAAGCCTGACCCTTGGGGCAGCGCTGGCAGCCGGTGTCCTGCCGTTCATCTGGGAAGACCTGATCAAGATCGTCCTGTCCGCATTCCTCGGACCGGTTCTCAGGAGCCGTCTTTCAGGCGTGCTGCCGATTGAAGGACGTCATCCGGAAAAGGATAAAACAGATACGGAATCAGCCGCGTGAATGGAAGCGGTCAGTCCTGTGAAAGGAAGGGAACGCGCCTTAAAGCACGGACGACCGGGATGGAGACTGCGGCAATTGCCGCTGCAGTCAGAAGTCCGGTGATGATCCTCAGGATAAAGTCCCCGAAAACATAGGCAAAGGTATAATAGCCGTAGATGAGGCTGTCCAGCCAGATGCCGACGGTGTTTGCCGCCGTCGTGACGACAGCTGCGCTAAGACAGATTGGAAAAAGAACGGCGGGTTTTTCTTCAGGATACACGGAGAAAACAGCATGGCAGCGGCGCGCGGCCAGACCGATCAGGATGACGCGCAGGCATGGCGGAATCAGCCAGAGCACGGTCGTGGCCGTGAGCCCGTAGGTCAGAAGCTGGCTGAGAAGCTCCCCGATGAAGGCGGCAGCAGCCGCTTCCCACGGGCCGAACAGAAGAGCACTGATGACGGCCGGAAGGGATCCGAAGGAAACCTTCAGATTGCCGGCCCTTACGGAAATCATCGTGAGGACGAAACACAGGGCACCGGTCATCGCGGTGCGGCACAGAACCTTGGTTTTGGACATAAAAAGACCTCCTTGCAGCATGGCAGTCCTTTCGGAATGCCGTATGCAGGAGGTTTTTCCTGATACGGCAGCGGGATGCGGAATACATACTGCGGACTTACGTCCTTTTGTCCGGAAGACAACTCCCCGTCCTTCCGGCACTCCTCACATGTATTCCTACTCTGCCTGAATGCAGATATCATAAATCACTTTCCGATGGTTTGCAAGTCCTCATTTCCGCAGGATCAGAAGGCTATTCTTTGGACCCGCTGTCAAAGGTATTTTCGACAATTTCCCCGACATCGGCCTGCCGGTCCGTTTCTTCGGCTTCCAGTTCTTTTTCAGCCCGGCTCCGCAGAGTCCTGTGGATGATGCCCTCTTTCTTTTCCTCCCTGGCAACGTCGCTGAAAACTTTCTCGCGGTAGTTGCGGTTGCGGAGCGTCCAGTCGGAACTGGAGATATGCGTCCATTTCTCGACAGCGGCATCTCCCATGGAATGCAGATCGGAAATGATTGCCCCGACTTCCGTGACCGCCTGATTGGCGTCCGCACCGAAAACAGTCAGCGTGGAGGCGTGCAGAAGGAAACTCTTGCTGTTGGAAAGTTCTATCGGCGCTCCTGCCGCATGGGAAGAAAGAATCATGACGGAGATATTCTTTCTCATGGAGAAGGAGTAGCAGCCGAACACCGCAAACACGATTCCCAGAATCAGGAAAAGCAGCATCGGCCCCAGTGAACCGAGGAAGGAGAAAAAGTATCCGACGGACGGCCAGAAGCCTTTCGGAAATTCGGCGTTGTAGATATCTGAAAAACCGGTCGCATTGACGGCGACTGTCAGGGCTGCCTGGGAAAGCAGCAGCTTGAGAAATTTCTTTTCGCCGGCAATAAAAAACACGGCAAAGAGACCGATGAAAAGCAGCACCCAGATGAAAAACGGGAAATCGGATGTAAACATCATGACCAGCGACAGGAACAGGACAACGATCATATCCGTGATCAGGTATAAAGCCGGTCCCAGAAAAAGCAGCGTCAGAATAAAACGCGGCCGGCTGACGCGTCTTCCGCTTTCGATGTTGAGGCCGGAAACGTGGTCCATTTCATACTCGTTATGGTACAGAACCGGACCGAAAAGAGAGACGCCGGATACCCGGTAAATGATGCGCTTGTTCGTAAGCTCGAGGCGGCCGTCCGCAAACATCAGTCTCGGATAATAGCGGTACTTTGCCAGATGGTACTGGCGGATCGGAATTTCGTCTTCCGCAGGGGCGACGATATTCCCGACGATGCTTTCGTGCCGCAGTGCCAGACGGCTTTCCCGGAGGCTCTTTTCCGTGTGCAGCGTCGTTTTTCTGACAAGCTGTTCGGCACGGATATAATCTTCCGTTGCACGTTTTTCTTCGTGTTCGGAAAGCCAGGAATACATTCTCACAGAGAATGGCTTTTTCTGTGCTCCGTTTTCGGAAGTGCTTAAAGCAGTGTTACCCGGTTCCGAAGACTGAGAGTTTTCCTCATGGACATTCGGTTCCTGATTCCCCATCTGATCAGACATCCGTCCGAGCCCTCCGCTCTGTTTTTTCAATCTCATTTATTATAGCATATCAGAAAAAAAGGTAGTAAAATAATTCCAAATACAGGAGATACGAGGGGATATGATCCATTCTGTTCTGTACGCAGAAATTGATATCTTCGCAGCCCTGGTGCTCGTGATCATCATGAGACGGGGAGCCTTTGCGCGTCTCAGTCTGGATCAGAGAATATTCAAGCTGGTCCTGATTCTTCTGTCCCTGCTTCTTGTCTTTGATACCGGCACCTGGATCTTTGACGGTGCACAGAATCAGGCAGGCATTGTCCTTTTGTATCTTTCGGAATACGTTTACTGGATTCTTTCCGTTTCAGTATGCTATGTCCTTCTGCTGTACTGCTGGGTCTTTACCCATGAAAGTCTGGACCGGAAATGGGCCGTGATTTTTGCTGTCCCGCTGGTGTTCGGTCTCATCCTGATTCTTCTGAATCCTTTCAATGGTTTGATTTTTTATTTTACCGCTGAAAATGTCTATGTCCGCGGATCATTTTTCCTTGCAGCAGGAGGGGTTTCTTTCGTCCATCTGGCGGCGGCTTTTTTCGTCGCCGTCCGGAAGGCCCTGAGCGTGAACAAGCAGGAACGCAAGCCGTACCTGATGCTGACTGCGTTTCTTCTGATTTCTCTGGCGGGAGGACTGCTGCAGGTATGCATTTACGGCCTGGTGACGATCTGGATCGGCGTGACGCTTTCGATACTGATGTGCTATGTCTATCTCCAGAACAGCAATCTGGCTATGGATCCGCTGACCGGCCTGAATAACCGCCGGCGCTTCGATGAATATATAGCAGGGCAGGAGGCGTCACCGGATTATTACGCGGAATACTGCATGCTGATTCTGGACATCGATCATTTTAAATCCATCAACGATACGTACGGTCATGAAGAGGGAGATCAGGCCCTGATCCGTACGGCTGCCGTCCTGAAGAAATCCATGTCTGATGAACACGGATTCCTGGCCCGGATCGGAGGGGATGAATTTGCAATCATCCTTCCTTCGACAAATGAAGACAAAATCGCTGCCCTGATATACCTGATCCGCCATAATCTGGAACGGGAAAATGAGACACACGAAAAAACGTATTGTGTCGGCCTGAGCATCGGCTATGCCACACAGTTCGGGAAGAATCTTGATTTCCGGAAACTGTTCACGGCAGCGGACAGCAGCATGTACGAAGACAAGAAGAAAAAACGGTGTGAAGCGCCGGCTGAAAAATAGGAATCGTTCTGTCAAATAAGGCTGCAAAGAGAGGAAACGGATATATGACTGAAAACGGCTCCGAACAATATTCAGAATCCCTGATGAAACTGCAGAACGCGGTGATCGAGGCAATCCGCATCCTGGATTCTCCGGGGGATTTCAGCGGACATATTCAGGAGGCATTCGGAAAAATCGGCAGGGAACTTAAAGCCGACCGTGTCTATATCTTCGCACTGACGGAAAAAGGATTCGGCAGTACCCATGAATGGGACCGACGGGGAGTGCCCTGCTCGCTGGAATCTTTCCGGAATCTTGACCTGAAATACATCCGCAGGTGGCTGCCGATCCTGAACAGGAAAAAGACGGTCCTGGTTCCGGATGTCCGGTCCATTGAGAAAGAATACCCGGATGAGTATGAAATCATGCGGAAATGGAAGATAGTCCGCTACTATGAAATTCCTCTGATCATCGGCGGAAATCTGATCGGCATTCTGGGGATTGATAATCCGCAGGCAGAAAAAATGAATGCCATGGAAGTCGTGCTTCCGTCTTTCGGCTATGTCCTTTCCGGAGTCATGTCACGGGAAGAGGAAAGCAGCGTTCAGCAGAAGAGATATGCGACGGCTATCCGCGCGGCGCGTCTGACGGTCTGGGAATACGATATTCCCGGAAAGAGGATTCTCCTTTCACCTGGGCTCAGCGAAGGGAAGACATCGGTGATATACGGAATGGGACATGAAGGTATATTGGAAAATGTTCCGGATTCCATGGAGTATCTCTGCCTTGAGGAAGAGGACCGCAGGGAATACCGGCGTCTTTTTTCGGAGATTGCCGGCGGTGCCGATTCTGCCGAAGCGGACATCTGGTTCCGCCGTGCCGATAACGGGAAGCCGCAGTGCGAACATGCCGCCTATTATGTCGTGAAAGATGCCGAAGGAAAACCGCAGAAGGCCTTCGGCGTCAGCCACGTCGTTACGGCGGAAAAACTGGAAGAGAAGAATTTCCGGCGTGCGATGCAGAACATCATTTCCGTCAATCCGGAATCGCTCGGTGCTTTTGAAATCAATCTGACAGCAAATCTGCGCGGGCAAGGTCACGGAACATCTCTGCTCATCAGGCAGGCAGTCCGGGGCCAGACTTACGATGGCCTGGTCTCTGCTGTCGTGAGACTGATCCCTGATAAGGCGGATAAGGAAAAATTCCGGAAAACTTTCGGACGCAGGAATCTCCTGGCCTCCTTTGAAAGCGGCAGGACAGGTCTCAGCACGGAATACAGGAGGAAGGGTGAAGACGGGCTGATGATCTGGGTCAGGACGTATGCCAGCATGCTGCGGAATCCGGAAACAGGCGACGTTGCGGGCGTTCTATATTCTCTGGATATTTCCAGGGAGAAGCGTCAGGAGGAAATCATCCGTATCATTACCGGTCAGGCCTATGACTTCGTGGCGCTTGTCAGTCTGGAAACCGGGCGCTTTCAGCTTCTGCATGCATCAGGCAGTTTCAAGCATGAATTCGGAGGCATTGCAAGCGGTGAAGATGCCTTATATGATCTGAAGGATCTGCTCCGGATTGCACTGACGAAGGTGCAGGACCCAGAAAAAAAGAAGAAATATGCGCGCTTCGCGTCCGGCAGAATGATTGCCCGGATGCTGGAGAGAGACGGCTATTATGAATACATGACGGAAGAGATCATGCCTTCCTACCGCAGCGGGACGACCTGCCATAAATTCCAGAACTACTATCTGTCGCGGGAAGACAGGACGGCCCTGGTCCTGGCTTCTGACGTAACGGAAGCAGTCCGCCAGCAGAAGGACGAAGCCGAAGCGGCGAAGGCAGAAACGGAGCACATGAATGATCTTCTGAATTTCATTTCCAGCGGCATCAGCATCATGCACATGCCGGATCCGGATCATCTGGTCGTCGACTATGCCAATTTCCAGACTTTCCGCCTTCTGAAATATGATCTGCCGGACGGTATCGTACAGCGCCCTTCGGAAACAAGAGATGCCAAAAGGGCAGCGCGGTTTGCCGATGCGTTCCTGACGGTCTGCGAAGAGGACAGGGAAAGGGTGCGCAGGACTTTCCATGACCATTACCATTCGAAGTATTTCCGGATTGAACCTTTTCGCATGCTATGCGCAGACGGCTCTGCAATCTGGGTCGAGGTCAGGGAGAACTTACGGGAAATTACGAAGGAGGGACGGATCTTCTATGCCTCTTTCCGGGATGTGACGGAAGAGAAGCGCATGCAGGATGAGCTGGCGGCGAATTTCGAAATGGAAAAGAAACTGAGAAATGAAGCCATTGCCGCCAATGCCGCGAAGTCGGATTTTCTGTCGCGAATCAGCCATGATATCCGTACGCCGATGAATGTCATCAAGAGCAAGACGGATTTTGCCTTTGAAGATATCGGAGACATGGAGAAACTGATAAAAGACCTTCAGGATATCCGCACAGCGAATCACTTCCTGCTGAGCCTGATCAATGATATCCTGGATATTTCCAAGATTGACAGCGGAGTAATGGAACTGCATCCGGAACCGTATGCGTCCCGGGACTTTGAAGCGACAATCCGTACCATGTTCGAGCCTCTCTGCAGAAAGAAGAAGATCCATTTCGTGATGAAGAACGATGGTGCGGAGTGCACGGTCCTGATTGACAAAGTACGTCTGGACCAGGTTACGCTGAACCTGATTTCCAATGCGGTCAAGTATACGCCGGAAGGCGGGACGGTTACGTTCACGAGGCACTGCATTCTCCGGACAGACGGGATGCGGGACTGCACGATCTGCGTGAAAGACAACGGCATCGGAATGAGCAGGGAATTTCAGAAGGTCATGTTCGATCCCTTTACGCGCGAGACGGACGGCAGGAGAAAGACGCTGACCGAACAGGGAACCGGTCTCGGACTTTCCATTGTCAAGAAGATTGTTGATATGATGAACAGCACCATCCAGGTGGAGAGCAGCCCCGGAAAAGGAACGAAAATGACCGTCAGGTTTTCCTGCCCGGATGTGCCTGAAGCCGAGAACACGGTCAGGGAGACTCAGCCGGCTGTACAGGAGACGGACGGCAGAACCGGGAAGCAGACGGTGATCGGAAAGACGGAAGAGAAGAATCTGTGCATCCTTCTGGCGGAGGACCATGACATGAATGCGGAAATCGCCCAGAGGCTGCTGAAGAAAAACGGTTTTGAAAGCGTCCGTGCCGAAGACGGAAAGAAAGCTGCGGAAATCTTCGGCAGGTCGCTGAAAGGAACCTTTGCGGCCATCCTGATGGATATCCAGATGCCGGTCATGAACGGCTATGAGGCGACGAAGGCCATCCGTGCCATGCGGCGCCGGGACGCTAAGGACATTCCGATTATCGCCATGACGGCGGATGCCTTCGAGGAAGACATCCAGAAATGTCTGGATGCCGGAATGAATGCCCATATTGCCAAGCCGATCGACCCTGTGAAAATGGGACAGACGATCAGGGAGGCAATTGCGGGGAGGCAGTAACCTCACAGAAAGGCGCATCTGTGAAATTGCAAAAACAGTCCGGATGTACTATGATGATAATCAAAGGGCACGGCGGCAAATCCCGTGCCCTTTACTGACGGAAGGAACAGAGGCAGGAATTGAAACAGCCCAGGAAATGGTACAAACTGGATAATGCGGCAGCAATCGTTCCCTCTTCCGCCCATGGGGCGGATACGAGAGTTTTCCGTCTGTCCTGTGAACTCAGGGAGGAAGTGAATCCTGAACTCCTGCAGCAGGCCGTCGATCTTACGATGAAGGACTACCCCTATTTCCGGAGTGTCCTGCGCAAGGGCCTGTTCTGGTATTATCTGGATTCGCGCGATCTTGCCCTTCAGGTCGAAGAAGAAAAACTGCCGGCCTGCAGTCCGCTCTATTTCCCCGGCAGGAAAAGCCTGCTTCTGCGTGTTTTATATTACCGCAGGAGAATCAGCCTGGAAATCTTTCACGTACTGGCGGACGGTCTCGGTGCTTTCCTTTTTTTCCGCGAACTGATTCTGACCTATCTGTCTCTTAGCTATCATCTGCCGCTTCAGGAGATGATCGGGGAGAAGAGCACGGCTGAACAGAAAACGGCTGATGCCTTCAGGGAATACTACAAACCGGCACGGAAAGAGAGAAAGCGGAAAGAAGAAATCAGGGAAGACAGGCCCCGGAAACAAAGAGGACTGAAGCAGCTGAAGAACATGACGATGCATCAGGCCTGGCACATGAAGGGAGAACTCGATCCCGACCTTCTGCCGCATCTTGTGGAAGGGACGGTTTCTGCAAAACTCTTTCTGACGGAAGCGAAAAAATACGGAGTGTCAGCCGGTGTCTTTTCGGTAAGTCTCTATATCGCTTCGGCTATCGAAGAAATGGAGGAGAACGAGAAAGACAGGCAGATTGTCGTCAGCGTGCCGGTCGATCTCCGGAAGTATTTCCCGTCGGAAACAGTCCGCAATTTCTTCGGCGTCATTAACGTGGCCTTTCAGCCGAGGCATTTTGACGGAACGCTGGAAAGCATTCTCGGCGAAGTGAAAGCTTCCTTTGCAAAACAGCTGGAGCCGGAACGGATTGAGCGGGTCATGAATTCCTATGCAAAACTGGAACATAATTTCGGCATCCGGATCGTGCCTCTTACAGTCAAGGACGGAGCGACGCAGGGGCTGAACTTTCTCGCATCGCAGGGAGTGACCTGTACATTTTCCAATCTGGGAGTTATCAGGCTTCCGGAAGAGGCGGAGAAGTACGTTGAGAAAGCTTCCGTATTTGCCACGGCGCCCTATGAACAGATCTGTGCCGTAACCTTCGGCGACTGCCTGGTCTTCGGGGAAATGAGTCCTTATGTGACGCACGGCGTCATGTGCCGTTTTTTCCGGAAACTGGTGCAGATGGGTATCCCGGTTGAGATTGCCACGAACGATTATGAGGTAAGCTGATGCAGTACTGTGAGAAATGCGGCATTTCCGTCCGCGGAAATAAAACCTGCTGTCCTCTGTGCGGAGGAGCCCTTTCGGGGACTCCGGAAGAACACGCTTTTCCGGCTATGCCGAAGAAGGCGCTGTCCGGCAAGTCCGTTGTAAAAATCTCCTTCTGGATTTTTATTGCCTTTGAAGCGGCGGTCGTGACGGCCAGAATCATTTCTTCGCAGGCAATGCGGAAGCCTCTCCCGTGGGTGCCGATCGTCATGCTCTGCGCAGCCATCGCCTGGATCGATATTGCCCTTGCCTTTTATTTAAGGAACAATGTCCTGAAGGTTCTGACTTTTGAAAGCTATATCGTTATGCTGCTGGAGTTTTTCCTCGACCGGAGCACAGGCGCCGCCGGGTGGTCGCTGGACTGGATGATTCCTCTCACGTTTTTAGGACTGGGAACCGCGACGATTGCTGTCGCCGCCTATGCCCGGATGCGACTCGGAGATTTCGGCATCTATCTTCTGGCGGATGCGGCGCTGAGTCTTCTGCAGCTCATTCCTCTTTTGAGGGGACAGAATCATTTCCCGCCGGCGGCCATTGTCTGCATGTCCGTTTACCTGGTCATTGTTGCGGTATCGTTTCTTTTCCGCTGGCGGGACATGAAGAATGCGGCAGAAAAGTATTTCCGGATGTGAAAGGCGGCAGGACCGATGCAGGATAAAAACAGCAGCAACCGCTTCAATCTGAAGAACGGCATTGCCTTCGCCTACCGGATCGGGGATATTGTCGAAAAGACGGTGGGAAGCGCTCTTTCCGGCACGCCGCTGGAAGCGCCCATCCTGAACGGGAAACCGCGTGCGGGAGCATGGTACCGGATTCCGCTGGAGAAAGGAATGTCCGGCGACGGCTCCGGCTATTACATTTACCTCCGCAAAGGAGGCAGCCGGAATCTCTGCATCTTCTTCTCGGGAGGCGGCCTTGCCTGGAATGAGTATACGGCGGCGCGCCCGGTGAGCGGCGGCAAGCTGACGGCAGGCATGCCGAACTATTACTGGAACAACCTGCGTCCGTTCACGCAGATCATGAATATCCGCACGGGTCTGACCGATACCTCGAATCCCATGAACCTGTTCCGGTTCTGGAATTTCATCGTCGTGACCTATGCGACCGGTGATCTTCATGTTGGCAGCCATGATTTTCCGTATAAGGCGGAAGACGGTTCGCTGCAGCTGGTGCATTTCCACGGACACAGGAACTTTGAAGCGGCAATGGAGAAGGCGAAGGTTTATTTCCCGGAAGCAGAGAAGCTGCTGATTGCAGGAGACAGCGCGGGTGCATTTGCCGTGCCGGCCCTGACGGATGAGATCCTGGAAAATGTTTACCCGGACTGCCGGGACGTGACGGTCTTTTCCGACAGCGGCCAGCTTCTTTATCCTCACTGGAGGAAGACGGCCAGGGAAGTCTGGAAAGCGGATGAAAAAATCTGGAAGGCCCTGCATACTCCGAACATCACGATGGACTGGTACCATTCCCTGTACGGAAAATACGGAGGCAGCATCCGGTATCTGTATGCGAGCTCGACCCGTGACTACCTCCTGAGTGCCTATTACAACGATATTGCCCGCAGGAAATACAGTACGGATGAGGATGTGCAGGAGGAATTTTTCCGTCAGCTCTGCGGGATGCTTGAAGAGTTCAGGGAAATGGCCCCGCGTGCCGGCTTTTTCATCAACAGCTGGCCGAATTTTTCCGTCTATCCGGGACTGAGGGGAGGCACGGTCCATACCGCCGTCCGGCAGAAACAGTTTTTCTGGCCGAACGCGGACGGACGTACGATGATGCAGTGGCTCTTTGAGGCGACAGAGGGAAAAGTCGGCAGCAGCGGTCTGAAGCTTCTGAAGAAATGAGGAACAGCCCCGGTGCACAGCGGATGCACCGGGGCTGTCTGCGCTGCTGAGGGATTCAGGCTACAGCTGATATTCTGTTTCCAGCATCTTGAGGACAGAAGCGGAATCAATTCCCAGATGGGCGCGGAGAACAGATACATTTCCATGTTCGACATAGGCGTCCGGGAGCGCGACCGTGCAGACCCGGACTTCCGGATGATGCTTTCGTAGATAGTCTGCGGCCTGCATTCCGAAGCCTCCGGTCCGGACATTTTCTTCCATCGTGATGATCAGGCGGTGGTTCTCCGAAAGTTCGTCCAGCAGGGCAGTATCAATCGGCTTGATAAAACGGGCATTGGCCAGGGAACAGGAATGTCCCCGTTCCTTCAGGGCGGTCCGGATATGCTCGGCGGTGCTTACGGAGGTGCCGGCCGCAAGAAGGGCAATCTCCTTTTCGCGGTAGATCATTTCGCCCTTCCCGCAGACAATCGGAGCACGGAATCCGGACAGGCCCTGATAGGCTGTGCCGCGCGGGTAGCGGATGGCGATGGGTCTGCCGAAGGAAAAGGCAAATTCCAGCTCATCTTCCAGCTCGTGCAGGTTTTTCGGAGCCAGCACAGTCATGCCGGGGATGCAGGTAAGGAAAGAAAGATCGAAAATCCCCTGATGGGTCTCTCCGTCTTCCCCGACAAGGCCGGCATGGTCGATGGCAAAGACCACCGGAAGCATCTGAAGGCAGACATCGTGTATGATCTGATCGAAAGCCCTCTGCAGGAAAGACGAGTAGACGGCGAATACAGGTTTCAGGCCGGCGGAAGCCATGCCGGCTGCACAGGTGACGGCATGCTGTTCGGCAATGCCGACATCGAAGAAACGGTCAGGGAATTCATGCGCAAAGCGCATCAGTCCGGTTCCGCCTGCCATGGCAGCCGTGACGGCGACAATTTTCGGATCTCTGCGTGCAAGCTTTACCAGCTCATGGGAAAAGGTATCCGTGTAGCTGGGCAGTGTTTTTTCTTTCTTCGGCTCTCCGGTCCGGATATCAAAAGGCTCGATGCCGTGGTAGCGTTCCGGGTGAAGCTCGGCCGGCCGGTAGCCGCGTCCCTTCTGGGTCAGGACATGTATGAGGACGGCGTGATCGAGCTTTTTAGCCTCCTCGAAAGTACTGACCATTTCCCGGATATTGTGTCCGTCAACCGGACCGAGGTACGTGATGCCCATGTTCTCGAAAAGCATCCCGGGAATGAGCAGCTGCTTGATTCCGTTCTTGGTATTGCGGATATGGCGGATCATCGGTTCTCCCAGAGAAGGGATTCTTTCCAGCGAATTCATGACCGACTTCTTCAGGCTTGTGTAGCTGTCTGCGGTGCGGATTCTGTTCAGGTAGGCGGACATGCCGCCCACATTTTTCTCAATCGACATACGGTTGTCATTCAGCACGATGATGAAATTCTTTTTCACGCGGGAAGCGTTGTTCAGCGCTTCGTAGGCCATGCCTCCTGTCAGTGCGCCGTCGCCGATGACGGAAACGACGGAAAAATCTTCATGCAGGACATCGCGCGCCTGGACGATTCCGAGACCGGCGGAAATGGAAGTGGAAGAGTGGCCTGTATTGAAGGCGTCGCAGCTGCTTTCCGAAGATTTCGGAAAACCGGCAATGCCGCCGAAGCTTCTCAGCCCGTCGAATTCTTTTCTGCGCCCGCTCAGGATCTTATGCGTGTAGGACTGGTGGCCGACATCCCAGATGATTTTGTCTTTGGGCGGAGCAAAAGACAGAAACAGGGCCATTGTCAGTTCAACCGTTCCCAGATTGCTGGAAAGGTGGCCGCCGTTCTGACTGATTTTTTCGAGCAGGAAGGCACGGATTTCCGCTGCAAGGGCGTCATAATCCTTCGGATCGATTTTCCGGATGTCATCCGGTGCGCTGATTCTTTCGAGAATCAAGATGGATTCCTCCTATTGTCATTTTCCCCTTCCTATTATACGACTTGCGCAAAAAATAGCCATGGTACATTTGGCGGATATGTTTTCTATGGAAATCCGGCCGAATTATGCTATTATAGATGAAGCAAAAAAGGGAGGATTTCTTTCAATGGTCTGCAGCAATATACTGGATGCAATGGGACATACGCCGCTGATCCGGCTGAATCACATGAGTGAAAAAGACGGAGCCGAAATCCTGGTGAAATTTGAAGGACTGAATGTCGGCGGTTCCATCAAGACCCGCACTGCCTATAACATGATACGAAATGCGGAAAAAGAAGGACTGGTAAAAAATGATACGGTCATTGTCGAACCGACCAGCGGAAACCAGGGAATCGGACTGGCACTCATCGGAGCCGTCATGGGACTTCGGACGGTCATCATCATGCCGGATTCCGTCAGCGAAGAAAGACGGAAACTGGTGCACCATTACGGAGCGGAGACAATCCTGATCCACGATGCGGGCAATATCGGAAAATGCATGACAGAATGTCTGGAAACGGCGCGGAAAATGGCAAAGGAAGATCCGCACGTCTTCATTCCGCAGCAGTTTGAAAATCCGGCGAATCCGGAGATACAATATGCCGCAACCGGACAGGAAATCCTGGAACAGGCAGGCTGTCCGATTCACGGATTCTGCTCCGGCATCGGCACCGGCGGAACCATCAGCGGAATCGGAAAGGCCCTGCGTGAAAAGAATCCGGACATCGAGATCTGGGCCGTGGAACCGGAGCATGCTGCGATTCTGGCGGGAGGCAATATCGGAACGCATCTGCAGATGGGAATCGGCGACGGCATCATTCCGAAGAATCTGGATCAGGAAATCTATAATGATATTTACACAGTCACGGATGATGAAGCCATTTTGACGTCCAAGGACCTTGCACGGAAGGAAGGCATCATGTGCGGCATTTCCAGCGGGACAAATGTTGCAGCTGCCCTGAAGCTCGCAAAGAAGCTCGGTCCGGGAAAGACGGTCGTGACGGTCCTGCCTGATACGGCAGAGAGATATTTTACGACAGAACTTTTCGGCGGAGACTGAAACTTTCCAAAAGGCAGTAAAGGAGGAATCCATGGAGACGGTCACGATAGGAAGAACCGGAATAACGGTGCAGAAGAACGGCTTCGGAGCCCTTCCCATCCAGCGCATTTCAAAGGAAGAGGCCGTGCATCTTCTCCGCAGGGCTTATGAAGCCGGCGTCAATTATTATGATACTGCCAGACTCTATACGGACAGCGAAGAAAAGGTCGGCGCTGCTTTTGCCGGAATGAGAGAAAAAGTCATCCTTGCCACCAAGACAGCAGCAGTCAATGCCGAAGACTTCCGGAAGGATCTGGAAGTTTCCCTGGAAAAACTGCAGACGGATTATATCGATATCTATCAGTTCCACAACCCTTCCTTCTGCCCGAAGCCCGGGGACGGAACAGGGCTTTACGAATCGATGCTGGAAGCAAAGGCTCAGGGGAAAATCCGTCATATCGGCATTACGAACCACCGGATTAAAGTCGCAGAAGAAGCTATCGCTTCCGGTCTTTATGAGACGCTGCAGTTCCCGTTCAACTATCTGGCAACGGAAGTGGATGAGAGAGTGGCGGAAGAGTGCCGGGAGGCAGGCATGGGGTTCTTTGCCATGAAAGGGCTGTCGGGAGGACTGATCACGAACTCCGCAGCTGCCTATGCCTTTGAAGCCCGGTATCCGTTTATCGTGCCGCTGTGGGGAGTCCAGAGAGAAAAAGAACTGGATGAATTCCTTTCCTATATCGGGCACCCGCCGGTCATGACGGAAGAACTGAGGGCTGTGATTGCCCGTGACAGGGCGGAACTGTCCGGTGATTTCTGCCGCGGCTGCGGCTACTGCATGCCATGTCCTGCCGGAATTGAAATCAATAACTGTGCCCGCATGTCTCTGCTTCTTAGGAGATCTCCGAGTGCAGTGCTTCTGGAAAAAGAAACGCAGGATAAAATGATGAAAATCAAAGACTGCCGGCACTGCGGTCATTGCAGCAGCAGATGCCCTTATGGTCTGGATACCCCGTCACTGCTTGTCAGAAATCTGGAAGATTATGAAAGGATTCTGGCAAACGGGGGACGGATTGCCGACTAAGGTCTGATGCAGAAAGAGAGGGGAATATGCGTCCGAGGCTGAAGAATGCAAGAGAAAAACTGATGAGGACAGGAAAGGAAATCCTTCTTTCGGAAGGACCCGAAGAGATTTCCATTCCGGAACTGACGAGGTCGTGCGGGATGGCGACCGGAACATTTTATCGCTATTTTGTCAGCAAAAATGACTTTGTGATGCAGATCATTACGGAAGACTGGTACGTGCTGGTGGCAGATGTCAGGCTGTATCTGGAAGGCGGGCACCGGCATTACGACAATACGCGTTTCATGTTTGAAAGCATCCGGAAGTTTCAGAAGCGGTATCATTTCAACGGAAAAGAACATCTGAATAAATCGGAAAAAGTAAAGCTTTCAGAGGAAAATTCGCTGAAGAAACTGGAGGATCTTCTGACAGAGAGAATCCAGACCCTGCAGGATGAAGGAGAACTGGCAAAATCCATCGCATCGCGGAAAGCCGCCTATCTGCTCATTCAGTTTCTGATGGCAGCGGCGCGAAAACCGGAAATTGAGTTTGATGAAGTGTGGCAGCTGGCCCATTATCTGGATGATCCGGAACCGAAGCCTGCAGCGGAAAATGCAGCCGTTTCGGAACATGCACCGGAGAATGCATCCGCTGCGGAGCCTGCTTCCGTAACGGGGCCTGCACCGGAAGATGAATCCGACCCGGAAAAAAGTCCTGCGGGCCTGTCACCGGTTTTTTTGGAAGAAGGATAAAAAAGAAAATATTGAAAAGATACGGGGAGAATGGAAGTGGAACGTGAGAGATTTTCATCGAGACTGGGTTTTATTCTGATTTCTGCGGGATGTGCAATCGGACTTGGAAATGTCTGGCGCTTTCCTTATATTGTCGGTCAGTACGGCGGAGCGATTTTTGTACTGATCTATCTGCTGTTTCTCTGCATTCTCGGCCTGCCGGTCATCGTCATGGAATTCTCCGTCGGCCGTGCGTCACAGAAGTCCGAAGTAAAAGCCTTTGAAATTCTTGAACCGAAAGGCACGAAATGGCATCTGCACAAATACATCGGCATCGCCGGAAATTATCTGCTGATGTTCTACTACACGACGATTGCCGGCTGGCTTGTGCTGTATTTCATCAAAGAAATCAAGGGAGATTTTGAAGAGCAGTCTGCTGAGGCCATCGGCGCGCAGTTCACGGCAATGCTGGGAGAGCCCTGGCTCATGCTGGCATTCACCGTCATTACGATTCTTGGCTGCTTTTTCATCTGTTCGGGAGGCCTGCAGAAGGGTGTTGAAAAGATCACGAAGGTCATGATGCTTCTGCTCATTATCCTGATGGTTGTCCTGGCGGCAAATTCGGTTTTCTTTACGGATTCGGCAAAAGGCCTGGCATTCTACCTGCTCCCGAATGTGGAGAATATAAAAAAGGCCGGCCTGCCAAGCGTCATCAGTGCGGCACTGGCGCAGTCCTTCTTTACTCTTTCCATCGGCATCGGATCCATGGAAATTTTCGGATCCTATATCGGGAAAGAGAAGAGTCTTCTGAACGAAGGAATCCATATCGTGTCCCTGGATACGCTTGTTGCAATCATGGCAGGCTTCATTATTTTCCCCGCATGCTTCGCCTACAATATTGAGACGACTTCGGGGCCGAGCCTGATTTTTATTACGCTGCCGAATGTTTTCAACCACATGCACTTCGGACGCTTCTGGGGTGCCCTGTTTTTCCTGTTCATGATTTTTGCGGCATGGTCAACCGTCATCGCCGTGTTCCAGAATATTATTTCCTTCACGACCGACCTGACCGGATGCAGCATCAAAAAAGCAATTGCCGTCAGTCTTCCGATTATTCTGGCCGGATCGATTCCGTGCGTTCTGGGCTTCAATCTCTGGAGCGGCTTCATGCCTTTCGGAAATGGTTCCGGCGTCATGGATCTGGAGGATTTCATCGTCAGCAACCTGCTTCTTCCGATCGGCGCCCTGCTGTACGTGCTGTTCTGCACCAGCCGTTTCGGATGGGGACTGGACCATTTCCTTGCGGAGGCAAATGAAGGCACCGGACGCAAATTCCTCGGGACGAAAGCCCTGAGATTCTATCTGCGATTTATTCTTCCGGCTATCATTTTCATCCTGATCGCGATGGGGCTGTATACCAAATTCGCAGGCTGAGAAACGGAAAGGAAGAAGACGGAAATGGAAAACTTCTTCATTTACGAGACGGAGCTTCCGGACGGGATCGGGTTTTCAGCCTATGGTCCCGTTCATCTGTCTTTCCTTGCCGGAATCCTTGCGGCGATTTTTCTTATCCTTCATTTTTACAACCGTTCTTCCAGGAAAACCCAGAGACGGATTTATCTTGCGACGGCATCCGCGGCCCTGATCATGCAGGTCCTGATGGCAGTTTATTTTGCGGCGGTCGGAGTGAATGTCATCTATTCCCTTCCCCTGCATCTCTGCAGCCTGGCATCCTATCTTGCTTTTCTGCATGCGGTTTTCAACTGGGACATTCTCGGTCAGAACCTCTTTTATCCGCTGATGCCGGGAGCCTGCTGTGCCCTGCTTTTTCCGGACTGGACGCGGTATCCTGTCTTCAGCTTCATGTCTCTGGAAGGCTTCCTCATTCATGCAGCCGTCATCCTTTATGTCTGCATGCGTCTTGCGGACGGCACGATTGCCGCTTCCTGGAACCGAATCTGGAAACCGGTCCTTTTTCTTGCCTGCTGGGGAATTCCGGTCTGGGTTTTCGACCATGTCTTTTTTGTCAATTACGGGTTTCTGTTTGAAGCGTCCTACGGTTCGCCGCTGATGGGAATTCAGGAGAAGTTCGGGACGACAGGATATCTGGCGGCCTATGCCGGAATCATTTTCGGATTCATGATTCTGTTTTATCTTGCATACGGAATCCTTGTGCGGTATCGGGTTCGGGGGAAGCAGCCGGGGCAGTAAAGAGTCTGCCGAACAGCCAGTGGGTGAAGGGAGCTGCCGCAAACATATTCCAGAAGAAAGCCATCGGGAAATTCTTGAGGACGGTACCGGCCCAGATGGCCGGAAGCTGAGTGACAGAGGCTCCAGCCATGATGACATTGAAGAGGATGGAAGCGCAAAGGCTCATGGTCGGACACATGATCGCAACCGTGCCTGCCTGACGCATGATCCTGCAGAAACAGGGATTGTCTTTTGAGGGATCTGTATATTTTTCGGCAAAAGCTGCACCGATGCGGTTTCCCCAGAGACTTGAAAAAATGAATACGAAAACGCCCATGTAAGAGGCCTCAATGAAGGCATCCAGGAATACCTGATTGGTCATGCTGCTGAAACCGCCCGGTTTCAGAGAGAAGCCTTCCTTGATGGCGATATTGTATATTTCCATGCCATAAGCCATCGCATATGACATGATCAGTCCGAAAATAACACCCTGTGTTTTTGTTCTTGGCATTTTTCACATTCTCCTTTATCATAAAAAAAAGCGCCTGATGCATAAAAATTATGCATCACACGCTTGGCTACAATTTATCCTGTTGAAATCTTTGCTACACGCCGGGGCTTATTATAGCACGCAATTTTTTGAAATGCATGAAGAAATTCAAAGCATAAAAAATCCCGATTGCAACAAATCCGGTCCCGGCCGGGAAAAATCAGGTATCCTTTATGAGGATAGACCATATTATCCCCTTGGATGCCGTCTTGCACTTCACCCCGTTGTCGCAGGACGGCATCTTTATGATATGTTCAGCGGTTTATTTTACAGGTTAGGTGTTGATTTATGGATGAATCAATGTGTAAGATACATAGGAGGGGAACAGTATGGAACACCGGCATAGCCCTTACGGTTCAAGTCAGGTAAAGGTTATGACTAAAATAATGCGAGGTGAAAAAATGGATTATCAGAATACGCAGCAGAACGGACAGAATCAGGGACAGCCTTATCAGAACCAGAATTACCAGGGGCAGCGGTATCAGGGGCAGCCGTATCAGAATCCGCCGTACGGACAGCCTCCGTACTCTCAGCAGCCGGATAAGACCTCAGTCATGTCGATGAAGGACTGGCTCCTTACCCTCCTGCTGATGCTGATTCCGATTGCCAATATTGTGTTCCTGTTTATCTGGGGATTCGGAAGTGAGGCAAATGAGAACAAGAAGCATTGGGCACAGGCAGAACTGATCATGGTGGCAATCATTATCGGAATCGAGATTCTCGTCGGCGTTTTTGCTTTTGCAGGCATCATGGCTCTGGCCGGCAGGATTGCATCAGGCAGCGGAAGCTTCCCGTATGCTTATGAAAACAATATCGGCGGAAATTACGGTACGGGATATTTCAATGGAAACACTTATTCCTATGAAGAGTAAGACACTTAAACAGAAAGGCTGCACAGGAATTGGCTGCAGCAGGGGGGCTGCAATGAAATACGACTTTACCAGTATTCTGGACCGGCAGGGAATGGATTCCATGGCTGTGGATCTTGAGACAGCGGGAGCTTTCAGGCCGCAGGGAGAAACGCTCCCGGAATTTGACCGCATCCCGATGTGGGTGGCAGACATGAACTTTCCGACCGCACCGTCTGTGTCGGAGGCCATTATCCGGAGGGCACAGCATCCGGCTTTCGGTTATTATGTTCCGCGTCCGGAATACTATCAGTCGATCATCCGATGGCATCAGAAGCGGAATCATGTGACCGGTATGAAGGAAGAAAATATCGGCTATGAAAACGGCGTGCTCGGAGGGGTGGTCAGCGCCCTGAACGTGCTTTGCTCGAGAGGCGATTATATTCTGGTCCATTCGCCGACTTACATCGGATTTACGGGAACGCTGGAAGAGAATGGATTCCATCTTGCGCTGAGCCCGCTGAAGCGCGATGCGGAAGGTATCTGGCGGATGGACCTTGCGGATATGGAGGAGAAGATAAAAAAATACCATATCCACGCGGCAATCCTGTGTTCTCCCCACAATCCGACCGGGCGAGTCTGGACCATGGAAGAGCTGAAGGAAGCCGCTGACTTATTTGAAAAGTATGAGGTCTATCTCCTGTCGGATGAAATCTGGTCAGATCTTCTGCTGGACGGGCATATACATACTCCGACACAGACAGTCAGCGATTATGCAAGGAGCCATACAGTCGCACTCTATGCGCCTTCCAAGACGTTCAATCTTGCTGGCCTGATCGGTTCTTATCACATCATTTATGACAGATGGCTGAAGGAACGGGTAGAGAGCCAGTCCGCGCTGTCGCATTATAATTCCATGAATGTCCTTTCCATGCATGCCCTGATCGGAGCATACAGTGAAGAAGGAATGGAATGGGTGGATGAACTCAGGCAGGTTCTGGGAACCAATGTCCGGATGATCTATTCTTATCTGAATGAGTGCGTGCCGGGGGTAGAACTGGCAGAACCGGAAGGCACTTACATGCTTTTCCCCGACTGCGAAGGCTACTGCAGAGAACACGGGATTACGATCGATGAGCTTCAGAAAAGGGGCGTCCTGTACGGAGTCATCTGGCAGGACGGGAGACCGTTCCATGGGAAATGGAGCGTCCGGATCAACGCGGCGCTGCCCGTTTCCCGTGTGGAAGAGGCGCTCAGAAGGATGAGACAGTATATTTTCACTCCCTGAAAAAATTTTTTTCACTGAACGCCCAATTAGACAATATGTAATGGCCTCACATTTGTAGATTCGCGGATTTACCTGTAGACTGTTGATTGTTAACGTCAATGGTAAACAGGAATTACCGCATACAAAAGGAGGCCACTAAATGAATACTAACACAATCTACGTCGGAATGGATGTACACAAAGAATCTTTTTCTCTCTGCTGCTATTCGATCGAGAAGGACGAAGCTTCTCACCAGCAGAAGATCGGAGCTGATTACAGGCTCATCCTGAAATATCTCGGGAGCATGCGCGGAGTATTCGGCGAAGATACCGAATTCGTATGCGGTTATGAAGCCGGCTGTCTTGGCTTTACGCTATACAGGCAGTTGACCGATCTGAATGTCAAATGCATTATCCTTGCTCCTACAACAATGATGGCAGAGCAGGGAAGAAAGAGGATCAAGACTGACAAGAGAGACGCAGTATTGATAGCAAGGTGTCTCGCTTATCACACATATCATGCGGTGCATATACCTACGGAGCAGGATGAACAGATAAAGGAGTACATCCGCATGAGGGACGACCACAGGCTTGCACTTAAGAAGGACAAACAGCAGATCCTTTCATTCTGCCTGAGACACGGGTTCCAGTACACAGAAACAAACAGCCGCTGGACACAGGCACACATAAACTGGCTGCGTAAACTTGAGCTTGAAGGCCTTTACCAGGAGACAATGGCCGAATACCTGATGACCTTTGACAGGCTGACTGAGGTCATTGAGCGGCTCGACAAACGCATTGCAGGACTTGCTGAGCAGGATACATATCGCAGCAATGTAAAAAAGCTCACCTGTTTCATGGGCGTAAAAACACAGACTGCGCTTGCCGTGCTCGTCGAGGTCGGAGACTTCAATCGTTTTGCAAGAGCTGAGAACATTGCCGCCTATATCGGTCTGGTCCCCGGAGAGGATTCCAGCGGTGGAGACAAGCAGCGGCTCAGTATCACTAAAGCCGGAAACACTCATGTGCGGCGACTGCTTATCGAAGCTGCCCAGTCCTACAGCCGGGGAGTGGTCGGGTACAAATCAAAGGCTCTTAAGGAACGGCAGGAAGGAAATCCACCGGAGGTCATCGCCTACGCAGATAAAGCCAACACGCGCCTACGGCGCCGCTATTATCATATGATCCTTCAAAACGGAAGGAAAGCAAATGTCGCTAAAACAGCAATTGCAAGAGAGCTCATGTGCTTCATGTGGGGAATGGTAACAGGCAATATTGAAGCACGTATATGACAGCACTCCGGTTCCGTCAAGGCTGCAGCCCTGCTGCACCGCCTGCGGCGGCAGGGCCTTGACCTACCGTCGCACCGTCATGATCCATAGTCATGCCATGTAAGATGGCTTACGCCACTCACATGGCCACAACAAACAACTGAACACACCCTGAAGAGGTTTCAGCTTCTTCGAGGTCTGAGCTATCTACGAACACACTATGTTGGCACAGGTGACTGTGATCCACGCTTTTAGACAGTAGAGCTCCCGGCAGACCATTGACCTGCGGTACCCAATCCGCGTATATCAGAGTGGCCAAGGCCGTGGACTGATACGTCTGAAGCCTCTTCAGGATGTGCTCAGTTACAAAAATGATTTCCTGTTAATTTGCTCTTGACAGGAGGCCATTACATATCAGTGTATAATATATATTCATAAATGGAAAAGAGAAATACGGGCAGATGCCGCAAATGCATGCTCCGCCTTTTAGCCGCAGTTTTATCTGCAGTTTTCTTTGTTTCGCTTCTTCCCCTTTCTGTCCGTGCCGGAAGTGAAAAACGTACGGTACGTGTCGGCTATTATACCCTCACAAATTTTCAGGAATACAATTCTTCCAGTCAGGAATACCGTGGATACAGCTATGATTATCTGCAGGCCATCGCGCAGTATGCCGGATGGCAGTATCAGTTTGTCCCGGTGACCTATGAGGAAGGCCTGAAGATGCTGGAGGACGGGGAACTGGACCTTATGAACAATGTCGACAGGACGGATGAACTCACAAGCCGGCTTTCATTTTCCTCCCTGGCATCGGGAGAGAGCAGCACCTGTCTTGTCGTGAGCCCGGAGAATTCGGAGATATCCTATGAAGATTTCACAACGCTGTCCACGCTCACAGTGGGCCTATCCTATACGGACAGCGTCAACAACAGTGCGTTCGTTGATTACTGCAAAGACAACGACTGCCTGCCGAAGCTGATCTATTATCATGACTGGGAGCATGTGCTGCAGGGAATGAAGAGCGGGGAAGTCAACTCCTATCTTATGAGCAGTCTTACGGTCAGCGGAATGAGGACGGTCGCAAGGATCGGCGTCCATTCCTATTATTTCGCGACGACGAAGGGAAATAATGATCTGCTGCAGGAATTGAATGTGGCTATGAACAAGCTGAAAACCGAGAATCCGTATTTTGAGGAGGGACTCTATCAGAAATACCACAGCAGCACCGGAGATGAGCTGACGGTTATTTCGGAATCCGAAAAAGAATTTATTAATTCCGGAGAGGACGTGAAGGTAGTCTATGACCCGAAATGGGTTCCCCTGTCCTATACAAACGATAAAGGGGAGTTTGACGGAGCGCTGGCGGTGATTTTTGAAAAAATCTCCGAGAATACAGGGCTCCGTTTTACTTATCTGACCTGCAGTTCGGAAGAAGAGTCCCTGGAAAAATTCAGGAACGGCGAAGCGGATGTTTTTGCCGGATTTCCCTATGATTATACCTGGGCCGCACAAAACAGCGCGAAGATTACCGTGCCTTTTTCATCGCTTCCGATTTTTACAGCCATCCGTTCGGGAAGTTCAGGCGGGAACCGTGCAGCTACGGTCTCGGGAGATTATCTGAGATACTTCTCCGGCAATATTCTGAAGGATTCCTACAGCTTCGCCGATTATTCTTCATCGGAGGAATGCCTGAAGGCAGTCCTTAATAATCAGGCAGATCTGGCTCTCGTGGATTCGTATGAAATGGGGTATTACAGCAAGAGATTTGCCTATCAGAACGTCGTTTACAAGGCGACCGGAACAAACTATTCCCTGTCTGCGGCCGTATCCGACAGGGCAGATGACCGCCTGTATTCCATCCTGAGCAAAGCCGCTGCCTCCATTGGCTCGGAAACAGTGAACCAGGCGATGGAAAATACTTCGCTTTCCACAAAATCGCTGTCTTTTATGGACATGCTCTATGATAACCAGCGGCTGATGATCCTGGTATTTTTGATTCTGGGATTCGCTGCCGCAATCCTGCTTGCGGGATTCATTTCCTCATGGAGAATGAAAAATAAGAATGCTGAGCTGAAGAAAGCAGCCAATGCCAAGTCAGAATTTCTGTCGAACATGAGCCATGACATGCGCACTCCGCTGAACGGAATCATCGGATATACAGGACTTGCAAGAAGTACGTCCGATCCGGCGGAAAAAGAAGGGTATCTTGAGAAAATCAAGATTTCCGGAGAGTTCCTGCTGAGTCTTATCAACGATACGCTGGATATCAGCAAGATTGAGAGCGGAAAATTCACGCTGAATCCGGAAACCGTATCCGGCAGTGAAATCATCCGGAACGCAGTCGTGCCGATTGAGATTTCCGCTAAGGAAAAAGGAGTTCATTTCCTGGTTGACACGGAACGCGCTCCCAAAGGATATTTTGAAGTCGATGTCATCAATACCCAGAAGGTTCTTCTCAATCTTCTTTCCAATGCTGTGAAATTTACGCCGGAAGGCGGAACCGTGAAACTGACGATTGAAGCGATCAATCCGCCTCTGGACCAAAAGAACTGCCGTGTTGTCATAGAAGATAACGGTATCGGAATGAATGAAGAATTCCAGAAGAAAATGTTTGAACCATTTACGCAGGAGGTGTCGTCTGCAGCACGGAATACGCAGGGGACAGGCCTCGGACTTTCCATTGTGAAACAGGTTGTTACCATGATGGGCGGAACGATTTCCGTGAACAGCAGTCAGGGAAAAGGGACAAGATTTGAAATCCTTCTGCCTGTGAAAAAGGTCGAAGGTACAAAAAAGAAAGAGACAGGCCGGCCGGCTGTCGACGTGCTTTTCGGAAAGCATGTCCTCTTATGCGAGGACAATGAAATGAATACGGAAATTGCAAGGAAGGTCGTCGAGAGCCGTGGACTTATCGTAAGCACTGCGGAAAACGGGGAGACCGGCGTCAGGAAGTTTTCAGATTCGGCTGTCGGCTATTATGATGTCATTCTCATGGATCTGAGGATGCCGGTGATGGACGGCTTTACGGCTGCCGAAGAAATCCGTAAGCTGGAGCGTGCGGATGCTTCCTCCGTGCAGATCCTGGCGATGTCAGCGGATGCATACGAAGAGGATATCGAAAAATGCCGGCGGGCAGGGATGAACGGTCATATTTCCAAGCCGATCGATAATGAAAAAATGTTTGATGCCCTGGAGAAAGCATGCGGAGGGAAGCCATGAGGAGAAGACTGTCTGTGAAAACGACAGCATTGCTGATGGCCGCTGCCGGTCTCATTTCCCTGATGACGGCATGCGGGAACGGGATGCCTGCGGGGAATGAGGCAGTCAGCGGAAATTCCGCGGACAGCAGCTCCCTTTCCGGAACGGAGATATCAAACGGTGACGGCCTGTCAGAGGAACCATTTACCGTCAGTACACCGGCGGATTCAGACGAAAGCAGCGGTTCCGGTACGGATACGGGGACAGTTGTCGTTTACTCACCGCATGATGCCGATCCGCTTAACGCGGATATCGTCGCCTTTATGAATGCCTATCCTTCCATCAAGGTCGTGCTGGTTGCAGGCGGAACCGTGGAACTGTGCGACAGGATACGGAGTCAGGGCGACTCTCCGGAAGCGGATGTGCTCTGGGGAGGCGGCGCGGATACTCTTTCCGCCTATGGTGACTGTTTTGAACAGTATTCTTCCGTCAACGCTGCGGCAATCGATTCAAAGTTCATCGATCCCGATGGGAAATGGACAGGGGAAAGTCCGCTCCCGATGGTCATCATTTACAATAAGAAACTTCTGTCGGAAGCAGGGATCGCAGAACCTTCTTCCTGGAAAGACCTGCTCAATCCGGAACTCAAAGGAAAGATAGCCTACTGCCAGCCGTCCAAGTCCGGTTCAGCCTATACACAGCTCTGCACGATGATTCTTGCGATGGGCGGGAAGACAGACGGATGGGAATATATGAAGAAACTTGCTGCAAATCTTGACGGCAGGATTCTGGATTCTTCCGGAAAATGCCATAAGCTGGTGGCCTCCGGAGATTTTGCGGTGGGGATCACGATTGAAAAATCCGCGGTTCTTTACATGGATAATCCGGATATCGGATACTGCTATCCGTCGGAAGGGACGTCTGCCGTTCCGGATTCAGTTGCCATCATCAAAAACTGCAGTCATGAGGAAAATGCGAGAATATTTGAAGATTTCATCCTTTCGCGCGATGCGCAGGAAGAACAAAGCAAAGACTGGAACCGGCGGCCTTCCAGGAATGATGTTTCGCTCCCCAAAGGACTCAGTCCGATCAGCAGTATCAGGCTTGTCGATTATGATTTCAGCTGGTCGGCTGCGGATAAAGAAAAGATCATCGATCATTTCAATTCCATTCTGACATCCGGCACGTGAAAGACTGCGGTTCCCTGCCTCTGACCAGAGAGATCAAGGCCGCTTTTGGAAGTTCGGAGACGCGGAGAAATATTCCATGCAGCTGCCCCGATGACAATCAGCACGGCACCGGCTATCTGCAGCCCGGACATGGATTCATGAAGAATCAGGGCGGCAAGAATAAAAGCAGAAAGCGGCTCAATGTAGTCGCATACGGCAACGGTCTGAGCAGGAATTTTCGGGATGCTTGAAAAATACAGGTAGCAGCCGATTCCCGTGTTCACCAGACCGAGGAGAAGAACCGGGATCCATTCGTCGGAAGAAAGATGAATGGACGGAGCACTTTTTGCCAGCCACCGCACCGAGCTGTAAAGGAGTGCGGTCACAAAGCCGGCTGTCAGCTGAATAGCCGGATTGGAAAGACCGGCAATGCTTTTGTTCTTCTTACTGAAGAGGATCATTCCGGCATAAGCAAGTGCGCACATCAGGGCACAGAGAATCCCTGCGGTGTTTGCCCCCTGCCGGACGGAGATTCCGCCGGTCAGGATCGCACCGATGGTAACCGCCGCAAGACAGACTCCTTTTTTCAGTGTAATGCCTTCTCTGAAAAGAATCCGTGCAAGGATGACGACCAGAATCGGGCCTAGACAGTAGAGCAGCGATGTGATGCCGATTCCGATCCGGCGGTATGCTTCGTACTGGAACATCCAGCTGATCCCCATGCACACGCCGGAGAGGATAACGAAAAGAAGTTCCCGCTTATGTTTCATGATGCCCCTGAGAGAATGCGTCGCGGCGCAGACCAGCAGGAGCAGCAGGCTTCCGAGAAAAGTTCTGAGGAGAATGATCTGATAGCTTTCCAGACGGATGCTTCCTGCGATAATTCCGTTGGAGCCGAAGAGCAGCAGGGAAAAAAGATATTTGGAATATGCAGAAGCAGTACGGCTGCTTCGTGCCTTGTAAAAGGCAGGAAAATAAAACATGAGAAATCGCCTCCGTCAGCATTTTCATATTGATTATAGTGTGATAGAATACATTTGAAAAATGAATAATATTCATGAAATGGATGACATAATCAGATGGATGGGAAAGATATCTCGATTCAGAAATATATAGCCTTTATCACGACAGTTGAGTGCGGCAGTTTTACAAAGGCAGCGGACAGGCTTCATTACTCTCAGTCAGGAATCAGCCGGATGATCGGCGATCTGGAAAAGGAATGGAAGCTCTCGCTTCTTGAACGGGACCGCAGCGGGGTATCTCCGACATCAGCCGGTCAGCTCCTTCTGCCATATGCAAGAGATATGGTAAATGTATACAGGAACCTCCAGATGCAGGTCGATGAACTCAACGGGCTGAAATCCGGCATGATCCGCATCGGAACTTTTTCAAGCGTGGCGACGCACTGGCTGCCGAATATCATCAGGAAATTTCAGAAGAATTATCCGAACATTGATTATGAACTTCTGATGGGCGACTATGAGGAAATTGAGAAATGGGTTCAGGAAGGCCGTGTGGACTGCGGCTTTACCAGGCTTCCCGTATCATCCGACCTGGAAACAATCTTTCTGGAACAGGATTCCTACATGGCCATCCTGCCGAAAAATCATCCGCAGTCAGATGCAGAAGTCTTTCCTGTTTCGGAGTTTGAAAAGGAACCGTTCCTTCTTCTGGAGCATGGGCAGAAAGAAGAAGTTTCGGAATACTTCGACCATCTGGGAATCGTGCCGAAGACCCATTTTACGACATGGGATGATTATGCCATTATGTCCATGGTTGAAAGCGGTCTGGGAATCAGCATCCTGCCGAATCTGATACTCAGGAGAATCCCCTATAAAATCAAAGCGATTCCGCTGTCGGAACCGCTTGTCAGAAACATCGGCGTGATTCTGAAAAACAGCAGAACGGCCTCACTGGCGACAAAGACTTTTCTGGACTATCTTAAGTGCCGGTAAACGGTCCGTATCACAGGTTTCACCATAACCACCATAAAAAAGGTTTCCTTTTCTGCACGGAAGATGCCTTCCTGACAGTGGAGGCTGTGTGGCAGGTATCCAATCCGCTGAATGAAGAATCCGTAGCGGAACTGTCGACTGTAGATGCTGCATGGCATGTACTGTAATCGCGTCCGCCGGAGACAGTATCAAGTTCGGAATCATCAAGCTGACAGTTTTTATGTGCCTGATACAGGTCTTCTATGCTCTGGGCTGTGGCATCTACCTCATGCATCCTGAAAAACCGGTCGATGCTGCCTTCTTTTTCCGCAAGGAGATACTCATTGCGCAATGCCTCATCCTTACGCATGATTTCACCGAATTCCTTTATTGTCATCATGATGATTCTCCCAAGCTTATCTGCTTATGGTGCGCACTGATTTGTCACATAAATATTAGTACAGTTTACGGCAGAAAGGCAATATATATTTTTCTGCATTGCTTCCATGCCAAACTGAATCCAGGCCATGCGTTTTCACTTGTAAACTCATAGCTTAAGTAATATGATATTTTCAGAACATATCGTTTCGTCATTTCCGTTTTATGAAGGCGCATAAGAGGAACTATAGATGAACACGATCAATAATAAAAAATCCATGGAAAGATCCAAGACACAGATCTGCTCCGCATTTATGAAAATACTTAAAACCGTGCCCTACTGCAAAGTCAGGGTTTCGCAGGTATGCGAGTGCGCCGGCGTGTCCAGAACGGCATTCTACAAGAATTTTGCGTCCATGGATGACGTGGTTCTCTATAAGCTGTCACAGGCAGAAAAGGTCTAAGATAAACACCATTCCTTTGACAGAGACATATACACACGTTATACGGAGTTCTATTCTTTTATCAGAACTGACAAGGTTTTAACTTGCTGTTTGTGAAGAACAGTTTATTTCCTCTTCTTGAGGCAGAGATCAAGAACAGCTATCTGAACTTTATGGTCATGCAGGAAAGCGGTGGGATTGAAGGTTTTCAGCAGGAATATCTGTCGGCAATGGTCGTCTCTCTGCTGCGGAAATGGGCGGAAAATGGATTCCGCGAACCTCCGGAGCAGATGGCTGATATAACGGTCCGCCTGTTGGATGGCTATCAGAAGTTACTGCCCATGTCCGCAATTCCTGAAGCTTATAAGATAATACGGAACAGCGGCGACGTATCTTTTTTCAATCCGGCCAGCCAGGCAGACAGCATATCTGACATACTGAATAATATTCCGACGGGAGTCTGCGTGCTGTTTATGCCGGATGAGACGCATCAGGAGATTCTCTTTGCCAATACGCAGCAGATGCGCCTCATCAATCCCAAAATGACGGCCCCGGAGAAAGCAGATCCGCAGCAGAGCGCGGTTCGGGCAGCTTATTATAAAAATGCCTTCAGCGGCGTTCATCCTGACGACTTGCCTGCCGGCCTTGAGGCGTTTCGGATAGGCTTCAACGAAAAGCGATTCCGGATTCCTCAAATCGGGCTCAGAACAAGCAGCGGAGACTATGTCTGGGTAGAGATGGATGTAACGCTCCGGGAGAATCTGCCGAACGGCAAGCTGTTCTACGCCTCTTATCGTGATATCTCGAAAGAAGTCCAGCTTCGTCAGGAGCTTGACAGGCAGCGGCAGAAGAATGTTGAGAAAACGCTTCTGGATACCATCGGCCATCTTCCTACATGCTCCATTCTTTACAGGGAAAACAAGGACGGCTCCATTGTGCCCGAACGTTTTTCCAAAGAATATCTGTGCTTCAGAGGTTTTGCGGAGAATGAAACTCCTGATGATCAAGAGAATGGTTTTCTGCAGACGATTCATCCTGATGACAGAGATCATGTCATCGGGGAGCTGGATGCAAGTCATGGGGAGCGCGGAATGCATCCTGTTATCGCCCGGGTCCTCATCCGGGGCGACGGGTATAAGTGGGTCAGCGCTAATTTCATCTGGTTTTTCATTTCGGAAGTCAAATATCTCTATGTCGTATTCACAGACATCGATAACCTGAAAAAGCAGGAGCAGCTGCTTCAGGAACAGTACGATGCCGCACAATCTTTTTTGGACTCTGTTGCGGACTCCTATCTGATGACGCAGCGCTCCAATCTTACTCAGAACAAAGTTGACTCGCTTCATGGATATGGGGCTCCTCCGGCAAGCTGGGAGGGACGCAGCTACGACGAACTTACTGAAAGGATGATGCAGGAAGTCAAGGGAGAGGAAGACCGCAAAAACTGTGCGGAACTTCTTGACCGGTCTTATCTGCTCAACTCTTTCGAAAAGGGAAACCGGACGGTAACCAGAGAATTCCGCTCCTGCCCGGAAGGTCAGGAGACGCTCTGGCTGCAGGGAGTCACTACGCTTTCCAAGCATCCGGAAAGCGGCGATATCTTTGCTTTTTTTGCACTCAGCAGCATACGGGAAAAGAAACTGTCCGAAGCAATCATCAAGAAAATCGTAGCGGAGCAATGTGATTATGTCAGCTGTATTGATGCAAAAAGAAAGCGGATTATGCTGTTCGTTCCCAATATAAGGTGGGAGGGAAAAGAGACGGTCCATGCCGATTCCGACTATGAGGAGGCTTTGAATTCTATTTTCATCAAATATGTGCTGCCCGAAGAACACGAAAAATACCGGAAATTCACAAATCTATCCAATGTACTGGCATCACTGGAAAAGAAAGAGAGCGTTTCGGCTTTGTTTCACAGCAATGAGAAAAGCAGCATTCGCAGCAAGCTGCTGGAATTCTCGTATCTCGACAAAGCAAACGGCTTGCTTTCCCTGGTTAAAACGGATATTACGGAGGCACAGCAGCAGCTTGAACAGGAGGCGCGCCTTCGCAGGGCACTTGAACGGGCAGAGACGGCAACTGCCGCAAAGTCGGATTTCCTGTCCAGCATGAGCCATGACCTGCGCACGCCCTTAAACGGCGTTCTCGGTTTTACGGCTTTTGCACTGCAGGAAAAAGATCCACAGAAAAAGCAGGAATATCTTGAAAAGATTGCATCCTCCGGCCAGCTCCTGCTCGATTTGGTCAATGATACGCTGGATCTGTCGCGGATTGAGAGCGGCAAGGCAGTACCGGAACCCGAAACGGTGATGTCTGACGATCTGGTTCCGGCGGTTGTTACAGCTCTCAGGCCAACCGCAGAACTGAAAGGCGTCCGTCTGATTGAAGAACTCAGCCATTATCGAAATGAGCCGGTGTGGGCAGACAGACTCAAAATAAACAAGATCGCTCTGAACCTGATCTCCAATGCAATCAAATTTACGCATGCAGGCGGGACTGTCACGGTAACGCCGTACTGTCATTCCGCATGCCCTGGAAAAGAATGCTGCGGCTTCGCCATCGAGGACACCGGCATCGGCATGAGCGAAGAATTCATGAAGCACATGTATGAACCCTTCTCACAGGAAAAACGTTCGGAATCCGTGCAGACGCCGGGTACCGGACTTGGCCTCTCCATTGTCAAGAAATATGTCGACCTTCTGGGCGGTACGATCCAGGTTGAAAGCCATCTGCATGCAGGTACCCGCTGGGAGATTACCCTTCCGGTGACAAAGCTTCAGAACGGTCTGGAGGAAAAGCCGAAAGCGGAAAATCTGGAAGTCCTGAAGGGGCGGCACATCCTTCTGTGCGAGGATAACCAGATGAATACAGAAATCGCGTCCATGCTGCTGAAGAATAAAGGAATGATTGTGGAAGCAGCAGAAAACGGCATGACCGGACTGAAGAAGTTTGCCGCTTCTCCGGAAGGCTATTATGATTTGATCCTGATGGATATCCGCATGCCGGAAATGGACGGGTACGAAGCAACGAGATCTATCCGCGCGCTGGAACGGCAGGATGCTCTCAAAATTCCGATCATCGCCATGACCGCAGACGCTTTTGAGGAAAGCGTGCGCGCGGCAAAGGAGGCGGGCATGGATGCATATGTCACCAAGCCGGTCGAACCGCGAAAAATGTATGAAACGCTGCAGCAGTGTATTGAAAACAGCAGTTCCTGATTAAAAAGCAACCAAAGCGCTGGCATTCCGGAGAACAGTCCCGGCTGCCGGTGTTTTTTTTGCATTCATAGCCCGGATGGTAATTTTCAATGTGAAATATGCTGAAATTTTTATCTCCCATGACTTTTTTCCGACATGAATATAAGAATCACAATAGGAGAGGTATACATTGATAAACGGGGGTCAATCATGAAAGGCAGGTCTTTAAAGGCAATCCTTCTGACATCAGTCGCTTCAATTCTGATGACGTCTGTGCCGGATATATTTGCAGAAGAAGAGCGCAAAGCATTGCTTGGCGCCGCGTCTGATCTGGCTCATGGAAATTGACAACGTACACTGGAGCGAGGCAAAACTCTGGCTGCCGAAGAACCGGATCCGTATTTTGAGAGCACATTGACGAAAACGCACGTATCGCTGAAGGACTCTGTGTCCAGCAATGAAGTCGCTGTCTGATGTAAAATCCCTTGCGGATTACTATTTGCTGCAGGAATTTAACTTTATCAGGTTATTCCGACATCAGAACAGATGGAAAAAATTCTTGTCTGAGACAATATGCTCATACAGAATTCCGATTCCTGAATAAAAAAAACACACCTTAAATAAATCTGCCTGCTTTTATCTGACTCCATAATGGAACAGAATCAAATCAGATAAAGCAGGAGGTCTTTTTATGCCCAATTTGGAATATATCGGAGCCGACGGGAATTTCGTTCTGACTGAGGCTCAGTATGCACCGGAAGTCTATTTTCCGCTTCTTAACGAAGCAGGGATGATTTCCTGTGTTACACCATTTCTGAGCGGTGACTGCAAGATCGGGCAGAATGCATTCCTTATGGAACCGGCCAGTGAACAGACGCTGCTGGAAAATCGCGTGTCCAGAAATTTCTGGATAATGGCGGAAGGTCATACGCCATGGTCGGCCTGCGGGCAGAGCGCTCCGCAGGTGGCACGCAGATTTACCGGCGAAGAGTCCTGCGAACTGCGCGGCGGTCTGCTGTGGCAAAATCTGACCCGGCACAGCACGGAAATCGGCATACGTGCGGAGGTATTGAGTTTTGTGCCATCGGATCAGACCCGCTGCGAAATCATGCAGGTTGTGATTGAAAACACCGGACATGAAAATCTGAAAATGGACTGTGCTGCTGTTATTCCGATTTTCGGAAGAAGCGCGGATAATATCCGTGATCACAGGCATGTGACCTCACTTCTGCAGCGTGCATTCATTGAGCCATACGGAATCAGAGTCAGACCGACGCTGACCTTTGACGAACGGGGACATAAAGCCGGAGATTTGAACTATCGGGTCTGGGCAGCAGGTGATAAAGGAGAAAAACCGGATTACGTGATACCCCTGGTACAGGATTTTATCGGTGCAGGGAATTACGACTGGCCGCAGGCGGTTGTCTGTCCGGATACGGCTGCAGGACGTCTCAAAGCGGGAGGGTCGGCCGAAGGCGGAGAAATGACGGCAGCACTTTTTTTTGACGGAATCGAACTTCTTCCGGGGGAAGGGAAGAGTTTTCAGATTGTCCTTGCCGTTGAGGATGACCCGACACCGTATATGACACCGGCAGGAACCGCGCAGGCATTAAAACGAACAAAAGAATTCTGGAAGCGCAGGAAAGGAGACTGTTTTGCAGTTGCCGACCGAAACTTCACATCCTGGATGCAGTGGGTCGGTGCCCAGCCGCTGATGCGTAGAATCTGCGGCTGCAGTTTCCTGCCGCATCATGATTACGGCCGCGGGGGACGCGGCTGGCGGGACCTGTGGCAGGACAGTCTTGCCCTCCTTCTTGACGATCCGTCAGCTGTACGTCGTTCTTTACTGTCTTATTTTGCAGGGGTGCGGCCCGATGGGACGAATGCCACAATTATCGGAGAGAAGCCAGGAGAGTTCAAAGCTGACAGGAACAAAATTCCGCGCGTGTGGATGGACCATGCATTCTGGCCTTCTTTTACGACCGCACTGTATTTTGATGAAACGGGAGATTTCAGTCTCCTTTGGGAAAACCAGACCTATTTCAGCGACGGGTTCTCGATTCGCGGAGACGGCGAGAAGCCTATGTCCCCTGGAAAAACTGAAGAAGGAACAGTACTGGAGCATCTGATCCTCGAAAATGTGACTTCATTTTTCGATGTCGGAGAGCATGGAAACATGAGACTTCACGGTGCCGACTGGAATGACGGCCTTGATATGGCCGCACACCGCGGGGAGAGCGTTGCTTTTACGGCCGCCTATGCCTGGAGCCTTGATAAACTCAGTAAAATTCTGAAGGAAGCCATCTGCAGCGGTAATGAAGAAGCCGAAATTCTGAAACCGCTGGCGGAACTTATGAATTTCAGCAGGGAAGGATACGGCAATCCTTCGGCCATGAGGGAAGCGCTGACTGATTTCTGCAGAAAGGCCTATGCCGAAGGAGGAACCTGCAGAGTATCGCTGCAGCTTCTTTCGGAACAGCTGCAGGGCATGGCCGAATGGATCCGCGTCCGGATCAGGCAGAATGAATGGACAGGCGACCGGGTCAGCCAGAACTGGTTCAACAGCTATTACGATGACCACGGACGGCAGTCCGACGGTCTGTGCGGGGAGCATGTCCGGATGATGCTCACAGGGCAGGTGTTTACCCTGCTTTCGAAAACGGCAACGAAGGATCAGGAAAATGCAGTCATGCATGCCGTGGAAAAGTATCTGTTTGATCCGGCACGAGGCGGGATTTTCCTGAACACAGATTTTCATGAAGTAAAGATGGATATGGGGCGTATGTTCGGATTTGCCTATGGAACGAAGGAGAACGGGGCAGTCTTCAGCCATATGGCCGTTATGTATGCGTACGCACTTTACAGCTGCGGACATGCGAGGGAGGGCTGGAGAGTCCTGAAGACGCTGTATCAGCAGTGCACGTCATTTTCCGTCAGCAGGATTCTGCCGGGGATTCCTGAATATTTTGACCTTGAGGGAAGGGGCATGTATCCATATCTTACAGGAGCGGCCAGCTGGTTTCTCATGACGATGCGCACACAGGTGTTCGGTGTTCACGGTGAGGAAGGAAATCTGATTATCGAACCGAAACTTACTGCAGAACAGTTTGATAAAAATAAAGAAGCGGAAATGCAATGCCGCTTCCGCGGAAGAAATCTGAAAATCCTGTACCGGAATTCCGGGATGCTGGAATTTGGAAGCTACTGTCTGAAAGAAGCGGAAATCAACGGGCGCAGGATTCCCTGTAAAGACGGAAGAATTATCATTCCGTCTGCCGACTTGGATGCTTCTTCGGAAGGAACGTATCGCATGATAGTTGAACTGGAAGAAATAACGGATAAGGAGTAAAATCGAAATGGATAAAAATACAGATGTTTTTTTCATAAAAGACTATCTGCATAAACCGCCCTTCTCAAGTTTCCTCCCGGGGATTGCCGGTGAATTCGGGATACCGCTGTGGGCCTATTACAACAACCGGGGACAGGGAATCTGCAGTTTCGGTGCAGATGATAAAGACCATGCCATTATGGAATTCTGTCCGGCACACACCGCGTATCAGAATAATGCAAGAACCGGCTTCCGGACGTTTCTGAAGGTAAACGGTGAATACAGGGAAGCATTTACCGGATGCTGTGATATGGAAATACGTCCCTCGGAACTGAAGATTTCCTGGCAGGGACCGAAGGTGTGTACGGAAGCGGTTTATTTCGGAATTCCGGGAGAGCGGGCAGCCATGCTTGCCCGGATTCTGACGGTTAAGAATATTTCGGAGAAAGCATGCAGACTTGAACTGCTTGACGGCATGCCCGCCCTGGTTCCTTACGGGGTCAATAATGAAAACCTGAAAATGATGACACAGCTGTCGAAAGCCTGGATGCAGGCAGAGGAACTGCAGCCGGGGCTCCCGGTTTTCAGTGTACGTGCTTCAATGGAAGACACCGCCTGTGTCACGAAAGTGGACGGAGGCAATTTCGGTTTCGGCATCAGCGGCAGCGGAGATGTGCTTCGTGCAATCTTAAAGCCGGAATTGATTTTTGATCAGGATACTTCGCTTGGCTGCGCGGAAGGATTCATTTCACATACTCTTGATGAGATGCTGGCTGTGCCGCAGGATGCGGAAAATGAGTTCCCCTGCTGCTTTTTTGCATCTTCCGGAACGCTGCAGCCAGGGGAAGCAATGCAGGTGTTTTCGGTATTCGGACAGTGCGGGAAGAAGGAGGAGATTCCCGGGTTTGTAAAGAAAATCAGCGGGCCGGGATGGTATCATGTCAAGCGGCAGGAAGCTTGTGATCTTGTCCGGCAGCTGACGGATAAAATCGAGACACATACAGCTAATGTAACATTTGACGCCTATTGCCGGCAGACGTATCTTGACAATCTTCTGCGCGGCGGGGTGCCTGTATTTTTCGGACAGGGTGAAGAAAGAACGCCGTTCTACCTTTATTCAAGAAAACACGGCGATCCGGAGCGTGAATATAATGCATTTTCCCTGGGGAAGGAATACTATGCCCAGGGAAACGGGAACTTCAGGGACGTCTGCCAGAACAGACGATGTGATGTGCTGTTTTATCCGGAAATCAAAGATTACAATATCCGGATGTTCTTTGAACTGATTCAGAGCGACGGGTACAATCCGCTCGTTCTGAAGCGCAGTACATTCAGGCTTTCTCCTGAAACGGCGAAGGAGTGCGCGCTCTGGTTTCCGACCGCAGGGCAGGCAGAGGCAGGGAAAATGCTCTGCAGGGATTTCACGCCGGGTGAAGCAGCTATGTTTGCGGAAGAAAGCGGTCTGGATGAAAGCCGGATTCATGACTTCTTAAGCCGGATTCTCAGTTTGGCGGAATGCAGTCCGAATGCGGATTTCCAGGAAGGATACTGGTGTGATCACTGGACCTATCTTTCTGACCTGATTGAAAAATACCTGGCAGTCTATCCGGAGCAGAAAAAAGAGTTATTATTCGGCGGACGGAATCTTCGGTGGTATGAGACACATGCTTTTGTCAACCCGCGGCAGAAGAGATATACGGAAACGGAAAACGGACGCAGGCAGTATCATTCATTGGACCTTGTATGCAAGGCGGAGACGGAAAACCGCTGGCTGCAGACGGAATCAGGTGAAACCGCGCGGAGCTCTCTTGCTGAAAAACTTATTTTTCTATGTGTTATCAAAAGCGCAACGGTTGATGCCGGCGGAATGGGAATGGAAATGGAAGGCGGGAAGCCTGGCTGGTATGATGCCCTGAACGGTCTTCCGGGCCTGCTTGGCTCCTCTGTGGCTGAAACCTGCGAGCTCGTACGGATGCTGCGCTTTATGGAGAATCTTCTTGGGAAACAGGAAGGAGAAATCAGTCTTTATACGGAGATGGCTGACCTTCTGGATGAAACGGCGTGTGCCTATGCGGCATATTCTTCTGCATCCGAACGATGGAATGTACTGAATGAAGCAAAGGAGAAATACAGGAAACGCACCATGTATGCCCTGACAGGAGAACGAAGAGCTCTCGATTGTGCAGGAATCCTGAAAATTTTCCGGAACATCCGCGAAACCCTGGAAAAAGGAATTACAGAAGCAGTGCGCCGGGGAAAAGGAATCTGTCCGACCTATTTTACTTATGAGGAAGACAGTCAGCCGAAAATGCTGCCGCTGTTTCTGGAAGGCCCCGTACATTGGCTGAAGCTTTCTGCTCCGCTGGATGAAAAAAGAAAGATGGCGGAAAAAGTAAAGGCCAGCGGACTTTACGACCGGGAACTTAAGATGTATAAAGTAAATGAGTCTCTTGCCGGTGTCAGCTATGAAGCCGGAAGGGCACTGGCATTTACGCCGGGATGGCTGGAAAATGAATCCATATGGCTCCATATGGAATATAAGTATCTGCTGGAACTTCTGAAGAGCGGACTGTATCCGGAATTCCGTGATTCCTTCATGAAGGCGGCGGTTCCGTTTATGAATCCGAGGGTCTACGGCCGCAGCACATATGAGAATGTTTCTTTCATTGCATCATCCGCCAATGCAGACAAAGGCGTGCATGGCAGGGGATTTGTTGCAAGGCTTTCGGGTTCGACAGCAGAGTTTCTTGAGATTTGGAATCTGATGTTTTTCGGACCGGAACCTTTTTCCTGTGGATCCGACGGAAGGCTGAAAATGAAGTTTCAGCCATATATCCCTTCTTATCTGGTTCCTTCGGATAAGAAAGTCAGCGCTGTTTTTCTGGGATGGACGAAGGTGACCTATGAGCTTGAAGGATTGGAAGAAGCGGTACCCGGACAGTATCAGACTGTATCTTATGAACTGGAAGATGGAAACGGGCTTCGGACTGTATACGAAACGGAAGAACTGCCGGCCGGACCTGCACTTCAGGTACGGGAAGGAAAAATAAAAGCCATAAAGGCAGTTTTAAAAAATATCTGAAATACGGAGAAACCAGTGGGTAAAATCCGCACCTGTTTATACAACATGCGACTGAGGACAAAGTTCCTTCTGATCCTCCTTGCACTTGCCCTGATTGCCATGACAGCGGCAGGCCTGGTGACGTCATGGATTAATTACCGGTACATCAACGAAGAAATCGAAAAATCCGGAAGACAGATTACGGAAACAGTTGATGGCAATATTTCCCTGATCCTTGAGAATGTTACGAAAATTGCGGATATTATTTATTATGACAAGGATATCCAGACATCCCTGAAAAATGTTGCATCCTATTCGGAGAATCCGGGTATCAATAAGAGCATTACGGACAGTCTGGTCAATATGGTCCTCTCCTCGGATTATATTTCCGGTGCCTATATCCTGGACAGGGATGGACATTTTTATCGTTCGTATAATGAGAAACCAAAAAAAATCGATGCTGACAAGATTCAGGAAACCTCCTGGTATCAGTCTCTTTCCGAACATCAGGGAAATGGATTCTTTATTCATGGAAGCGACGGCATCATACAGTATGCAAGTGACAAGGACTACATTACCTATATACGGGAAATACGCGATATGGATACTTATGACAGCCTTGCGCTTTTAATGGTAACGGTCGATGAGTCAACAATCCGTACGTATTTCAACAAGGTCAGCAGTGATTACGATACCTCTTTCTTTATTACGGACAAGGACGGAAATTACGTGGTCCGTCCGGAAGAAAAGACGGATGAAATCAAGAATAACCTTCCCCTGATCATGAGAAACGAAGATGAAACCGTTCAGGTCAGGATGGATGGTCAGACGGCCCTTTCGGTCAGAATGCCTATGACGGACGGCAGCTGGTACCTTGTGGGAATTTTTGAGAAAAGCGGAACAAAGCAGATGCTTCCGTATTATTACGGCTTGATCCTGCTGATTATCGGACTTGCCATCGGCTTTGTCGTTTGTGGTTCAATCCTGATCAACTTTGCTTTTTTCCGTCCGCTGGAAAAGCTGGAACTGCAGATGCAGCTCGTGGACGAAGGACGCCTTGAACCGATTGAAACGGATGACAGCCGTAATGAGATATCCAGGCTGAAGACAGTTTTCAATCACATGATTCAATCCATTAAGAACCTGATTGAACAGGTCAAAGAGGAGCAGAGGACGGCATCGAAGAATGAACTTGACCTTCTGCTTTCCCAGGTGAATCCGCATTTTCTGTATAATACGCTGGACACGGCTTCCGCGCTTGCCCTGATGGGGGAAAATGAGGAATGTGCGGAAATGATCCAGGAAGTCGGGAAATTTTACAGGGTATCTTTGAGCGGAGGCCGGCAGGTTGTGACGGTCAGGGATGAAATCGAGTGCGTGAAAAGCTATGTACGGATTTTGAATATCCGCTACGGCGACACGATTACCGTGAAGTATTCCGTTGCTGAGGAACTTATGGACTGTGAGGTCCTGAAACTGATCCTTCAGCCGATTGTTGAGAATGCAATCCATCATGGGATAAACGCCAAATATGAGAAAGGAACAATCTGTATCCAGGTGTACAGCGATATGGATGATATCGTCTTTTCCGTCACGGATGACGGGAATGGAATCAGCAGGAAAAAGATACAGGATATTTTGAATGGAAAGGCAGGAAGCAGCCGTTCCGGATACGGCCTGTACAGTATCATCGAGCGGATCCGTCTCTATTATGGAATCGAAAAACCGATGTCCATCAACAGTACGGAAGGATGCGGTACGGAAATCATCCTCCGTGTTGCAAAAATGCCGAAGGAGGACCGTGAAAATGAAAACCCGGGAAAAACGGAATCTTCTTAGAGCAGTCGCGGCTGCGGCGGTCCTTGCTTTATTGCTGGCCGGATGTTCCGGAAAAGAAACGGAAACATCTTCGGTGACGGATAATCCGACTGTCACATTGAATGTCTGGCATCAATGGGCCAGTGAAAATGATACTCTGAAAAAAGTCTATGATGAATCAGTTTCCGAATATGAAAAGACACATCCGGAAATCCGTATCCATACAACGACACTTGATACCGATGCCTACAAGACGAAAATTACGTCGGAATTCACAGGGGATGCCGGTGATATCGATATTTTCTTTTATTGGGGAAGCGGGGCGGCAAAGAAATTCATCAGTGCCGATAAACTGCTTCCGTTAAACGGATATCTGCCGAAGGACATTGCCGGCAGCCTTGTACCGGGCTCGCTGGATTCGTTTACCTATAACGGGAAGATATATGCACTGCCGATGTATTCCTGGTATCTGACGCTGTTCTGCAACAAAGCGGTCTTCAAAGAAGCAGGTGCTGCCATTCCGGAAAATTACGATGAGCTTCTGGATGCGGTAGAAAAAATAACGGCAGCAGGAAAAATTCCGATTGCCTCAGGTGCACGGGACAGCTGGAACGCCGCACTGATCTACCAGGCGCTGGCCCTTCGTGAAGTTGGTGCAGTAAATATTAATCAGATGCTCAGCGGCGCAGAAGCTTTTGGTGAAGACAAAGGATACAAAGAAAGCGCGGAAAAGGTGATGCAGCTTTTCAGGATGGGCGCTTTTGGAAAATCTCCTTTGGATGAAAGCAATGATGATGCCAACAGCAAATTCCAGACAGGCGAGGCAGCCATGCGCCTGACAGGCAGCTGGTATATTAATACACTCTATAACAGCAGTACGGAAGATACGACCATATCCCTGAACGATGTGACGGCAGTCCAGATTCCGATGATTGCAGGCAAGGGCGATGCGGAAGATTACTGCGGTGGTTTTGTCGATGGCTTTTTTGCTAATAAGAATACGGCATATAAGCAGGAATGTGCGGATTTTATTGCCTATATCAGTGAGAAATTCGGCAATCTTTCCTATGAAGGGCAGAACGGCTTCAGTGCATGGAAAACGGAGACGGATTCCGCAGATACAAATCCATTGGCCAGACAGGTTCGTGAACTGATGAAGAAAGGGAAGAACGGAGTCCTGGCCTGGGATACGGCTCTGCCGCCTGCAGCGGCACAGGCACATAATGCCGGAGTACAGTCTCTCTTTACGGCTGGTGCAAGTGCAGACACATTTATGAAAGAACAGGAAGAAGCAATCAACCGATAGATGACTTCCTTTTATAAAAACACCCTGGAGATTCGGTTTTTTCGAATCCGGGGTGCTTTTTTTATTCCTCAAAAAAATGACACCTTTGTAAAAAATGAATCATTTTATCGGTTCCCGCAGATATCTATACTGAAAATCAGCAAGAAACAGTATTTTAATTCAAAGGGAGGAATAAACATGAAAATGAAAAAGGTTTTGGCGACTTTCCTTGCAGGAAGCATGATACTTACGCTTGCGGCATGCGGGAGTTCCGGCAGCGGAACGTCATCAGCGGCAGCATCTACAGCTGAGTCAGCAGCGGAATCCACGGCAGATACTTCTGACAAGACGTCAGAAGCAACAGCCGGAAAAAGTGATGCAAAGACAAAACTTGTTATCTGGACACAGGCAAAGGATCTGCAGACATTTGCTGACAAGTATGTGGAATCGAATCCGGATGTACAGATCCAGACTGTCGTCATCGAGCCGGCAAACTATGTGACAAAAGTCCAGACGGCTCTGAACGGAGGGCAAACAGAACCGGACATTATCGTCGGCGAACCGCAGATGCTGCAGGATTTCTATGATGCGGATTATTTCGAAGATCTTGACCAGCAGCCCTATAACGCAAAACAGTATGACGGACAGATTGTAGACTATGTATGGAAAGCCGGGCAGTCTTCCGACGGACATCAGAAAGCGATTTCCTATCAGATTACGCCTGCCGGGATTTATTACAGAAGAGATATTGCGAAAAAGGTGCTCGGAACGGATGACCCCGATCAGGTGGGTGAATACTTCAAGGATTACAAGACTGTTCTTTCAACAGCACAGAAAATGAAAGATGCCGGCTACCGGATCTTTGCATCAGACGGCGAGATGAGCTATTTTGCAGGCAACAGTGCATGGGTCCAGGATGACAAACTGAACGTCGATCAGGCAAGAAAAGATTATATGGATCTTTGCATCAATCTGTACAAGAACGATCTGACGGCTTATGCAAGCCAATGGTCGACGCCGTGGTATCAGGCAATGTCAGGATCGATTCCGATTCTTTCCGCAGATGTACAGAACGGTACCGATTCTAATGTAAACGTCTGGGCAGATAAAGATACTTTCAGCGCTGCTACGAAAGATAATCAGACAACAGAGGTTTTCGCATACGGGCTTCCGTCGTGGGGCGTCCTGATTCTCCGTGATAACGTCGGAGCAACTTCCGGAAAATGGGGCGTATGCGCCGGTCCGTCTTCAGGTTTCGGCGGCGGTACGTTCATCGGTATTTCGAAACTTTCCAAACAGAAAGAGGCTGCATGGGATTTCCTCAAATTCTGTACGCTCAATGAAGATACTGCAAACTGGTGGATTGAGAAATCACAGGGAGATACTGTTTCACTCAAGAGCGTTCTTGATCAGCACAAAGATGATGCAAATGAAGTGTACGGCGGCGAAAAATTGTATACCTTCTGGCTGAACCAGGCTGAGAAGATTGACTACTCCAAAGTGACGAAATATGACACTGCAATCGGAAATGCGTGGGCAGACGCTATTGCAGCCATCAAGACGGGACAGTCAACGCAGGAAGATGCCATCAATAATTTCTACGATGTCGTTTCATCGACCTATCCGGAAATCACAATTGACCGCTGACGCAGCTTTCTTCCGTGTCCGGGGGAAAACCCCGGACATCTTTCTGGGGGTAAAAAAATGAAAACGAATACGAAGAGAAAAAATCTGAATAATGTTGCTTATATTTTCATTATTCCTTTTGTTGTTGTTTTTGCCGTGTTCAGCGTCTATCCGGTCCTCCGTACGCTGTACCTGAGTTTTACGAGCTATAAGGGGTTCGGAGCACCGACTTTTATCGGCCTGAAGAATTATATCCGTGTCTTCAGTGATAAATTCTTCTGGATTTCTTTCCTGAACACGGTAAAAATCTGGGGTATCAATATCGTTGTCCAGCTGGGCACAGCGTTCCTGCTGACAATTATTTTCAGCGATATAAGATATAAGATGAGAGGTCTCTCAATATTCCGTGCAGTCTATTATCTGCCAAACTTAATTTCCGCTGTTTCGGTTGCGTTCCTTTTCAAGACACTGCTGGACTGGAAATACGGCAGCATCAATCAGATCCTGATGGCAATCGGACTGACAAAGACGCCGATCAACTGGCTTGGGCAGGTTACGACGGCTCCGAATGTCACGGCACTCATCAGTGCCTGGATGTGGTTCGGCAATTCTTTTATCATTCTTATGGCGGGTGTGCAGGGTATTTCCAAAGATTACTTTGAAGCAGCCTCGCTTGACGGCGCAGGACGATGGAAAACATTTACAAACATTACAGTTCCGCTGCTTCGGCCGATTATTCTTTATGTTTTTGTCACTTCCCTGATCGGCGGCCTGCAGATGTTTGATATTCCTTTCCTGATCAGCGGCGGAACTGCCGGTGCACCTTCGGGAAGTCTTCAGACAGTTGTCATGTATCTTTATAAATTCGGTTTTGAAACAAACCAGGTAGGCTATGCGGCAGCTATTGCGTATACGCTTTTCCTGATTATTCTGGTCATCTCCATTATTCAGTTCAAGACGATAGGAAAGGAGGATAAATAATGATGAATGCTCGGAAGCCCGGATTTTACATCAGAACAATCCTGTTATATGTTTTCCTGATTATCCTTGCATTGGCCTGCATCCTTCCATTCTGGCTGATGATCGTAAACGCTTCCAGAAGCGGCGTGGAAATTACCAAATCCTTTTCTTTCCTGCCGGGGAAAAATTTTGCAGAGAACTGGAAAGCACTTTTTGGCTATGTCAATCTGTTCCGCGGACTTTTCAACAGCATCATCGTTGCGGTTCCGGCTACGATTCTCACCGGCTATTTTTCGGCAATCACAGCCTATGCCATGGCCATGTACAATTTCAAAGGGAATAAATGGCTGTTTAAGATCATTGTCGTTTTCATGATGATTCCGGGGCAGCTGAGCCTGATTGGTTTCTATAATCTGTGCCAGGCCCTGCATATGGTCAACAGCTATGTCCCGCTCATCATACCGGCAATCGCATCTCCGGGGATTGTTTTCTTCCTTCGGCAGTATGTGCAGTCCAGTCTTTCCAAATCACTTTTGGAGGCGGCCAGGATTGACGGCGCATCGGAACTGAAGATTTTCCATAGTATTGTCATTCCGATTATTTCTCCCGGCATTGCCACTATGTCGATCGGTACGTTTATCGGCAACTGGAATAATTACCTGACACCTTTGATATTACTGAATGATCCGGATAAAATGACGCTTCCGGTCATGCTGACCACACTGAATGCCGCAACCGATCTGCAGAAGAATCAGGGTGCAATCTATCTCGGTGTTGCCATTTCAGTTATTCCGATCCTGATCGTATTCTGTTTCTGTTCGAAGTACATTATCAGCAGTATTTCGGCAGGAGGCGTTAAAGAGTAATATACTTTGCAGCCGGTAAGGATACATGATACGATAAATGCAGCAGGAGATACGGCTGGGTCCGCATTCCTGCTGCGTATTGCTTTGAAAAGGGTGCGAAAATGAAAACTTTGCTGATTGTTGAAGATGAGCGGCTGATTCGTAAAGAATTGCGCATCATGGCAGAGCGCAGTAAAGTGCCGATTGAAAGCATCATTGAATGCGCAAGCGGAGAAGATGCTTTCGAAGTCTTAAAGAACAGGGAAATCGATGCCATGATGACGGACATTAATATGGACGGCATGAGCGGTATCGAACTTGTTAAAAAAATGCAGGACCTTCCTCATAAGCCGCTGACATTTGCCGTCAGCGGATACGATGAATTTACCTATGCGGTAGAGATGATGCATTATGGAGTGCGCGGCTATATCTTAAAGCCTGTGGAACAGGAAAAAATAACGGAATTCCTGCAGAAGTTTGAAACAGAAATCCAGGCATCGGAAACTGCGGAAAAAGAAAACAGGAAACTCTGGATCCTGCAGCTGAAATATTATCTTGCCGAAAACAATCTGAGTACAGCGGAACTTACTGCTCTGAAAAAATATTTTGAAGAAATGTTCAGCGGCGGCTATCAGGTATGCTGTCTCGGAAAATGCGGAAGTCTGCAGGATGACACGCAGGGCATATGCCTCGATCAGGGACAGGAAGGTACTGTCCTGATTCTGAAGAATTCGCAAGGGCCGTCTCCGTCTGAAATGTTTTCAGAAGAGAAACATCCGGGCATCAGCGGACCCTTTGAATCCTTCGAAAAACTAAAGGATGCTTATCGGGAAGCAGTACTTATCAGAAAAGCAGCTTTCTGTGAAAACAGATCAATATCCGGATTGCAGGAAATGAAGCACCATATACCGGAAGCCATGCTGAAAGATGCTCAGAAGTTTCTGTCTGAAGAAGCCAGAATCCGGCGTGTGCAGACAGTCGGAGGCGGAACTTCGGAAGAACTTATTAAATACTGGAATCAGATCTTTCAGATTGTCAGAAGCGGTCGAATGACACCGGATGAATTCTCGCAGGTTCTGTTGGAATTCCTGGGTGATTTGAAGGATATTTATAAGTGTGTTGTGACAGAAGAAGAAATCGCGCCTCTTTATTCAGCTTTTGTGTATGACGGACTTGATGCCTATAAGGAAATCTTTATGGAAGAAATTCTGAAGTGCCATGCGGAAATCGAAAAACAGGTTGAATACAGAAGAGAAAAAAAGAAAATCGAAGAAGCTGTCAAATATATCAATCAGCATTATTCCGGTGATTTAAATATGGCAATTGTTTCTAATCGCATTCAGATGAACTATTCTATGTTTTCGTTTGTGTTTAAACAGTATACCGGAAAAAATTTCGTGAATTACCTCAGGGACCTGCGGATGGAAGAGGCAAAAAAAATGCTGAGGGATACGGATCTTAAAGTGACAGAAATCAGTGATCGGGTCGGATACGGAAACCCCAAGCATTTCATGAAAACATTTAAGAATCTATATGGGGTTTCGCCAAGCGAATTCCGGAACAATGCACGAATCGGCAATACATGACAGCTTAAAGAGGAGTCTTTCCCGGAAACCTGTTTATTGCGGTTTTTAATCCAGCTTCAGGATCAGATCGATGACTCTTTTCGCGCAGCGTTCTATATCGTTCCTGTCAATGACTCCCATTTCCAGTGCTTTCAGGACACGTTCCGGGAAACCCGCTGCCATTTTGACATCATTCCCTGCCAGTATTTCCTTGTACTGCTCCGCACGGTTCCACCAGTCCGACGTCACCAGACCGGTATAGTGCCATTCCTCACGGAGGATGCCGTCGAGAAGATCCTTATTTTCAGAAACCCGGCATCCATTTACCGCATTATAGGAAGACATCAGAACCCATGGACCTGCTTCCTTCACGATGATTTCAAAAGGCTTCAGGTAAATCTCCCGCAGTGCTCTTTCCGAAACGCGGGAGTCAGAATGTTTTCGGTTGGTCTCCTTATTATTGCATACAAAATGTTTTGGACATGCCGCAACTCCGTTCAGCTGGATGCCGCGCACCATGGCTGCACCCATTTTTCCCGACAGAAAAGGATCTTCTGAATAGTATTCAAAATTTCTTCCGCAAAGAGGATTTCGGTGGATGTTGACCGCAGGAGTCAGCCATACGGCCAGATTGTTTTCCTTGAGTTCTTCTCCTCCGGCCCGTCCAACCATTTCGGCAAGGTCCTGATCCCATGAGGAAGAAATGCAGCTGGGGCATGGCCATGCCGTAGTCATGATTCCCGTATCAGGGCTGAGTCGGATTCCGGAAGGTCCGTCTGCCGTCATGACAGAAGGAATCCCGAATTCCGGAAGATTCCCGAAACCGAACGTATTGGCGACAGAAAGATTCGGCTGGCCTCCGCACAATCCAATCAATTCCTCAGTCGAAAGCTGGGAGAGGAATTCATCTTCAGTTATTTTTCCATCTGCGGCATCAATCAGCGGAGAGACTCCGGTCCTGACATTCTCCATCAGGAGGTGTCTTCTCCTTGCACATGAAGCCGGTGCAAGAGCTTCTTCGGTTCCGGGAACCATTTTCTCAAATATGCATGCATTCATATCCGGCAATTCAGATACGGGCAGCTCTTCAAAACTGCCGTCTGCGCGCATTCTTTGCGGAAGGCTGTTCGGTGCCGCTTTGCGGGAAAGCTGTTCTGTGATGATGTCCTCTGCAATCTCCAGGGTATAGGAAAGCTTCTTCGTATGCCGGACCGAATTTCCCAGGTAAAAGAAATAGCTGCCTTTTTCAAGAACATAGGCGCTTTCCTGGATTCTGCCTGTATCATCAAAGGCGGCCAGGGAAGCTTTATTTACAGTCAGTACAAGGGTCTGCTGTTTTCCGGGCCGGAGCTTTTCTGTTTTTGCAAAAGCCTTCAGCTCACGTGAAGGCCGCCCGATTTTTCCCTGCGGTGCCTGTACATAAAGTTGGATAACCTCTCTGCCCGCCGTATTCCCTGTATTCAGGATACTGACAGAGAACAGAATATCTTTGCTGCTTTCAACCGTTTTCTCACAGCTGATGGTGAAAGAAGTATAGGAAAGACCAAAACCGAAAGGATATACAACACGATCCTTCGCCCCGGGAACGGTCTCAAAATAGCGGTATCCCACATAGACATCTTCTGTGTAGCGGACATAATCCATTGATTCTTCGAAACTCTCCGCTGACGGGTATGCCTTCAGCGGAGATGCAAATGAATCCGGCAGCTTCCCGGATGGCGAGTCTTCGCCTGCGATGAGTTCGGCCGCGGCTGTGCCGCCCTCCATACCGCCCTGCCAGATCAGCATGGCGGATGCAATTTGGGCGTTATCCCTGATCCATGACGTATCGATGACTCCGCCGATATTGAGCAGGACAGCCGTGCGGCTGAAAGCGCCTGTCACATCTCCGACCATTTTTCTTTCAGCATCGGTAAGCCAAAAATCACCATTCGGGAAAATCCTTGCGGCTGTTTCCGGCAGACTGCCTTCATCCGGCCAGGGATTATACTCGTTTTTACAGACTGTATTGTCCCGATCCCAGCCTTCGCCTGAATATCTGCTGATAACAATCAGAGCTGTGTCGGCCTGATTCCGGGCATCTGAAAGAAGACTCGCCGGAATAATCGGCTCTTCCGTCATGCCCGGTACAGCACCGGATGCATACTGGCTGCTGACGTTCTGTCGGTAAAAATCCGAAAGCGGTTCATACACGTTCATTCCGACCTTTGTCAATCCTTCATACAGGTTCACGGCTTCCGGCGCATTCACATCGCCGCTTCCGCCGCCCCCCTTGACATAATCAAAACTACCCTTGCCAAAGAGAGCAATCCTGCATCCCTTCTGCAACGGGAAAAGATGATTTTCATTTTTCAACAGCACGATGCCTTCTTCGGCGGCCTCTTTTGCCAATCTGATGTGCTCAGAGGATGCCGTTACATATTTTCTTTCATACAATGGCAGATTAGGCTGAAAAAACAGTCTGGTCCATTTATTCATCATTTCTCCTTATACACTGGCGAATAAAATACTTCTCGTCATCAGAGTCAGCCATTCAGCTGATTTCGGTAATATCTATGTCATCAACGGGATAGATTATAGAAGAAAAAATTGCCCTTCACAATTCAAGATTTTTTATTATGGTATCATTTTTAAGTTGTGGAGTATATAAAACATATCTATTCAGAAGGTGAATTGAATGAAAAATCAACCTGTCGGAAATTCCGACAGGTTCGCCAGGAAGGAAACAGAAAGGTCTCATCTACCTGTTTCATTCGAAGATATTCCTTGGTCCTTTCAACAACAACTTCGGGACTGTCATTGCGCCGCGGAATAAACTCCTTTTTTTCAGTCAGTATTTCTGCTGAAAGCTTCCGAAGTGTCTTCTGAAGCTCATAAGGGTTAATGGGTTTTAAAAGGTAGTCAGAGACATGATAAAAGTTGCTGTTGGGGGATTATTCCGCTTATGATGCCTTCAATGAAGAGGCAAGGAAAATTTACTGGAGACAGGCGGCAGAAGAACTCTATGCCGGAGGATTCGACGGCTGGTGGTGCGACAATACTGAACCATTTTCCTCGCCGGACTGGTGCGGAGAAAAGAAAAAAGAGGAAGCTGAACGCTACCGGTTAGTGGGAACTGAACATTGTGAAAAAAAAGAACAGAATCAAATGAGCGAAAATGACTGAATGAAACAAATGAAAATAACTGAATAAAATTGACGAAAATGGATGAATGAAATATAATGCATTTATAAGGAGAATTCGTCATATGCTGACTGCGGAAGGTTATAAAAATAGGTTAATCGAAAGACATTTTGATGAATATATGAAGACATTTGCGGCTGTGTGCATTGAAGGGCCGAAATATTGCGGAAAAACCTGGACAGCAAGAAGCAGGGCACAAAGCGCTGCCTATATCGGAAACCCGGAGAATCATTTTCAGACAAGAACGATGGCGCAGTTAAGCCCTGACATGGTCCTGCGGGGAGAGTTTCCCCGACTGATCGATGAATGGCAGGAGGTTCCGCCGCTGTGGGATGCTGTCAGATTTGAAGCGGACAGAGACGGTAAAAAAGGAAAGTTCATCTTAACAGGTTCAGCGACCCCGAATCATAAGGGAATTATGCATAGCGGGACTGCAAGAATCGGTAAAGTACGAATGAGTACGATGTCGTTGTTTGAAACGGGAGACTCATCTGGCGAAATATCATTAAAGGATATATTTGACGGACGTATAGAACCAGCTGCAACAGGCGATGTTTCGTTAAAAAATCTCATTTATTATACAGTAAGGGGAGGGTGGCCCGGCAATACGGAGGCATCAGAAAAAAATTGCGGAAATCTTGCATTGGAATATTTGAAAACAATCGTAGATGATGATCTGTATAAAACGGATGGCATCAAACGAGATTCCCGTAAAGTCTGGTCTCTTTTGCATTCATTAGGGAGAAATGAGAGCACGGTTGTAAGCAATAATACACTCAAAAAAGATATGGGAGCCATGGATGAGGTGAACATTGACGAAAATACGATTTCAGATTATCTGGACATATTTCAGCGTTTATTCCTTATTGATGAACAGCCGGCCTACAATACAAAACTAAGGTCTTCACGCAGAATCCTGAAATCACCGAAACGACATTTCTCTGATCCGTCTCTGGCGGCTGCAGCCCTTGGGGCAACAGCACAGATGCTGTTTAATGATCTGAAGACTTTTGGCTTTTTGTTTGAGAGTTTATGCGAGCATGATTTGAAAATATATGCAGGATATCATGATGCAGATCTGTTCCATTTTCGGGATGAGAAGGGAAACGAGGCAGATGCTGTCGTTGAGTTTCCGGATGGGACATGGGGGGCATTCGAAATAAAACTCGGTGCGAATCAGATAGATGCCGCAGCTGCGGAACTTCTTAAGTTGAAACAAATCATGGAAAATGAAGGAGATAAACCGCCAAAGGCTCTGTGCGTACTGTGCGGGATGTCGAATATGGCATACACCAGAGCAGACGGTGTGTCTGTGGTTCCGATTACAGCCTTAAAACCTTGAAAACCATGCGCCAATAATTGATGGAATTCATACTTGGCAGCTCAATTCACACATCTTTCCTTTACTGCAGGTATAAAAAGTGATGAAAGCGATGAATATACAAATAATCCGGTGAATCACCATGTGTTTGCATTAAACACATGTAATGGGCGAGAATGTCGCGCTCCGATGGCCCGATGTTCCCGGAACCGTAAAGGATCCGGACGGAGAAGCGGACGTTCTTATTCGTAACACGGCCCATTGCGGTTACAAGATTTACGAAGACAGTAAATACCACTGAAGAAGCGAATTGCTGAAGGATGACACGAAAACGGTGCAGGGCAGACGAGTGCCAATAACTGACTGGATCGAACGGATCCTTCGCAACGCGAAAGCAGCAAAGATGCGCATGGGCGTAATTTCTGAATTCGTACTTGCAGACCGTATAAGCAAAAAGACGGAATCGACGATGAGCAATTTCGTTGGGAAACTAAACTGTGGCATCCCGAATGGGACGGAAGACGTCCTGCCTTGCCGATGTATCTTCAATCCGGGGACATAAAGAGAGATGCAACCAAATATCAGGACAAACAAAAACCCCGGAATGCCTAGATTTCAGGCCTCCGGGGCATCTTTGGAAAAATGGAAGCTACAGGGTTTGAATGAGAACTGAAAACTGAAGAATGCGGAAAGGAGGCATTTCCCGGGCATCCGCATTTTTCAGGACACCAAAAAAGACACCAAGACAAATATATTTTTATAATCTCGGGATTCATATCTTAAGATACAAAGGTCTTGATTTTTTAAAGCAGAATGCTATACTAAAGGTAAGAAAATCTTACATATAAAGGAGGACGATTATGGCTGTTGATGTGTTGACGGTTTCTTCCAAAGGGCAGGTTGTCCTTCCGGCGGAAATGAGAAAGAGCCTTTCAATTTCCAGCGGAGATAAATTGGCTGCGTATGCTTCAGGAGATGTTATTATGCTGAAGGTAATCAAACTTCCGGATGAAAATGAATTCAAGACGATGCTGAATGAAGCACAGGACTGGGCAGCATCTGTTGGTTATAAGCAGGGAGATGTCGATACGATTATTAAATCCGTCAGAAAGAAGAAGCGGAAATGAAGATTGTCATCGACACGAATGTGGTTATTTCCGGAATATTTTTCGGTGGTTATCCCGGGAAAGTAATTGAGGCCGTGGCAGGGCGGCACATTGAGGCATTTGCTACGCCGGAGATTGTTAAAGAGTATGAAGCTGTTATTGATGAGATGATTTTGAGAAAGCAGGGGAAGTTCGGTAGGAATGTCCTGACAACTTTGCTTTCTTGTATAACTATCATCCCCCCGGAGTCAGATGTACATGTCTGTCGAGACCCGGATGACGACAAGTTTATTGCCTGCGCTCAGGATGCTAAAGCTGCTTATATCGTGAGCGGAGATAAGGATTTGTTGGACATTAAGGGCTATAAAGAAATCAGGATGATTACAGCAAGAGACTTCTGCGATGTTTTTTTGAATAAAAAAGAATCGTGACATAACATCGCGATTCTTTTTTGTATGGAAGCTACAGGGTTTGAATGAGAACTGAAAACTGAAGAATGCGGAAAGGAGGCATTTCCCGGGCATCCGCATTTTTCAGGACACCAAAAAAGACACCAAAGCAGTTTTTTTGATTTTAAGATAAGAAAAAGAACGCAGAGGCCGCTGGTTCGAATCCAGTCGCATCGATTTAAGTGGAGAAGTCCTATAAATGCCGTAGATACGGTATTTATAGGACTTATTTAGATTTCGTAAAAATGTGATAAGAAGTCTCTGCAGAAAAAAATCAAGAAAAAAATCTAAAATGGTTTTTAAGTGATTTCCGTGAACTTCGGGGGTTCATTATTCAGGCCCTTTAATTCGGTCTTGGAGCGGTTTTGCTCGATGTAGGTATAAAATCTCCACGGTGACAGAGCAATCCGCATGTTCAAGCCACTGGGCAGTCTTCTTGACGCCCCATCCGAGCTCATGAAGGATAGAAGCGCAGGAATGGCGAAGGTTGTGATAGCGAATCTTTCGCAGGCCGTTATGCTCCGGCAAGAGCGGAAACGCCGTGGTTCCATATCCAGGCCTAATCAGGTTCCCCATTTCATCTACGCACAGATAGCCAGGAGACTCTTTGCTGTAAGAGTGTCCGCATAGCAGACGATTTCCCTCTTGTTCTTCTTTTACAGCAGGCAGTTTTTCACGAAAATCGGGAACAAGCAGCACGGTTCTCATCGTAGATTTTGTTTTGTGCTGTCCGAAGCAGTCAAAACGTGCTTTCCTGATTTTCGCAATAAAAATTTGTTGACAATACGTTATTTCAATTCGGCATTGTTTCTTTTCAAAAAACAATTCAGCGTTACGCTGCCGGCGCTGCGGTAGGTGTCCGGTTCGTAGGCCATGACTTTGAGCTGAATTGCCGCTCCGTCTGCCGGAGAATCACCGATTGCCACCGACTGGACATATTCGCCGGGACGAATCAGGCCGGTTTCGCCGAGCGTGTTCCCACTTTCATCCAGTACCCGCAGCTTGAGCCAGACGGTATTTCCCTCCGGGTTTGTGAAATAGACGTCCGCCTGCCCGTTTTTGAGCTGCACCGCGCCGCAAACCGAGAATTTGTAGGCCTGGGCGTCGATCTCCCCAAAGCCAAGTCCGTCCGGCACGGTGGGAACGCCTGCCTGTGCCGCCGCGTCAAAGGGCGGCGGGGAAAATTCCGTTTGTTTTATATGGTTTCCGCCCGTGACCAAGGCGATTATCATGACCGCAACGGCGGCAAGGCAAACGACCGTCAAGACGGGTAGAATCCATTTCTTTTGCCGCACTCAAATTCCTCCTTTTAGCTCTCATGTGTACCTGCCGTCTGCACAGTGGGAACACATCAGAGGTCAAGGGCGGTTTCCCGCCCTTGACGGCGATGAGATGAAAATAACCGATATTACGGCGCGGTTACTGTCAGTGTCAGCGTACGAGTGATATTGTCTGTTCCGGTCAATGCGATGGTATAGACGGTGTTCTCTGTGCTCGACGGTGTGCCGACACCGCTTTGATAGATAGCATAATAAAGACTGTTTCCGTAGCCATTGGCAGAAAACGTATCTGTTTTGCTTAAGCCTGTCGTCTGGTTGGTAATCGAAATCTGAACATTGCTGTACAAACCGACAATATTAAATAAGGAATTAAATCCTATTCTCGAGGGCATATCTTTTCCGATAGAGGCGGTTGCCAGCTTGTTATCGGAGGCATTCACTGTGGTATGCGCCCCGTTGAAGGTCACAGATGATTTCGTCTGGGAATTTATTGTAAGCACAATCTGGCCGATTGTTGCCGGATTACCTGCGGTCGTATAGGATCCGTCGGTGATATAAAAGTAAACATCTCCGCTGGGAGCTGCTGTGGCTTCTGTTCCAACCGCCGTGTTCAACAGCAGAGAATCATTGTTTCCAAGCGCAGTCGTACGCTCCTTATCGGAGTAAAAAGCGCTGCTTGTGCTGTCGCTGGGACTGCTTTTATAGTACTTAAAGCTCGCCGCCACGGAATCGTTGGAGTGGTTGGTGACAGTGATCTTGTTGGCGCCGTCCGCGCAGGACCAGCCGGCCGCAGTCGCACTGGAATATGTGTGCGTGGAAGGCTGCCATGTGCCGGTGGAA
>Ga0183097_10319_pt1 | contig 115644 bp, 100 predicted proteins | sample BioMet8_FD_128883 | JGI IMG/M metagenome (GOLD analysis project Ga0183097, IMG submission 128883) | Microbial communities from bioreactor (seeded with sewage sludge) at Lawrence Berkeley National Lab, California, USA - Biofuel... | ecosystem: Engineered > Bioreactor > Anaerobic > Unclassified ... | reverse complement strand
ACCATCATCGCCAATGATAAAGCACTTGTTGGCATGAAATTCGGAGCGGTCGATCCCGAAGGGGCCCTCAATGAGGAAAACGCTGTCCTTTATGACGCCATCATTGAACTCAACCAATTCTGTTTTGCCAGTGGTCGCCTACGATCAGGAGGGGATGTTCCTCATTCCCGCCGTGTCCGATCCCCTGACGCAGACCATCAGCCGGTATGAGAGCGAAGCGCCGGCATTCAGCCCGCCGTCTGACGATTCAGCCGGGGAAACGGACTACGTGCCCTTTTCAGCGGTGACGTCCGCAGAGGTCGATACCGACCGGAAGCGCATCAGGTTCATTGTGGGAAATGAAAGCAAAACCTTTAAATATCAGGACAAGGACTGCTTTGGAGGGGACCAGCAGGAAACGATTCAGCGCTTTCTGAGCACGCTCGGCTCCATTGGCGGCTGCGCCGTGTCCGAATAACAACCGGGGGAGGAACTGTTTATGTATACGTTTGTGATTGTCTGCGTCGCGGCGATTGTGCTGCTGGTGGGTCTGATTATTTTCGGAGTTGTGAGCGCGGGCAAAAAGAAAAAGGGAGATCAGCCGGCCTATCATGTGGCGCAGGACTATGACGAGGTGCTGGCCCAGCCCATTCTCCGCACGCCGGAAAAGGAGGGCTTTCTGTTTTCCGGCACACGGGAGACTGCACAGGATCGGCTCATCAGAGCGCAGTACGGCCCCGGCACGCCTGTCAGACTGACCGATCCGGCGGACGGCGGAGAAAAAACATATACGGTAGAAAAGATTCGGCGGCATTATGAGCCGTCCCTGAAGGTCAGCGGCGACTGCTGGGTCTATATGATCTATTTCAGGGAATTTGAGGGCGTTGAGCTGCCGAAAACGTTTTCCGTAAACGGCAGCGATGTCTGCGACGCTCTCACGTTTACGGACGGCGCGCTGGTGCTGCAAAAGGACGGCGCTGAGATCCGATCGCTCTCCTACGAGACTCTCCGGGGCAAGTATCTGAACGATTATCTGGAATTCCGGGTGCAGGAGGGAGACTCCGCCAAGGCGGCTCTGTGGATCAACCCCGGCAAGGGCGGTGCCCTCGACCGCAAGGTGTCCCCGGAGAAGGTCTTTCTGGAACCTGCCGACTTTGAAGCGGCCAAACGTCTGACGTGGAAGTATGTGAACTGCGAAAAGTGACCGACCCGGGCGCACCGAATCAAACGCGCTTTCATCTGCCCGGGAGAGCAGCAGACGATGCGGCGGCCGTTCCGCCGTCCGCCACTGTAAGCCGAACGAGGACAGGGCCCCCTCGAATGTCCCGCGGGCCCAAATCTGACGAGGGCTGGGATGCAAGTGAGCCGAGACCTGTTTTTTGTTAAAACAGCGAGTTCCTGCAACGATATCACCGACATGGCAAAGGATCTCATCGTTCCGCTGAAGCGGGCGGATATTCGCCTTGCCCTTTTGGACTTTTTAGCGGCAAAGGTTCCCGGCGCAGACGTAAATGATCGGGATTTGTCCTGGATTGTCGTGCGGGCTCCGGAGTGGGCCATTGAATTTGCGTTGGGGAACGAGGAAACCGTCTCCTTCTTCACCGTATTTCTGCACGGAGCGCAGGAACCCGCCGAATTGCTGCGGTATCTGGCGGAGCGGTTTCAGGCAAAATGGATCGACGTCACCACGGGAACCCTCTGGACGCCTGCAAACGCGCGCTCCCCGCGGAAGCTGCCCAAGGGGCCGCCGCAAGCGTAGCGGTTCCTCCGTTTTTGCGGACGGGCGGTTCCGGAGGGAATACGTCCCGCCCTTTCACAGCCGGGGCCGTCCGTGCGGCTTTTCAGAGGCAGACATCATTCCATCCAGCAGGGGGGGATCAAACTATGAATACCACAGCGTATCTCTACGCCCCGACCCTCGGGGTGCTGACCGCCGGCCTGATCGCGGTTATTATTCTGTACATCGTCAAAACCAGAAGGGCCAGCGCAGACGCCATCGCGTTTCCGGGGGCGGCGCTGGTGCTGCTTTTCAAGAAACGCGCGGGAGACACCGACTGGGCCGACAACAACTACATCCTCACCGTGGACGGCGAGCCGGCGCATATGTTCGCCTACCGGCTTGGAATACAGGCCTGCCATGTCCCGTCCGGATGTCATACGATCACCGTGAAAAGCAGCTGGGGCCGCGTCTCCGGCGGAAAGGTGGCGGTTCAGTCCACCCAGCCCTGCGACATACGGGTTCAGGTCAGGGCGGAGGGCCACTACTCGCTGGAGTACCACATCCCCGACGGACAGTATGTCTTTGAGGAATACGAAGACGAGCGACTGCTTCGCTGAACATACCGCAGAGGCATTTTCCGCGCCGGGCCGAAAAAAACGGTCCGGCGCGGAAAATTTGATAATACCTTGGCCTGTCAGGAAATGTGTGTTACTATTTTTCTAACGGATCAAACAAAGAAGGTGTCCTATGGAACTGACGGAACAAACTGTTTTGCTTCTTTCCCCGAATCCCGCCGCCACCGCCAACGGGCGCAGGCTGTCTGCGGGAGGCAAGTTCTCCTGCCTGCACAGGACCGCCGACGGAACCCTTTACTGGGCCGATTGCGCCGGCAGCGGCGCGACGCCCTATCGCACGTCTGTGGACTGCGCAGACCCGGCGGCGCCGGTATGCCGGTGCAGCTGCCCCAGCCGCCAGTTCCCGTGCAAGCACGCGCTGGGACTGATGTTTGAGATGATTTCCGGCAAGGAGTTTGCCGTTGCGGAAATTCCCCCGGAGCTGGCGCAGAAGCGGCAAAAGCTGGCGGCGCGGCAGGCGGCGCACGCCGGGGAGGGGGCCCCGCCCGCAAAGTCCCCCAAATCCAACGCCGCGGCCCAGGAAAAACGCATCAGAAAACAGCTGGAGGGTCTGGATATGACCCAGCGCATGACGGATGAGCTGCTGAGCGGCGGCATCGCCTCGCTGGCGGGAAGCTCCGCCCAGAGCTATGAAAAACTGGCCAGGGATTTGGGCAGCTACTATTTGTCCGGGCCGCAGCTGGCGTTTTCCCGCATTGCCCTGGCCGTGCAGGCCATCCAGAAGGACTCGTCCGGCGCGGAGGAAAAGTACCGGGAGGCGCTGCGCGTCCTGCTCTCTCTCCATGCCGTACTGAAGCGTTCCCGGGCATTTTTGCAGGAAAAGCTGCAGGCGGAGCAATTCTCCGCCGAGGACACGGCGCTGTTTGAGGCGCTGGGCGGCGTCTGGCGGCTGGAGGAGCTGGCGGCCATCGGCTCCTGCCGTGCCGGCGCCCGGCTGGTGCAGCTGTCCTTCGACGTCTTTTACGATCCCGCCCGGCGGGAGTACATCGACCGGGGCTACTGGCTGGATCTGGACACAGGCCGCATCGGCCGGAGCCTGAACTACCGGCCCGTCAAGGCGCTGAAATACGTGCGGGCGGAGGACAGCTGCTTTCAGCTGCTGGAGATCCCCACTCTGTATTTCTACCCCGGCGAGGGGAACCGCCGCATCCGCTGGGACGCCGCCTCGGCACGGGAACTGACCCCGCAGGAGGCCGCATCCCTTCCGAAACTGGCCCAGCCATCGCTGGCGGCGGCGATCAAAGAGGTAAAGAACCAGATCAAAAGCCCCTTGCTTCCTAAATTTTCCGCAGTGCTGGTGCCCTGCGGCAGAGTCGGCATGGCGGAGGGCTTCCCGGTGATGGAGGACCCCGCCGGAGACCGCGTCATTCTGCGGGATCGCCCGGAGGACGGGCCAGACCACGGCACGCTGGCCGCCGCCGAACTGCTTCTCGCCCGGCCAATCCCTGAAAACAGCGCATTGTTCGGGATTTTGTTCTACGACGAGGCGGACCGGCGCATTTGTATGCAGCCGTACAGTCTGGTAACCCCGGAGGCCGTTCTCCGGCTGGCGTACTGAGGGGGGCGAACCATGGATTTACAGGCTTTATATGAGCTGAGAGACCAGCTGGAACGCGCGGCCGTCGCCGGAACCCGCCTGCTGGGGGAGGATTTCCGCCTGCGGCGCTCCGTTGAGGCGCTGGAGCCGCTGGCGCAAGCCAGCCCTGTCTTTGCCCGGATCGCCGCAGAGGCGGGGCAGCTGCTGGCAGCCCCTCCCGAAAACCGGGGCACGCTGCTTTTGGATGTGCTGAGCCTCGTGGACGCGGTGGTCTATACGCAGGGAGTCGCAGGGGTGAGCGGGGCGTTGACACCTCTGCCGGACCGGGGCTCGCCCGCGTATCAGCCGCTGCCTTACAGCGTGCTGCACCCTCTGGAGGACGCCCTGACCGGTTCCGGCAGCGGACGGCTGGCCGCCCTGCGGGACGTCTGGGAAACACACCCCGCGTATTTTCAGGATTTTCGCCTGCTGCCCGCCCTCGTCACCGGTCTGGGGGACAGCTATTCCGAGATTTCCGACCTGTGCCTCACCATTCTTGAGAGCGCGGGAACCGCGGCGCTGCCGCTGCTGAAACGGGATTTTGACCCCGCCGGGGGCCGCCCCATGGCCCGGAGGGTTCAGCTGGCAGCTCTGCTGGACGCAGCCGGGCAGCAGGAGTGGTTTGCGGCCATTCTTCCGGACAGCCGGCGGGAGGTGCGGGAAGCCGTCATTCTGGCGCTGGGCGCATCGCAGGAAAATGCCGCGCTGCTGCAAACGCTGGCCCAGACGGAACGGGGCAAGAGCCGCGCCGCCGCCTTCCGCGCTCTGTCCGCCATGGAGGACGCGGAGAGCTGTCGTCTCTGGAAGGAGGAACTGCGCCAAACCCCCTCCTCCGTCTCTCTGCTGTCGTGCGCCGACGGCGCCCATGCCTCCGAGTGTCTGGCCGACGCCCTGACGGCGTTCCTGGACCGCCATTGCGGCGGCGCAGCCTTGAGCGAGGAGGAGTACCTTCAGTTCTCCGCGCTGACGGACGCGGTCGGCGGCAAGAGCGGACCGGCCATGGCATCATTCTGGCGCAGGGCGGCAGCGGACGATGCCGCCCTCTCCGCCCTGACCGCCCCCGATGGAAAGGGGAAGGACAGGCCCTCGGCCGCCGATCTGCTGGAAACGTGCTGCCTGCGGAGCCTGATGCTCTCTCCATCGCCTGCGGCGCTGGAGCTGGCCCGTGAGCTGGGGACGGTTTGCCCCCGCCGGTATCTTGGCGGAGCATTTTTGGCCGACCTGCTGACGGAGCCGCCGGAGCGCGTCTTTGACTACTATTCCCTCCGGGTGGTTCGCGCGGGCCTGTTCCGCCGGGAGTCCCCGGCGCAGCGGGCCGAACGCCTCCAGCTGTGGCAGGTTCTGTCCTGTTTGCGATGGGACGGCAGGCAGGAAGCCTATGCGATCCGCACCGTGTTTCAGCCGGTCTGGGCAGCGGTTTCCCGGCAGCGGGAGGTGCGGATTCCGGGGCTGGACGACCGCTGGCTTCTGCTCCTGATCGACCCAAAGGTGGAGCGGGACAGCGAGACGCTGCCGCAGTTTGCTTCGGAGCTTCCCTGCGGCCCCAGTACGGGCTTTCGCAGCCACGACGAGCTGCTGGCCGGATTGATTCGTCCGGGAGACCCGGCCTGCGGGCAGATTCTGGGACCGTTCTTCTATCAGCGGGCGGTTCAGACGGGCGAAGCCGCCGCCTACGGTGCGGCCCTCCGAGCCTGCGGGTGGAAGGATTGGAGCAACTATGTCACCAAATGCGCCCTAAAATCCAATATAGTAAACTATTATGCGGCAATTTCTCTGCTGCGCTCCCTGCCCGTCTCCAATGCCGAGCGGGCGGAGGAATTGGAAGGGCTCAACCGAATGGTAACCACGGGAAAGCTCAGGGCCCGGGGAATGTGGCCCGCGGACGCCATAAAACAAATGATCGCACAGCTGCGCGCCGACCCCGGCGCCGACGTGCTGTAAAAGGAGGAAGAAACAATGGGCAGCGGAAATGTGCAGCGTCTCCCGGCGGAGGAACTCTATGCCCGCGAGCTGGAGGCGCTTATGGCGGCGGAAAGCGAGTCCGTTCCTACGGGCTGGCGGATGTCGCCCCGATCGGTGCTGACATACCTCATGGGCGGCGTCAGCGTCAAGGGCGTGGAGATCACGCCGAAATATATGGGGAACCGGCGGCTGGTGGAGATCGCCATCGCCACGCTGGTCACGGACCGGGCGCTTTTGCTCATCGGCGAGCCGGGCACCGCTAAGTCGTGGCTCAGCGAGCATCTGGCGGCGGCAGTGAACGGCGATTCCACCAAGGTGGTGCAGGGCACCGCCGGCACCACCGAGGAGCAGATCCGCTACTCGTGGAATTACGCCATGCTGATCGCCAAGGGCCCCTCTCCGGAGGCCATGGTGAAAAGTCCCGTCTACCGGGCCATGGAGACCGGCTCCATCGCCCGCGTGGAGGAGATCTCTCGCTGTGCCAGCGAGGTGCAGGACGCGCTGATCTCCATTCTCTCGGAAAAACGGCTCAGCGTCCCGGAGCTGGGGCTGGAGGTTCCCGCCTCCAAAGGCTTTTCCGTGATCGCCACCGCCAACACGCGGGACAAGGGCGTCAACGAAATGTCGGCGGCGCTGAAGCGCCGGTTCAATATCGTGGTGCTGCCGGTTCCCGCGGATATGCAGACCGAGATAAACATTGTCCGCACCCGCGTGGCGCAGCTGTCCTCCGGTCTGGATCTCAACGCCCGGCAGCCGGAGAGCGGCGCTGTGGAACGGGTTGTCACCATCTTCCGGGAGCTGCGGGGCGGCGAGACGCTGGACGGCAAGCAGAAGCTCAAATCCACCAGCGGCGTGCTGTCCACCGCCGAGGCCATCTCCCTGCTGGCGGGCTCTATGGCGCTGGCAGGCAGCTTCGGCACCGGCGACGTCTCCGACCGGGACCTTGCCGCGGCGCTGCAGGGCGCAGTCGTCAAGGACGAGGAAAAGGATCGGGCGGCGTGGAAGGAATATCTGGAAAACGTGATGAAAAAACGGGGCAGCTCCTGGCTTGGGCTGTACAAGGCCTGCCGGGAGCTGAACGAGTGATGTCCGGGCCGGTTCTGTTCGGCGTGCGCCATCTCTCCCCGGCAGCGGCGTTTCACCTGAGCCGGGCGCTGGATGAGGCACAGCCTCAGCTGGTTCTTGTGGAGGGCCCCAGCGACCTGAACGATCAGATGCAGTGGCTCTGCCATCCCCAGACCGTCCTGCCCGCCGCTCTGCTGGCTTACACCAAAGAGGCGCCCGTGCGAACCATTCTCTACCCCTTCGCCTGTTATTCCCCGGAGTATCAGGCCATCCGCTGGGCCTTCGCCCACAACGTCCCGTGCCGGTTCATGGACCTGCCCTCCGGGGCCTTTCTGGCCATGGCAGAGCCGGCGGAGCCGGAGCAGCCTCCCGCCGAACCCGGCCGCACCACGGAGAACGTCTACCAAAAACTGGAAGAACTGACCGGCGAGGATCACGATTCCTTCTGGGAACGCCGCTTCGAGCAGCTCGCCGATGCGGAGAGCTACCGCGCCGCCTGCACCGCCTTCGGGCGGGAGCTGCGGGCCTCCGCGTCCGACAGCCCGTACCGTACAGCGGAAACGCTGGTGCGGGAGGCGTTCATGAAGCGCACGATTCAGGAGGCGGTGGACTCCGGCATCCCGGCGGAACGCATTTTCTGCGTGTGCGGCGCGTTCCATGTGGCGGGTCTGGAGGAAAACTGCCCCATGACCGATGAGGAGCTGCAGCGCCTGCCCTTGGCGGAGTGCGCCGCCACGCTGATGCCCTACTCCTATTACCGCCTGTCCACCCGATCCGGCTACGGCGCGGGGAACCGCGCCCCGGCGTATTTTGAACTGCTCTGGGACGCCCTGCGGGCCGGGGACCTGTCGCAGACCGCCTACCTCTATCTTACAAAGCTGGCCGCCGCCCAGCGGAAGGCAGGCAACCCCCTCTCCCCGGCGGAGGTTATTGAGGCTGTGCGCCTTTCCGAAACGCTGTGCGCCATGCGGGGCAGTCGCTTTCCCTGCCTGCGGGACCTGCGGGACGCCGCCGTGGCCACCATGGGGCACGGCCGCTTTTCCGAGTTGTCCATAGCGGCGGCGGACACGGAAATCGGCACCAAGGTCGGCTTTCTGCCGGAGGGCGTCAGCCGTACCAGCGTACAGGACGACTTTTACCGCCAGCTGAAGGGTCTGCGGCTGGAAAAATACCGCGTCCCCCAGTCCCAGCCGCTGGAGCTGGATCTGCGGGAAAAGCTCACCGTCCGGTCGGAGGATGCGGCGTTTCTGGATCTGCACCGCTCCTTTTTCCTGCATCGCCTGCGGGTTCTGCACATTCGCTTCGCCCAGCCCGTCGCCTCCCGGCAGGAGAAGGCCAGCTGGGGCGAATACTGGAGCCTTTGCTGGACGCCGGAATGCGAGATTGAGGTGGCGGAAAGCTCGCTTTTGGGCGATACACTGGCAGGCGCCGCCGCCTTCGCTCTGAAGGAACGGGCAGAGCGCAGCGCCTCCCTGTCCGAGGCGGCCTCCATCTTTCAGGACGCCTTTCTGTGCGGCATCCCGGAGGCGGCGCAGCACGCTCTGTCGGCGCTGCAGGCACTGGCCGCGGACGCCGCGGCCCTGACGGAGATGGCCTCGGCGCTGCAGCAACTGTCGCTGACGGTGCGCTACGGCGATCTGCGCCGCTTCGACTGCGCGCCGGTGGTTCCGCTGATGGAGCAGCTGTACCTCCGAGCCTGTCTCTCGCTGGAAAGCGCCTGCGTATGCGACGCGCAGGCCGCGGCCGACGTCACCGCGGCCATGGATCGCGTCAACGCCGTGCAGCTGTGCCACGACTTTTTGCCGGGCGAGAGCTGGACGGCGCTGCTGACCAGAATCTCCGATCGGGACGACCTCAACACCCGCTGCTCCGGCTTCGCCATGGCGACGCTGTTAGAGCGGGGGGAGGCGGACGAGGAAACCCTCAGCCGCGAGGTGTCCCGCAGGCTCTCTCCCGGCATTCCCGCCGATCTGGGAGCGGGCTGGTTCGAGGGGCTGGCGGGGAAAAACCGCTACGCGCTCATCGCCCGGCTCTCTCTGTGGCGGCAGCTGGACGAATACCTCTCCCAGCTGGACGAACCGGCTTTCCGGCGGGCGCTTGTATCCCTCCGGCGGGCCTTCGCGGATTTCTCGCCGTTCGAAAAGTCCGACATCGCTGAAAATCTGGGCGAACTGTGGGGCGCAGGCGCCCCGGCGGCGGAGCAGCTGATGCAGGAGAGCACTCCGGATGAGCAGGCTGTGCTGGACGGGCTGAAGGAGTTCGATTTTGACGATATTTGAAAGGGGGGGGGAAGGCTATGCCCCAATCGGAGCAGATGAAACGATGGCGTCTCGTCCTCGGCTCTGAATCCCAGAGCCGGCTGGAGGGGATGGGCTGTTCCGCACTGACCGAGGAGGAGTTCCTGATGGATCAGGCGCTGGCGGCCATCTACGGCGGTCCCGGCGAGAGCTTCGGCAGCGGCGCGGGACACGGCCCCTCTGCGCCGCTCATCAGCAAGTGGCTGGGCAACCTCAGAACGCTGTTCGACAGCGAGACCGTGGCGGTGGTGCAGAACGACGCCATTGAGCGCAAGGGCCTCCGGCAGCTGCTGCTGGAGCCGGAGCTGCTGGAGGGACTGGAACCGAACCTGAATATGGCGTCCACACTGCTGATGCTGAAGGATCAGATCCCCAAGAAGTCCAAGGAAGCCGCCAGAAGCTACATCCGCAAAATCGTGGAGGAAATCAGCCGCCTGCTGGACAGCGACACGCGCCGGGCCGTCTCCGCCGCCCTGAACCGCCGGGCTCATTCGCCCCTGCCCGCCGCCAGCGCCATTGACTTTCCCTGCACCATCCGAAGAAATCTGAAAAACTTCCGCCCGGAGCTGGGAACCATTGTCCCCGAACGCATCTGGTACTTTGACCGGTCCAGTCGGGTCAACCGCTGGAGGATTATTCTGGACATCGACCAAAGCGGCTCCATGGGGCAGTCCATTCTGTACGCCTCTGTGATGGCCTGCATTTTGGCCTCCATGCCCGCCGTCAAGACCCATGTGGTGGCCTTTGACACAGAGATTATGGACCTCACGGAGCTGTGCGAGGACCCCGTGGACCTGCTGTTCGGCTTTCAGATGGGCGGCGGGACCGACATCGCCAAATCGCTGGCCTACTGCCGACAATTTGTGGAGGAGCCGGCCAAAACCTTGTTTTTCCTGATCTCCGACCTGATGGAGGGCGGCAACCGGGCGGCACTGCTGCGGCGTATGGAAGAACTGAAGGAGTCCGGCGTCACTGTGGTGACCCTGCTGGCCATCGCAGACGGCGGAAAGGCCAGCTATGACCCGGAGACGGCCAAGCGGATCGCCGCTATGGGAATTCCGTGCTTCGCCTGTCCGCCGGAAAAGCTGCCCCAGCTGCTGGAGGCCGCCCTGAAGGGGCAGGACCTGACGGCGCTGGCCTCCGCGCTGAAGGCGCGTGCAAAATAAATGATCCTCCGCGGCAGCCCGCCGGACGGCGTTCCGGCCCGGCTTCCGTGTTCGCCAACGCAGGCAGGCCTGCTTCTGTGCCGGCCCATCCGTGCAAGCGCCGCGCCCGCACTTTTCAGCTTTACTTTCCCTGCACAAATGTGTATTCTGAGGGGAGAAGGTTTCCCTTGGGGAAAGTATGAATTGCGAAGGTGATGAACGATGCACACGGTACTGGCCGGCACAGTCATCAATTATCTCCAGATGGCCGTGGTGGGGTTCGCCCTCAGCCGGACAGTGCCTTTGCGCCGGCCGTGGCTGTTCTGCGCTGTATATCCGCTGTTTCCGGTGGCCATGAGTCTGCTGTGCGCCAGCGTCTTCCCCCGCGGCGTGGTGACGGACCTGCTGAACATCTGCGGCTGCGTGCTGGTGCCGCTGCTCTTTTCCCTGGAGCGGCGCACCCGCACCCTGCTGTGTACGCTGGTGTACATGATCGCCACCCTCTTTACGGAGCTGACCGCCACCCTGATGCTGGGCGGCACCGTGGAGCGCAGCGGCCAGCCGCTGGCGGAGCTGGCGCGGAGCGACCCCTCGTTTCTGGTGACCAGCAAGCTGCTGGGACTGCTGATCCTGTGCCTTTACACCACCGCGGCCTACGTGTTCCTGAGCCGCTGGTTCCAGAAGGGGCGGCTGCGCAGCGTCAGCCCGCTGTTCCTGCTGGTGCCCCTGAGCCAGATGCTGACCATGGACCTGTTGCTGCTGACCATTCAGAACAGCCCCGCGCAGGCGGTGGACCACTGGACGCTGCTGCTGGTGGCGGCGGTCTGCATCGCCGCGGACGCGGCCTATTTCCGGGCGGCGGGCCAGCTGCGCCAGCAGGAGGCGCTGCGGGAGGAGCTGGCTCTCACCGAGCGGGAGCTGAAAAACCAGCTCTCCTACTATCAGCAGATGGAGCAGGACATCCTGACCATCAACCAGATCCGCCACGATCTGAACAACCAGCTGCGCTCCGTCTACGCCCTGCTGGAGAGCGGAGAGAGCGAGCTGGCCCGCCGCCAGCTGGACAATCTCCACGACGGGCTGAAAAACCACGTTGGCACCGTCTACTGCGCCAATCCCATCGTGGACGCCGTGCTGACCCGGAAGGCGGAGCTCTGCCGCCAGCAGGGCATCCGGCTCAATGTGGAGCTGGAGCTGCCGTCCGATCTGCCGGTGGACGGCGTCCACCTGTGCAGCATCTTCGGCAACCTGCTGGACAACGCCATCGACGGCTGCGCCGCCAGCGGACAGGCCCGGCCGGAGATCACCGTCACCTCCTTCCGAAAGCAGGAGTATCTGGTCATCGAGTGCGTCAACACCGCGGCAAAGACCGCGCCGGAACGGGAGCGCCGAAGCGGCGCCGGCCTGCGGGAGCACGGGCTGGGACTGGGCATCCTGCAGCGCATCGCGGAGACGTATCACGGAATGCTGACCGCCCGCTGTCAGGAGGGCCGCTTCACCGCCGCCGTCATGCTCTGCCTCTCGCCGCAGCCCGCGCTGATCTCTCCCGTGGCGGCGGGGGAGGGGCGCCGGAGCTGACTGGGCCGCGAACCGCCGGAGACGAGCGATGCCCCGTCAGACGGCGGGTTTTTCCGCGGGCAGGCGACCGTGCCGTCTGCGCTGCGGCCTGAAAGCGGCGCGCGGGCAGGCCCCGTCCCGCCGGAGATGCCGGAAGATCCAAAAATAAGACAGCCCCGCCGAAAGTGGTGGCAACTTAGGGATTCCTTAATCCCTGAAAATTCGGCATAGTTGGATTTATTCCGGCTATGCCGTTTTTTCGTCCTTTTTACACTTGTCCGGCGGTGTAAATTCGCCGATGCAGTTCCAAAGAATCCTAATGCGTTGACCACGTTTGCCGTCGATGCGTTCTGCCTCCCTATCCAGACAGGTGGATGCCATTTTCTGTTCACCCCGCTGCGAGAATCAGCACAATGTGCATAAGAGCAGGAACAAGAATAAGGGCAGCGACACGGACGAATAAAAAATTCACTGGCGTTTGATGAAAAACGATGTTTACTTTTGCGCTAATATAGATTATAATATTAGCGTGAAAGGAGATGACACGGATGAGTCAGTTTGAACTGCTCGATCAGATGACAGAAGCCAGTGGCGGCGTTTTGACTACGGCGGCTGTATTGGAAGCAGGTATTTCCAAATCCGTACTATCAAAATATGTGGCTGCAAAAGAATATGAGCGCGTTTCTCACGGCGTTTACCTTGCTCCTGATGCATGGGCCGATAGAATGTACTTACTTAGTTTGCGGTGCCCGCAAATTGTCTTTTCCCATGATACGGCATTGTTTTTTCATGATCTGACGGATCGCGAACCGATGCGATATTCTGTAACCGTCAAGACTGGATATAACCCGACCCATTTAGCTGCGGAGGGAGTAAAGGTATATACCGTAAAAAAAGCATTGTATGAGATCGGTATTGAAACCGGAACAACACCATTTGGGCATCGTGTGCCCGTGTATGATGTTGAGCGTACAATCTGTGATACTATCAGAAGCAGAAGCGGCATAGAAGTCCAAACCCTGCAAGGCGCGTTAAAGCAATATGCCCGTCGGCAGGATAAGGATTTGCTTCGACTGATGGAATACGCGAAGCTATTTCATGTCGAGCGCATTTTGCGGCAGTACTTGGAGGTGCTCTTATGATAAAGACTTCACGGCAGCTAAAGGATTTGATTCGGAATCTCTCAAGAGCAAAAGCGGCAGATGCGCAAGTGCTTCTGCGAAACTATATGATGGAGCGCTTCTTAGAGAGAGTGTCAAAGTCTAAGTATAAGGATCATTTCATCTTGAAGGGCGGCATGCTGGTTGCTGCTATGGTGGGGTTGGACGCCCGTTCCACAATGGACATTGACGCAACGATTCGAGGGAAAACGATTGGGCGGGAGGAAGTCCGGCAGATCGTTACCGATATTATTGCCGTCCCGATTGAGGACAATGTTGAATTCAAAATAAAGAATATTTCCGGCATCATGGATGAAGCGGAATACCCCGGTGTTCGCGTCAGCATGGAAACTCTCTTTGATGGCGTTAGAACGCCGCTGAAAATTGATTTTTCCACGGGTGACATCATTACGCCAAGAGAAATACGGTACAGCTTTCGTCTTATGTTCGAAGACCGTTCCATAGAGGTTTGGGCATACAATCTGGAAACTGTGCTGGCAGAGAAAATTGAAACGGCCCTTGCAAGGGCAACCACCAACAGTCGAATGCGAGATTTCTACGATCTTCACATCCTTGGTCAACTATACGGCAGCAGCATAAATACTGCCTCTCTTGCGCAGGCTTTAACCGCCACTGCAAAGAAGCGCGGACACCTTGATGTACTTGACAATGCAGAAAAAATCGTTTCCTCAATGGAGCAAAGTATGGAGCTGCAAGCATTGTGGAAAAACTACCAGTCTACTTTCAGTTATGCCGAAGATATATCATGGGATATGCTAATCTACTCCTTGCGAACGCTTTGCCGGGATGCGGATCTGGGTGTGAAGAAGCCCTCGGTATTGACGCGGTTGCATGATCCGAAAAAGATCCCGGCACAAGAAATCGCTCCGCGGCGCAAAAAGAGATCTGAACCGGAAAGATAAAAAGCTCGTGCAGTACGATTCCTTCCGCACGATTACGAATGCTGTTCATACGCATACCCATTCCATTTGGCCGGACGCTTTCAGCAATTCTGTCACGCCCTCCTGCTTTGCCATAGCGGTACAGATGCTTTCCATAGCAAGCACTATGTGCAGGAATAAATTGATAAATATCTGTATACTTCCGGACATAGAAAAACGGCCAGATATGAGGCTTTCTCACATCTGACCGTTATTCTTTTGCTCCGCTTAGAGGCTGTCCTTAAAGACCTTTTTTTCATAATCCCTAAGTCCACCCATCTAAGCGGCGGGGCTGTCCTGCGGAGAGGCGGGCGCGGGGCCCGTCACTCCTGATCGGTCAGATAGGCGGCGAACCGCTCCCGCGCCTCTTTGGCGTGGTTGCGGCTGATGGGGATGATGGTTCCGTCGTCCATCTGGAACTGCTTGTGGTCGTACCGCAGCACATGGCGGAAATTCACCAGATAGCTGACGTGGCAGCGGCAGAAGCAGACGGAGGACAGCCGCTCCGCCATGCGGTCCAGCTTGTCCGGATCGATGAGCTGGCGGTTGCCCCGGCAGATGACGTACGTGGAGTGGCCCCGGCGCTCGATATAGCACACGTCCTCCTGCGGCACCTGCTGCACGGTGCCGTGGCCGATGAGCGTCAGGGGCCGGTTGCCGGGCTGCAGGACGGCGCCCGCCGCCTTCAGCAGAAACCGGGGCAGCATCTCCTCCGCCTGATCCTTCAGCACCAGACACAGATGGGGCACGTCGTAAACCAGACTGACGTAGTGGGTGTAGCCGCTGACGAACAGGATCCTGCAGAGGGGAGACCGCTCCGTCAGCCGCCGGGATAGCAGAATGCCGTCCAGCGAGGGGTCGTTTTCGTACTGAATGTCCAGAATGGCCAGCTGGAAGCACTGGAGGCTGTCCATCAGCTTCTGAGGCTCCGAGACGGCGACGATGGAGAGCTCGTACCCGCCCAGCGTCTGTTGGGTGATGGACTGCAGCCGCTCCAGAAACCGGGGATCGTCATCGCAGATGGCAATGCGGAGCGAACGCTCCAGAGCTGGATTTTCCACCGGAATCCCCCCTTACGGTCATTTCTTGATACCTCTGATTATGCCATATCTGACATATGCCTGCAACGAAAATCGTCAGCAATTTCACACTTGGCGCGTTTTTTGTCATGATTGGTCGGATTTTGCCTGCCGGGGGAGGACGGAGGTGCCGGCAGGGGAGACGGCGGTTTCGCCTGCCGCGTCTCCGGCGGGGCCTTTGGGTGCGGCGGACGCTCCGCGGGCCGGGTGCAGGCGGACGGGGGAATGCGCCGCTGACGCCGGGAAGATGCGATTTTGGCGCACAGCTGTCCGCAGGACGGGGAAGTTTTACATAGTAACCAAAAATGTGTGTTAATCTTGTAAAAAGTTCTAAATTTCGCGCAAATGTTTGTTCACTATTTTATGCGGCGGCTGAACAACTTTTTTCGTTTGTAACCGTTTTTGTAACCGTTATCTGTTATACTACCAACTATGATAGTAAAGGGGGAGTGGGCCTGTATGCCTCAGAAAAAAGTCGGGAATGAATTTCGAACGACTCTGGTCTGCGTGGACGAATACGGGCCGGATCGGTTTCGGGGGCGTCTGTGCAACGCGTTCCTCGACGGCGCCCAGCCCTTCGACAGCCTGATGCAGATGCTGCTGAAAATGGACGCGCTGCTGGACGAGATGCAGCTCCCCCAGTCCTTCTCCGCCAAGCGCGCCTTTGCTCCGGCGCTGGATACGCGGCTGGGCACGCCCACCGCAGAGGTGCAGGAGGGCAAGCTGGCCACCTTCGCCGTGCGCGTCCTGTTCCGGCAGAACGCCAGCTGGCAGGGCAGCGTCGCCTGGGTGAAAACCGGCAGGGAGGAGAGCTTCCGCAGCGTGCTGGAGCTGGCCTTCCTCATCGACAGCGCCCTCAGCGGAAACGCGGCCGCCCGGCCCGAATCCTGACGGCGGCCTCCATATGGCTGAGACAGACAGGCAAACGCGGAAACGCGGGCGTCCGTCTGTTTTTTTTTGCGCGGTGCCGCTCTTCCGGCGGCAGGGGAGCGGCAGGGGAGACGCCGGCGGCAGCGGAAACGTCCTCCGGGAAAAAACACACCGGGGAAAACTGGGGGTGGAAAGGGGCCGTTTTTTGTGATATTGTCAGATTTGAGAGAAAGGGTGCGAGGACCCGGAAGGAGAAGGACAATGTTGACTAAAAATGAACTGCTGACGCTGCTGCATCAGGAGGTCGTCCCGGCGCTGGGCTGCACGGAGCCGGTCTGCGCGGCTCTGGCCGCCGCAGACGCCTGCCGCGCCATCGGCGGCGAAATCGTCTCCGTGAAGCTGGAGGTCAGCCCCGGAATCTATAAAAACGGCATGAGCGTAGGCATTCCCGGCTTTCCCCGGGTGGGGCTGAAATACGCAGCGGCGCTGGGCGCGTGTCTGGCCAATCCCGAAAAGGAGCTGGAGCTGCTGGAGGATCTGACCCCCGCCGTCAGCGACGAAGCCATCGCCATGGTGGAGGCCCACCACGTCATCGTGATGATCCGGCAGGGGGAATCGTCCCTGTTCGCCCGGGCGGAGGTCATCACCACCGCGGGCATCGGCATCAGCGAGATCCGGGGCACCCACTCCAACATCATTTTCACCAAGCGGAACAACGAGGTGCTGGTGGAGAAGGAGTACGTCCCCGGCGGACAGGACGATCTCCACGCCCGGCTGATGCCCATGACCGTGGCCCAGCTGCGGGCGCTGGTGGAGCAGTGCGCCCCGGAGGAGCTGGCCTTCATGCTGGACGGCGTGACCATGAACGAGCGGCTGGCGGACTACGGCCTGGAGCACCCGCAGGGCATCGGCATCGCCGCCGCCCTGCAGAAAACCGGCGCCCTGGGCGAGGGGCTGGCGGCCCGGACCATGCTGCGGGTGGCCAGCAGCGCCGAGGGCCGCATGAGCGGCTGCCCCTACGCGGTGATGAGCAGCGCCGGCAGCGGCAACCACGGCATCACCGCCATCCTTCCGGTGGTGGAGACGGCGCGGCAGCTGGGCGTCTCCGATGAGCGGCTGGCACAGGCGCTGGCCTTCTCCCACGCGCTGAACGTCTACATCAAGTCCTTCACCGGCAAGCTCTCCGCCACCTGCGGCTGCGGCGTCTCCGCCGCAACCTCCGCCTCCGCCGCCATGGTCTGGCTCATGGGCGGCAGCGACGAGCAGATCGGCAGCGCCATCATCAACATGAGCGGCAACCTCACGGGCATGATCTGCGACGGCGGCAAGATCGGCTGCGCCCTGAAGCTGGCCACCGCCACCAACGCCGCCTTCATGTGCGCCAGTCTGGCCATCAGCGGCGTGACCCTGCAGGCCACGGACGGCATCTGCGCCGCCACGCCGGAGCAGGCCATCCGCAACATGGGCCGGGTCAGCAATCCCGGCATGGTGCAGACCGACGCCACCATCCTCGACATCATGATGGAAAAGGACGGGCAGGCGTAATTCCGGCAGGGCGGGGAGGATCGCTCTCCGGCCGCTCTCCGGCAATCGATTGCGGAACCCGCTCCGGCGCGCGCCGCCAGCCCGTCTCAGTTTTACAGGGAGGTTTGCTTATGGCTGTCAACACCGGCAGGGGCCTGCGCAATCAGGTCCTCTACTCCGTTTTCGTCCGTCAGTACAGCCCAGAGGGCACCTTTGAGGCCCTGCGCCGGGATCTGCCCCGCATCCGTGGGCTGGGGACGGACATTCTCTGGCTGATGCCCATTCACCCCATCGGCGTGAAAAACCGCAAGGGCTCGCTGGGCAGCCCCTACGCCATCCGGGATTACCGGGCCGTCAACCCCGAATACGGCACCATGGACGATTTCCGTCGGCTGGCGGACGACATTCATGCCTGCGGCATGAAGTGCCTCATCGACGTGGTCTACAACCACACCTCGCCGGATTCCGTGCTGGCCCGCCGGCACCCCGAGTGGTTCTGGCACGGGCCGGACGGCGCGTTGGGCAGCCGCATCGGGGACTGGAGCGACGTTGCGGATCTGGATTACAACCGCAGGCCGCTGTGGGACTATCAGATCGAGACCCTGACCCGGTGGGCCGGGATCGTGGACGGCTTCCGCTGCGACGCCGCCTCGCTGGTGCCGCTGGAGTTCTGGCGGCAGGCGCGGGAGGCGGTGGAGGCCGTGCGGCCCGGCTGTCTCTGGCTGGCGGAATCGGTGGACCCGGCGTTCATTCTGGAGTGCCGCGCCCGGGGCGTGGACTGTCTCTCCGACGGGGAGCTGTATCAGGTTTTCGACGCCTGCTACGACTACGACATCTACTGGGATTTTGCCGACGCCCTGACGGGCCGCAGGCCGCTGTCGTCCTATCTGGAGGGGCTTGCCCGGCAGGAGGCGGCGTATCCCGCCAACTACGTGAAGCTGCGGGGGCTGGAAAATCACGACCGTCTCCGGGCGGCCGCGCTGATCCCCGACGGGCGCCGCCTGCGGAACTGGACGGCGTTCCTCTATTTCCAGAAGGGGCTGACCATGCTCTACAACGGGCAGGAGCGCAGCGCCGTTCTGCGGCCCGGCCTGTTCGACGCCGACCCCGTGGACTGGTCGGGGGAGGACCTGACGCCGCTGCTGACCCGGCTGGGCCAAATCAAGCGGGACCCCCTCTTCGCCGAAGGCACCTTCACCGTGTCGGACGCCGGAAACGGCTTCATTCTGGCGGAGTACCGCCGGGACCGCCGGCGGATGCTGGGCCTCTTCTCCGCCGGGGGCCGGGCCGGAGCCGTCCGGGTGCCGCTGGCCGACGGCGCGTATGCCGATCAGATCAGCGGGGGAGCGGCCGCCGTGCAGAGCGGACTGCTGCTGTCCCGGGGCGAGCCGCTGATTCTGTCCGCCGACAGGCAGGAGCCGTAAGGCGTTTTCGCGCGGCGCAAAGCGACAGAAAAGGGCCGGAGGAATGCCTCCGGCCTTTTTGTCGTCCTGTCCATTCTGCCGGGCGCCGCTTCCCGTGCTGCCGGCCGTCCTGCCCCGTATCGGCCAGGCATCCTTTGCGAAGCGGGATGTGAAAAAAAGGATTGTAATTTGAAAGCAGGCTATTGACATTGCAATGAAAGCATGCTATTATTCTCCCGTGACAAAGGAGGGATGGGTATGGACAGCAAGTTTTCCTGCGGCCGGCTGCTGAAGCAGATTCACGACGGGCTGGAAAAACAGGCGAACAACGATTTGAGGACCCACGACCTCACCATGGCGCAGGTCTCCGTCCTGATGCTGCTGAACGATGCGGACAAGGAGACTCTGACCCTTAAGGAGATCGAAAAGGCGCTGCATGTGGCGCAGTCCACGTCGGCCGGCATTGTGTCGAGGCTGGAGCAGAAGGGCTTTGTCGAAAGCTTCGGCGACGCGGAAGACAAGCGAATCAAGCTGGTTCGGATTACGGAGACCGGGCGTCAGTGCTGCGGCGAGGCGCGGGCAAATATGGATCATGCGGATGACATTTTGCTTGGTGGCCTTTCGGAAGAAGAACGGACGATCCTGCAGATGCTGCTGGTTCGAGTCAGCCGAAACGTACAGTGAAACGACCTGCCGGGCGGCGGGTTCTTTCACGGGCATATCAATCGCATGCTATTAACAGCAAACTTTCAATTTATCCCATACGGGAAACTCCCGCATGGAGTTCCGGAGGAATTTGTATGGCAAAACTTTTTCGCTTTCTCACGAAGCGGCAGTGGGCATACGTCTGCGCCGCCCTTGTGTTCATCGTCGCGCAGGTGTGGCTGGATCTGAAGCTGCCCGATTATATGTCGGAGATCACGACGCTGGTGGAGACGCAGGGCAGCGCCCTGTCGGATATTCTTTCGCAGGGCGGCTATATGCTCCTGTGCGCCCTCGGCAGCATGGCGGCCTCCGTCATCGTGGGGTTTCTGGCCGCGAAGACGGCGGCGGGGCTCGCCCGGACGCTGCGCGGACTGGTCTATGACAGGACCATGGACTTCTCCATGGAGGAGATCAACCGTTTTTCCCCGTCGAGCCTCATCAACCGCTGCACGAACGACATCACGCAGGTGCAGACGCTGGTCGCCATGGGACTGCAGGCCATCGTCAAGGCCCCGATTCTGGCTGTCTGGGCCGTCGTAAAAATTTCCGGCAAGAGTTGGCAGTGGACGGCGGCCACCGCTGCGGCGGTGCTGTTTCTGTGCGGGATGCTGACGCTGACGCTCCTGTTCGCCCTGCCGCGCTTCCGCCGGATTCAGGGTCTCACCGACAACCTCAACCGCGTCACCCGGGAACAGCTCACCGGCATCCGCGTGGTCCGGGCCTTCAACGCCGAGGACTATCAGGAGGGAAAATTTGCGCAGGCCAACGACGAGCTGACGCAGACGAATCTGGCGGCCAACCGGGTGATGGCGCTGATGAGCCCCACAATGACGCTCATCAACTCCGGACTGACGCTGGCCGTCTACTGGATCGGCGCCTATCTGATCGAGGCGGCGGACGCCGGCCGGAAGCTCGGCATCTTCTCGGACATGGTGGTGTTTTCAAGCTACGCCATGCAGGTGATCCTGGCGTTCATGATGCTCAACATGATCTTTGTTCTGCTGCCCCGGGCGCAGGTTTCGGCAAAGCGCATCCTTGAGGTGCTGAATACCCAAAGCCGGATCAGGGACGGCGCCGGCGCGGCAGATACAGGCGAACGCGGGACCGTGGAATTCCGCGGCGTATCCTTCCGCTACCCCGGCGCCGGTTCCGATACGCTGACGGACATCAGCTTCAAAGCCCGCTGCGGCGAGACCGTCGCGCTGATCGGAGCCACCGGCAGCGGCAAGACGACGCTGCTCAATCTGATCCCCCGCTTTTACGACGCAACTGCCGGGCAAATTCTGGTGGATGGCGCCGACGTCCGGGACTGCACCCGGAAATCGCTCCGCAGCAGGATCGGCTATGTCCCGCAGAAGGCGGTGCTGTTTGCGGGCAGCGTCCGCTCCAACGTCTCCTACGGCGACCGCGGTCAGGGGGAAATCACGGACGCGGAGGTGCGCAGCGCCGTCTCCGTCGCGCAGGCCACGGAATTTGTAGAGGAAATGGATGGCACCTACGACGCCCCTATCGCGCAGGGCGGAACCAACGTCTCCGGCGGGCAGAAGCAGCGGCTGGCCATCGCCCGCGCCGTCGCCGGAAAACCGGAGATCTTCCTGTTTGACGACTCCTTCTCGGCGCTGGACTACAAAACCGACCGCGCGCTGCGAAAAGCCCTCGGGGAGCAGACGAGGGACGCCACAAAAATCATCGTCGCCCAGCGCATCGGCACCATCCGTCATGCCGACCGGATTCTTGTGCTGGAGCATGGAAGAATCGTCGGTGCGGGAACGCACGAGGAGCTGATGAAAAGCTGTCCGACCTATCAGGACATCGCGGGCTCCCAACTTTCAAAGGAGGAACTGCAAAATGGCTGAGAAAATTCAGAGAAACGTCCGTCAGGCCGGGCCCGGCGCCGGCCCTGCGGGCACGGGGGAAAAAAGCAGAGATCTGAAAAAGGCATACCGCAATTTTTTCCGGTATCTGGGGAATTTCAAATGGAGCTTTTCCCTCGCGGCGATCCTCTCCGTCGCAGGCGCGATCCTGAACCTGATCGGCCCGAACAAGCTCAGCGAGGTGACAAACCTGATCACCGCGGGACTCGCGTCCTCCATCGACCTGCCGAGGGTCGTCCGCATTGCGGCGCTACTGGCCTTTCTCTATGTGCTGGGCTATGGGTTCAACTGCGTCCAGGGCTTCGTGATGGCGACGATCTCCCAGCGCATCACCCAGAACATGCGGCGGGACATCTCCGTAAAGATCGACCGGCTGCCGCTGAAATACTTTGACACCACCTCCACCGGCGACGTGCTCAGCCGCGTGACGAACGACGTGGACGCCGTGGGACAGTCGATGAATCAGAGCTTTTCCACCCTCGTCTCCTCGTTTGCCCTGCTGCTGGGTTCCACGGTGATGATGCTGATGACAAACCGGATCATGGCGCTGGCGGGCATCATTGCGGCGCTGCTGGGGTTTGCGGTCATGATGCTGGTCATTGCCCGCTCCCAGAAATACTATGTGCGTCAGCAGGCAGAGCTGGGAACCATCAACGGCCATGTGGAGGAGACCATCGGCGGGCACAGCGTGGTCAAGGCGTACAATGGCGAAGAAAAAGAGAAGGCCTCTTTTCATGAGCAGAATGAACGGCTGTATCTCTGCGCCTGGAAGAGCCAGTTTTTGTCCGGCCTCATGATGCCGCTGATGATTTTCGTGGGCAATTTCGCCTATGCGGCGGTCTGCGTCGTGGGCGCGGTGCTGGCGGTGAAGGGGTCCATCACCTTCGGCACCATCGTGGCGTTCATGCTGTATATCCGCCTGTTCACCCAGCCGCTGCAGAATCTCTCCCAGGCGGCCGGCAGCGTGCAGAGCATGGCGGCGGCCTGCGAGCGCGTGTTCGAGTTTCTGGAAGAACCGGAGATGGAGGACGAGAGCGGCAAAACGCAGCGCATCGGGAACGTGCGCGGCGATATTTCCTTCGACCATGTCGCCTTCGGCTACGACCCGGAGAGAACGGTCATCCATGACTTCTCCGACGAGGTCAGGGCGGGGCAGAAGATCGCCATCGTCGGCCCCACCGGCGCGGGGAAAACGACCATGGTCAATCTGCTGATGCGCTTTTACGAATTGAACGGCGGCAGAATCTCCATCGACGGCGTGAACATCGCGGACGTCCGCCGGGAAAATGTCCACGCGCAGTTCGGAATGGTGCTGCAGGACACCTGGCTGTTTGAAGGGACGCTGCGGGAAAACCTCGTCTACAACAAGAAGGGCGTCACGGACGAAAAGCTGGACGAGGTCTGCGCCGCGGCCGGGCTGACCGATCTTGTGCGTCAGCTGCCCAAAGGGTATGATACGGTGCTGGGGGACAGTCTCTCGGCGGGGCAGAAGCAGCTCATCACCATCGCCCGGGCCATGATCGAGGATGCGCCGCTGCTGATTCTGGACGAGGCGACAAGCTCCGTCGATACCCGCACGGAGCTCATGGTGCAGAAAGCCATGGATAAGCTCACCGAGGGCCGCACCAGCTTTGTCATCGCGCACCGCCTTTCCACCGTCAAAAACGCGGACTGCATCCTCGTGATGAAGGACGGCGATATTCTGGAGAGCGGCACCCACGACGAACTGCTCTCCAGGGGCGGCTTCTATGCCGGGCTCTACAACAGTCAGTTTGAGCAGGCGTCGTGAATAGGGCCTGATGGCTGAGGCAAAAAAGCAGGCGCTCTGTGACCATGAAACTCACAGGGCGCCTGCTTTCGTATTTACGACCGGACGGAATCGTCAGATGGACGCATGGGGATTCCGGTACTGCCCATGCAGCTTCGTTTTCCCGTTTCCGTACTGAATCGCGAATTTCGGGCAGCGGTGCAGACAGCCGAGACACAGCGCACAGCGGGTTTTCACCCAGATGGGTTTTCCATTCTGCATTTCGATCGCCTGTACCGGGCATTTCTTCGCACACAGTCCGCAGCCGATGCAGGTATCCTCCACGTAAAAATTCTTTGTTTTCCGTTTGCTGTTCAGGAGCGGATCGGTTATGGCTCTTACCGCATACGGCAGTCTGCGTTCCGTATGGTTTCCGGTTTGCCTTGTCTGGATGCGGGAGATCACGTCCGCAATGGTTCCCTCCGCAGCCTGATTTTGTTTTGCCGTTTTTTCGGGGTCGCTTAAGTCGAAGATCGGCGTCCAGTTGTCCGGCATCTTTACGCTGAAAGACGCATTCAGTGCGATATTTCTTCCGGCCAGTATCCTCCGCGCATCCTCACCACAGCAGCCCGGCGTCGTCCCATAGGTGGCCACAAGGAAAGAATAGCGGTTTCTGCTTCCCGATAATGTGACTTCAGAGAGAAACTCCCGAACCGGCCCGGGAAGTTCCCAGTAGTATGTCGGCGTGACAATTCCGAACACTTCCCCCTCGGAAAGAGAAATGTCTGTGTCCGCACCCGTGATCGACATTGCTGTATCGCCAAGTGCGGCGGCAATGCGCCCGGCAACATATTGGCAGTTTCCCGTAGCGGAAAAATAACAGATCATACAAACGCCCTCTTACGAATGACTGTTCTGCAAAGCGGATTTCAGCGGACAACAATCATCCCTCTGTCGATATAACTCTTTACCGCAAGATCAATCGTTTCCATGCAGGTATATTTGGGCTGATACTCCAGAAGCCGCTTTGCTTTCTCAATGCTGTACACGCCGCTTCTTGCGATGTGATAATACGTGTGATCGCATTCCTCCGGATTTCCCTCGTATTTGCACCACTCCGGCCACGGCAGGAATCTGATTTTCGGTTCGTGGCCAAAATACTCATACAGGTGCTTTGCGAAGCCATACAGGGTGATATGCGTTGCGGCTTCCGCGTCGAAGGTTTCTCCCAGCGCCTGATTCCTGTGTGTGATCGCCTGAAAGAACACCTGCGCGACGTCATAGCCGTGGACATGATGCAGAATCTCCTGGCCGAAATTCGGAAGCGCAATCTCTTTGCCGTCGGCAATGTCCTGAAACACTCTCATGGAAGTGTTGCCCCACGGATTGATGATCGTCCAGCCCGGACCGGAGATCTGCCCCGGCATGATGACGGTCGCCGGGAACCCGTTCTGCCGATACTGCTCTTTCAGGTACAGCTCGCTGGCGAACTTGTCTTTTCCGTAATCGTCCAGCGGTTCCTTGCGCAGATCATCCGGATCGAAGGGAATCGTTTCCGCCATCCCCTGCGCCCAGCAGGAGGAGCAGTACAAATAGTGGGACAGGTTGCTGTCCCGAAATTCCTCCGCGATCTTTTTCGTCTCTTTACTGTTGAAATTGACCAGATCAACGAGGATGTCCGGCTCCATCGCCTTCAGTTTCCGGATGAAGTCCGGGTCGTTCTCTCTGTCCAGCAGCTCGCGCTTCACCGTATGCCACGCCGGAGCATCTTTATAGGGCTGCGTCATTTTTCTCGTGATGGCGACCGTATCATATCCGGCGTTCACCAGCATGGGAATAAGATACGTTCCAATATGCCCCGCCGCACCAATTACGACTGCTTTCATAACTGCACGCCTTTCTTTTAGCTGATGAATAAAGTATACAGCAAAAATGGTCAATCGGTTGATCCGCTTCTGCACTTTTTTCGGAGACAGCTCCGCGGGTTCCGGAAATATGTGAGTCTGCGAATCTCCGCAAACCGTCAGTACACCGGCTGCACGGCAGACTCCATAAGCTGCACGGGCAACTTTTTCAAGACAGCGCGGAAGGGCTCCGATAAAATGTTCGGAAAGCTGTCTGCCAACCGAGAGAAAGCATAAAAAGACTGCTTGCCCCGCTGGAAGGCGGCGGGCAGGCTGTCAGGACAGCGGAGCAGAAGGGGGCTGACCTTGGGCTGTTTCCGGAAACCATGCGAAAATGTACAGGCCCCGGGAGCTGGCCTCCGCCCTTGCGGACACCGCCTGAGAGAAGGAAAACGGTGCAGCCCTTTCGGGCTGCACCATATTCTGCATATGACTGTCCCCTGAAACGCCCCGCAACTCCTCCGGTCTTTTTGTCGTCTTATCCGGGCTGCAGGTGCCGGAGCGGATCAGCCGATGCGCTCGAAATCGGCGGCGCCGTGCTTGCAGATGGGGCAGATGAAGTCGGGCGGCAGCTCCTCGCCCTCGTAGACGTAGCCGCAAACCTTGCAGCGCCAGCCCTTCTTGGGGCCGTTCTGGGGCTTGGGCTTGATGTCGCTCTGGTACTGGGCGTAGGTCACGGGCTCCGCGCCGGAGCGCACCACCCCGTCGGTCACGTCGGCGAGGAACAGGGTGTGGCTGCCCAGATCCATGGTCTGTACCACCTGACCGGAGATGACCGCGGAGACGTGCTCAGCGGGCACGAGGATGCCGTTGGCCATCCGCAGGGAATCCAGTCCGGCAAACTTGTCGGCGTCCCGGCCGCTCTGGAAGCCGAAGCGCTGGAAGCAGGCGAAGGGCACGGTGCGATCCAGAATGGAGACGCAGAAGCTCCCGGTGGCGGTGATCATGTCGTGAGTAAAGTTCTGCTTGTTGACGGAGATGGTGATGCGGTTGGGGGAGGTGGTGACCTGCTGGGCAGTGTTGATGATGCAGCCGTTGTCCTTCCCGCCCTCCCGCGCGGAGAGAACAAACAGGCCGTAAGTCAGCTTGTACATGGCAGCTTTGTCCATATTGGCGTCCTCCTTAACCGGGCATATGCCCGAATTCAGTGCCAATATACCCTGTTTTCGCGCAAAAGTCAATGACGGAGGGTTCCTCCCGGGGCCGGGGGCTGCCCCGCCGGGCATGGTCGGCCGCCTGCGCCTGACGGGCGGGGAACGAGACGCCGGCCCCGGCGCAGCTGGGAATGATTGGAAGGTGATCACGCCGGGGGAGCGGACGATCATCCGTGAAAACGCCGTCTGCCCGCCTGTATGGGCCGATTACCGCGGACGGGGCGGAGGCGCCCCGCAGCAGCGCCTTCCCGCCGGACGGCGCGCCGGAATTTGCCTGCGGGGGGAGGGGACCGGCAGATCGCGGAACAATATATCCGGCCATCGGCGGAACGATCCGCGAAGCTGTTGACGTCATAGCAGAATGAGTGTATAATTCTAATCAAATACAGCAACCTGTGAAGGGGGTTCCGCTATGAATATTCGACCGTCCGCCGCCATCCGTCAGAACTACAATGAAATCGCAGACCTGTGCAGGAAATCCGCCGAGCCGGTCTATCTGACCAAGAACGGCGAGGGGGATCTGGTGGTCATGGACATCGCGGCCTTCACCAAGCGCGAAAAAATGCTGAAGCTCCGGGAGGAGCTGCTGGCCGTGGAGGAGGAGCGTCTGGCGGGCCGGAGCGGCTGCACCGTGGACCAGCTGGACGAATATCTGGACGACGTTCTCCGGGAGGTCTGAGGGATGGGGGAGCAGGTCTATCAGGTGATCGTCTCGGACCGCGCCCGGCAGATGCTGGGCGCCCACCTCCGGTTTCTGGCGCAGGCGGACCGCCCGGCGGCCCTGCGCCTGAAGCAGCGCTTCTCCGCGGAGCTGCGCTCGCTCTCCAGAATGCCCCAGCGGTTCCCGTTTTTCAACGAGGAGTACATCCCCCTCAACAAGTACCATAAGATGTATGTGGAGAACTGGTATCTGGTCCTCTACCAGATCCGGGACGGCACCGTGTACGCCGAGTACATTCTGGACTGCCGTCAGGACTATGAGTGGCTGATCCGCTGAACGCTAAAACGTCACTCTTCCGAGTGGCGTTTTCCTTCACCGGAGGCCCTGCGCCTCCGCAGAAGCAAGGCCGGAGCAGGGGGGCGGCGGAACCGCTCCGGTGATCAGTTCGGGGATCAAGCGCCGCCCGCATCCGCGGGCACGAGAGGAGGACGAGGCCGGCCATGGGAAAGCGGAGCCGAAAAGCGATACGACAATGGTTCGGGGACTGCCGGGCCTTTTTCAGCGACACCGCGGAGGCCTGCAGCCGCCGCAACTGGGAGATTCTGCACCCCATGGCGCTGGTCTATCTGGCATATTTGTGCTTTTACCTGCTGGTCGTGTGCCCGCTGCTGGGCATTCCGGAGCAGACGGCGGCGGTGCGGATCTTTGCGGCCCTGCACGGGGCGTTCACGCTGATCGTGTTCCTGTACCGCGGGAAAACCCCGCCCGTTCGGATGGTGGGGCTGGCCATCTCGCTGTTTGCCGCCCAGATTCTGGCGCTCTCCGGCTTTCTGGCCGTGGCCGTGTTTCCCGGAGAGGCGTCGTTCCTGTTCCCGCTCTGTCTGGTGCTGATGATGCAGATTTACACCCGCCGGCCCATTCATCTGCTCTCCGGGGTGCTGGCGCCCTCCGTAGTCTATCTGATCCTCTGCTGGCAGGTGAAACCCCATTCCGCCTTTCTGCTGGACGCCGTCAGCGTTTCCGTTGCCGTGGTCATCGCCGCGGCGTCGCTGTTCAGCAGCATCAGCGACAAGCTGCAGACCTACCACGCCCAGACGGCGCTGCAGAAGATGTGCGCGCTGGACCCCATGACCGGCGTCAACAACAAGCCGACCTTTGAATTTCTGGCGGAGGAGTACCTGCGGAGCTGCCCGAAGGACGGCTACGCGCTGGCGGTGTGCGATTTCGACAATTTCAAGGGCATCAACGACCACAGCGGCCACCGCGTGGGCGATGAGGTGCTGGACGCCTTCGCCGCCGGTCTGCACCGGCTGGTGGATCAGGATCCCGCGCTGATCGCCGGACGGTTCGGCGGCGACGAATTCGTGCTGTTCGCCAAGCGGTACGCCTCGGAGGAGGAGCTGCTGGAACGGCTGGCGGCCCTGCGCACGGTGTCCGGCTTCGCGTTTCCCGTCACCTGCAGCATCGGCGTGGCCTTTTCCGCGTCGGGAACCGCGGCGTTCCAGCAATGCTTCGACACGGCGGACCGGAGCCTTTACCGGGCCAAGGCCGGCGGCCCCGGCAGGATCTGTTCCGGGGATGCAGACGCGCCGCCGCTTCAGGCGGAGACATCCGGCAGTCAGCACAGCTGAGGGCGGAAAGGCCGTTCCGCGGGCACGTCCGCGGGAGCGGCGGCTGGAGGCATGGCTGTAAAGGCTTTACACTTTATACCAACGACCCATCGGGCGGTGAACAGGGAAATGCCGGCCGATACCGGGCAAACAGAAGCGCAGACCCCACGTCCCATGCTCCGGCTGCGAGTGCCGGAGGCAGGGAGGACGCAGGTCTGCGTTTTTCGCGGAATGTGGGCGCCAATGCCGGCACAGGGCCAGCGCCGGATGCAAAGACACCCGTCTTCAGCGTGGAAACGCCCGCCGGTTGCGGCTGCAATGCCAAGCACCCGGATGCGATGTCGGTTGCAGAACGCAGCGCAGGCCGCAGAACGCAGCGCACGGCGAATAACGCCTGCGGCGAACCGCTGCAAAGCGCCTCTGCGCTGAATAAACCGCAATTTTGCGTCCCATGTATCCGAAGCTGCGTTCAAAGCATTGAACAGCTTTATAGCCGGCGGTTGTGTCTGTCGCGGCAAGCGCGGCACACCGGTTTCAGTCGGCGGGGAGCGAGGCGGCGGTTTGCAGAGGGGCGCGGCAAACGCGGGCGGAGTGAAACGCTGGCCGGAGAATATTTGAACAAAATCAAATTTTTGTTCAAAACAGGGTAGGGGCGGCTTTCTATTGTGCCGGCTAAAAAGGTTTTCTTTGCTGTCAGTATGTGTAATGGAAAACTACTTGTCGGACATTCATGTCCGGATCACAAACTGATCCCGTTCTCAGCTGAGACTTGTCCAAAATCCCGGACAGCCGCGCGCGGCAAGCATGCGCCGGCGTTTGCCCGGACGACTCATTGAAGCGAGCCGGCTGCACAGCCGGAATCAGCGTCGGAGACTGCCGGAGCTGCGCGGACGCGCCGGCGCGCAGCTGCTGACAGATGCGGCTGACGGCTTGCGACAGGCTGCCGGACACGTGCCGAACTGGCCAATCAATCCGCCGCACCCGGCAGGGCCAGGTTCGGTCAGGATGCAGCTGATCCGGCGGATCGGCTGCTGAAAGAGAACAAAATTTTTGCTTTCATTGTCAAATTATTAACAAATTCCATGCGCCGTCTTTTGACTGCGCCGGCCCGGCCTCCGCTGTCATGGCCACGCCGGGAGCCCTCCGGCCTTCCATGCTGCCCTGAGGCGTCCGCGCCGGCGGCGGTTTCCGTGGCGTAGACGCGCTGCCGCTCCGGAAAAGGCGCTGCCACATGCGCCCGCTGTCGGCGGCGATCTCTCCGCATTCCGCCTGTCATCGTCCGCGCCGGCGGCGATTCAGCGCTCCTCCGGCGGCTCCCATGAGAAACGGCGCAGCTCGCGCTCCGCCGCCTCCACTTCCCTGACCCATTGGCGCAGCGCGCCGCAAAGCTCTTTGGGCGTGCCCGGCTTTGCCACCGGCTTCCACTCCTTGAATTCCCACTGGCCCTCATACTGCGGGTCCCGCAAAATTTCCGGCAGTGCAACCGTCATACAGGTTCCTCCCTTCTCATAACCCGAAGGTCGCAGGCTCAAGTCCTGCTTCCACAACCAAATAAGTTCTTATTTCTCAGGAAATCAGAACTTATTCTATATTTTTACCTGAAATTATTATATGCGGGGCATATTGTTTTTTCAACTGGTGCTTACTGATGCTTATTTTCCCTGAACCTCCGGTGCGATTTGAAAATCAGGCATCTAATATTATGTATGTATTTGTTTTGGCCAAAATCTGATGCTGCCGGGAATAATCGGGCAAAAAACAGGGGTACGGATTTATTCCGTACCCCTGTTGCCTGAGTTCTCAGATTCTCCTTCGCAGGAGGTGTCACCCCCCCTGTATCCTTTCGCCGATCTGCGTGTTGCCCCAGCGATTTTGTGGAGCCTGCTTGCGGATCGGGCAGCGGCCTCTTCCCGGACAGCGGGAGCGCCATCGTGTCCCGGCACCTGCAGAATATGACGGGATCTCCGGCACGGCTTCTCCGTGAATGCAGCGGGGCTGTCCCTGTCCTCCTGAATTCGGGTCCGGAGCTTCTCGTTGGCCCTGTTCTGCCCGGCGATGGATTTGCTTTCTTCGCGGCACCGCCCGCATTCGCTGCTGACGCCACGGATGCAGGACGGCACCTTCCAAACAGGCCTGATGACTGCCCGCGCAGGTCAGCCGGATACAGGCGCAGTGCTCAGACGCAGGTCCAGCCGCCGTCTACGCAAATGTACTGGCCGGTGGTATAGCTGCACGCGGGAGACGCGAAATACGTGCAGATTCCGTCCATTTCGTTTATCAGGCCGTGCCGCTCCATGGGGCAGTAATCGATATGCGCCTGCTTGAAGAACGGCTGCTCGATGTAGGGTGCGGTCATCTCTGTCGGGAAGTAGCCCGGGCAGATGCAGTTCACAGTGATGTTGTCTCTGGCCCAGGAGTTTGCAAGGGATCTTGTGAGGTTCAGCACGCCGCCCTTTGCCGCGGCATAGGAAGCGGTGTCGACGCCCTTCCGGCCTGCGACAGCATGGATCGACGCCACCATGACAATTCTGCCGTATTTATTTGGCTTCATTGACTGATGAACCACCTCGCGGCAGACATAGAACTGCCCGTTGAGGTCGGTGTTTATGACCTTGAGCCAGTCCTCGTCGCTGAGGGTGCTGGGCTCTCCGGCGCCGGAGATGCCGGCGGAGTTAACAAGGATGTCTATTTTGCCAAAATGCTTCACAACATCGCCGACGCACTCCGCAATGGTCTTGGAATCCAGCAGATCCATGTAATGCGGATATACCTTGACTCCGTATTCCTTTTCTATCTCGTGCGCGTTTTCTTCAAGGCGCTGGGTGCGGCGTGCGACGATCGCAATGTTGGCGCCGGCGTTGGCAAGGGCTTTGGCAAACTCAAATCCAAGTCCGGATGAGCCGCCGCATACAAATGCCGTCTGACCCGATAAATCATAAATATTGTTTTTCATGATTGCTCCTCCTTTAAACTGTCAATTATTTGAATTGGGATTCGGTTGCTCCCCGGTGTCAGAGCCGGAAAACAACCGCCATTTTGGGCCGGGCAAAAACAACCAGTCCATGATAAAAGAGAGCAGCGCTTTCTGTCTGAACGACTCACGAGCCCTTTTATGCTCCCTCATGCCAAGGAAATCACGACTGATACGAATCTGCCGGATCGAAATCCTGTATTCATCTTATATGTTTGTTACGGTGTCGGCAATGTCACCTAAGCACAAATAAGGGCGGCTTTCTGTCATATCAGACAAATTATCCGGGCATGCAGATGGTTTTATTGTCGAATTGTCCGAGAAGCGTGCCCCGGCCGGAGCGCCTTTCCCCGCAGCGGACTGCACGGCGCGCGGTTCTTGCAGAGGCTGCGCGCACATCCGCAATCCTCAGTGCCTTCATTCCGCCGGACAAAAAACGCGCTGCCTGATGGAACCGCAATGCGGCCGCAGGCAGCGTGTTTCGTTTTGTGAGCTCCTCTGCCGTCGATCAGAGAAAAGCTACTCCAACAAAAATATTGTTTTTAGAATTTCTTCTTGGCAGATAGACCCAAAGAATTCTCTGAGTGGAAAATGCCCCAGTATAGTGGCCACATCATCTCGTCGGTAAGCACAGTTTGTTAACGCACCGGACAAATCATCCAATGGCCATATGCTGTTTATCAGCATGTACACATGCAAAACTCATGTCGCGAATATTTTCAAAAAATTAAATGTTTCCAGCCGCATTGAGTTGATGAGAGAGATGAATCACCTTTGTGGCGCACTCAGCGCCGGTTGGAACGGCGCCAGATCTTCTGCGCCTCCGCTGCGGCGATGAGGCTGTCCCGAAAATCCGGATGGGCAATGGACACAATGGCCTCGGCCCGCTGCCAGGTAGTCAGCCCCGGCAGCCGAGCCACACCGTACTCCGTCACCAGGCAGGGCGCCTGGGTCCGGGGGGTTGTAATCACGTCTCCCTGCGTGAATTTCGGCAGAATCCGGGAATGTGCGACGCCCTGTTTATCAATATAAGTAGAGGCCATTGCCAAAAAGGCTTGGCCGTGTTCCGCCAGGTAAGCGCCGGTGACGAAATCCAGCTGACCTCCGGTTCCGCTGATGTGACGGATCCCCGACGTCTCCGAACAGACCTGCCCGTAAAGGTCCGCTGCGATGCAGCTGTTGATGGAAACAAAATGGTCCAGTTGGCGGATGGTTTCCGGATCATTGACATACCGCATGGGCGCGGACAGAATATCCGGGTTGCTGTCCAGAAATGCATAGAGTTCTCGGGATCCGGAGCAGATGGAGAACACGCCCTTGCCCCGCTGAAGCGGCTTTTTCCGGTTGGTGATTTTGCCTGCCTGATAAAGCCGCAGGTATCCGTCGCTCATGAGTTCCGTGTGCATACCCAGATCTTTCAGGTCTGATTCAGCAATCAGGGCGCCCAAGGCATTGGGCATGCCGCCGATTCCCAGCTGCAGCGTCATGCCGTCTTGCAGGTACGGAAAGATATTGGCAGCGATCCGTCGGTCGATCTCCCCGGCTTTCCCTCCAGGCGCCAGGCAGATATCCCGGTGCCCCTCCACCACGCAGTCCACATCTGAGATATGGATGTGGTCTCCCTCCATTCCATAGATCACGGGCATGTGCTCGTTGACCTCCAGGACGATATGCTCTGCCGCATCCAGCATTTCCTGCATGCAGCAGTTGGTGAGGCCGTAGCTGAAGCAGCCGTGGCGGTCCATGGGAGCCACGGAGACCATTGCAACATTCACCGGCGCAAAGCCCCGGCGGTAGTAGGAGCCGCAGTCACGAAACAACATAGGGATGTGGTAGGCCCAGCCGCGGTCCACATAACTGCGGTCCAGGCCGGAACAGTGCCAGGCATTGTAGGTGAAAGCCCGGTGCTCCGGATCCTGCTCCACCACCTGAATGGGCTTCATGGCAATGGCATTGCGGACCTTTACGTCCCGCAGCTCATTCCTCCGGGCGGCCAGGGCCGCGTCCAGAGCCTCCGGAAAGGAGCAGGTCTGACTGTAATCCACCCAGTCCCCGTCCTTTACCAGTTTCACGGCCTCTTCCGCCGTAGTCAGTTTGCTTTGATACTCTTCCGATATGTTCATGTCTGTTCTCCTTCCTTCGTTTCCGGCCGGTGGATCAGCAGCGTGATAACGAGCCCTGCGCCTCCAAACGCCGCTACTGCGAAAAAGGTCTGCAGATAGGAGCCGTTTCCGCACATAGGACCCAGATAGGAGGCAATCATCAGATTAAGGTTGATAAGGCTGAAATTGAGCGCATAGTGCTTCCGACCGAAAAACCGGGCGATGAAGGCAGAATTGGTGGGGGTCACTCCGCCATAGGCAAGACCGATGAGCAAAAATGCAGCGATCAGCACCGACGCACTCCCAGTCCGGTCGGAGAGGATCAGCACGGCCGCTGCCAAGAGGTACAGTCCGCAGTCTGTGAGCATGGTGACCCGATAACCCTTTGCGTCAAACAACTGCCCGAACAGAACGCGTCCAGCGCCGTTTGCCACGGAGACAAGGCCGGCGGCAGCCGCGGCCTGCGTCAAATCTCCCTGCAGGATGGAGCGGGCGTAGACAGCAGAGCTGTTGATAACGGCCAGACCCGCTGCGCTCAGCGTGACGGCCCAGAGAAAATAAAGCCAGAAATTCCGCCGGCGCAGCATGGTACGCCAGTCAGCCTCCTCCAGAGAGGGGCAAAGTGTTTTCCGTTCCGTGGAAAGCACTGCCAGTACGCGCTCCTCCGGCGGGCGCAGTCCCAGTGCCCCTGCCGCCATCACTGCGGCAAAGAGAAACCCAAATATGGCGAAGGTCCTGCGCCAGCCCAAGGCTGTGATCATCCCGGCGCCCACCGTTCCCAACACCATGCCACCGAATCCGAACCCCATCAGCGCAATGCCGGAAACCAGCCCCTGCTTGTCGGGAAACCAGCGCACTACGGTGCTGATAACCGCGTTGTACCCCAGTCCTACGCCAAAGCCGCACAGTCCTCCATAGGTTGCGTAGATGCCGCCCAGGGTCTGGATGCGGGAGGCGGAGACAAAACCCGCCAGCAAAAAGGCCGCGCACAGGAGCAGCGGCAGCCGGGGGCCGCGTTTTCCCGCCAGAGAGCCGCTGGCCAACCCTCCCAGGCAAAACATCATCATGGAGATGGAAAAAGTGACGGAGGTCTGGGCCTTGCTCCATCCAAACTCCTGCTCCAACGGGGTACGGAATACACTCCAGGCATAAATCAGTCCCAGACACAGCAGCAGGACTGTGCCCAGCAGCAGGAACAGCCAGCGCCGGCGCTCCAGGCTGCGAAATTCCGTATTCATAGACAGTTTCTCCTCCGCCGGCCCGCTGGAACGAAATTCCGCTCCGGCGGGCCGGCTTTTGTCAAAATGCGGCGCTGCCATTCCAGATGGCCTCATGATTGGGGATTTCGTTCTCCGGGTATACGTAGGCAATACGGGAGATGTTGATGAGCTGCTCATAGCCCAGATTTTCCGAGACGGAACATCCCGCCCAGGACCCGCAGCCCAGAGTGGCGGTGGGAACCAGGCCGTTGGCCAGTGCCGGATTGGCGGAGAACACGCCGGGACAGTTCACCAGCATCCGGGAAACCGGCAAGGTGCAGGCCGCGTACTCTACCAGTTCGCGATTGTTCGTGTGGATAACGGATGAGTGACCCGCGCCCTCCACCAACAGATTCGCCTTGGCAATGCGGATGGCGTCCCGGACATCTTCTGCTTCGATATGCACGGCCAGAGGAACCATTTTCTCCCGGCACAGCGGCTCATTGGCCCCGTATTGGTCCACCTTGATGACAATGATGGAGGTATCTGCGGGAATCTCCAGTCCCAGCATTTTTGCAATGGTCTGTACGCCCTGCCCTACAGGCTTGCCGTTGATGGCGCCGAGACCGTTGGGAAACAGCAGTGCCCGTGCCCGATCACGGATGGAGGTGTCGTCCACGTAGAAAGCTTTTTGTTCCTTCAGCAGTTCCACGACCTTTGCGGTGACAGCCCGAGGCGTGATAAAGGAGCGGTTGCAGGCACAAATGATGCCGTTGTCGAACTTATTTCCGAAGATGGTCTGCGCCACTGCGGCGGGCAGATTGTCGTAATCCGGATCGAAGATGGTCTGGGAGTTGCCGGGACCCACACCATAGGCGGGCTTGCCGCTGGAATAAGCCGCCTTTACCATATTGGGGCCTCCGGTGCCCAGCACCGTGTCGGAGGCGGCCATCATCAGCTGCGTCAGTTCAATGTTGGGCTCCTCCACGCACTGAAAAATGTTCTCCGGCGCACCGGCCTCGCGCAGAGCCTCCCGGAAGATCTCGCAAGTGTGGATTGTGGATTTTTTGGCCCGGGGATGGGGTGCGCAGAGGATGACGTTTCGGCCCTTGAGGGCATACACGCCGTTAAAAAGGATCGTGATGTTGGGATTGGTCGTCGGGATGACGCAGGAGATGATGCCCTTTGGGTGGGCCACAAAGGTCAGGTGACGGCGCTCGTCATGACCGATAATGCCGACGGATTTTTTCTCCTTGATGGCGTACCACACGCCGTCCGGAGAACCGGTATTCTTGGCAATCTTGTCGGGCACGTTGCCCAGACCCGTCTCCGCCACAGCCTCCTCAGCCAGTTCCACCGCATGCTTTTGAAAAGCCAGGCAGCAGGCGCGGCACAGCGCGTCGATCTGCTCCTGGGTGTAACTCTCCAGTTCCTGAAGCGCTTTTCTTCCGTTTTTGACCAACTCGTCGACGACGGTCTGGTTATCCATTCCTTGATTATTCATATAGTCTTTTCTCCATTTCTGTGATGATTGAGTCGCTGTTGTCCGGGCAGGGGCAGGTCCGGAACTCCGGAAAAGGAGGCTCCGGCGGCGCTCCCCCCGGGAAGGCCGCCGGAGCCGAAGTTCAGACGCTCTGAGACGCCCTTTGCTTTTTGGCAAGGCCCTTGCCCGCGACGGAGCAAAGCAGCACCACAACAGAGGCGGCGGTCATCAGCAGCGAAGGTACGGTCCAGTTGGCCGGAGAAGCGTTGTCTCCAACCAGTGCAGTGATGACAGGGGTACTTAAGAATACGCCGATGTAGTACAGGGTATTCAAAAGGCCCATGCTCAGTCCGATGAGCTGCGGCCGCTTTGCCAGTTGCGGCGTAAAGATAAACATGGAGGTCATAATCATGCCGCCGGGAACGATGCCAGTGGCCAGGGCATACAGGATGTACGCCACGGGAGAGGAACCCAGGTGCGGCATGAAGAAGCAGATGACGGCGCACAGAACAGCGCCCACGATGGCCACGGAGAATGGCTTGCCCGACTTACCGATCACCACACCGGAGATGATGCAGGTGGGAATACCGATCAGGCCGTTCAGGCTGGCATAGAAAGCGGAAGCCTGCTGATCGATGCCGTAGGCCTGGAAAAGAGAGGCGTTGCAGGTGATAAAGCCAAAGAGGACGAAGGCCAGGCACAGCATGGAAAGGCAGGTGACCAGCAGTGCGGGATTCTTGACGGCCTCACCCAGCGTTCCATCCCGGTTTTCAGTTCCGCTGCCGACGGTGTCTGCGGTCCTGGGGACCCGGACGACCAGCAGCACCAGTACAAAGCAGACGGCGGCCAGGATGGCGATGGACCACCAGAGAGTCTTGAGGTTGTTGGTGCTCTTATAAATCGCCACACTGGCGTTCATGCCGATGAAGTTGGCGGCCGCGGCGAAGGTGTTGAAAATACCGGTGGCGGTGCCGATGGCGCTGCCGGTGAACCAGGTGTTGATGAGGTCAATGCCCACGGTGATGATGAGGGCGTAGGAGATGCCCTCAATGATGCGGGAGAGCATAACCACTGCGAAGCTGTTGCTCAGCGCGCCCATGACGTTGCCCACCACCAGACAGGCCATCAGGGCCAGCAGCATATTTTTGGTGCCGGTTTTGGCCATTACGGCGGCGCCGGGGATGGACAGGATGATTCCGGCCACGGTGAAAAGGCTCATCAGAATGGCGGCCTTGGTCATATCCACGTTCAGCATAGCCGCCACATCGCTCAGCACCGGCGCGATCTTCAGCTGGGAAAGGCTCACCGTGATGGCGGAGATCAGCAGGACAAAAAACATACCCCATTTGTTTTTCATTGACGTTTCCTCCCTCAGTTCAGTTGTGAATGGAATGGAGCGGTCACTGGATACCCAGGATGCGGGCCGCATTCTGATAGAAAAACTTGTCCGCTACCTCGGGCTTGTCCCGGAACGCGTCCTCGGCATACTTGACGCTCCAAGTGCAGGTATCGAAGGGCCAGTCCGTGGCAAACATGATGCGGTCCTCGCCGAAGAGCTCCAGCATGAGGTGCATACCGTCCACGCCCCGGTGGCTGGACTCCACGTACACGTTTTTACAGCCCAGTTTGCCCACCAGCTCCGCCAGTTCCTCCAGCTCACCGCCGCAGCTTCCGCCGCCGTGAGCGGGAATGATAACGTAGTCGGGGAACTTACGCAGCAGATCCAGGGTATAATGCAGAGCTCCCAGTTCGGCGTTGGTGATTTTCAGGAAGGGAGAGTCCGGCTTGTAATAGTCGTTGACGCCGCAGTGGTAGCTGATGGGCATGCCCAGATCGCCGAAGAGCTCAATGGGCTTTTCGCAGCGCTTGTCGGTGATGGAGATGTTCTGGATGATGGGATGGATTTTCAGGCCCTTGGCGCCCTTGTCAATGTCAGCCCGGAGTTTTTCCATCATTTTGTCGTCCGGCAGGTCGAAGTCCGGGCAAGTAAAGGGGAGCAGGCGGGGATCGAGCTTGGAGGCGGCCAGCGCCTCTTCAAAGCTGGTGTTGGGCATGATGGGCATGGATACCATGTAGCTGATGCCCGCGGCGTCCATGATCTCGGCGGTGGTGAAAATGTTGGCCCGATCCCAGATGCGTACCTGCCCGGCATCTATCAGCTTGTTCTGAGCCTCCACATCAGGAACGATCAAAGGACGGGTGTAGCCGGATTCCTCCAGATCCTCGAAGGGATCATAGCCAGTAAAGCTGGCGGGATGGGGAACGATGCCAGGGCGTTTGAAGGAGATGTTCTTATTTTCATGGAAGATGTCGCCCAGATGGGTGTGGAAATCGATGATTCTGCGTTTCATAGTTTGTTCTGCTCCTTTCTGTTTTGCGGGGGCAGCTGTCCCCCGCCGCTGTGCATCATGCCTGATAGACGATCCTGCCGCCGCAAATGGTTAGCACGACGTTGGCGCTGCCGATCTCCTGCCCCGGTCAGGTCATGACGTCCTTATCCAGGATCTGGAAGTCTGCCGCCTTGCCCACCTCGATGGAGCCGCGGACATTCTCCATATGCTCCTGATAGGCGCCATTGATGGTATACATTCGGATGGCATCCTCCCTCTTCATGCCCAACTCCGGATGCGAGGCAAATCCGGTGGAGGTGGTGCGGGTGACGGCAAACTGCATACCCAGCCGCCAATTCATGGGGAAGCAGGTGGAATCGGAGCCTCCGGTCTGGATCTCGCCCAGGTCGGCGTAGCGCTGATAGTTGAAAATGTGGTCCTTATCCGACAGCGAGGCGGTGTTTCCCTGGAAGACCAGATCGCCGGCGGAGGGCTGGATGGCGGCCAGAATTCCGTTCTTTGCCATCTTTTTGGCGGTCTCCTCGGTCTGATCGTCGGTGTGGATGAGGAAATGGCGCAGATCCTTGCCGGGATAGAGCCGATTGGCCTGGGCAAAGCCCTCGATGCAGCAATCCATGGATCCGCCGCCGATAGAGTGGATGCCGATCTGCCAGCCCATGCGATGAAGCTCGACAATGGTGCGCTGGATCTCCTGCGTGTCCTGCTGTTCATCCCCGCCCCAGGCGGTGACGCGGGTGTTGTCGGGGTCACAGTCTCTGCGCAGCCAGGTGGGCGCGCCCAGGTCTACAAAGAACTTGATGGCGTCGGCCTTGACCCAGTTGCGGTCCTGAAATTTCGGCAGGCGGATGCGCTCTGTGCCGCGGATGATGGCATCGTAGCTCTCCTGTCCGCCGATGGCGGAGAAGACATTGATGGACACACGGGCGGTCAGTTCTCCCTTTTCGGCCATCTTTTCATAGATCTCCATGGGCCGGGAGCCCCAGGTGCCCCGGAAGACATGTTCGCCGCCCTCGCCCAGGATGTCTGTGTGAGAAGTGATACCCTGCCGGTTCAGCGCTGCCTGCACCCGGCGGATGGCATCTTCGATCTGTGCATCCGTGAGGATGGGGCACTTCTCGCACAGGATGTTCTGTGTTCCCCACTCGTGAAAGCGGCCCAGCGGCTCGCCGGTCTCATCCCGGTCGATGATGCCCGTGCTGGGGGGAATCTCCGGGTAGCTGCGGTCAATTCCCGCCAGCTCCAGCGCTTTGGAGTTGCAGACCATGGAGTGCAGGGAGAAGTCCGTCAGCACCACCGGCGTGTGGGGAGAAACCGGATCAAGGTCATAGCGGTTCATAATGCGTCCCTCGGCGGCCAGTTCCCGGATTTCGCCGTCTACAAAGCCGCATCCAAACACCCACTCGCCAGGTCCCGCCTGCTCGCATGCGGCCTTGACCTTGGTGAGGATCTTGTCCATGCAGTCATAGGAGGGGCCAGAGAAGTCCAGAAACGCAGGAGAGAGTGTGTAGCCCGTGTGAACCGCGTGCATGTGGGAGTCGTTGGCGCCGGGCAGCACCAGCTTGCCGCCGGCGTCCAGAACCTGGGTCTCCGGCCCGATATACGCCTCCATCTCGGCATTGGTGCCCCGGTCGATGATCCAGCCGTTCCGGACGGCGACTGCCTCCACATAGGAGAAGTTCCGATCCACGGTGGCAATCTTGCCGTTCTTCAGAACCAAATCCGCTTTAAGCATCTGAAATACCTCCCGTTTTTTTGAATTTGAGGAGTTCCCGGCTGCCGCGCCGCGGACGGGGCGGCCGAGCACGCTCGCCTTGCTGTCTTTTACTGTAGCGGATCGACGGGCAGTTCTCTTGTAAAAAACGGAACACCTCCGCGCTCTGGCGGAGGTGTCTCCCTGCGGCTGCTCTCTCAAGCCCGCTTTCGGACCGTCTGCAGATAGCGCAGCGGCGTCTCGCAGGTGTAGAACCGGAACTCCCGGTTCAGGTGTGGTTGGTCGAAGTATCCGTTTTCGAAGACAACATCCTGGATATCCGCTCCGCCGGAAAGCATCCGCACGGCATTCTGCACCCGCATGATGTCAGAATAATGCTTGATAGAAATTCCATGGGCCTCTTTGAATTTCGCACGGCAGTACCGGCCCGAATAGCCTGTAAAATCGGACAGATCGTCAATGCGCAGATTTCCCTTGGCGCGGCACAGCCGCAGTTCCGCGAACTCCACAAAATCCGGCTGGTACGTTTTGTCCGCCAGCTGTCCCAGAGCGAACTCCCGGACGGCACTCACCCGCTGGTCAAAGGTCTCCGCCTGTGTCATCCGCTCCAGAATTCCGCTGGCCGGCAGCTGTTCCTCCATGGGAACCCGGTGGCCGCACAACTCCGCCCAGCCGGTACGAAGAGAGCACATTCCCTTGCTGCTATATGGCTTAAATCCAAAATAGAGCGTGTTGGGGGCCACCTCCAGCTCTGTGGGGCTGACCTGCGCACCCTCCACTATGGCGGCGGGATGATCGAGGTCCAGACGGAACAGAAAATCCACGCAGGCATCCGGAACAATGCGCACCGACCGGGTATCCGGTCCTGTGCGGAACTCATAGCAAAGCGCCAAATTTTTCAGCGAGTAGGGATTCCATTTAATCAGTTGCTCCCGGTACTGCAGCTGTCGGCTGATTGCCGGCTGCTGGGGAACGACTACCTTCTCCTCTTTTTCCCGACCCATAACTGCGCGCCCCCTTCTTCTTTTTTCAGGCGGCTTTTCGCGCGCCCACTTCCCTTTTTTACAAGACAACTCCACCCCGGAAATGGCAAAGTGAGAGAAGGTCCCTTTTGGACCACTTCATAACGTTTCAGGAGGTATTAGTGTGAAAGTAAGTGCCAATCCAGCACAGAGGGAAAAAGGGCACACAAAAGCGACCCTGCAAACGAGTTGTTTTGCAGGGCAGGGCCATTTATCCAAAACTAAGCAACGGATAATCCCTGCTTTTCAAGGAAACGAATGGCCTGCTTAATCGCTTTTTGCAACGGTTGCTCCTTCAAATGTTCGGGCATATCGATTTTGAAAAGATCAACAGGATTCCACACTTCACCTGTACAGAACATGGAATAGATTGTAGTCAGAATTATCCTGGCAATGGCAATAATAGCCCGTTTTTTACCTCGACGCTTGGCAATACGCTCATACTTCAGAGCATAGTAGGGATTATTCTTGTCTTTAACCGCAGCATGAGCTACCTGTACCAACGCAGGCTTGAGATAAACACCGGCACGGGAAATCCGCACAGATTTCTTCTTTCCAGCAGACTCGTTGTTGCCGGGAGTTAATCCAGCCCAACAGCAAAGCCGCTTGGAAGAACCAAACTGCCTCATATCGGTACCGATTTCAGAGATGATGGTAATTGCGGAATTGCGGTCAATACCCGGAATGGTGCAAAGAAGATTGATCTCACCTTCGTATTTGGCAACCATCTCATTGACACAGGCATCCACCTTCGCAATCAGCTTTTCAATAAAATTGTAATGCTCACGAACAATCTTAATACGAACTTTCTGTTCGTCAGCAATGGAGAACCCTTCGATAGACTCCAGTACTTGTTCCGCCTTCTTTTTAAGGGTTTGCTGTAACAGGGAAACACAATGGTCAGGGTCAAAGGATTCGTCGGATGTAAGGTAATCCGTAATTGCAGTTGCGGATTTCCCAAACATATCGGACACAACGGAATCCAAGGCCACATTGCAGACGGTAAACGCATTTTGAAAGCGGTTTTTCTCGCTGCTTTTCATGGAAACCAGCTTGTAGCGGTAACGAGTAAATTCCCGCAGGATGCGGATATCCCGGTCTGGGATGAAGCTGCTTTTAACAAGGCCAATACGAAACAGATCTCCAATCCACTTGGAGTCCTTCGTATCATCCTTGTTTCCCTTTACAGCCTTTACCCATTTGGGATTAGCAATAACAACCCGAATACCACGCTTTTCCAGGATATTGAACACAGGGACCCAATACTTTCCGGTGGATTCCATACAAACATCCAGGCAGTTGTGTTCCAACAGCCAGTCAGCAAAACGATTCAAGTCCGAGTTGAATGTGCTGAAACGCTTCTTCTGGTAGTGTGGTTGTAAGCTGTCTGCGGGCGTGGTGATAATGGTAGCAACCACAAATGTTTTGTGAACATCTACACCGCAGCATGTTGGAAATACGACTTTCACGTTAAAACCTCCTCGTCAAATTATGGTGAGGAGAATGCAGTGACTGAACCGCCAAGCAATTAACAGGTGTTAAAACAATCCTTAGTGTGCGGGTTCGAGACACCACTTATTTGTGCTTGAAAAGGCAGTTCCAGCACTGATTTTTATACTGTTTTGAGCCCTGAATGCAATCTACGACTCCTCCTACCGTGCGTTGTAGTGTGCGTTCCCCTCAACTTTATTCTACAAGAAAGGCGGCCGTTTGTCTGCACTCTTTCATCTCTATTTGTGCGGACGCATAGCGGCCGAATGGTTGATTTTTATGACGAATCAAGCCGTTGAACAGGTCCGCACGGTTATCCAGCGCTATATTGACGGCACCTACCGCGCGGATATTCCGGAACTGCGCAGCGTTTTTCACCCCCACGCCCGCATGACAGGATTTCTGGGTGAGGAATTTCTGCTGGGTACTCCAGAGCCCTTTTTCCAGGACATGGCCTCCGCGCCCTCCATGGAATCTCAGGGCACGAACTACCATGCCGAGATTCGAGAACTGACCATCGCAGGGCGGATCGCCAGCGTGGTTCTCTATGAAACCGGCTTCCGGGGCGAGGGCGTTCTGGAGGATCACTTCCAGCTGGTCTGCCTGAAGGGCACGTGGAGCATCCTCTCCAAAAATTTCACAACCTTGTCCTGAAACCGGCGGCATCCTTCTCTTCCCTACATCCTATCGTCCGTCTGGTAGAAAAGGAACTATCAGAAGTGATAGTCGAATAGATAGTTTTGCCCAACGCTTTGGGAAATTGCCGGCAATCTTTATTCAGTTTACACGGATTCTCCCGCCGTGGTATACTGTTCTCAGCACAGCCGGGGCCTCCGTACGCCGACAGGCAGGACGCGCTGTTTCGCAGAGCGGCCCGGCCAGATGCCGCAGGGGCTCAGGTTTGAAAAAGAGGTGATGTTTGCCATGCCGTCGTCCCAGAACAGAAAATTTTTGGACAGGCCGCAGGTAAACAGGCGGCTGGATTACATCTTTTCCTATCCCCTTACCGTGGTGCAGGCTCCCATGGGCTTCGGCAAAACCACCGCATTGCGGGAATTCATCCGTGCCCGGCGGCTTTCCCCGATTTTTCTCTCCCTGCTGGGCGCAGGCGGTTCCCTGGCCTACTGCTGGGACCGGCTGACCTCTCAGATCCGGAAATCCGCTCCTGCGCTGGGAAACCAGTTGATCGGTCTGGGCTTTCCCACGGACGCACCCCAGGCCGCCAAGATCGTGGATCTGCTGACGGACGCCGCCTTCCCCAAGCCGGTGCTGGTGGTCATCGACGACTATCACCTCATCGACTGTCCTCAGGCCGCCGATCTGATCTCGCTGATTGCGGGAGAGAACATTCCCAACCTTCATCTGGTGCTGCTGGCCCGGGAGATCCGCCGCCTGCCGGCGGCAGAACTGGCGCAAAAGGGTCTTTGCTGGATGGTCACTCAGGAGGATCTTCAGTTTCAGCCCCAGGAGGTATCGGCCTATTTTGAAATGCTGGGCTCCCCGGTCAGCGTGCAGGACGCCGGCCGCATTGCTCAGCACACCGGCGGCTGGATCTCCGGCATCTACCTGATCGCCCGGGGCATGCGCCGCGGAGGCAGCATCTCCGTGCAGGACCAAAGCATCGAGCAGCTGCTGGAGACGAACCTTTACAGTACCTACGATGAAAAGACCCGGCTTTTTTTGGAGCGGCTCTCCTTTTTGGACGCATTTACGCCGGAACAGTTGGTTTTTGTTTTCAATGACAAGTCCGCCGCGTCTTTCCTCTACACCCTGACCCGCGGCAATGCGTTCATCTCTTACAGCCGCTCCGTCAGCGGCTTTCAGATGACGGACCTGCTGCGGGAGTTCCTGCAGCAAAAGGCCCGGCAGGACGGTCTGGATCCCACGGAGCTCTACCGTCGGATGGGGCAGTGGTTTCTCAACTGCGGCAAGCGGATTCCGGCCTACGACTATCTCTACCGCGCCGGCGACCTGGAAACGATCCTCCAGATCCTCAACCAGGAGGACTATATCGATGTGCAGTTTGCCCAGTTCCCTCAGATTCATATGATCTTCGAGGGGCTGCCCGACGAGACGACCTTCCGCTATCCGCTGGCCGCGCTGCAGCACATCAGGGTCAAAGCGCTCACCGGCGGCCAGCCAGAGCGACAGGATCTGCAGGAGTTGCTGGGTCGCATGGAGCGGTACTTTCTCACCGCTGATCTGCCCCAAGACCGCCGGGACCGGATTCTGGGTGAGATCCACAACACCTGGATTCTGGTGGTCTTCAACGACGCCCGAGCCATGGTGGACCACGCAGCGAAAGCTGTCGCCTTTTTTAAGGGGCGCTACTCCTGCCTCATCAGCAACGAGACGGAGTTTACTTTCGGCGCCTCCAGTCTGCTGTACTGCTACTACAACCGTGCCGGCGAGTTGGGTGAAACGGCGTCGTTCATCTCTGGAAACTTTCATGTCCTGGCTCAAGCCGTCAAAGGCTGCGGCTCCGGCAGTGAGTCCCTGATCCTGGCGGAATATGCTCTGGAGCGGGGGGATTTTGAGGCTGTGGCCCCTCACGCCTATCGGGCCATCTATCAGTCCCGACTTTACCATCAGATCAGCATTGAGATCTGTGCGACCTTCGCCCTGTGCCGCCTTGCAGTCTATCAGGGCCGCACGGCGGAGGCGGACCGGCTGCTCTCCCAACTGGGGGCCACCGTGGAGCAGGAGAACAACAGCGTCTTCAATACCACCATGGCCGTATGCGCAGCGTATCTCAGTTGCTGCCGAAAACAGGCCGACCGGGTTCCGGCATGGCTGCGGGAAAATGACACCGGGTGCGGTGCCTTCATGTACCAAGGTCTGGGTTTCCACCACATCGTCACCGGCTTTTGCGCCCTGTTGGAGCGGAACTACCTGCAGTTGGAGGTATTCTGCGAGGCTTTCCGGCAGGATTGGGAGCTGTTCAGCAGTCAGATCGGCCTGATCTTCTGCGGGATCTTTCAAGCCTGTGCCGCTTTTGGGCTGGGGCAGAGACGGGAGGCCGCGAGCTTTCTCTGCCGTGCGCTGGACATCGCTGTCCAGGACGGGATCGTGCTTCCGTTCGCAGAAGTGGATGCCGCCATCCTGCCGCTTCTGGCACTGCCGGAGATCGTCGGGCGATATCCCCCGGAGTATCTGCACAGGCTGACCTCCTGCTGCCGGCAGCACCGCAGCGGCTCGGAAAACAGTGAACCGCTGCAGTTGACGGAGCGGGAGCAGGAGGTGCTGCGCCTGCTGTCCTTGGGAAAGCGCCATGAAGAAATTGCCTTGGCACTGTATGTCTCCGTCCCCACCGTGCGCTATCACATCAAAAACATCTATCAGAAGCTGGGTGTCAACAATAAAGTCAGCGCCCTGAACAAGGCCAAAAGCCTGGGAATTCTGGAATAAGCTGCACTTCTGTACGGATCCCTGCTCAAAAATGGACGTCAGGGGGCAATCGGTAACTCGGTTGAGCGCATCTATTACCGGTACTGCCACCAGAAGAAACTTTCGATTTATGAAAGGGAGGCTCTTGGAACGCTCTTCCTCACCTAATACTGGCCTCGGCGGGGGCAATTATGTAGATGGCATCTATGAAGAGATCTCGTTTTTCAACTGCCGCTTTTTTCTGAACCTCCGGTGCGATTTGAAAATCAGGCATTTAATATAATGTATGTATTTGTTTTGGCCAAAAATCGAATGCTGCCGGAAATAATCGGGCAAAAAACAGGGGTACGGATTCATTCCGTACCCCTGTTGCCTGGGTCCTCGGATTCTCCTTCGCAGGAGGCGTCAATCTCCCCTGTGTCTTTTCGCCGATCAGCGTGTTGCCCCAGCGGTTTTGTGGAGCCTGCTTCCGGATCAGGCAGCGGCTTCTTCCCGGACAGCGGGAGCGCCATCGTGTCCCGGTACCTGCAGAACATGACAGGCTGCTCCGGCACGGCTTCTCCGTGAATGCAGCGGGGCTGTCCCTGTTCTCCTGAATTCGGGTCCGGAGTTTCTCGTTGATCCTGTTCTGCCCGGCAATGGATTTGCTTTCTTCGCGGCGCCGCCCCGCATTCGCTGCTGACGCCCCTGATGCAGGACGGCACCTTCCAAACAGGCCTGATGACTGCCCGCGCAGGTCAAGTTGCGATCTCTCCCGCCGTCGACGGTCCGGATGGCTGAAGCGGGCGCGTCTTCAGCGTCATAAGAATATGCCTTTGAACCAAGAGAAATCTCATATGGCTTGGTATCAAGAAAAGCGGAGCAAACATTCTCTCGGCGGGATGGGTCCGCTGGGGTATCGGCAAAATCTTGGGCTCTGTGCTTTTCGTCCAGCTTTTGTCCGCACCCCCTTATCCCGTATAAAACGATTTCCTTAGTCATCTTCGCTGTCGTATTATCAGATTTGTTTTGCCGTGAGGACAAAGGCACCCCCCTGCTGCGGAAAAAGCCGCAGCAGGGGGGTGCTGTCATGGTCTGATATAAAGGATTGCCTGTTACCTGCCCGCCGGGTTGTCACAGACCATGACCTTAACCACACATTTCCGGCAGCGTGCAGGTCTGCCCGCCGCAATACAGGGGGCGTGAGCGTCCTGCGGGAAAAGCACAAGAAACCGCTTTTCAGTCAGGAGGAGCCTGTTGACAGCTCCCTGATAAAACCAGATGTCACCCTCAGGATCTGCCCTGACCTCTTTTTCCACGGCAGAAAGGGGTGCTACGCCCACAAGCTCTCTCCCTGAGATAAGAAATTGCACATCAATATACTTTTTATGTGCTTCAGGCGTTTCGTTGGCAGGCTTGCTTTCGTAAGTGCTAAGCGTATAAAACAGTCTTTCTCCATCAACCGCATAGAGGATCGCCTCATCATAATAGGCAAACAGCTCGCGCTTGGCCGCGGTCAACTCCGCCGGGCCGTAGCGTCTGCCCCGCAGCAGCTGGCGGCTGAGCAGCTCCAGCCCCAGCGGATAGCCCTTCAGATCCCGGAATACGGCGGTCAGCTCCGCCGGATTGACCTCCGCTCCCCGGCTCTCCAGCATCCGGCGGGTGGTCTCCTGATCGAAGAACAGATCCTCCGCCGTGAAGGTGCACATCATCCCCGACAGGTCGAAGGGGATCAGCCAGCCGGGCTTGCGCGTCCGGCCCAGCAGGACGAAGTGCAGGTCGCCGCGGGCGCGGATCAGGGCGCACAGCGCCTGCTGGCGCTCCGGCTCCCGCAGGAGCTGCAGATCGTCCACCAGCACCGTCCTGCACCTTGCGGGAATGCTCCCCGGCGAAAAGTCGGCGGAGGCGGCGTCCAGCGCGCAGGCGGACCGGCCCCGCAGCAGGGCGGCGGCGGTCACCGTCTTTCCAAAGCCGCAGGGCGCGGAGAACAGAAGCACGCGGCAGCTGTCCCACGCGCTGCGGAAGCGCTCCTCCAGCGCAGGCATAATCAGGGTTGTCCGGCTCTCCCCCATGGTATGTCTCCTCCCGTTTTCCCGATCCGGTGTGCCGTCTCCACGGCCGGAGCCGCAGAAACGGGCAGTTTTCTCTCATAATAAATTAATGTACCAAAACCTTCCAGTTTTGTCATCCATCCAAAGTATGAAAACCGCATCGGGACGACTGTTTTTAAGGTTTTTTTGAAAAGGCGGCCACCCTCCGGCGGAGGCGGCCGCAAAAAGAGAGGCGCGGGCAAAAGCCCGCGCCTCCTGACTGATGAGGGGATCGCTTACTGTTCCTTCCGCTTTCTGCCGCTCAGCGCCAGCCAGAGCAGGCCCGCGACGGACGCGCCGGAGGCCGCGGCCCATGCGGCCAGCTCGTCGCCGGTTTTGGGGGCCTCCGCTTTGGGAGTGGAATCGTCGGGGATGTCCGTGGCGGCGGGAGTGTCGGTCAGCGGAGTGTCGCTGCCGGGGATGTCCGTGGCGGGGGTGTCCGTGGCGGGCACCGGCGTCTCGGGGATGGGCGTGGCGGGATTGGTGGGATTGCTGGGGCTGTCGGGGGTGTCGGAGCCGCCGGTGGTGCTTTTGTCGTTGACGAAGGCGGCGGTGGTGGTGCTCTCGGCGGCCAGCGTGCCGGTGACGGAGGCGCCCGCGGCGCCGTTGACGGTGGTGGTGAAGCCCGCGGCGCTCTTTTCAGCCACGGTGTAGCTGCCGCCATTGGGCAGGCCGGTCACGGTGATGCTCTGGCCGGAGGCCAGCGTCACGGTGTTGTCGCCGGCGGTCATGGTGCCGTCGGCCACGCCGGAGCCCACGTAGGCGTAGCTGGCGCCTGCGGCGCCGGGCAGCGTCACGGTGAAGGTGAAGGCGGTGGTGCGGTCGGCGTCGGTGGCGGCGCTGCCGGTGACGGTCTTGGTGAGCTTCAGGCTGGCGCTGTCGGCGCGGGTGTCGGCCACGGAGACGCTCTTGGTGTCGATGCCGTCGATGCTGACGCCGCCGTCGGCGCTCACGATCACGGTGTAGCTGTGGGTGTTCAGCTCATAGCCGGTCGGGGCGGTGGTCTCCTTCAGGGTGTAGGTGCCGGCGGGCACGGCCTTGAACCGGAAGGTGCCGGCGGCGCCGGTGACGCCTCTGCGGGTGATGGAGCCGTTGGTCAGGGTGAACTCGGCGCCGGAGAGCAGCTTGCTGCCGGTATCGTACTTGGTGACGGTGAAGCTGCCGCCGAACTTCAGCGCGGCGCCGGCGTCCGCTGCCTGGATGGTGTACTTCTTCTGAACGGCGTCCTGCTCCTGTTTGGCCGTGCTCAGGGAGACGGTGTTGGTCAGGCTGTCCCCCGCCTCGCCGGTGACGTCCGTCACGTAGGTCAGGCGGTAGGAATCCGACCCGGCGGGCAGCTTCACCGTCAGCACCCGGCCCGTGTAGCTGACCAGTCCGGCCAGCGTCTCGTCGGAGACGGGGGTGCCCTCGGCGTAGGTGCCGTCGTCCTTCAGGGTCAGGGCGGTGAGGGTCAGGTTCCCGTTCAGCAGGACCTTGCCCTGCGCGTCGGTGCGCAGCTCGATGCCCGCGGGGATGGTGTCGGTGATCTGGGCCGCCTGCGCGTCGGAGGCGGTGTGATCCAGACCGTAGGCGTGGTAGTTCACAGTCCAGGTGATGGCGCCGTCCACAGGGGTGGTCATGTCCTTGGTCAGAACCGTGGAGGTGACCGTGTAATCCTCCCAATCGCAGGGCTCCTGCGTCGTATTAGTGCCGTTGCCGGTGCTGGCGATGTTCCGATAGGTCGCCGTTCCGTTTTTGCTGAAAACGCTCTGGAAGGTCTCGTCGCTCATGACGCCCTTCACCACCACGACATAGGGTTTGTCGAGCTCGCCGAAGGTGAAGGTCATGGTGCTTTGGCCGGCACTGTTGGTCCCTGTGACCGCGGTGCAGACGCCGGAGGGATCGGATACCTGATCTTTCAGACTGATGTGGGCCTGAGAGTTGCGGGAAGCGTCCCCGGTGCCCTCGTACAGCAGGAAGCTGGCCTCGCCGATGGTGCCGAAGGTCCAGCCGGCGGGCAGGGTGTCGGTAAAGGTATATGTGCCGTTTTCGGTGGAGTAGTCAAGGCCCTTGGCGTTCACCAGAATGCGGAAGTAGACGGCGTGGGTGTTGTAATTGAAGCAGGCGCTGTCGCTGCCGGCGGATGTTGCATATTTGGTGTCCGTCTTGCCGGCCTCCAGCGCGGAGCCGTTGGCCGTGCTCAGCACGTCCTTGGCCAGCATCCAGCCGGTGCTCCGGCTGGCGGCGGCCTGCTGGATCTTATCGGAGCCGTTGAACAGCGCCGCGACGTTGACCTCCGTCTTTTTGTTTCCGGCATAGACCGCCGGATCGGTCAGCAGGGACTCCACGGTGAAGGTGTTGCTCTGGGTCTTGTCCAGACCCGTCACCACCAGCAGATCGGCGGTATAGCTGCCGCTGGTCACGGTGTAGACGGTGCAGACAAGGCCGCTCTGGTCGGCGTGGAAGCTGTCGGCCACGTAGCTCTGGCCGTACTGATTGTCGTTGACGCTCAGCTTTTTCAGGGCCGCGGCCACGTCGGTGGGCAGAGCGGCCGTCCCGGCGGCAGCGACGGCGTTTTTGACATTGAAGGCCGTGCTGCCCTTGGACTGGTTGATCAGCAGATCCAGAATCTGAAGGCCGCTGCCGTAGTCCAGCCCCTTCATGTCGGCGGACACGGACCATGTGGCGGTATGCTTGGCGGCGTCGTAGGCCGCGGAGGTCTTGCTGATGGGGCTGAAGCCGTAGTCGGCGGCGGGAGCGGCGGCGGCGGAGAAGGTGCCGGAGCCGTCCCAGCGGAAGCTGGCGGTGTTGGTCATGTTCTTTGCGGCCACCGTTTTCACGGGAAGATCGTTATAAAGATTCTTCACTTTCGTGAGGATGGTCAGGGTGGCGGCGGCGGTGAGATCGCCCAGAGAATACACGCCGTTTTTGTCCGGGGTGATCGCCGCGGAGGTGCTGCCGGCCGTCAGGCTGGCGCTGACGAACGTCAGCGTGCCGGGCAGCACGTCGGTGACGGAGGCGTTCTTCAGGGCGAGGCCGTCGGGGTTCACCGTGATGGTCCACAGGTAATAGGGGCTGGCAGTATCGGTCGTGGCTTTGCCGCTGGTGTCGCACTGGGTCACGGTCTTGGTGATCCACGTGGGGTTGTAGTCCACTTTGGCAGTGTCCTCGGCCGCTTCGGCGCCGTCCTTGACCAGCACGGCGGTGTTGGAGGCAGAGGCCGTGCCGGTGGCATAGGCTGCCGCGGTATCGAAGGCCGTGCGGAAGGTCAGCGTCAGCACGGACGCGGTGCTGTCGGCGGGAATGGGGTAGCTGAGGACGCCGTTCTGCACGTAATCGGTGTCGGAGGCCACGGCGGTGCCGTCCGCCTTCAGACTGCCGGAGACATACGCGCCCAGCTTGCTCAGATCGTCGGTGACGGTGAGGCCGCCCAGCGGAGCCGTGGCGGTCCGGGCCGTCTCGTCGCTGTACATGGCGGAGGCCTTGACCGTCCACTCGATGGCGGACTTGTCGTCGGTGAGGCTGCCGGTCTTTTCCAGCGCGTAGTGTACGACGTGCTGAACGCCGAAGGTGTAGGTCTTGTCCAGAATGGTCACGGTCTGCTGGCACTCGCCGCTGCCGGACGCGTCCGCCTTCATGGAGGCGGTGAACCACGCGCCGCTGAGCTCCAGCACGTCGGAGCCGCCCTCCGCGTCCAGCGCGAACACGGGATCGCTGAGGTCAAAGACCACCTTGGCCTCGGAGCCGCTGAACGTGACCGTGCCCACGGCGACGCTGGCGCCGTTGACCGAGGCGGTCATGGATACGCTCTGCTGCTGGCTGAACGTCAGCCACGACGGGAAGTCCACCGTGACATAGTCCCCGGTGGCCACGGCCCGCTCGCCGGTTTCGGCGTCCGTCAGGGGCAGGGAGAACTTGCAGCGGACGTTCAGCGGCTTGCCGCTGTCGATGGTGCCGCTGTCGGCGACCGCGCTGCCGTCCTGCGAGACGGTCAGGCTGAAATCGGTGAGGCTGCTGAGGCCCAGATTACGCCCGGCGGGCTCGTCGGCCAGAGCGGCCACCTGGAACAGGCTGACGCTCAGGGTCAGGGCCATCAGCAGAGCCATGAGTTTTTTCATTTTTTTCATTCGAAATTCCTCCTTGTACCGAAAGCCGTCGGCCGCGTCGGGCGCCCGGCGGGGGTCCTTCTTGATTGGAACACCGTTACTATAGCACCCGAGGGTTACAGAACCGGGTACATTTTGCGGAAAAACGTTCAAATTCAAAAAATTTTTTCGGCAAATGCCCCGTCTCAGCAGGGATTTCCGAAATTCTCCCCCCGGCCCGACATCATTCCCCTCTTTTCTTCTTGACTATACGACATCATGATGTCATAATAATTTTTGAAAAACGACATTATGATGTCGCATCATGGAGGGATTTGTCGATGGCAGAGGAAAAGAAGGTCAAGCTGCTGGTCTATGCCACGGAGGACGAGCGCGCGCGCATCAAAATGGCTGCCGCCAAGCTGCATATGTCCATGTCCCAGCTGATTCTGGACAGCGTGCTGGAGCAGGTGAACAGCATCGAAACGCTGGAGAGCAAGGGGGAATCGCAGGGATGAAGACCATTGCCGTGATGAACCAGAAGGGCGGCACCGGCAAGACCACCTCCGCCATCAATCTGGCGGGCGAGCTGGTGCGCCGGGGCCGGCGCGTCCTGATTCTGGACATGGACACCCAGGGCAACGCCACCAGCAACCTGCAGCTGACGGAGACGCCTGCCGCCACGCTGACGGACGTCATCGTGTCCAAATCCGCCGTGCTGGGGGACACCATCTGCCGCACCTCCGTGCCGGGACTGGATCTGATCCGGGGCGGCGCGCTGCTGGCCCCCGCCCTCTCCGCCATGCAGGAGATGACCTTCGGCCGGGACACCACGCTGAAGCGCCTGCTGCCCCAGATTCCCGATACTTACGACTACGTGTTTTTCGACTGCTCCCCCTCGCTGGAGAGCCTGTTCAACATCAACGTGCTGGTGGCCGTGGAGTACGTCCTCATCCCCATCAAGGTGGACAAGAACTCCATCGAGGGCTACGACGTGATGCTGGAAACCATCCAGTCCGTGCGGGAGATCGCCAACCCGGACATCCGCTGCCTCGGCATCTTCATGACGGCGGTGGAGACCGGCTCCTCGCTGGACCGGGAGATGATCGAGAACCTGCCCCGGCTGCTGCCGGACGTGGCGTTTCACAGCTTCATCCGCAAGAATATCGACGTGAAGAAGGCGCCCATCGCCCTTCAGCCGCTGTGCTTCTTCTCCCCCCGCTGCACAGCCACGGAGGATTACGCCGCCCTGTGCGACGAAATGCTGGAGAGAATGGAGGGCGCTGAAAATGGCTAAGAAAAATCCTTCCATCTTCTCCACTCTGCAAAAAACCGCGGAGAACGCCAGCGCCGTCAACGGCGAGTTCACCCGCCATCTCAGCGTAGACCTGCTGGACGACAACCCCCTCAACCGCTTCTCCATGGCGGAGGACGAGGAGTTTCTCTCCACCGTGGCCTCGGTGGAGCGGGACGGTTTTCTGGAGGACATCGTGGTGACGCCGGAGGACAACGGGCGCTACCGCATCGTCTCCGGCCACCGGCGGGTGGCCGCCGCCCGGAAGCTGGGCAAGGACGCCGTCCCCTGCAAGGTCCGCCATTACGCCGACCGGCTGGAGGAGCTGCGGGCCCTGATGGGCGCCAACCTCCACCGCCGCAACCTCTCCCCCTTCGATCTGGCCCGGGAGCTTCAGACCCTGCGTCAGGTGCTGGCGGAGGAGGGCAAGCTGCCGGAGAACGTGAAGGAGCAGGCCGAGGAGCTGGCCCGCCAGTCCGAGCTGTCCCGCGCCACGGTGGAGCGGTATCTGGACCTTCTGAATCTGGACGAGACCCTGACCGCGTGGGCCGAGCAGGGCAGGATGACCATGACCGACGCCTACGAGCTGGCCCGGCAGAAAAATCAGCACCTCTACCCCGCGGTGGAGGAATTCGTGGCCAAGGCGGACAATCCCGAGGACTTCCCCGCGCTGGTCCACCGGGCCATCGCCTACGCCAAGGCCGCGGAGCTGCCCCCTCCCCCGCCCAGGCCGGCAGCCAATCCGCTGACGGCGGTGGATTCCTTCGGCCGGGCCATCCGGCGCTCCACCGCCCAGCTGCGGACGCTGACCCTCAGCGAGGACGTGGACCGGACGGCGGCCAGAAAAAAGCTGGACACCTGCCTGACCAATCTGGAGGAGCTGCGCCGCACCGTGGAGGCTTTGAAGGAAAGCCTGTGAGGGCGCCGCCCTCCCCAAAATAAAATCCCATGGGCCCCTGTCCGCGCACGATGCGGTCAGGGGCCCTGTGCCGTCGGAACCGGCAGACGGGAAACAGTCAGGCCGGAAAACGGCCCGCGGAAAAAACAGGGAGTTCGTCTCGGCGAAACGCCCGGAAACGGAGACGCGCATATGAGCACAGTCATTCTCGCCTGCTCCACGCTGCAGGAGTATGTGGACGCAGCCCAGAAAAAGATGCAGACCGCCTATCCCGTGGTGCTTCTGGATAAAAAATATCACACGGAGCCCAGAGACATGCGGCAGCAGGTTATTCAGGCAATGGAGGCCATGGAGCCCGGGGTGGACACCGTTCTGACGGCGATGGGCTTTTGCGGCGGCTCCTGGGCCGACCTGCGCTTTGACAAAAGGATCGTGATTCCCCGGGTGGACGATTGCGTGACCATTTTGCTGCACACGGACGACACCTGGTGCCCGAACAAAAAGGAAGTCGGCCATCTGTACGCCGTTTCGGAGGAGCCCTCCGGGTTTTCAACCACGCTCATGTACGAGAATCTGCTGAAGCGCTATAGCCGGCAGGAGGCCGACCTTCTGTTCGACCTGTGGTTTCACAATTACAGCTCTCTGGACATCGTGGATACGGGCCTGTTTGATTGCCGCAGGGCGCAGTATGTGGAAAGAATGCGGAAGGACGCCGATTTCATCCACTGCACGCTGGATTATGTGAAGGGCAGCAATCACCTGCTGGAAAAGCTGGTATCCGGGAACTGGGACCGGCAATTTCTGGTATTTGAAGCGGGACAGCTGATCTCTCAGGGGGACTTTTTTGACGAGTCGGAGGGCGGCGGCCCGCTCCGGTTCTCCGCCGGCGCGGTTTGAATCCGCGGGGGCGGCAGCCCCGGACAAAGATGCCGGCGGTCCCCTGTCGGGCAGCCGGCTGTCCTGCGCCGGTCCTTTAAAGCCGCCGGCTTTTGGCGGTGCAGCGGCGGAATCCGGCGGAGGCCGACGAGCGGGACGATACGTTATACAAAATTGCACAAATTCAAAAAGATAAAGAGAGACACTGAGCTTTTTCCTGCTTGAGTTCTGCGATCGATTTTTTCATGTTGATGACCTCTTCTCCAAATAAGGATAGACACGCAAGTCTCGCAAGGGGCAAAGCCCTTGCACGGAACGAAGTGACGCAAAACATCCCGGACTTCATCGGTCCGGGATGTCGCTCCACAGGACGCACAATACATGGTCGCAGGCCATGTATCGAAGTGCGCCATTCGGTCTTGGGCAAAAAATATGTTCTTCGATTACTCGTTTCAGTGACCATGTCCATTGCCATTTTCAAAAGAAGTATCTGAACAGCCATTTCCGTTGTGCCCGCTGGCACCTTCGCCAGAATTTTCGTTATGCTCAACATCATTCTCATGCTCGTTAATCTGGCTATGGATCTCCGCCATACTCATATTCTGACAGTCCTCTGCCGTGACGGTGCTGTCATATTGGGAGAGCACCAGATAGGCAGCATATTTCCCGAAGGACAGGCCGCTGTCATGCGCCTCGGTCATGGAGTTCACATCTGCCGTATAACTCTGCCCTCCATGTTTCTGACAGCCAGAGCAATTTTCAATACCGGTCAGAATTGCGTTTTCCTTATTGCTGTCGCCGGAAGCAACCGTAAAGGTCAGGTCGGAATCCTCCGCCAAATAGGGCTGTATCGCGTCGCTTTCCACGATGAGGTCGATGGCCTCCGTATAGAGCTTGCCCTTGACCGTAACGCCGTCCAAAACAATTTCTCCGTCTTCGTTATAGGCGGTGGCGGACACCACCCGGTCACAGCGGTTCAACGCCAGCTCCACCGATGGGTTCACATCAATGCTAACAAAGGAGACAGGAGTCCGCATGGTATAATAATAATATCCGCCGATGCCGACCATCAACACCAACATGGCGCAGGCTGCCGCAATCGCTTTTCCCCATACAGGCCGCCGAAACTGGCGAGGGTTGCGCTTTTCGCGCTCTGTTTGCAGAAACTGCATGGTGGAGGATTTCAGTCCTTCGGACGCTTCAATGTTATCAAACGCATCCTGTATTCTATTCGTCAAGTCCTTCACCTCCCAACTTTTCTTTAAGCATCGACCGTCCACGCGATAAAAGCGAATAGACGGTGCTTTCTTTAGATTTCAAAATCACGGCTATTCCCGACGCCGAGTAGCCCTCATAATAGTGCAAATATCCTGATGGTTCCGTGATGTTCAGTCAGTTCATCCTGGATACGTTTTCAAATGCAGCCCCCGCTGTTCTTTTCTTCGCATCGTTTTGCAGCTCACAGATTCGCTTCGCAAGCGGGCGGATCGCCTCCCGGTTTGTATAGTCACCGGAAACCTGCATACGCTTCAAAACTGTCTCGTCTTCAGGACTGAGCGACCGTCGGCGCTGCATCATCGCCTTATAGCACAGCAGCAGAGTCTTCTGTGATGTATCCAATTTCTCCCGATTCATTCCCCCCTCATAATAAAATACTGTGTCAGCTGCTTTTTCCGGAAAATTGTTCTCTCGTATCATCCGCACGGTCCGCTCAGTCGCAGGCCGGATGCCGGTCGCAAAAATCAGAATCCGCTCTTTCGGAAAGTGTGCGCACAGATGTCTGAACTGCTTGAGACCACGAAATTCGCCTCCGCAGATGGCACTGCCGCAGACCAGCAGATCATACTGGGCAAGTTGTTTTTGTGAGGTCTGCTTCAACTCCGTCACATCCGCGCCGGTCTCTTCAGCCAGCCAGTCAGCATAGCGGGCCGTGAATCCGGTTTGAGAGGAAACTACAATCAGTGTGGTGCTCATCCTCTGCCGTTTCCTTTCCGCTGCAATTTGAAATCCCGTCTCTTAAACATGGAATGTCATACATTCTTTGTTCTGATCTTATTTTATGCACGCCCATTTCCTGTTGTCAATAGAAATGTAGCATTTTGGCATAAATTTGGTGGTTTTATCTGGTCATTGTTCGGTAAATTTGTATATATTTATTTTTTAACATACGTGTTATGTTCTACATTCGATACTTATCGTTCCTTGTCCTTCTGCGGTGGGCCCCCTCTGTTTCCTCTGCATCTGCTTTTGCGTACAACTCACATTATTTTCCCCGGAATCGCATTATAGCATTCTAATATGATAAAAAAACGGCCTTGACTATCATTTTTTATTTCTTTCCTTTAAGTCTGTCCCACGGGTTCTTGACATTTTCCCCGGTGTTTCATATAATAATAAATATTGTAATGTTCTACATTGATGGTTTTCCCCACTTCATTTTTAGGAGTAAGAAACGAATATGAATACACTGCCCGACTCACGGTTATTTACCTCGATCGCCCACGCGAAAATTTCAAATATCATCATTGAGCGAGTTACTTCCGCCATCGCAGACGGTTCCTTAAAACCCGGCGACCGCATCCCCACCGAACAAGAATTTGCATCTCAATTAGGAGTGGGCCGCAACGTCGTCCGCGAGGCAATCAAGGTTCTGGAGGCTTTCGGCGTTGTTGAGATCCGTCGGGCAGACGGCACTTATGTTTCAGAGGGATATAACCCCCGCTTGCTCACTCCCCTCTTTTATGGCATTATCTTGGCCGAGCACACCGATGAGGAACTGATCGACTATCGGATTTCTTTCCTCTACTCCACCCTCTACATGGTCATACACCGCGCCACAGACGATGAACTGAAGCACTATGAGCAAAAGGTCCGCCAACTTTGTGAGGAGGTGCGCCGGACACCTCCCACCTTTGAGTTTCTCTATGAGGAAATCGGAAATCTTTCCTCGCTTCGGGATTCCCTGTGTCATAATCCTATGATGACACAGGTGGATTCCATGTCCGCAAGGCTTTTCGACAATCTGCGCGCCAGAGCCCTGAAAACCGCGGTAGAGCAAAATCAGTATCAGGAGATTTTGGATTCCATGCTGGATGAATCTGAAATTATGTTGCATCGCAGCATGAACCGGCTGAGCGCCTGTTTGGATCAGCGGATCCAGCTCTGGCTAAAGCTGGTAAAAAATGTGCCGAAAGCGAGCATCACACATGAATAACTTTACTTTTTCTCTTGAGTCTGCCGACACCGAAAGCGGAGGATCCTTGCTCTCAAGCCTCCCGCGCAGCAACATCTCTCAGATCATCATCGACACCATCACTGACGCTTTGGTGGAAGGAAAACTGAAACCGGGAGACAAAATCCCCACGGAGCTGGAATTCTCCCAGATGCTCGGCGTAGGCCGCAACGTCGTCCGCGAGGCCATTAAGGTACTGGAGGCCCTGGGGGTTGTAGAAATTCGGCGTTCTGAGGGTACATTTGTTACAACGGTCGGAGCGCAAAATAATCTTAACCCTATGATCTACGGCCGAATTTTGTCCAGCAACATGGCCGAATTGATCGATTTTAAGCTCTCCCTGCTCAATACACTTCTCTACATGGCTATTGAAAAGGGCACGGACGCCGAACTACAGGAGTTTTATTTTCGGAGTATCGCTTTCCGGACGAAAATGAACGCTCCTGAGCGGAATGTCGATGAGTGCTTTGCCGATCTGGAGAGTTTAAACGATTTTCTGGGGCAGATCGGGAAAAATCCGATTATGATGCAGATGGATAAACTGGCTCTGAAAATCATGAAATATACCCGCCGGCTGGCTATTGAAAATGCTTTTAAATACAATCTGCACGATGAACTTGCCACCACCTACATTTTGGATGCAGAAGTCCTAATCCATCGCGCCAAGGATGAGATTCCCGGACGAGTTGACAGGAAACTGGAGGTCTGGCGGGAACTGCTTCTGTCCTGATCAAAGAAAGTACAGGCTGTCTTGCTTCTCAGCATATATGGAGGGTTATCAGCAAGGGGTACGGAATGAATCCGTACCCCTTTTTTGATCAATTCTTTGGTTCCCGTCATGATTGCTCTCTTCCGAATCATCAGGCAGTCCGACAGCATCAGGTTTTGGTTTTCGATGACGCGGATATGGATTTTATAGGCGGTCTCGGTGAAAGCATGTCCAAGAGGCTCACTCACCGTCTCGCCTCCATCCCTTTTCAAACTGGCGTGTGGCAAAGGTATGTTGCAGCATATGCAGCCCGACACATTCGATGCCTTGCGATCCAAGAATTTTCTTGTATCGCCGGCACAATATCCCCGTCCCGGTCCTCTCCCCGCTGCGCGTTTTAAGCAAAAATGTCGTCTCTGGTTTCATTGCAATAAGCTCTCTGGCGGCTGCTATTGCGGCGGATGCAACAACACTCCCATTGCGTGCAGCGTATCATGCTTATCGTATGGCAAACGGGGAAATAACAAGCACCGCCTTGGCCAACTGCTTTGCATGTGATGTGTTTATCTCAAGTTTCTACATTGGCGGAGGTCTTCCGCTTCAGTCCCTGTCTCCGGTTCTCTCCGGTATATGTTTTATTTTGGAAAGTTTCATCAGATTCTTTGATCATGATAAGTTTCAGTAACGTTGATGAAATTCATAATGGAATTGCACACAACAAGAAACTCACACAAAACTACATGTATTCGATGATGAACAAGCCATCCTTAACTCAACTACCTTTATAAACAGAGGTTTGAAGAGCAATATTGAGTTGTCATTCATGTTGTCAGAAGAAGGCGTGATCAAGAACTTACAGACTAAAGCCGGTAATCGCCTCTTACGAAGAAGCCGGCACAGCAATCCACCTCATCTGCATCCGTTTAAGGCAGCACATCGGAGAGCACATATTTGCCCCGCCGGACAACAAAAGAGGAGGCTGCCGCGGCAGCCTCCTCTTTGTTGCGCTTATTTTGCGGTGTTCCGACCGTACCGCATGAGAATGACGGCGATCTGCGCCCGGGCGGCGCTGTCCTTCGCGCCCAGCGTGGTGTCGGAGGTGCCGGACACGATGCCGGTTTCGACCGCCCAGGTCATGGCGGTTCTGGCGTACGCGGCGACAGAAGCGAAGTCGGTGTAGCCGCTCATGTCTTTCGTCGCCGCCGGAGAGCCGGCCGCGCGCCAGAGGAGCGTCACGAACTGCTCCCTCGTCACGGCGCCTGCGCCGCCGGAGCCGTCGGAGACCCCGCTGGCCATCGCCCAGTTCCGCGCGTCCGCCATGGTGGCCGGAGTCTTCCCTGCCATCCGCGCCAGCACCATCCACATCTGCCGGCGGGTCATGGATGCGTTCGGGGAAAATGTCGCGGCGCTGGTGCCCTTGAACAGATGGCTGTCCAGCGCGTAAGCCACGCTGCCGCAGAACCAGTCGGACTCCTTCACGTCTGTGAAGGCCAGAGGCTTTACCTCCAGCACGGCGTAGGTGGACCAGCCGGCTGTCGGGATATTCAGCCTGCCGGCCGTCAGCGTCACGTCGTAGACGCGGGTCTCGCTGCCCGCTGCATCGATGTGATAAACGGCCACGGCCTTGCTGCTGTCGGCCTTGGTATAGGGCATGCTTACCACGGCGCTGCCGCCGCCGAAGTTCACACCCTTGCCGCTGACCTTGAAATCGTAGGCCTTGGTGGCACTCTGCAGATCCGCCGGCAGGTCCTTTGCCGCCACCGGCGTTGCGCTGAGCGTCGGGGTCTCGCCGCCGACGGCCTTGACGGCCTCGACGGCGGTCTTGTCCAGCGCCACGCTGACCTCGCCGACCTTGACGGTCAGCCTTGCGGTGTCGGCTCTGGTCACCGCCTCGACGACGACGGCGGGAAGCGTGGTGGTGGTTGCCGTGGCGGGTGCTTCGACCGTGGCCGTGGCGACGGCTTCGCCGGTTCTGCCGGTCTCGACCTTGGCCTCGGCGGTGACGCCGTCCGTGCCGCCCGCGACCCTGACGGTTTCAACCTTGGTGATCGTGCCGTCGGCGGCGGTTTTTGCCTCCGCAACGACCTCCGTTTTTGCGCCGGTGGCCGCGTCGGTTTTCGTGGTGGTGGCGGTTTCCACCTTGGTCACGGTTCCGTCTTTGGCGGTGGTGGTCTGGGTTTCGGTCTTAATCACCGCGCCGGAGGAATCGGTTTTCGTGGTGGTCTCCGTCCTGGTGACGGAGCCGTCCGCGTTGGCGGTATTGGTGGTGTTGGCGGCCGCCGGGGACGAATCGCCGCCGGAAACGGGGTCGGCAGCGAAGTTTGCCATGTAGAGCGCGGCATTGTAGACTTGGTTTTCATCCTTTGCGGGTACAAATGCGGCGTCCGTGGAGACCACAATGCCGTCTTTGCCCGTCCAGTTCACAAAATGACAGCCGCTTTTGGCCGTTGCCGTGGAGCCTGCGGCTGTGCCCGTGGCGGCAGAGACGCTCTCGGACGCGGCGCTCACCGTGCCCTTGTCCGTGTCGGCGGAGACATAGCTGATCGTAACCGTGTTTTCCGTCCACTGGGCGTAGAGCGTGACGCTGCCGTTGTTCGTGACAGTGAGATTCGTAACGGAGGCCGTGTCCGCGTAACTCGTGCCGCTGCCGGCGGCGGTGGTGTTCCAGCCCGTGAAGGTGTAGCCCGGGCGCGTGAAAGCGTTGGCGGTGAGCGATGCTGCCATGCCGCAGGTCATAGCCTCGCCGCTCATTGTGCCGGTGCCGCCATTGGCATCGAACGCGACGGTGTAGGTGTTCGGGGCAAAATTGGCGGTATAGGACGCGGCGACGTTCAGGCCCCCGCTCTTCGCAGGTGCAAACGCGGCGTCCGCGGAGATCTCCGTACCGGCCGCGTTCGTCCAGTCCACGAAATGGCAGCCGTCATTTGCCGCGGCCGCGGAGCCGGCGGCTGTGCCTGTCACCGCGCCGATGGTCTCGGACGCGGGGCTCACCGTCCCCATGTCCGCGTCGGCGGAAGCATAGCTGATCGTGACGGCTGTGTCCCACCTTGCGTAGAGCGTGGTGCTGGCCGTGATCGGCGTTGAAAAATCAAAGGCGTTTTTCAGGCCGGCGTCGGTGTACCAGCCGGCAAAGACCCAGCCGGTCTCCGTCGGTGCGGCGGGGGCGGTCGCTGCCGCGCCGCAGAGGACGGTCTGCGCAGCCGGCGCGGTGCCGTGGCCGTTGGCCTTATAGGAAACCGTACATTGGTTTCTGGGGTAGCAGAGCCTTATGACCAGGGAGCCGTCCGACAGGACGGGAAGTACGGTGGACAAGGCAGAATTGCCGGTTCCTTTCCATGTGGTCATTGTCGCGTCGTAGCTGCAGCCCGGGTAGACTTTCGGCGTGTAACCCGCCGCCGTGCCGGCATCGATATCTGAAAAAGTATCCGTATCCGTCGCGGCAGTGGGATAGCTGCCGTCGGCGTTCTGCTGGAAGTGCAAGACCCTGTAGCCGGTCAAAACCGGCGCGAATGTGACCGAGAATGCGAGCGATTCGTTGGCGTTTGTCACGATGATGCGCTTTTGTGCATTATCGACGTTGATTGTTGCATTACCCGACAGGTTATTCTCGCCATTCGCAAGGGTCGTTGTACTGCCGCTGGAGCCGGTCACGGTGATGGTCGGCGCGGCATCATAGCTGCCGTTGATCGGTGCGTACCTTATGGCGACGCTTGCCGGAGTCTCCGTGATCGAATCAACCGCCGCCTTTGGGCTGTCCGGAGCCCCGGCGGGCGGCGTTGTGCCGCTTGCGATATTTACAAGCCCGTTCGTCGCCGTGACCGAGACGCACGGCGTTTTGGCATACGTCGCCGTGAAGGTTACGTCGCCGCAAACGGAAACCGTCGAATAGTCGGAGACGACGCCGGCGTGCGTCTGTCCGTCCATGCCCATGTAGTTGTAGCTCCAGCCGAGAAAAGCATAGTCGTCCGCGGTTGTTTGCGTGCAGCCGGAAGCGCAGCCCCCGTAGGCGACGGTCTGTTCCGCCGTGCCGCCCAGCGTGCCGCCGGTCTCTGTTTCAAAGCGGACGGTGCAGGGATTCACCGTCCATTTTGCGTACAGCGTCAGGTCACGGTCGGGCATGGTGCCGGAATCAAAATCCCATGCGGCGGTGCAGGCGGCGTCCGTGAACCAGCCGCCGAAAACGCAGCCGAGTTCCGTCGGCGCGGTGGGTTCCGTTACCGTCGAGCCGCAGGCGACAATCTGATCCGACGGCGCGACGCCGTGGCCCTGTATATTGAAGGTCACCGTGTGGATATTTCCCGTCCACTGGGCATAGAGCGTTGTGTCAGCCGTCACGGTGAGGGCGGCTTCGGCGGCATAGGCCGCGCCGCTGCCGTCTGCGGCGGTGTTCCACTCCGTAAAGGCATAGCCCGCGCGGGCGGGTGCGGCGGCCAGCGCAATGCTGTCGCCGGCGGCGCAGGTCACCGTTGTATCGGCTCCGCCGCCGGTGTAGTTTGCCTGATAAGTCACGGTGCATCGTGCTGTGCCGCTCCCGGCCGCCAGCACGGCGGAAGGCAGCAAGCTCAGCGCCAGAATCAGACACATGGTCAGACTCAGCAGCCGATGTTTCCAGTTTCTCATTTGCATTTTTGCCGCACCCCATTTTCATATTTTTTTCCGCGCCAATATTTTCCAAATCAATTTTAGAGCATATTCAGGCGTTTGCAAGTTCAGATTTTGCACCGCAGCTCCGCAAAATCCGTACTTGACAAAGCAATCGGTTTGTGCATCCGCAGACGTCAGGGCTGAAAACGCAAAAACAGGGCTGCCAGACGGCAGCCCTATCCCTGTATCACGCGTTCACTTCACGCTGTAGACGCCCTGTTTCTGTCTGACCAGCAGACCGGCCTCCATTCCCTTGTTTATATAGTAGCTGATCTGGCTTTCAGACATTCCCGTCTCCGTCCTGATCTCCCACAGCCTCAGCGGTTCTCCGGTCTCCCTGTGGGCGGCGATCAGCTTCTCGATCTTCTCTTCCGGGCTGAGGATTCCCTTCGTCCGGCAAATCCCGGTTCGCCGGTTGAAATTGATTTTTCCGTCGTCGTTCATGCGCTGCAGAATCTGTCTCATCGATGCCGCGTCAACGCCGCAGTCCCTGCACAGCGCGCCGATGGTTAAAGCGTCTGAGCTTGTCAGCTTTCTAAGCACAATCTTTTCAGCGTCTTTCTGGCTGATCTGACTCCACTTCCCCCTGATCGACGACACAAGGACGTGCTCTAATCCATACCTGACGAGAAACTCCCCCGACCTCCTGTTGATGTAGGAAATTGCCAGCGGCTTGTCGCTTCTGGCCCCTTTGAGGATCAGCTCGTCTTTCTCCTGCCGGTTCCATCCGCTCATCTTGTCGGCGAGGTCGCTGGGGATCGGTTTCCTTTCTGCGCCAACGGACCACGTCCGGTTTTTCAGGTCAACATCGCTCCATCGCATTGCAGCCATTTCTTTGACAAGGAGATTTCCTTGCCACGACAGCCAAATGATCCGGGAGTCCAGCGAGTCCCCTTCCTGGCCCAGCGCCGCCTCCAGGTCCACCTTGTCCCACACCCCTGACGTCCGCCTGCGGGCCGGGGCCGCGTTGTCTGTCCGTTTGCCCGGCTCCTGCGGGCCGGCCGCTTCGGGCCCTGAGCCGCGGCTGGCGTCAAGCATTGATTTTTCCTCAAGGGTTCTCAGGGTGAAGTCGTGTTGGACGTCAGACAGGTTGATCTCCTGCATGCCGGCAGCATTCAGCGCCTCGCGGGCTCTTCGGAAGATGCGCATGCGGGGAGGGGTGGCGATGCGCGTGGGCTTCTGCGTCAAAATATACGGCCCGGAGCGGTGCCGCGTGTTCAGCCGTGTACGCAGCCGTTCTGACATTGGGATCGTGCGGTCGTTCACGCGGATAACGCCGGCGTCCGTGTCGACGTCGTCCCAGCGAAGCGTCGCGATCTCTGCGGCCGACAGGCCGGCATCCCATGTGAGCAGAAGGACAAGACTTCCCATCCCTGTGGTATCACAGGCAAGAAACGCATCAAGCTTCGCCCGGTCGATTGGCTTGATCATTTTTGACTTTCTCTCCATCTTCAATCGCCTCCGCGGAAGTATATCATTATTATATCGTCTGTTGACTATTCCGTCAAACGGGAAGTATTTGTAAGTATTATCAATTTTCCGGGAAATCGCCGGGAAACTTGGGTATTTATGGTATAATAAAGTTATAAATTTTGCACCCTTAAATTGTGGCACAGATATGCGGGACCATAAAAATTCTCCGCTTCGGCGCCCTCAGGCCCGCGCTGATGAAAACTCAATGCCGCTTTGCGAAAATACAACTTTGACAAAACGGGGGGCTTCAGGAGACAGATGGAGCGTTGGGTGCGTTCCGATCGTTTGCCGGAACTGTTGCGGCAAGGCTGCCAGAAGGATCAGGCAGGGGTGCTGTTACCGCACACCCTGCCTTTTGCTGTTTCGAATCCGCTCCGCATAGCCTCCGCGATCAAATTCCCCCTTGGGGAAGAAATAGGGAGAATCGGTTTGTTTAAGTACCCCGTATCCGATTTTCAGCATGAATCCGCCGATGAAAGCGGCCAAATACGCAGCGCCCGGCGCCGCATCGTACCAATGCAGCATTCCCTTTGATATGGTAAAGTACAGCCAGCAGATGCCTGTCGGAAGATGCCCGAAAACCACCGCCACGGCCCCCGGTGAATAAATGCGGTTTCCAATTTGATGCGGCGTTTTGAACACATGGACAATCAGCTGCGCCATACCGAATATGACCGGGGCCAGCCCAAGCCAGAGAACATGAGGAAACAGCACGGGGAACAGGTAAAACGTACAGGCGGCAATGACATTGATGACCATGGCATTGTTCTGATTGAGCGGATAACGGTCGGCCGGCGCAGCAGCATCCGGCTGCGAGGCCATGTTTGTGATGGCCGGCTCTCCTCCCGGAAAGCGATACTCCTCAAACTGGTGCAGAAAAATAGCAATGAAGTTCATAAGCGCGAGCTTCTGCAGGGTGTCCATGGCAGGCCAGCCGTGGATAAGGCAGATTGCGGCTGCCGCAGCGGGAATCAGCCCCAAATCGTACCAATGATTTCTCATGAATTTCATGTTGAATCTCCGATACAATAGTATACAATATGTGTAATAATTCCGCTGTTATCATAGTGCAGCCCCGCCCGGGCAGCAAGCATCGTTTTGAGATATTACACACATTACAGCTGAATGTGAAAATGGGGGCGGCTTATGCCGGATGACTTGCGAATCATAAAAACCAAAAAGAAGCTTTACTACGCTCTCGGCGAACTCATGAAGGAGAACTCTTTTGATAAAATTACAGTGAGCGACCTCATACGTAAGTCAGGCATCTCCAGAAAAACATTCTACAATCATTACCAGGACAAAATTGACCTCGTACAGGAGTATCAAAAAGAGCTCTCTGATGCGATTCAGCAGATATTTGCCCGGCACGCCGACCAGGGAAACGCTTTGATTGTAAAACTCGCGGTTTTCCTGAATACACAGGACGATCTCTTAACCGCTCTTTTTTCGTACAGCGGTTCTCTGGAAATTCAGAGCATCATGCGCAGAACCATGGAAAAATACTGCAAGCACCAGCTGGAGCCGATCATCCACAACCCCCTTCAGCTGGAGTATCAGTCGATTGTAACCGCAAGCTCCATATTTGCGATTGTTCAGCACTGGCTTGTGACAGGGAAAAAAATATCCCCGGAGGAGCTTGCAGCGGTCGTGCTGAAGCTTCACGGCGTCTATGAGTATCCAGTGGGGCAGGCACCGCAGACAGACAACGCATAATCCGTCCGGATTGGACAAGATCAAGTCCCGATCCGGCGGGCAGCGGCAGAGAAGCCGGAAGCTGCAGGACGGGTTAAACGTAAGGAGATTATCATGAAATACGACTGTCCCTGCTGTGGGTTCCATACCTTAGACACGTATGGAGTTTTTATCAGACTTTGTCCGGGAACCGCTCGAAATTCAAACTGTAACCGACGATTGATTGAGGTATGCAGCAAATGAAAAAAGGAAAGATTTCAGTTATTTATTATTCAGCGTCTGTACTGCTCTTCCTGGCGGCAATGATAACTTTTATGGGTGGGAATGACACTTCTATGGCCGTTGTCTGGCTTTGTTTGGGTTCTGCATTTCTTTGCCTCGCCTCTTCGCTCAAGAAATAAAGCGAAAAGGAGCGCAAAAAAAGCAGCCAAATTCCGATGGGCAGGGCTGACGCAGCGGCAGAGAAACCGGAAGTTTTGCGGTAGATATAAAGTGACCAATCTGGTACAGTAAATTTAGGCAGCACGACAAACCTTGCTAATGTTTGTCAAGCATAAATTCGCCTGATTACAGCAGAAAAAGGGTATACAAAATAAACCCGCCAGATTGCAGGCTGAAAAATTTGGTGTAGAATTAATTTGGCTTACTGGTACAATTCCATAGCCCGTGCATAGTAGATTCGGAGGAATTTATTTACACCAGCCATTTTAGCAACATTGTACGGTTTGCCTTCCTGTTCCTTTTTCACAATAAAAAGGTAGACAGGGTCGTTTTGAGGTTTTGACAGTTTGAGAGCCTGCATGACTTCAAAACAAGCTTTTCTGAGAGCAGAACTGCCACGTTTTGAAATGTGGCGGTTCTTGCTCTCAAATTGCCCGGATTGGTATGGCGGAGCGTCGTTGCCGGCATATGAATTAAGCGCCTTACCGCTATGAAATCTACGTATATCTCCAATCTCGGCAAGAATGATGGGGCCAAGCCTGTCGCCGACGCCGTTCATTGCTCTGAGCACCCTGTATTCTGGGATGGTCTCGGCAATATTTTGCATCTGACTGATGGTTTCATCAGCGGCATTTTGCGACGCAGCCAGGAGATTAATGCACTGCTCCTGCGCTGAGCAAATATATGGGTCATCTCCGCGGGTTGTGATGCTGCCTGAGGCCAGTTCAAAGATGCTGAGTCCTTTGCTTGGAGCGTAGCGATCCGGGGTTTTCTTCATGAGCGCAGCGTATGCAGACAAGAACCTTGTTTTCCCGATGCGAGTAATCTCGTCAAAGGATTTGAATCGTTTGACAAAAAGTAGTAGCGTACATGTTTCTGGGTTCCTACTTTTTAGTGGAAGGATCTTCGTAATTTCAGGCATAGTCTGATCCAGCAGGTCTATTAGCTGAACCTTGAGCTTCGAGACAAAGTTTATGCGCTGGTTGTATTGACGCGACAGAAACTTCAAGTCTTCATACCTTTGCTCCATGGAGCTGTACGGGGTGAGTTTGTACGATTTTTCAAGAGCATAGGCTGCAATTCTGAGAGCGTCCTTTTTATCCGTTTTAGCTTTGTGAATTTCCACATCGCCGTATTTCTTCATCTGATACGGGTTGACGATGCAGACTGGAAGTCCCTCATCCTGAAGCTTTTTGAGTACCGGATAATGATAATGCCCCGTGTACTCCATGAGGATGGTGACAGGCTCGTCAAAGCCCTTCAGATAGGCGGTGAGCGCGTTCATGTCTGTTACAGTATGTTTTACGGTGTACGGGCTGGCAAGAACGGTTCCATAAGAATCAAGAACTGCGACCATGCTTTTGGACTTCGACACGTCGATTCCGACGGCGATCATGTTTTGATACCTCCTGTTAATAAGAATCTGATTGGTTCCAACACTTCAAAATTCATTCAGGTTAGTGTGTCAAACGGGAGCATCTGCATGTCCCAACTTGCTGAATCGAATGTGGAATAATGAAGGCTGGCTGACACGTTTATCGACGGGCGTGGTGTCCCAACTGAAAATTTCGTCAGCCAATCACCTTCATCATAAAGGAAAAGCGAAGGCTGTTACACCCTCGCTTATATATTACTAACTGAAATTCGCGGACAGAATATTTTGCTGCAGGTAGCATACGATTTAAGGGGTGCGTGCCCGCAATGGAGGTATAATTATGAAAAAGGCAATATCGCTGCTGCTTGCAGTCATTACGCTGATAACGCCTGTGCTGGCAATTGATACACTCAGCGGCGGAGACATCGAGATAAAGGCGCCTTCCGCGGTGCTGATGGAGAAGACAACCGGAGAGGTTATATATGAAAAGGATGCTCACAAGCGCATGTATCCCGCCAGCGTCACGAAGGTCATGACCATGCTGCTTATTGTGGAGGCCATTGAAAACGGCGACATCTCGCTGGACGACATGGTCACGGCCAGCGCCAGAGCGGCCTCCTTCGGCGGCAGCTGCGTATACCTTAAAGAGGGTGAAAAACTGTCGGTCAGCGATATGTTAAAGTGCATTGCCGTGGTATCCGCAAACGACTGTGCCGTGGCCATGGCGGAGTATATGTGCGGAACTGAGCAGGCGTTTGTGGACAAAATGAATTCTCGGGCCGCAAGCCTTGGTCTCAGCGACACGCATTTCAAAAATTGCACCGGACTATTTGAGGATCCGGAGCACTACACCTCCGCCTACGACATCGCCTTCATGTCCAGAGAACTAATAAAACACGAACTTATCAAGAAGTACACGACCATCTGGATGGACAGTATCCGCGGGGGCAAGTTTGGTCTGAGCAGTACAAACAAGCTGGTCTACTATTACGAAGGCTGCACCGGCCTTAAAACCGGCTTCACAAATCAGGCAATGTACTGTCTTTCCGCCACTGCCATGCGCGGCGGCGTGGAATATATCGCCGTAATCATGCACGGACAGACGTCAGGCGAACGCAACGCAGACGCCAAAACGCTTTTAAATTACGCCTTCGCGAACTACGCGCTCTGTCCCCTGAGGGCAAATCGTGCGCTTGCACCCATACCTGTGCTGCTGGGCACGGTGGATTCGGTACAGCCTTCATACTCCGGTGCCGACGCCATACTGGTGCCGAAACAGGGCTCCGCCGATATCGAATACTCAGTTGATCTTCCCGATAAGCTCACGGCTCCGGTGAACAAAGGAAGCAGGCTGGGCACGCTGACAGTAAAGAATGCGTCCGGTGCGATAGCCGAGGTACCGATAATCGCCGGAAATGAGGCTGAGCGTCTTAGTGTGCCGCAGATATTTCTGCGCCTGGCCGCAAATCTGGCCGGAGGATGAAATTACCCACTCCGGGCCGCAGCCCGGGGCATAGCTGCCGGTGGCTCCCCACCTGAGGGGGATTATTGCATTTTTCACTGATTGGTGTATAATATTTTCCTCAGCAAATATTTAATATTTGAGGCGAGGATAAACTTATGATCAAGGTTGATCTTACCGGCGCGGCAGCATTTTTCGATGCTGCAGGCCCGGATTACGGCGCAGCGGCGCAGGCACACAGAACACTTACTGACAAAAGCGGCGCGGGAGCTGAATTTACCGGCTGGCGCGAGCTGCCTGAGCGCATGCGCGGCGGGGAGCTCAAATCCGTCGCATCAGCGGCACAGCGCATACGTTCACGGTCAAAAACACTTGTGGTCATCGGTATCGGCGGCTCCTATCTCGGCGCCAGGGGCGCCATAGAGCTTTTGAAACCCATTCCAGGCCCTGACGATACCCGTGTGCTGTTTGTGGGCAACGGACTGTCTCCAGATGCGCTGAACGACGCAATACGCATCCTTGGCGACGACGATTTTGATGTAAACGTTATCTCAAAATCCGGCACTACGCTTGAGCCCGCGCTGGCCTTCCGCATATTCAGAGGCTTTTTAAAGGAAAAGTACGGCACTGCTGCAAAAAAGCACATCTTTGCCACCACGGACGCTCATAAGGGCGTATTGAAGTCTCTTGCAGACGAAGAAGGCTGGGAAACCTTTGTCGTTCCGGACGATGTGGGCGGCAGGTACAGCGTTTTGTCCGCAGTGGGGCTCCTCCCCATGGCTGCTGCCGGGATAGACGTAAACGCCGTTATAGAAGCCTCTATTGATGAATTCGACGCTCTTGAGCTGCGCTCTCCGGAAAATCCTGCCTGGCAGTACGCGGCTGCGCGTCAGAAGCTTTACGGTATGGGGCGGAATATCGAAATTTTGGCCTGCTACGAGCCCACCTTCAGATTTATGGCCGAGTGGTGGAAGCAGCTGTACGGCGAATCGGAAGGCAAAAACGGCATAGGCATATTCCCCGCTTCAGTGGAGTTTACCGCCGACCTTCATTCCATGGGGCAGTATATCCAGGACGGTCCGCGCACGCTGATGGAAACCGTTGTGAAATTTGAAAGGAACCGCAGCGACTTTACAATTCCCTTTGAAATGGGGGACAACGACGGACTTAACTATCTGGCCGGCAAGGATCTGGGCGGCGTATGCCGAACGGCAGCAGACGCCGTAAAGGCCGCGCACATAGGCGGAGGAGTCCCGAACCTCACGCTGACGGCTCCGGCCCGCGACGAGGCCGGCTTTGCCTCCCTTGTCTGCTTCTTTGAGCTTGCCTGCGCCATCTCCGGCTATATGTCAGGCGTCAATCCCTTCAATCAGCCCGGCGTTGAAGCCTACAAGAAGAACATGTTCCGCATGCTGGGCAGGCCAGGCACGGTATGATTTGTAAATATTGACCAAATATCACGGACCCGGTGAAGTCAAAGTTTTCACCGGGTTCATATTTATTTGCAAAACCGCTATTGCGCCGCGGATGGAAAAATGTTAATCTGTAATTACTAAATCCACCATTACTTAAAAGGAGTGTGGTCAACATGGTTAAGTTAATCATGGGCATGAAGGGTTCCGGCAAAACAAAGCGGCTCGTTGACATGGTACGCGAGGCTGTCGCCGAGGAAAACGGCGACGTCATCTGCATTGAAAATGAGAAAGCTCTGACTTACGACGTCCCCTATCAGGCCCGGCTTATAGACGCAGGTGATTACGGCATAAACTCCTATGACCTTTTCAGGGGCTTTCTGTGCGGTATTCACTCCGGAAACTATGACATCACCCATTTCTTTATCGACAATTTCTTCAAGATCGTGAAGGACGACTCTCAGGAAAAGTTCGAGGAGTTTATCACCTGGCTGGACAGGTTTTCCGCCGCCGAGCAGATCGAATTTGTGATCACAGCCTCCGCCGACCCCGAAGCCGCCTCCCCTGCCATAAAGAAATTCACCATATAATCCATAAAACAAGAAAACATGCCCGGCGCTTTATTAAAAAGCGCCGGGCAGTCTTTATTCAATCTCCCTGTACATGGCCGGAGCGTCGGTCTTGTTGGCCGTCTCGCTTATTTGGGTCACTTCCACCTTGAGAGTGCGTCCCCCGAAGCCTATCTCGATAACGTCGCCCTCCTTAATCTGGTAGCTGGCCTTTACCGGGCGGCCGTTAACGCTCACCATTTCCCCGTCGCAGGCATCGTTTGCAACCGTGCGCCGCTTGATGAGCCGGGAAACCTTCAAATATTTATCAAGTCTCATATTTTTCCTTTTGAAAATGCCGCCTTAACAGGCGGCATTCTGCTTTTCATTTAGAAATCTCGTCCTTGAGTGCCTTGCCCGCTCTGAACGCCGGAACGCTGGTAGCCGGAATTCGCACCTCTTCTTTGGTGCGGGGATTGCGTCCGATATGGGCCGCGCGCTGCCTGACTTCAAATGCGCCGAAGCCAACTATCTGTACCTTTCCTCCGTTTTTCAGATTTTCCGTAATGGAGTCAAATACCGCGCACACCGCCTTTTCGCTGTCCTTCTTGGAAAGACCGGTTTTACGCGCCACGGCTGCTATAAGTTCTGCCTTGTTCATATACCTTGTTTCCTCCCTGAATGTTCTCTCATTTATCGGATCTTTTCTCATACTCTCTGTATTCAGCTGAAAACCGGTCGCAGGCCCTCTGCAGCGCCTGCTCCGGGTCAAGCTTGTCCCCTGCGGCGCTCACCGCCGCAAACATCATATCGCCGAAAAGCGTCTCCATGTCACCGTTTCCGCTTTTTACAGCGTTTTCAAAGCTTTCTGCGCATTCGGCAAGGCCGCGCTTCTCATCATATCCGGCGTCTCCAGCCTTTTTCAGCATTTTTCTGCAGCGCCACAGCCCCGGCAGGGTGCGGGCAACGCCGTCGATGGCGTCGGCCGTGGTCTCCTGGCTGTGCTCCATACGCTTGGCCTTCTCCCAGACATCCGCGGCCTCAGCTCCCTTATTTGCCTCCCTGTCGCCGAATACATGGGGATGGCGGTATATGAGCTTGCGGCAGGCGTGGTCGCATACGTCGTTAAAATCAAAATGTCCGGCGTCCTGCTCGATCCCGGCATGGAAGATCACCTGCATCAGCAGATCGCCCAGTTCTTCCTTGAGGTGTTCCGGATCCTTCTCGTCTATTGCCTCGCAGACCTCATAGGCTTCTTCAAGGCAGTTCTGGCGTATGCTCTCGTGCGTCTGTGCCTGATCCCAGGGGCAGCCGTCAGGGGCGCGCAGGATGGCGATGAGTTTTATATAATCATTTATGTCGTGATATCTTTCGCAATCAAAATCTATCATATTTCAGTATCTTCCGCAAGCCATTAATATAGTTAATCACAAATTAATTATTCCTAAACGCCGTCAGTGTATATGCAGCGCCTTAGCGATCCTGTCTCCATTGGGGATGAGGCTCATATCCGCATAGGTTATCGCCCTTGTCTTTACCGCGGCGGCAACATATACCGCCACGCCTGCAGCTATGGCTACGAGCATGGCAAGCGCCATTTTTAATCTGCCCATTTCATTTCCGCCCATTACCATGGCAAGCCCCGTGTACACAAGCCATGCGGCAACTCCCATAATAACACTGCTGAGGAGCGGCTTCGGTACAATATTGGAAAGTCTCGGTCGGCTGTCGGGCTCGTAGCGGCGGTTGATAAAGAACTGGTTCAGCGCGCACATAACAAAATAGCAAAGGAATGTGCCGATAGGCGCGCCGTAAATATTCAGGGAAGGAATACCCACAAGGAACCAGTCCGTGAGGACTTTGATAATGCCGCCGGCGAAGATCGATATTATAGTTAGCTTCTCGTCGCCGTGTGCCTGAAGCACTGCATTCTGAACCAGAGAAAAACTGACGAAAAACGTTGCAACACCCATCATGGCCAGCAGTTTTGCACCTACATGGGTGGTATCGTCGTACAGAACGCGCATGATAGGATACGACAGCACCGCAAGGCCCATGCCCATCGGCATGCATACGTCCAGTGTAATACGCAGAGCGTCCTCGGCTATCTTGCCTGCCCCCTTATGATCGGAGCGAGCCATGCAGGCCGCAATGGCCGGCACAATGGAGATCACCAGAGGCGTGACGAATGCCGGCGGCAGATTATATATGGTCTGCGCCATGCCGAAGGTGCCGAAAAGATCTGCGGACTCCTTGGCAAGTCCCGCCGCGTTTTGCAGTCGGTTGTTGATTATCGCGGTGTCGATAAGACTCATAAGGCTCATGCCGGAGGCGCCGATAGTAATTGGTATGCCTATTTTCAGCAGTTCTTTGAGTATGCTGCCCCGGCTGGTGGGCGTGTCCGGATCGGAAACGGCCTCGTCAGGATAGCGGCGCTTTTTGTATATGACCATGAAAATCAGCGCTGCAAGGCCGCCCATGGTAACGCCGAACACCGCTCCGGCAGATGATTTCTCCTGAGAATATCCCCTTTTTACGAAAAGCACGGCCAGGGCAAGACCCACAATGACCTTGACAAGGACTTCAATGACCTGCCCCACAGTGGTGGGGGTCATATTTTTACAGCCCTGGCAATAACCGCGGTATGCGCTTACCACGCACACAAACAGTATCGCGGGCGATATGGCGTAAATGCCCTCGGCGGCCTCCGGGCGGTTCAAAAGCCTTGCCAGCTCCTGAGGGAAAAGGAACATTATTGCGGCGGAAACGAAGCCTATGACGGCGAAGGTCCACCAGGCCACGGAAAACGTACGGCGTATCTGAATGGTTCTGCCCTGCGCTCCCGCTTCCGCTATCATCCTGGAAAGCGCTACCGGCAGGCCGGCGGTTGCCAGGGTAAGGAACACATTATACACGGAATATGTCGAATAGAAATAGGCGTAGCCCGCCTTGCCAAGTATATTGCCCAGCGGGATCTTATAGATCGCGCCCAGTATCTTCATTATTATGACGCCGGCCGTGAGAATGGCCGCGCCGTGCAGATAATTTTGTTCCTTCGGTTTCTCCACGGGTATGCCTCCAAAATACAGGTCTTAACAGAATATATGCGGGAGAACTCCCCCGTTTGTCCAACCTGTGCTAATATACACTGAAAGTATGAACAAATCAAGAATGAACAGCAAACGGGGAACGGCAGAAGCCGTTCCCCGAATAAAAGCGGTAGGTAAAATTATCAGGCGTGGCGGACGGAGTCGATATGGCGGGTGAGATCCAGCATCTTGTTTGAGAAGCCCCACTCGTTGTCGTACCATGCCATCAGCTTCACGAAATGATCGTTCAGCGCAAGGCCGGCCTTGGCGTCGAAGATGGAAGTGTGCGCGTCGTGGATGAAATCGGAGGAGACGACCTCATCGTCAACGTACTCCATAACGCCCTTCATCGTGCCTTCGGAGGCAGCCTTCATGGCCGCGCAGATCTCGTCGTAGGTGGCGGCCTTCTCCAGCCGGCAGGTCAGATCGACGATGGATACATCGGCGGAGGGGATGCGCATGGATGTGCCGGTGAGCTTGCCCTTCAGTTCGGGGATGACCTTGCCCACGGCCTTGGCGGCGCCGGTGCTGGTGGGGATGATGTTGCCCAGGATGGAGCGGCCCAGACGCCAGTTCTTCTTGGAGAAGTTATCCACGGTGGACTGGGTGGCGGTGTCGGCATGGACGGTGGTCATCAGGCCCTCTACTATGCCGAAGTTGTCGTTGAGGACCTTGGCAAGAGGAGCAAGGCAGTTGGTGGTGCAGGATGCGTTGGAAACCACCTTGATGTCGGGGGTGTACTTGTCCAGATTAACACCGCAGACGAACATGGGGGTGTCGTCCTTGGACGGGCCGGAGAGGACCACGACCTTGGCGCCGGCGTTCAGATGAGCCTGGGCGGCCTCTGTAGTGAGGAAGGCACCTGTGCACTCAAGAACGTACTCAACGCCAAGCTCGCCCCAGGGCAGCTGTGCGGGGTCGCGGGAATTGAGGATGGGAATGCGCTTGCCGTTTACTGTGACGGAGGAGTCGTCGGACTCCACGGTACCGTCGAAGCGGCCATGCACGGTGTCGTACTTGATAGTGTAGGCAATCAGGGCGGGCGCCTTGTCGGGAGCGTTTACGGCGACGACTTCGATGTCGTCGGAGGCCACTGCGGCTCTGAATACCAGACGGCCGATACGGCCAAAACCATTGATGCCAATTTTGATGCTCATTTGTTTTCCTCCGTATAATGAATTTTGTTCTAACAAAGCAATGCCGGCAGCCCGTTTTGGACGCTGGAAAAATATCTCTGAACCGACAAGCTGATTGTAACATATAATACTGGCAAAAATCAATATTTCGGTATGCTCATAAAACGCCGAAAAATCAGCCGAATTTTGAGGAAAATCGAGTTGCTATTGTGTATTTTGCCGCAGTTTGTTATAATAATGAAAAATTTGCGATGGGAGTCCTGACATGAACGGCACTGATTATCTCAAAGCTGCCTTCGACCTCACCCGCGAACCTGTCGCGGCTGCCAGAGGCGGAAGAATAATATATATGAACGGCCCAGCCGCCGCCCTTACCGGCGGGGACCGTACAGGCGCGCCTGTTCTGGCGCTGCTGCCCGGGCACATTGTGAACACCCAGGCCGGTACCTTTGCCGCTGGAGCGATAATTTCCGGCAGAAAATGTGTGGTACGGGCCACCGCTATCGGCGATATCAATGTATATTTTATTGATCCTGACGACGACGGCGGCGACGACGTCCATGCCCTGCTGCTGTCGGCTATGAGAAACAGTCTTGCTAACATCAAGCTTGCCGCCGACAGAATACGCATACCGGACAGTGAAGACAGCAAAACTTCCGTATACAGGTCCGCGCTTTACCACAGCTATTATCAGCTTAAAAGGCTGGTTGTAAACATATCCGCCGCCGACGGACTTAGAAACGGCACCATGCCCTTTGAACCTGCTGTAATAAATCTTGGAAAGCTTTTTGAAGATTTGGCATGCTCTGCAGGGCATTTCGCCGAAAGCGCCGAAATTGAGCTGAAATACGAGCAGTCAGGCAACTGCATATGCTATGCGGACAGTGAGCTTATAGAGCTAATGGTCCTGAATTTGCTTTCCAACAGCCTGCTCCACACTCCCCCCGGCGGCAAAATACTGCTTAGCCTTACGGATACCGACAGCACCGCCGTAATCACCGTTTCGGACACTGGCGAGGGAATACCGCCGGAAAACATGTGCACGGTCTTTTCAAAGTACCTCTCCACGTCAAATTTTTCCGGCGCGTCATCAGGAGGAGCCGGTCTTGGACTCACTATAGCACGCGGAATCGCCGAAAAGCACGGCGGAGTGCTTGTTCTGGAGAGCCGCAGGGGCGGTGGAACGCTGGTTCGTGCGACCATATCAAAGAAGCCGCCCACACTGGGAAGGCTGAAGGCCCCTGAGTCGGCCTATTCAGTCAGCAGCATGGAAACCGTGCTCACCCAGCTGTCCGTTTGGCTGCCGTCAGGCGCGTTCACCGGACAATATGAAGACTGACATCAAATCAGGCGCGGGACATTTATTTCCCGCGCCTGATTTTTATTCAAGATAAAGCGTCTTAAGCCTGGAAATTTCAATATGTGTCAGGCAAAGATTATTTTCCAGGTATGCCGGGCTGCCACCGGGAAAATCATCCATTGCGGAAAAGACCGCACCGATATAGCTCTCGTCCACGGTATCCATAGCCCGTATGGTTTCCAGAATGTCAGGGTCGTCAGTATATTGTCCACACTTTTCCAGCAGGGCCTTTGTCCTGCCGCCCAGCCTTACGCGGGTGTACATGTAGTCCTCTGCAATGCTTTCCCGCGGCACGCCAAGCGCCGTAAGCAGGAAAGCAGTGCCCGTTCCCACCCTGTCCTTGCCCATGGTGCAGTGATACAAAACTGCGCCTCTTTCATTATTCAGCAGGATTTTGAAAAACTGCCTGTAATGCTCAAGCGCATAATCGTTCTCGGCAAGGGCGCGGTACATGCCTCGCATAAGCGCCGCACCGCCGCCTCTGTATTTGTTGATATCCGCGGCGGAGCGCACATAAAGCTGCGCCATATCGTCCAGCTCGGCCGGCGGCTTGCGCGTGATCCCGTCGGCCTTTACCTCTATCATTGGGCAATCGACATATTCAACGCCGTCAATTAACAAGTCTTCCTTGCCGCTTTTCTCCCAGCCGGTACGAAAGTCCGCCACGGTATGCAGGCCGAGGCTTCGCAGATATTCAGCGTCTGCGCCGGTAATATCGCATATCGCTCCGCTGCGCAGAACTCTCCCAAAGCGTACGCTGTGCCCGTCGGCGGTTCTCATTCCTCCAAGGTCACGGGCGTTCGGCGCACCCTCAAGTATTGTTTTTGGCTCCCAGCTCATGCTATTTCTCCTATTTTGAAAAGTTTCCTGCCGTTTTCTTCCGTGATGCGCACCAGCTCGTCATAAGACATATGCTTAACTTCAGCAACTCTCTCCGCGATAAATTTCAGCATTCGCGAATCGTTGCGCTCACCCCTGTGCGGCACCGGCGTCATATACGGTGAATCGGTCTCAAGAAGTATGCGGTCGACAGGGCACATGTCCAGGACCGCAAGCTGCTTCTTAGCATTATTATAAGTCACCGGGCCGTCAAAGCCCAGATACCAGCCGCGTTTCAAAAGCTCCTCCGCCATCTCCGGCGAGCCGCTGTAACAATGGAACACTCCCCGTAAGCCTTTATAGTCCGAAACAATTTCCAGACTGTCCCCGTGTGCTTCCCTATCATGGATTATTACCGGCAAATCCAGCTCAGTCGCCATATCAAGCTGCCTGGTAAAAAGCGCTTTCTGCTCATCTTTCCGCTCCTTATCCCAGTAGTAGTCGAGACCGATCTCGCCTACAGCGACAGTCTTTGGGTGCTCTGCAAGTCTCCTGATTTCCCGCATCCCTCCATCTGTCAGGCTGTCCAGCTCCTCCGGGTGCCAGCCCACAGCGGCATATACGAAATCATACCTATCAGCAATTTCTACAGCGGCACGGCTGCTTTCAAGGTCGCAGCCCGGGTCTATTATAAGCCCTACACCCGCGGCATTCATTGCATCCAGCACTACATATCTGTCGGCAGCATAAGCACCGCTGTCATAGTGGGCATGCGTATCAAAAAGCACCTTTGTCTCCCCTTTCCCGATCCTGCCGGTATTATACCCCCGGTTTTTATCTGCCGCAACAGCTTTACACTGAGGATTGCGGCTGTTATAATAAATTTTATGAAAAAATTTGAATTTTCCCCTGATTGGATAACCGACAAGTACATATACCTCATGTTGGGAATTTTCCCTCTCTGGACAGGTTTTAAGGGTTATTCCGCAATAACTCTTTCCAAATTTCTGTTCTTTGCTATTGCCACCGGTCTCTGGGTTATAGCCGCCGTAGCGGCGGCATTTGCCGCACACAAATTACCGCGTATTTCCAAATGCGGATGGTGCGTCGCCGCGCTTTTGGCAGCAGCGCTGGTATCTGCCGTCTTTTCGCCTTACGGCGCTGACGTGTGGCTGGGCGCAGGAAGATACGACGGTTTTTTATCGCTGATGCTGTACGGACTCATTTTTCTGGGCGTCTCATCCTATGCCAGACCTAAGTTCGGATACGCCGCTGCCCTGGCATTTTCCGTAGGCATTTGCTGCATTGTTTCAATATTTCAGCTTCTGGGGCACAATCCTCTGGGACTTTTTCCGTCCGGGCTGGGATATTTTGATCACGGCATAAAGTATTCCGCTCAGTTTCTCGGCAATATCGGAAACGTTGACGTATTCGGCGCGCTCCTCTGCCTGGCGGTGCCGCTGTTTTTCGGCATTTATATCTGCTCCGGTGATAAGCGGACAGCCTGGTTCCTCGTTCCGGGAGTGCTGGGAACCTTCATCTCCATTGAATCCGGTGTCGCTTCCGTCAAACTGGGTCTTGCTGCCAGCCTAATTGTCAGCCTAATAGTGTTGATTAAGAAAAACCGCCTTAAGCGGCTTGGCATAGTTCTGCTGGCCGCGGCCCTGGCCGTCGCGCTGGCCTTATGCGTAAATTTCACCTCAGACGGAGTCGTCTTTGGAAAGGCCGGGGCATCACAGTCCGCATCTGCGGCGGCTGAATCTTCGGAAGGAACTCAAAAAAGCACATCGTATGAGATCGGTCAGATGCTGCACGGCCATTTTGAGGACAGCTATGGCTCCGGCCGCATAGGCATCTGGCGTCAGCTGCTGGCTGTGTACCCGGAGCGTCCGGTTATAGGCGGCGGACCAGGCACTGTTGCCGACCGTGTCGAAATTGACTACTCGCGTTATGTTGAGGAGACAGGCAAAACCCTGCACACCGTGGTCGACAACGCCCACAATGAATATCTGGGGTATTTGATGGACGAGGGTGCAGCAGGCTTGGCGGCGTATTTGGCCATGGTAGTTCTTACCTTTATCCGTTGGGTAAAGCGCCGCAATGAAATCGATGCGGCTGTCGGCTGCGGCATGACAGCATACTGGGTCCAGAGTTTTTTCGGAATAGGTCTTTGCCTTGTTCTGCCGGTAATATGGCTTGTCTGGGGCCTTATGTGGTCGTCGGAAAGCGGAGGCAGTAACAGCAGAAAGCGCGGTAAAAGTAAAAATGGATAACACGCTGTTTGACATTTTAATTGGCGGCATACCTCAGGAGCTTAGAGTGGAGGAAGTTTTGCCCGGCGCGTCATGGACGTCGGCAAGGCTCTCCAACGGCTGCGTGGGAATTGCGGCTCACTTTGCCGGAAACGCTGGAAATCTCGCCGCATCTATGGCTGGCATGTCCGCCCGTGAGGCGGCAGGCAGCGTTCATGACGGCGACTGGGAAGCTGCCGGCATGGGACTTGCGGTGATAAACGCCTTTTATAACAGCGTTTCGCGGCTAAGCGAGCTTGATTGCGGCGTTTCATATGAAACATTCTGCACAGACGGGCTCAGCCTTTCCGGAAAGACCGTGGGCGTTATCGGCAGGATGCGCCGAACTGCGGAGCATCTGTTTGGAGCAAAGCAGGTCTATATTTTTGAATTGGAGCCCAGGGAGGGAGAGAGTCCGGCTTCCGACGAAGCTATACTGCTGCCGGAATGCGATATTGTGATAGCCACCGGCACTTCCCTCATGAACCATACGCTGCCTGAAATTTTGGAGTATTCAAAAAGCGCACTTGTAATATTTCTGGGGCCATCGGTTCCCATGTGTCCGGATTTGCGCTCCTGCGGTATTGAGCGGCTTTCCGGTCTCGTCATAAGCGAAAAAGACGCGTTCTGGAGCTGGAACCAAGTCTCCCGGGGCTCTCCCATGAGTTTTGGGAAGAGTTTCCTAATCAGATAAAAAGTGATCCCCGGGAGCTAAGGCTCCCGGGGACTTGTTCATTCCCTGACGCTGATTGCAGACGGAGTTTCAGAAGCGCCGCAGTCGACGCATATATCTTCACTGTCGGCTGAAATGCAGCTTACATAGGTGTCGCCGGCCGAGGCGGACGCGCCGAACTCCACAGGCACGGTCACGCATATATCCTGAGTGATGGTGAATACACAGTTGCCGTTCTTGCCGCCCTCGCAGGTATTCTTGCCCGGAGTCACCACCGGCTCGCCGCAGCATTTCGTAATAGTGTCGCCAACGATGGCAAAGGGCGTCACTGTAACTGGCACGCATACGGTGGTAAGCTGATAGGCGTTGGCCGCGCAGGTTTCCTGCTCCAGCGTAAGATCATCAATATTCGGCATAATTCTCTCCTTTTCCGGGGATGTTCTTCCCCGTTTCAGATTATGCCGTCAACATTAAAACGGTTACAGGTCGGCAAATCCTCCGTCCGCGGTAAGGATCTGCCCGGTTATGAAAGACGCGGCGTCGGATGCCAGAAACGCCACAATGTTTGCTATATCATCCGGCTTTCCCAGCCTGTTCAGCGGTGTGGCTGCGGCAAGTCCGTCCAGCGTTTCAACGCCCAGCGGGCGAACCATATCGGTATCAATAACGCCGGGAGCCACAGCGTTTACGCGTATCCCCGTAGGACCAAGCTCCGCCGCCAGAGACTTGGTAAGCCCGGCGACAGCGTGCTTTGTGCTGGAATATGCCGCCTCGCAGCTGGCGCCGTGCAGACCCCAGATGGAGGCCGTGTTCACTATGCATCCAGTGTGCTCGTGGAGCATGTGCGGCAGCACTGCCTGAATGGTGTTGAACGCGCCGCCCAGGTTTACATCGAAAATTCTTTTCCAGTATTCGGGCGTAATATCCTGAAACTGGTGCTGCTCGGCGATGCCTGCATTGTTCACAAGCACCGTCACCGGTCCCAAGATATCCTCCACAGCCTTAACCATGGCAAATACCGCTTCCCTGTCGGCCACATCAGCCTGATATGTCATGGCCTCGTGTCCTTCGCCTTTTATCTGTTCCAGCAATTCACCGGCCTTGTCCGCCCGCCGGATATAATTTATACACACAGCATAGCCGTCACGAGAAAGCCGCAGGGCGTCGGCCCTGCCAATACCGCGGGACGAGCCCGTGACCAGCGCAACTTTTTTCATGCTTCTTCCTCCCAGAATAATTCATCCAACGTTCTGCCCAGAGCGCGGCATATTGCCGTGCAAAGTTTAATCGTCGGATTATAGTCGCCTTTTTCGATGGCGTTTATTGTCTGGCGTGAAACGCCCACCATGTCGGCAAGCTGCTGCTGGGACATGTCCATCCCGGCCCGGGCAGCTTTTAATCGCAAATTTTTCATATCAGCGCTCCGCAGCTCTGTCCCTGAGCGTTTTTACCAGCATGGCGGCGAATATTATCAGGAACGCCGCGCCGCATACCAGGTTTATGGTGTTGTGGGACAGAGAACCGTTTTCGACAATGCGCTTGCCGTCGTTGAGGTCTACTGCAAAAACGACCAGACTTATAGCCGCTACAGCACCCGTCAGCACAAGCCATCCGGCCGGACGCTGGCCCACGGCAAAATATGCATCCGTCAATATGCATTTCACCACAAACACCGTGACCGACCCATAAAAGCCCAGCATCATGGCTGTATATACGTCGCACCAGCCGACACCCAGATACAGATCTATCATGCCCGCAGCCACGCAGTATATCAGCAGCGTAATAAAGCCCAGCTTATACGCCTTGCCCCTGACAAATTCCTGGCGCTCATCGTACTTTACTTCAGCGCCGCGCTTCTTATTCGCCACAGCTATTACGGCAAATATCGCAACAGCGACGAGAATGCCTAATGCCACGCCAAAAAGGTAAGAATTGTTCACATCAATATCCTCCGTCCATGTTATGAACGGAGGATAACATATACGCGCCAATTAGTCAAGTATAATTTACATTATGTCGTTTAAGTTTTCCTGAACAGTATATATCCGCACTTGCAGGTAATGTGTACGCGTCCCTTGCCCCGGGGCACGCGCAACCACGCTCCGCACTGGGGACAGCGGAAAAATTTCCAGTCCCTGCGCTGATTATAATGCTCCTTCCGCATTTGAAGTCCGCTTTTTATTCCCGTAAAAAAACCTGTAAAGCGGGCGTTCTGTGTCTGGCGGAGATACAGGTTTCTGGACATTGTGCGCACCATGCTCATGATGATGAGCGTCATGGACAGTATCTCCAGAATGAAGCTGGGGTAATTGCTAAGTTTTCCTGTCAGCAGATAGGAAGCCGGCATGCAGATGACGCCGATGAGCAGTTGTGTCTTTGCCAGCGCATCGGGGCCGTTCCGCCCGGAAAAGAATCCTTTAATTTTTTTGTTCATCAGGATGATCTCCATATTGGCGAATGTGTGCCGCTATCATTTTTTCTACTTTTACCGCCATATCCACGGTCTTTGTGTTCCCGGCCTCGTCTGCGTCAATGACCCCGATGATTTCAATATATACGTCGGTCATCCTGGGGAAACCGGAGTGCGCCTTTTCGGTGCCGCGGACGGCGGCAACCACCACGGGCGCCCCGGCCTTTTGCGCGATCTTGAACGAGCCGGCGTGGAACGGCAGCATATTTTCGCTTTTGCTGCGGGTGCCCTCGGGATATATGCCCACGGACACCGTGCCTTTTTTAAGGTAGTCGGCCGCAGCGTTTATGGTGGCAACGGCGTTGCGGGCATTCTCTCTGTCGATGGGCAGAAAGCAGCACTGGCGTACAAAGCTGCCTACAATGGGTATCTTCATATTGGAGGGTTTGGATACGAAGGCGATATGCTGCGCCTGCAGACGGTTCATTACGATTATCGGGTCCAGATTGGAGCGATGGTTTGATACGAACAGATATCTTGTGTCGGACGGCAGCAACTCCTCCCCGGTCACGTGTATGCGCAGTCTGCAGAAAAAGCATATAAGCTCCGCCGTCTGCACCATAGCCCACACGCAGTACGGCCGCGGCTTATCGGCGGATTTCCCGCCGTCAAGAAACAGAGATATTATCAGCTGTACGAAATAGAAAATCAGAAATGCCGCCAGAAATCCGGCCAGAAACAGCAGAATTAAATACAGCGCGGCAAGCAGAAACGGGTATTGTGCGAAAAGCTCTGACGAAATTGAATACGCGGCGGTGCCTCCCGCCGCGAACAGACTGAAGGCGATAATCAGCCCCATGATTAAAGCTCCTTTGAATGTTCGGTTTTCCTGGGTATTTTTGTTTATTATAATGCAATCAACCGGCAAGCACAAGACCGGACTATGTTTTTTCGCCGGTATGGTGTATACTATTATATGAAAATAATGCAGAAAGGAATTAAAATATGAAGGTCTCACAGCTTCCCTACCGGCGCATAACAGCAGAGGAGTTTTCCTCCGCCGCAGACGGCGCTGCTGAGAGAATTAAAAATGCCGCCTGTGTTGAAGATATTCTCACAGCCAGGGAGGATTATCTCAAGGCTCTGTCCGACTTTTCCACGGCCGAGGCACTGTCCTACATGCGCTATTCCATAAACACGGCGGACGAATTTTACCTGAAGGAAAAGGACTACTACGACGAAGCTGGTCCGACAGCTCAGAGCGCCGCGCTGCGGTACTCCTCAGCCTTGCTGGATTCCCACTTCCGTCCCGAGCTGGAGAAGGTTCTGTCCCCGCTGCTTTTCAAAAGCATGGAGGTGGAGCGTAAATCCATGTCTCCGGAAATCGTCCCGGATATGGTAGAGGAAAACAAACTGGTCAGCGAGTACTCACAGCTCATGGCCGGTATGGAATTCCAGTTTCGCGGCGAAAAGCTGCCCCGCCCCATGCTTATGAAATATGCCAAGTCCGACAATCGGGACACCCGCCGGGAGTGCTATGAGTCCCTTGGGCGCACGCTGGAGGAAAATTCCGAAAAACTGGACGGTATTTTCGATCGTCTTGTACATGTCCGCGACCGCATGGCAAAAAAGATGGGTTATAAGAACTTCGTTGAGCTGGGCTATTACCGCATGGGCAGGCTGTGCTACAACGAGGAAATGGTAAAGACCTTTCGGCAGAATGTTCTAACCGACATCGAGCCGGTCGTTTCCCGGCTGAGAAGCGAAAACGCCAGGCGCATGGGCATTGCGGACTACCATCTTTACGACGACGGCATAATAATTCCCGGCGGTGACCCGGTGCCATGCGGCAAGGATGAGCTTTTCGCGGCGGCACGTAAGATGTATCACGCCATGGGTCCGGATACCGGAGCGTTCATAGACATGATGCTTGAAAACGAGGCTTTCGATGTAGACTCGCGCAAAAATAAATGGGGCGGCGGTTACTGCACGTATTTTTACAAATACCGTCAGCCGTTTATTCTGGCAAATTTCAACGGCACCTCCGGAGATGTGGACGTGGTCACCCACGAAGCCGGCCACGCGCTGAATTCATATCTCATCGCCGGCAACCGCTTCTCCCTGGAACTGGCCGAGGGTGGCATGGAAACCGCGGAGACGCACTCCATGAGCATGGAATTCTTCGCCTGGCCGTATATGGATGCCTTTTTCGGACCCGACGCGGGAAAGTACCGCTATATGCACGCGCTGGAATGCTTCTCTTTCATCCCGTACGGCACTATTGTGGATTATTTTCAGCATCTGGTATATGAGAATCCTGATATGACGCCTGAGGAGAGAAACAGTACCTGGCTGGAGCTGGAGCACAAATTCCGCCCGCACATTTCCATGGAAGGCATGCCTTATCTTGAGAAGGGAACCCGCTGGCAGTATCAGATGCATATTTACGAATCGCCGTTTTATTACATCGACTACTGTCTGGCCCAGACGGCGGCCTTCCGCTTCCTGCTGGCGTCCAGAGAAGATTACGGCGCGGCATTTGAAAAATACCTGCGTTTCTCCCGCCAGGGCGGCGAGAAGGTATGGACGGAGCTGCTGGGGGAAGCCGGCTTCCCCTCCCCGTTTGAACCCGGCGCGCTGAAGGAGCTTGCCGCAGACGCAGAAAAAATGCTGGCTGAAATCAAAGTCTGAATATATGGGAAAAAGGCCTCATCCATAAATTGGATGAGGCCTTTTTCAATTACAAATCTGTTCGTGTCTCGCACTCTGCGTCCAACGACCGCTCGCGCCGCTCCTTCAGCATCTTCGGCACCAGGCCGCAAAGGCTGCCGGCCAGGAAAAACGCGATGCCGAAGATCATATTTGGCGTGATGGCCTCGCCAAGGACAGCGAGGGCGATAATCGGCGCTATGATGGGCTTGAAAAAGAATATCAGGCTTGCAGTGGTGGCACTTGTCTTTTCTATGGCCATCATGTGGCATACATATCCCGCGGCGCTGTTGACGATGCAGATAAAGAGAAAATACGGCAGCGTCTGGAGATTTATGCCCTGGATAAGCGGTACGTTGCTGAAAAGTGAAAGACCAATGTGACCATATAAGTTCTGTACCGGCGCAAGATAGCCGAGAAATATCAGAACAAGAAGTTCTGCCGATCCGAAAAGAAAGCTGCCGCAGGTGACAACAAGTCCGCCGCACTTGTATGTCAGTTTTTTGCCCAGAACGCCGTACAGAGCAAATACCAGCGCGCTTATTATGGAAAGCGTCACGCTGAGCAGGCTGATATCGCTGCCTGACGAAAACGGATTAATTATCGCCGCAATGCCGCAAATTTCAAGTGCCAGAGCCAAAAGGTTGTTCCAGCGTATCTCCTCCCGCAGCAACAAAAATGCAAGCAGCGTCACAAATATGGGGTTGCCTGAAAAGAGCACCGCCACAACGCTGGCCTTGCCGTAAACAATCGCCAGCTGGTAGAGCACCATGCTTACCGGTACGCACAGAAAGCCGGTCAATGCAAGATGGGCGCAGTCGCTGCCGGTGAGACGCACGCTCTTCTGATGGAGTATTTTCACGGCAAACGGCACCAGGCACAGTCCGCCTATCAAAAACCTCTCCACGGTTATCTGCATTGGCTTGAACACGCCGCTCACCGCCGGCATTTTCAGCATGACCTCCATGGTACTGAAGATCAGCGTGCATAAAATTATATAAACATATCCGACGGCAGTATCCTTTTTCATTCCAACCTCCGGGCGCAAATTCGCAAACGAAAGCATTATAGCACCATAGCGTGATGTTGTAAAATTGTTTCTGAAAATCTTATAAAACACAACCGGCCCCGGATGCATATTATGACAGTATGCGGGGCCGCACTTTTTTCCCTGAAATGCGTCCCCGGCGCAGCAAGGAGGACTCGCACATGATAATTGACATACGAAACGCCGCCCTCACCTATCAGTCGCCGGAGGGTGAGGTGGAGGCGATAAAAAACATATCGTTTACTGTGGACGAGGGAGAATTTGTCAGTCTTGTAGGCCCGTCTGGCTGCGGCAAATCCACCCTTCTGTCGCTGATCGCCGGTCTGGAGAAGCCCACCGGCGGCGAGATACTGGTGGAGGGAGAACCCGTCACGGCCCCATCGCCGAAAGTTGGATACATGCCCCAGAAAGATCAGCTGTTCCAATGGCGAACCATTTGGTCGAACGTGACTCTGGGCTTGCAGATAAGAAAGGAAAACGGCTGGAACAACAGGATGAAGGTGCGGGAACTGCTGCGCAGATACGAACTTGAGGACTTCAGCCAAAAACTGCCAAGCCAGCTCTCAGGAGGCATGAGGCAGCGCTGCGCGCTTATACGCACACTGGCTGCCGGGCCGGAAATTTTGCTTCTAGACGAACCGTTTTCCGCGCTGGATTATCAGACCAGGCTCTCCGTGTCGGCAGACATTTTTCGCAAAATAAAACAGGAACACAAGACCGCCCTGCTGGTGACCCACGATATTTCTGAGGCCATAAGCATGTCCGACCGTGTCATCGTCCTGTCTCACCGTCCGGCCAGTGTGGTTGCTGAGCACGATCTTTCCGATTTCACTGCGCTGTCGCCAATGGAACGCAGAAATTCCGAAAACTTCAGGACCGTATTCAACGAAATATGGAAGGAGCTGGAGAACGATGCCGGATAGAACTCTTTCACCCCAGAGGTTGGAGTATCTCCGGGCCGGAAAAAGGCGCAGGCGCTCAATTCTGCTGCTGCAGCTGCTCCTTCTCGCAGTTTTTCTGGGCCAGTGGGAGCTGACGGCAAGGGCAGGCTGGGTGGACGCTTTTGTTGTCAGCTATCCTTCAAGAATACTTGCCACGCTGAAGGAGCTGTACTGCGGCGGGGATCTGTGGCTGCATGTGGGCACATCCTGTCTCGAGACCGCTGCCGGCTTCACTCTGGGCACTGCGCTGGGCACGCTCATCGCCGTAGGACTGTGGTGGAGCGACTTCGCGTCCAAAGTCCTCGATCCATATCTTGTCGTGCTCAATGCTCTTCCTAAGACCGCTCTTGGGCCGATATTTATTGTCTGGATGGGTGCGGGTACGGCGTCTATAATCACCATGACGCTGGCAATATCCATAATAGTCACAATACTCAACATGCACGCGGGCTTTATGTCCACAGACGAGGAGAAGATACGCCTGATGCGCACCTTCGGAGCGAGACGCGGGCAGATACTGCGCATGCTTGTGTTCCCGGCAAACTACCCCACCCTGTTCAATACGCTGAAGGTCAACCTCGGCCTGTCATGGGTCGGCGTGATAATGGGTGAATTTCTTGTTTCAAAAGCTGGTCTCGGATACCTGATTGTCTACGGCTCACAGGTGTTCAACATGGATCTGGTAATGACCACCGTGCTTCTGCTGGCCATAGCCGCGGTAGTCATGTATCAATTGGTGCTGTGGCTGGAAAAAATCCTCAAAAAACGTTTGGGAGTGGTTGAATGAAAAAGCTTACCTCAATTATCCTCGCGCTTGTACTTACCGTGCTGTGCTGTGCCTGCGGCGCAGCGCCCGAAAAAGTAAAAACGACAGTCAAGCTGAATGAAGTAACTCATTCAGTATTCTACGCGCCGCAGTACGTGGCCATGGAAAAGGGCTTTTTTGCCGACGAGGGAATAGATATTGAGCTCACCAACGGCGGCGGAGCCGACAAAGTTATGACGGCGGTCCTCACCGGTCAGTCGTACATCGGTCTTGCCGGGCCAGAGGCAAGCATCTACGTATATAACCAGCAAAAGAATAATTATCCGCAGGTTTTTGCCCAACTTACGAAGCGGGACGGCTCGTTTCTGGTCGGGCGCACTGATGAGAGCTTCTCCTGGGATTCAGTCAGGGGAAAAACCATCATCGGCGGCAGAGCCGGAGGCGTGCCCGAGATGACTCTTGAATACGTCATGCGGCAAAACGGCATCGTCCCCGGAAGGGATGCCAGCGTGGACACCACGGTGCAGTTCAACATGATGGCCGGGGCCTTCACCGGCGGCAAGGGCGACTACGTAACGCTGTTCGAGCCAACCGCCACTGAACTTGTCAAAGCCGGCAAGGGATATATACTTGCCTCCATAGGCAGTGAGAGCGGCGAAATTCCGTATACCGCGTATTTTGCGTCCCAGGACTATATAACCCAAAATCCTGAAACGGTGCAGAATTTTGTTAACGCGATTGCAAAGGGCCAGAAGTGGATACAGGAGCACTCCGCCGCTGAGGCCGCGCAGACCATAGCGCCTCAGTTTTCGGACACTGACACAGCGGTGCTGACTGATGTTGTACAGCGTTATAAGCATATCGACGCCTGGAATCAGACACCTGTTATGAAGGAAGAAGCCCTTGAAAGGCTGGAAACAGTCATGGAGACGGCCGGAGTTTTGGAACACTCCCAGTGGGTAGACTTTTCCAGACTTGTAGACAACAGCTTTGCCAAAAATGCAAAATATAAAAGACGCCGAAAGGCGTCTTTTTTATTTTTCGGCCAGTCTAAGCAGATACTTGCCGTAATTCGTCATCTTCATACTGTCGGCAGTCTTCATAAGCTGCTGACTGTCAATATAACCCATCTTGTAGGCGATCTCCTCCGGGCAGCCGACAAGGGTTCCGGTTTCGAACTGTACGCGCCGTATATCGTCGGAGGCCCGGAACATACTCTCTGCGTTGCCGGTGTCGAACCAGTGAAATTCCCGGCCCAGCGGAAAGGCCTTCAGCTCGTTCATCTTTAAATACGCAAGGTTAACATCGGTGATCTCAACCTCCCCCCTGGATGACGGCATGACTGTGGGAGCAATATCCACCACGCGATTGTCGTAAAAATACAGGCCCGGAACTATGTAGTGCGATTTTGGCATGCGCGGCTTTTCCTCCAGTGAAAGCACCATGCCTCCTCTGTCGAACTCCACCACACCGAAGGGCCGCGGATCCTCCACATAATAGCCGAATATGGCGGCTCCGTTATTTTGGTTTCTGGCGCGCTCCAGATCGATGCCGAAGCCTGCGCCGTAGAAAATATTGTCCCCAAGGATGAGACACACCGAGTCGTCGCCTATATACCCCCGGCCTATGACGAAGGCGTCGGCAATACCCCTCTGAACCTGCTGCTCCATATAGGTTATGCTGACGCCGAACTGGCTGCCGTCGCCAAGAAGGTTAGAAAAGGTCTGGGTCTCGCCCACCGGTACGATGACCAGTATATCCCTTATATGAGCCATCAGCAGCGTGGTAAGTGAATAATAAATATTCGGCTTGTCATATATAGGCAGCAGGGGCTTGCATACCGGTTTTGTCATGGGATACATGCGCGTGCCGCGCCCGGCGGCCAGAATGATGCCCTTCATCGGCGCCACCTCCGATATCGTTTTTTACCATTATAGTACCAATATTTTCACCGAACAACGCTTTTTATATGAACATTTAGAAATATCAAGGATTAAAAAATCCCGCCTTTCGGCGGGATTTCAATAACGACCTCAGTCTATATGGATGACGTTTTCCATAAGCTCTGCGGCGGGAACGTTTGGATTGTGGTAGCGCTCGCGTTTTTCAGTAAAGCCTCCAAGAGATATGGCCTGCTTCGGGCAGTACTGCAGGCAGGACACGCACTGATAGCAGTTGGAGCCGAAGCTTGGTGTGCCGGCTATCATGCGGATATTTCCGTTGGGGCAGATATTGACGCACTGGCCGCATCCGATGCACTTCGCCGTGTCCACCAGGAAGTTGTGGGATTTCAGCTTTGTGATCATGGGCCAGCCCTTGTATTCGAGCTCGTTGATCTTGAAAAGCGGCGGACGTCCGCCCTTTTCGCAGCCGGCGAGAACGTCCTCGCCAATCTTTCTAGCCGTCTTTTCCGAGCGCGCCTGTGCCGCCTCCGGGGTCATGGGAGGCACCATCAGCTGGTGCGGGAACAGGACTATGTAGCCGCACTGGTGAGACATCATGGCCCAGTAATCCAGGCCCACTATCTCATCTATCATGTGCAGGCCGTTGCCGGGATAACCGGCGAACTGGCACACGCCGAAGGTATATGCGTCTGGAGACACTTCAACAAGCTTGACAAACTTCTCCACATCGCCGGGCAGTCCTCCGCCATAGCACGGGAAAACAAAGCCCACTCTCTTTGCGTCCTTAACGTCTGTGACGGTGGGACGTGAGCGCATCATAATGATGTCGGTGTCGCCCAGGACCTTTGCAATGTTCTTTGTCATATCCAAGCAGTTTCCGGTGCCTGAATAACAGAAAATGACGTTTTCGCTCATAATATATTGCTCCTTCCGTATTTGTTGTTCTGATGTGTGTATTGTACATCAAATCACTTTATGATACAATAGTCCCACAGAAAATAGTACAGCGGAGGCCGAAATGTACCACATCAAAAACGACAAGCGCGCGGAAAAGTCTGCAAAGCTCATATGTGATGCGATGCTGCAGCTTATCAGCACAAAATCTTTCAGCGAAATTACCGTATCCGATATACAGCGGGTATCTTCTGTAAGCCGCTCAACATTTTACCGCTGCTTCGACTGTCTAGCCGACGTGCTGGAGCTTATGTGCGACAGAGGCTTTCAGGAGATTTTCTCCGGAAGCAAGGGAGATCTGCGCACAGAGGTTTTCAATTACTGGTTTGAAAACAGCGCCGTACCTGAGGTGCTGGTTTCAGTGCACCGGCCGGAGATATTCTTCGATAGCTTCCGCCGCTGTGCAAGTGGCCTTGAAAGTCTGGGTTTCCTCACCGAGGATCCGGTCAAATACGACTATTTTGTCTCAATGATAACCTCGGTAATGATGGGGATCCTCGTTACCTGGATAGAGCACGGGAAAGTGGAAACCCGGGAGCAGCTCAGAGAGATCCTGAACGAGGAATTCACCGCCATCTCTCTTTTGGGAATAATGGGATAATTCACAGTTTATTTCAATTTGCTTCATAATGCGGTCACAAAGATATAGTATTTTATAATTGCTCAAGTAAATACCAAGAGCACACTTTTTTTCTCCTACATCTCCTCTCTTTTAACACATGAAGAATTGCCCTCTGCAGCCGCTCACACAGACTGCCGGGGGCATAATTCTTATATATACCCCATTGACAACGGCGGCCGGGTGTATGTATATTAAAAGTGTAACGATAGATACAAACGGAGTGTATAAATGGCTTATAGATATTTTATATCCGACCGCTGCGCCGGCTGCGGCGGCTGCCATTCCAAATGCCCGGAGAACTGCATCGACGCCTCTGTGCATCCAATGCGCATTGACCAGGAGCGCTGCACACGCTGCGGTATATGCGCCGTCACCTGTCCCCTGCGGGCGATAATCAAAGAAAACACAGCTGATCAAATATAATTGCAGAGGTAACGCAATGAAGCAGAAGGAAGAACGGGAATATAACATCAGCCGCGTCATCAGCGCGGCACAGGGGCTTTTCATCAACGAGGGCATATATGCCACGTCAATAAACCGCATCGCGCAGGAAGCGGACCTGTCACCTATGTCGGTCTACCGTTACTTCAATAATAAGGATACCCTTGTATATTCAGTGTGGCAGGACGCTCTTTCAACCTTTTTCACACAGTTTATGGAGCGCTACAGCAGTTCCGTTACGGACAGTATGACCGGCTTCGACAAATATGTGGTAGCCATGGACATATATTTCAAGATATACAATGAATTTCCCAAGTGGTTCTCCTACACGCAGGAGATGTTCTCCTATGCTCCGTCTGAAAAAAGCAGCGGTTCAGAGATAATCAACGTGTTCTGGCAATATTATGATAAGGAGATCCCTGTTCCGGCGCTCAAGGCCCTGCGTGAAGGAGTGGAGGACGGATCAATCAGAAGCGATGTGAACATTTACACCGTTTATCAGTGCCTTTTGAACGCGTACACCGGAACGGCAATATATGAAAATCTGTCCTTTGGGGTATCTCCTGTTGACGTCATCAAGTTTACGGGGGATCTTATAGCTAATTATATAAAAAGTGGCAAATAATTTTTTTTATTCAGACAAAAGTGGCCGAAATGTAAAAATACATTTGTGCTTTTGTGCTAAAAGATACAGAAAAGAAGGAATACCCGAATTATATTGACAATAGTTTAGCAAGGTGATGTCCTTCTTTTTTTTGCACAAGTCTGTTAGTACTGATAACAAATACTGTTATCACTAACATCTGTTATTCATCATTTCATCGTGTGCGGCAAGGAGGGCGCAATGTGTACTGTAAAACATATTGAAGATCAGCTGGATATATCTGGTTATTTCCCGTTCTGGGCAAATTTGAAACCGGCTCAGAAAAGCTACCTTCGTACCTGCCAGCAAAAAACCTACGCCGACAATGAAAAGATTCTTCTCAGCCCCAATGACAGGACGGGCTTTCTGCTTGTGCTGGAAGGTCAGATCAGAGTTTACATCTCCTCCCCAGGAGGCCGTGAATTTACCCTGTATCATGCCGGCAGGGGCGAGTTCTGCAGCCTGCTGCCCATGGACGGGCACGGCACTCCCACTTTGGAAGCTGTTGGCAGCTGCACCTTTGTCCACATAAACATGCAGGCGCTTATGCTTATGTTCAGTTCGTATCCCGACAGCGCCATGTTTTTCATGACTAAGATCGGAAGCAATGTACAGAGCGTGCTGGGAAATATCGAATATGCATTTTTCAATCCCCTGAGAAGCAGCATAGCGCGAATCCTTATCGAAAACTGCGGCGACGGCACAAACACCGTTTATGCCACTCACGAGCAGATAGCAAACCATTTCGGCACGACCCGAGAGGTGGTCAGCCGTGAGATCGAAGGCTTCAGAAAACAGGGTCTGATAGCCACAGGACGAGGCAGAATAACGGTACTAGACCGCGAGAGCCTTGAAGCGCTGGCGCAGCTTTGAAAATGTGAATCCGTGCGGCGGACATCCGCACATAACATATGAGAGACAAAATTTTATGGGAGGTAAACACAATGTATTACAGCAGTGGTAACTACGAAGCATTTGCTACCCCAAAAAAGCCGGAAGGCATCGAGAAGAAATCCGCCTACATAGTCGGCACTGGCCTCGGCGGCCTGGCCGCGGCCATCTTCCTGATCCGCGACGCCCAGATGCCCGGCAATCACGTAACTCTGTTCGAGCACCTTCCTCTTGCCGGCGGTTCCTGCGACGGCATCTACGACGCCACCAAGGGCTTCGTGATGCGCGGCGGCCGCGAGATGGACAACCACTTCGAGTGCATGTGGGATCTGTTCCGTTCCGTCCCCTCCATTGTCAATCCCGGCGAGACCATCTTCTCCGAGTACTATGCCCTTAACAAGGACGACCCCAACTTCTCTCTCTGCCGCGTAACCGAGAAGCAGGGCCAGGATGCCCACACCGACAGAAAATATGCTCTCACTCCCGGTGCCGGCACTCAGCTGCTCAAGCTGTTCATGACCCCAAACCGCGATCTTGAGGACGTCACCATCGACGACGTGTTCGACGATGAGTTCTATAGCACCAACTTCTGGATTTACTGGCAGACCATGTTTGCCTTTGAGAAATGGCATTCCGCACTTGAGATGAAGCTCTATCTGCAGCGCTACATCCACCATATAGACGGTCTGCCCGATCTGTCCGCACTGCGTTTCACCCGCTACAACCAGTATGAGTCCATGATTCTCCCGATGTGCAAATACATCACCGATCGCGGCGGAAAGATCGAATTCGACACCACCGTCACCAACGTCGTATGCGACTGCACCCCCGAGAAGAAAGTCGCGAAGAAGATCGAGTACACCCAGAGCGGCAAGGCCAAGACGATAGACCTCACCGAGAACGATCTGGTCTTCATCACCAACGGCTGCCAGGGCGACTGCTCCGTCTACGGCGATCAGAATACCGCCCCCACCGTCACCATCAAGAACGGCCAGAGCCCCTCTTACGAGATGTGGTCCAAGATAGCCGCTCAGGATCCGGCCTTCGGCCATCCCGACAAGTTCTTCAAGGACATCAAGGAGACCTCCTGGGAGTCCTGGACCGTCGACACCGCCGACAAGAAGATACTCAAGGCCATTGAGAAAATCTGCAAGCGCGATCCTCTGTCCGGCAAGGTCGTCACCGGCGGCATAGTCACCTGCAAGGATTCCAGCTGGCTGGTAAGCTGGACCATCAACCGTCAGGGCCAGTTCCAGGAGCAGCCCAAGGATCACTGCCTGATCTGGGTCTACGGCCTGAATTGCTGGGACGACAAGGGCGACTTCGTGAAGAAGAACATGTGCGACTGCACCGGTGCCGAGCTCTGCGAGGAGTGGCTGTACCACATCGGCATCCCCGAGGACGAGATCGTCGAGCTTGCCACCAAGAAGTGCAACACCACGCCGTGCATGATGCCTTACGTCACCACCTTCTTCGAGCCCCGCGCTGAGGGCGACCGTCCGAAAGTGGTTCCCGACGGCAGCGTGAATATAGCCTTCCTCGGCCAGTTTGCCGATACCCCGCGCGACACCGTTTTCACCACCGAGTATTCCATCCGCACCGGTATGGAATCCGTGTACACTCTGTGCAACGTGGACCGCGGCGTGCCCGAAGTCTGGGCCAGCGTCTACGACGTGCGCGACCTTCTGTACGCCACCAGCAAGCTGCTGGACGGCAAGAAGCCGCTGGAGTTCATCATGCCCACCATCGCCCCGTTCCTCAGCCTTGGCAAGGAGCTGCTGACCAACAACGTGGTCGCAGACCTGCTGAAGAAGTACAACATAGTCTGACATCTATACTTTACAAAAAACTGCAGGCCGCAAGGCCTGCAGTTTTTTATACTATAGCATTTTGTGTCTCTGGATCAAAAAGTCGTATGCTCTCCTTCTGAAATGTTATGCCCACATCGGAGCATACTCCGTTGGCCAGGTCGTTTTCCCGGATGTCCTCCGCCATTGCGGCCGGCACAACCACGATTAGTTCGTTATCACCCAGCTGCAGGTGCATCTGAACCGTGCTGCCGGTAAGCTCCTTCATGGTGACCGCCGCCCTGATGCCTCCGCTCTTCGATACGTTTATAAACTCAGGACGGATGCCAAGAATGGCATTCCTGCCCTCAAGCTCAGACGAAGCTGTTTTCAATTCCGGAAGCGCAACCAGCTCGTCCATTACCCTGGCATACAGCGCTTCACCGCGCTTTTCTATGACAACGTCTATAAAATTCATCTGCGGGGTACCGATAAAACCCGCCACAAACAGGTTTGCAGGGTGGTCGAACACTTCCTGGGGCGTGCCGACCTGCTGGATAACGCCCAGGTTCATAACCACTATCCTGTCACCCAGGGTCATTGCTTCTATCTGGTCGTGAGTGACGTAGACGAAGGTCGTATTTACTCTCCTCCGCAGCTTAACAAGCTCGGCGCGCATCTGGTTGCGGAGCTTGGCATCCAGGTTTGACAGCGGCTCGTCCATGAGGAAGGCTTTGGGATTCCGCACAATGGCGCGGCCGATTGCCACGCGCTGGCGCTGTCCTCCGGACAGCTGCTTGGGCTTTCGCTTCAAAAGCTCCGTTATTTCCAGAATTTCCGCAGCCTCGTGCACCTTTGCGTCTATTACATGCTTAGGTTCCTTGCGTCGTCTCAGACCGAACGCGATGTTCTCATACACGGTCATGTGAGGGAAAAGAGCGTAGTTCTGAAAAACCATGGACAGATCTCTGTCCTTTGGTTCAACTTCGTTCATAAGCTGACCGTCAATATAAAGCTCGCCTGAGCTTATCTCTTCCAGCCCGGCTATCATACGCAGCACTGTGGATTTGCCGCAGCCGGACGGGCCAACCAGAACAACAAATTCCTTGTCGGCCACATCGATATTGAAATCGGTAACGGCCTCGACCTGATTGTCGTATATCTTTGTAACGTTTTTAAGCGTCAGTTCAGCCATCGTCGTCCGATCCTTTCATGTGGGAAAACAGGGTGCGCTCCTCATACCTGTCCTTAAGAATAAGGTATTCGGCCTTAAGCTTCCTTTTTATGTATATATACAGCTTGATAATAAGTATAACCGCGAAAACTGCAGGGCACAGCAGGAAAATTATACGTAGCGCAAGAAGTATGCCGCAGCGGTTCTCCGTAAGTCTTGCGGCATTTTCCCAGTATGGAAACGCTATGCCGTTTGTGTGCATTGTACGTTTCCCGTAGTTTCTCAGCACGTTTTTATAAATGCTGCCCGAGGTGAACCGGGAGGAATTTTCCACAATCTCCAGGCTTTTATCGGCATTCAGCTCCGTTTGGGCAAGTCCCGAGGCGAAGGCCTTAACGGGGCTCGGCATTACAACTTCATAGCAGATAATCGGTGCCGTTGCGGTGCTTTCTTTACCCGTGCCGGTACCGGAGGACGTGCCGGTACCGGTGCCTGACGATGCGCCGGTTCCGGTTGCGTTGCCGGACGAGGAACCCGCAGCGGTGCCGGTACCGGAGGGCGTGTCCGTTGTGCCGGAAGGCGCGGCGCTTAGGCTGTTGTATGCGTCGTACAGCATATACAGTCCCGCGCCGCCGTCATAGGCGGTTTTATCTGACTTATCGCTCTCGCGTTTCACAACTCCGGCCACAACAAACGGCTTACCCCCAATGGTGACCGTCATGCCTGTCAGATTTGACCCTCCGAACAGCTTCCAGGCCAGCGTTTCATCCAGTACGACCCTGTCGTGCATCACGTCGCTCTCGGAAAAATACGTTCCGCTTACAAGATCCAGCGGATGAAATAGAAAATAGTTTCCGCCCACAGCAACAACTGAGGCGTCAGATGAGCCGTGGTCGCCGGTTACGCTGGTTTTTCCGAAAGCGCAGTACGCGTCTGTATAGACGTTTTTCACGCTTTTGGGCATGGTATCCTTTACGGAAGCGATGATCTTTTGACGGAAGCCCGCTATCTTGCCCGTATCCAGACCGCCTGAAGGCGCAAATACGGAAATCTGAGCATATTTTACGCCGCTGCCGCCCGCCCATGTTTCTGCCGCCTGCTGGCTTTTAAGGCTGCGCCCGGAGGCATTGAACATGATGACACATACGGCCGCCAAAATCAGCGAGGCAAGGCTCACCGCCGAAAAGATCAGCCACTTTTTCGGCGGCTTTTTGATTTTAAATTTCAGATTTGGTATTTTCATGAGTCCGCAAGCTTCACATGATCCTTGTTGTTTACAGGCTTACTGCTGGTTGTGATAACATAGTCGTTCACGTTCAGGGCTCCTGAAACGGCGGTGTTGGTGTCGTCTGAGGCCACCTTCTCCACATCCACCCGAGTGGCGATATATCTGTTGCCCAGGGGGCTGCTCTTGGAAACCACCGTCAGCACAAAGTCTCCGTTGGAGTCGCTGCGTATGGCGTTGTTGGGCACTATGGTATCGTACTGCGCGCTGTGTTCACCCACTGATATTGAGAGATTTGTGCCTTCGGCGACCTCGCCGCCTATGTCGAACACCAGCACTCTGTTTGTCTGCGGGTTCTGGGGATCGGGCTTTATAGTCTGAAGAGTGGCGGTCAGCTGGCCGTCATAGTAGTTTGATATGGTTCCCGTATCGCCTTTGTGCACCTTCCGCGCCTGGTCGTTGGTGACGGAGAAAGACACGCTGTACCCGTGATCCGGCAGCATGATCGTGCCAAGCGCCGTGTTGGAATCATAGGTCTTGCCCGCCACGGCCGTGACCGTTTTCATCACGCCGGATACCTTGGCCTTAACGTCGGTCTCGGAGGAATTCTTGGCTATTTCCCCCACTGCCGCCTGCTGGCTTCCAATCTGCGCGCGCATGTCTGCCAGGTCCAGTCTCTGCTTCTCCAGCGCCTTGCTGTCCGTCTTCTTTGTGCTATCCAGATCCAGGAGCTTATCCTCCAGCGTACGCTGCTGGGCCTTCACCGCGTCGGCCTGGGCTTCATAGGCTGTCTGCTCTGATTTGAGCGTGTCAAGGCTTGCCTTTGCGGCATCCAATTCCGCCGACGCAGTGTCATAGGCTATCTGCGCCGATTTCTGCTGATCGCTGAGATATTTGTCCTGATACGCGCTGTTCACGGCGCTTCTTGCAGTGGCAACAGCCTTGGCATCGTCCGAAAGGGTTTTGTATGCCGTCTGCTGGTTATCTTCCGCATTGATTGTGGCTGACACGCCGGAAAATCCGCCCTCCGCTGCGGCCTGCATATAAGTGCCGATACGGTTTTCCCACTTGGAGGCAAATTCCTGATTGACTTCCGCAAGATCATTGTTTGCCGCAGCCACTTTGTTTATCGCCGTTCTGTCGGCGGAAGCGCCGGTAAATACGTCGTATTCATAGTTCACATATGCCGCGACAAGATCAGAATTAGCGCTAATGGTTACTGACGCCTTGCCCTTGTCATTGGCCGCCTGCTGCATGCGGTCGGTTATCACCGCTCTGAGGAGATCGCGGTAATCCTTGCCGTATATCAGCTGATCGGCAGAAAATTTAGACATCGCTGCGCTGAGATCGGCAGCGGGTTCAGACGATGAAGAACCGGATGAAGTCTGTCCGCCCAGAGACGCCAGGACTTTTTTTGCTTTGTCCGCCGCGGCCTGCGCCTTATCCACCTTTGCCTGCGCCGCCGCGATGGTGGTGTCATCGGCATAGGGCAGCTTTGTCAGCTTGCTCTGCGCGGCCTGCAAATCCTCCTTGGCGCGCTTAATGTCCAGGTTGCTCTTTGCATAGTCCGCCGTGGAAGCGTCTATGAGCGCCTTGCTGTAATTTAGCACCAGCGTGCGGAGCGAATCCTGCGCTTGGCGCAGGTCGTCGCTCTTGGCGGCACCCAGGGTGAAGAGCACGTCCCCCTCCTTGACGGTGTCGCCCTCCCTTACCTTCACCGACTCCACTTCTCTCGACTGGGGAAGTATAATATCGTATGTTCCGTTTGCCGTGACAGTTCCTGAGCCGCGTATCTGGGCGGTTATTTCCCCGCTCTGTACGTACTGCGTCGCCACCTCAGGCAGTGAGCGGTTCATAAACGTATTTGAGAAGAACGTCAGCACCAACATCACGGCCAGGAAGATGATAGCCGCGTTTTTGACCCATTCCCTTTTTTTAACTTGCATTTCCATCGTCATTTACCCCTTAACACTTCCGGAATTCGCTATGCCCTCCACCAGATACTCCTCACCGTGGAGGAACAGCAGCAGGGACGGAATCATGTATATAGTCGCCATGGCAAAGGCCAGGCCTATCTCGCCCTTATTGATCTGAGAAAGGAATATGGACAGCGGCTGCTTATCGGGATCGTTCAGCAGTATGAGCGGCTGCTCCACCATGTTCCAGTAATCTATAAACACCAGTATCGCAATGGAATAGGTCGCGGCGCGGCACTGTGGCATACATATGCGTGTGAAAATGTACCACTCCCCCGCACCCTCCATCTTTGCGGCCTCAATGAGAGAATACGGAATACGCCGCATGTATTTAGTCAGCAGGAAAACCGAAAACGGTGCGAATATGCCGGGCAGCACGATGGCCCAGCGTGTATTTATTATCCCCAGCCATTTGCTGACCAGGAAGTTCGGCACCAGCGTGACCTGATAAGGCATCAGCATCAGTATCACATAGAAAAAGAATATAAATGCCCGCCACTTTCCGCGCCACCTGGTGAAGGCGTAGGCCGCCACAGAGGCGATGGCTACCTGGAATATGACGATAGGCACCACCAGAATAACGCTGTTCCAGAATTTTATCAGATAGTCAGGCGAACGGATGAGGCCGTTTATGTACTGGGTAAACGACACCTTGTCGGGGATGAGCTTCAGATTAACAAAGCCCGACTGGTAGCTCTGCGTCTTGTCCGTGGAAAACACCGGCCCGTAGTTGGCGGTGATTTCGGATTCGGTCATGAATGAGTTTGTGATAGTCAGCACGGTGGGCAGCAGAAATGCCACCGCGAACACGGCGCAGAGGATGAACATGGCAAATCTGCCGAAATAGCGTTTTTTTCTCATCCCTCCACGTCCTTTCCGAATCTGTCCTCGGCGTAGAACAAAAGTGCGATAAGACCCGCCATAAACAGCGCCATGACCACCGCCGCCGCCGACAGCTTCTGATAGTCCAGACTGTTGAAAGTGTTGTTCATGAAATGCTGCAGCATGTAAAGTCCCTCATACGGGTAGTCGCCGGTGAGCAGGTATACCTCCCTGAAAACCTTGAAGGAGTTTATCATGGACAGTATGGTCACGAACAGTATGGTCGGCGACAGGTACCTGAGCTTTATGGCAAACAAACTGTATGACGGAGTGGCGCCCTCCACAGCCGCCACCTCCAGAAGCTCCTTAGGTATGTTGGCAAGGCCGGCCATAAAGAGTATCATATTGTAGCCCAGATTCTTCCACAAAAAGAGAATTGTTATAACCGTGAGGCAGTAATCGGATTTGAGCCAGTCTATCTTGTCCGCGCCGAATATGGCCAGAAACTGATTCATTGTGCCGCCGTAGCTGAATATGACCTGCCAGATGAGCACAACCGACGCCACCGGCACCATCATGGGGCTGAGGAAGAAGGTGCGAAACTGGGATTTCAGCGGTATGCGCGCTTCCAGCATCAGCGCCAGTCCCAGCGCCAGTATAACGGCCAGCGGCACCGCCGTGAACGAAAACTTAAGCGTGTTGCGCGCCGCAATAAGGAAGGCTTTGTTGTGGAAAAGCTCCACAAAGTTTTTCAGAAACACAAAGTGCCCGGAAACAGCGCTGCTGGTGAAAGAATAGTACACCACCACGCCAAAGGGCAGCACGAAAAATATAATGACACCAAGAAGGCTGGGGCACAGAAAGCAGAGGCTTCTGAGAAGGTCTCTGGTTTTCGGCTCCATATCGTCCCACTTTTTTGGCTTCAGCGTACCTGGCGCGGGTTTATGAAATTTGATCTTAATTTTCTTCATAGAGGCCTCACACCGGCGGGAGGATCGCTCCCCCCGCCGGATAAGATAAATCATGACTGTTCGTTGACGTAGATGCTGACTCTGCTCTGCACTAGCTTTGCGGTCTCATCGGCGCTTTTAGAACTTGAGAAGAACGCCGCGGACTCATCGTTGATGATCTGGGTAATGCTGTCGTCGGTGACCTGATGCTTTGTAGTGGAATTGATAATGCTCATCAGGGCGTCGGCCTCAGACTGCTTGAGCGCATAGAAATTGATGGTCTGCCCGTTTTCAATACTCATGCCGCCGCGGGACATCTCGATCTTGTTGCCCTTGGCGTCCAGAACGTACTTGCCGTTTTCATCCTGCTGGTACTGAGGCGTCATGGCATCCTTGAGCATTTCGTTAAATGCAGTCTTGTTTGTGGGATAACCGTTATAGCTGTTCTGCTGATACTTTGCCGTCATAAACGTGCGCACGAACTGCCAGGCGCCGTCTTTATCAGAGCAGTTTGAAGAAATGGCAAAGCCCGGAGACAGTGTCAGCACGTTGCCGACGCCGCTGGCTGTGGGGTATCCGATGCAGGTGGCCTTTCCGCCGAAGGAAAGCACACTGTACTGATACGACTGGAAATCGTACAGGCTGGTACGTATCAGCATCTGCTTGCCTGCGGCTACCTGCTGCTGCGGAGTTGTATTGGCATCGGGGTTTTCGGCGTAATACTTATCCCAGTCGAAGGTTTCCGGGAAGCTCTTGGAAAACTCCAGCAGCTTTTTGAAGCCGTCGCTGTCAAATTTGCATTCCTTGGTGGTCCAGTTCACATAGTCGTCCATGTCCATGGAAAGGCATGTATTAAGAACGTCCGCCCTTGTGGTGCCCTGGTCGAATATGGTCGCGCCTGCAGGCATCTTTTTATAGGCGGCCAGCAGCTGATCCACCGTCCAGCCCGGTTTGTCTCCCACCAGGGACGACGGGCCAATAACCGTCTGTATGCCGAAGCTTGAGCAGGTGTTGTATATCTTACCGTCTATCTGCATGGCCTTGAGCACATTGTCCATGATGGAGCTGGTCTTGACCTCGGAGTCCTTATCCATGTATGGCGTAAGATCCTCCAGCAGTCCCTTGGCCACATACTGCTCCTGATTGAGGCCATTCATGTAGATGATGTCCGGTACGTCGCCGGAGAGTATCTCCGTGTTCATCTTTTTGGTTCCCGCCGTATAGTCGCTGTCGGTATTGTATTCTGAGTAGTCCTTAACTTCGATGCGGTAATCCGGGTTTGTCTTGTTGAACTTAATTATTTCACCCTTGATGCTATAGTCGAGAGACTGGCAGGCCAAGGTAATGACCTTTTTCTTGTCTATAGACGTCGCTTTGGTTTTTGTCAGCACCGCCAGCTCCAGCGAGGATTTCTGGGTGGAATTGTCCCAGGTGCTTGTGACGCAGGCAACCTTGCCGTCCGCAGTAAGGGCCGCGCCTATGATCTCGTCGCTGTTTATGTCGCTGGATATCCAGTTGAGAATCTTCGCAGAGGTACCGGCGGCTGTATCGACTCCGTAAAGGTATGCTCCGCTGGTGTAGCATGCCCCGTATTCTCCGCCTCCTGAAAACAGGCTGTCGCTGCCGGTGGGCAGCGTGCACAGCTGGGTCAGCGTCTTGCCGGCATTGTCGAACACCTGGAGGGAGTTGGAAGACTTGGCGTCTCCGGCGTACATGGCCGCAGCCATACGTCCGTCCGCAAGCTTTACAATATTGCTAAGATAGCCTTGAAGATCTTTTTTATAAAGAAGCTTGCCCGTACCGTCAACAACAGCTGCCGTCTGGTTCATGGCAAGATAAATATTGCCGTCGCTGCCGTATTTGATATCGCTGACATAGGCGTTATCCCCGCCGATCGAGCTGAGATCCACAGACGCTGTCGTCTTGCCTGAAGCGTCGATAATGTTTAGCGTATAAGTATCGCCGTCCATGGTCTGATAATTGTATTTCTCATCCCCGGTGACGGTTTTGCCTTCAGGGATATCGAAATGATATGTATACATTTCTTCCACTGTGCAGAAGCCGCCCTTGTCGTTGGCGTCGAAGTCGGCAATATTGACGCTGCCCTCTTTGCCCTGAGGTATTTTGGACAAGCTCAGATCGGCAAGCTTCTGCGTTTTGCCCTGCAGGTCGAGAGAATACAGCGAGGGTGACTGTGCAGTGCCGGAAACATCGGTTCCGGTGGCCGCAGCAGCAGTGGACTCGGCGCCAGTGCCGGAATACACAGCTCCTCCGCTGCCGGGATACGTCAGAAAGTAGAATTTATCGCCTGCAAAGCACAGGCTGTTGACGCCGTTGGAAAAGTCCCCGTTAACGGTGACATATGTCGGAACGTACACATATTCCGGGCCGTCACTGCTTCCCTTCTTGCCGCAGCCCGTCAGAAGCGCCGAGGAGCTCAAAAGCGTCGCGGCGGCCAGCGCTCCGGCAATTACCTTTTTTGTCTTCATCATTCAATCCTCCAAAAATGCCTAGTCAGTCAAATGCCGAAAAGCTTTCAGCCTTTCGACGGGAGCATTGTATCATGGTATTGGCTATGGTGACTATTAACAATTCTTAATATTGCGCCTTGTTCTCTTAACATTTCTTAAACAGGGCAAATTTGTTTGTTAACCGTACAAGAAGTATGCTAGAATGTGCATGAAATTACACCATGCCTTCCCGGAGGACAATCACATGAATGAAAACGCCACAATACTTATAGTTGACGACGACAGCGGCATACGCACCGTTCTGCGGCTGCTGCTGGAGAGCGTCGGCTACACCGTCCTCGACGCCGCAGGCGGCGGAGAGGCGCTGGATATCATCTCCGCGCACGGAGACATTGATCTCATTATAATGGACATCATGATGCCGGGCATGGACGGCGTGGAGGCCTGCGCGCAGCTCCGAAAAAGTACCAACGCACCGGTGCTGTTTCTCACAGCCAAGACCCAGGAGACCGACAAGCTTGCCGCCTACGCAAACGGCGGCGACGATTTTCTGGGCAAGCCTTTTTCACAGAGCGAACTTATCGCAAAGGTCAAATCGCTCCTGCGCAGATATATCGTCTATAAAGGCAAGTCCTCCGCCGTTCGCGGCGTTGAAATAGACAGCGCTGCACGCACGGCAATAAAAAACGGCTACTCCATTGAGCTCACGGAGCTGGAGATGAGCATACTGGAATACCTTCTGTCAAAAAGGGGCAGTGTAGTGTCCGTGCGGGAGCTTTATGAAAATGTCTGGCAGGAGAAATTTCTGTCATCGTCCACCAACACCGTCATGGTACACATACTCAACCTCCGTAAAAAGATCGAAGACGACGCGGCAAATCCCAAGATAATCCGCACGGTATGGGGAAAGGGATATCAAATTGACTGAAAAGAAACACTATATCCCGCTCAGGGTAAAAATAGTATGCCTTATTCTCTGCTCAACGCTTGTCGCGGTTGGCGTATACTACGTCTGCGCCAACATCGGCTACAACGAGATCGACCGCACTTACATGAGTTCATCGGACTCCAACTCCAGGGTGCGCGTATATCTGGCAAAATTTCAGACCTATGTGCGGGAAAACAATCTCAGCTCCAAGGATCTGGACTCCATCGCCCAGTGGACGAAGGAAGCCAAATACGTACATCTTCTGATATTCAAGGACAATCAGGCCCGGGCCGAGGCCAGCTATAACGGGGCAAGCTCACTCACAGGGACAAAATACGAAACCTATTACGAGGCCGTCAGGGGCGATTATTCATTCACTCCAATAACTTTCTCCGACGGCATTTTTCAGGTTTCGCTGGACGATTTCTCATATACCAGATACTATACTCTGTGCAATATTATTTCTCTTATCGTGGCTTTCCTTGTAATATTCATATCGGTGCTTTCCTACATCAACAGGCTTTCAGGACGCATAATCAGACTCTCGTCTGCCGCGCAGGAGATCGAAAACGGCAATCTGGAATACGACATACCCAGCAGCGGCAGCGACGAAGTGTCCAGACTTGCCTCAGGCATGGACAGCATGCGTATTTCCGTACAGGAACGCATCAAAAGCGAGAGCGCGGCCAGGCAGGCAAACACCGACCTTATCGCCGCAATTTCCCACGACATTCGCACCCCGCTCACAACCCTCATCGGTTATCTGGAGCTTTTACAGGGCGGCGCCTATTCCTCGGATGAGCAGAGAGCGCAGTACGTGGATATCGCCCATGAAAAGGCCATGCGGCTGAAGGAACTTACAGACGAGCTTTTCAGATATTTCCTGGTCTTCAGCCAGACTGAGATCCCGGTCAAGATAGAAGATTTTGACGGTGAAATATTGCTGGAGCAGCTATTCGGCGAACACATGATCGAGCTGCGGGCCTCCGGCTGGACCGTTATCGTAAATCCCATCGACGCGCCCTGTACCGTCAGCACCGACGCCATGTGTCTCAAGCACGTACTTGACAACGTATTTTCAAACGTCAAAAAGCACGGCGATAAAGCAAAACCGGTCATCGTCCTGGCGCGCATAGAAGGCGACAGCAGACTGCATTTGAGCGTGACTAACAGCATGCCTGATGTTCCAAACAAGGTGGAGAGCACCAGAGTGGGCCTGCGCACCTGTGAAAAGATGATGCAGACTTGCGGCGGAGAATTCCACACCTCATGCTCCGGGAAAAAATTTGTTTCCGAGCTTGTTGTACCGGTTAAAAAATAAGCTGACGGGCCTTACCCGTCAGCTTATTCTTCATTGTAAGATTTTGAAAAGGCGTACATCCACGCATAGCATGTTTCTATCAGCCGCCGGGCATGCTCATGATCCCGTGGTATGCCGCACATATACATGTATGCCAGCGCCATGGCGTTTATGGCATCGCCGCAGCCCTTTGCGGAATCCATAAATGTGAGCTCGTATGTGCATACAGTGTCGCGTCGTTCAAGCACCAGGCCCTTTGCGTCAGCCCCGCCGAACATTTTCTCCAGCGAATCCCCGGCCTTTTTAATTATGGACTCTATCTTATCTGGCGCAGTGTAGCCAGCCAAAACAGCCCCAAGGGCATAAGTCCTGTATAAAATGTCGGCCTTGTCTGCCGGCTTTTCCGGAAAGAGAAAGTTGTCGGAAAGCACACGCTGACAGAACCAGCCCAGTATTCCGTCCCCGATGCCGCCGGACGCGCTCAGTTTTTCCCAGTCTCTTGTATTTCCGCTGAAGTAAACGTCGTAAAACAGAGCGTTTTCCACAGCCGCGCTGTCAGAATAATACATTATTTCAGATCCTTGTCTCTCTTTTGGATTACATAATACTATACTATGACGCGGATTTACAGTCAATTACCGGAGAAAGATTTTATGAGATTCATATATAAAGAGACTCGATCGCCTCGTCGCAGCCTCTTTTGACGCTTCTTATCGCTCCCAGCCCGTCCCCTGCTGCAATGCAGTCCACGGTGCGGTCTAGGCCGTTCAGAACACTGTCAAAGCCCACCGTACTCACCCATTTTTCAGTAAGCGCGATGGACAGCTCTGTGCTTGCGTTGGCAAATATCGGTATTATCTGATTTCCTGACATTATACATTTCGCAAGGAAAAATTCCTGCAGCTTTTCGGCCATGGAGCGGTTGTCGGATATCCTGCCCTCGGCCACGGCAGCATGTATGCCGCCCGCAAGCGAGCGCAGTCTGGCTATCTGCGCGCCGGTGTGGTTCATCGCCAGCTCGTAAACAGACACACCTTCCAGCGCAAGGCGCGTCTTGATGACTGACTCCGCAAGGGATCTGTCTATATCGCCGCCGTTAAAGCCGGCGATGGCGGACAGTACGTCCACTGTGCCGCTTTTGGTATAATCCGCAACATATACTCCATGCCGTGGCACTATGCGCAGAAAGCCTTTGCGGGAAAGCTCCGCGATAGCGGTATGCACAATGCCCTTGCTCACGCCCATGGCCTCGCCAAGCTCTCTCTCTGTGGGCAGCTGGCTTCCGATTTTCAGCTCGCCGCTCAAAATCATCGACTCCAGCATGCGTCCCGTCTTTGCAGACATATTCCCGCTTTTACTCTCTGCCATACATTGCCCCCGGAATAAAAACATTCTGTGGACAGACCACAGCGCAATAGTATATTGTAATGCAATAATTGTCAATGAAAATTCCGGCAAAAAATCGGCGCCCCGCAGCATATGTGATATGCTCCCTTTATAGGAGACAGTGAAATAAAACACTGTGTTCTATGAAGGGAGCAAAATCATGTCCAGAAAGAAGAAGATCGAAGCAGAAAGACAGTTCCAAATAATAAGAGAGTACGTAAAAGGGCACATATCACAACAGGAAGCGATGAAGCAGGCGGGCGTAGTATCGGATACGATTGTTGGCTGGGCTCGTACTTACCGTAACGAAGGGATCGCGGGATTTGTAACGGAGAAGGACAAAGTTTACAGTTCTGAATTGAAGCAGCAGGCAGTCAGGGCATATCTGGCCGACGAGGGCAGCCAGGACGATGTATGCGAAAGATATGGAATCCGAAGCAGAAAATCGCTTCGTAGATGGATAAAGACGTATAATGCTCATGGAGACTTTAACTCCGTAAAACATTCTGAAGGAGGAAGCTACATGAAGCAGGGACGTGAAACGACACAGGAAGAACGGGTTCAAATCGCAAAGGACTGCATTGCGTCGGGAAAGAACTACGGGGAGGCGGCAATAAAATACAAGGTCAGCTATCAGCAGGCGCGGACCTGGACGCTGCGGTTCGAGGAACTGGGTGAGGCCGGTCTGGAGGACCGCCGGGGCCTGCGAAAAAAGGACCAAACGCCGCGGACGGAACTGGAGCAGGCGCAAATCGAAATCGAGCAGCTCAAGCACCAGAATTACCTGTTGACAATGGAACGTGATCTGTTAAAAAAATTGGACGAGGTGGAGAGGAGAGATGCCTCTCACAAGTAAGACAGAGTCATATCTATACCTCGATTCGGGAATGCCATCATGAGAACGGCTATCCTGTGGAGGCGGAGTGCAAACTGCTCCATGTGTCTCGCGGCGCTTACAACAGGTGGGCCTCCGGCAAGTCTAGCCGCAGGACGGCCGAGAACGAGCGGCTTGCAGTTGAGATCGAGAAGATCCATGCGGAACATCCGGACAAGGGCTACCGCCGGATCAATGATGATTTGCGGCACGGTCAGCGCATTCATGTCAACGACAAGCGCGTGCTGCGCATTTGCCGCGTAAGGGACATCAAATCTACCATCAAGTATGCCAATCTCGGCTGTACCAGGCAGGCAAAGGACCCGCAATATCTGGCCGAGAATCTGCTGAACCGCCAGTTCTGCGCTGAAAGGCCGAATGAAAAATGGCTTACCGACGTGACAGAGTTCAAGTGGTATAAAGGAATTGAAGCTCATAAGGTCTATCTCAGCGCCATCCTCGACCTCTGCGACAGACGCATTGTGGCATATGTCATCGGTGAACGCAACGATAACCCACTGGTATTCAAGACCTTTGACAGGGCACTGAAGGCAAATCCCGGTGCCCATCCACTGTTTCATTCTGACAGAGGCTTTCAATACACCAATCGCACTTTCCACCACAAGCTCACAGAAGCAGGTATGACGCAGAGCATGTCCCGCGTGGCGCACTGCATTGACAACGGCCCCATGGAGGGCTTCTGGGGCATTCTCAAGAGAGAGCAGTACTACGGCAGACGCTTCACCAGCAAGCAGGAGCTTGTTCGGATGATTGAAAGCTACATCACTTATTACAACAACTGCCGCGTGCAGCGAAACCTGGGTATCCTGACGCCGATGGAAAAGCACAACCTGGCCTTGGCTGCATAAAAAGCAGCCGGCAGTGGGTCGATGCCCTCTGCCGGCTGAGAAAAATTTTATATTATTTCATTGTCCTCTTGACGGGGTGCGGTTCAAACACGTTCCGGGGCGTTTTATATGGTCTTTCTTATTTTTCCCGCAACAAAGCACGCCGGCAGCAGCACGAATATCAGGGCAATGTTCAGACCGGGGATGATTTTTGCCGAAAAAAGCTCCAGCGCAAAGGAATCCGGGGCGATAAACACAGACACCAGCCCCGCTCCCAAGGCGCAGAGCCAGATGATAAAGCGGCCGTGGGTCATATCCAGCGCCGCCCCGCCCTCCCGGGACACATATCCCGCGCATTTCATCAGAGTACGGGAGGCGATGATGAGCAGCATGGACACCAGCACGAAATCCGGCGCCACCCACAGAGCCACCACCAGCGCCTCTATGCGCTCCACCGACTTTATTATGCGCACGCTGCGTATCATGGCAAAAAACGGATAGTTCATTTTTGCGGTAAGCTCCCCGCCAAAATTGCCCACCGTGACGGCGCACAGCGCCAGCATTAGAACAAGCTGGGGGATTAGCCACAGGCTCCAGTCCCGGAAGCGGCGGGGGGATTTGACCGAGCCGCCCTCCAGAAAACAGGCGTCCGTCAATATTGCGCAGCACACGTCCGCCGCGGGGGCGGCGCCCTTCAGAACTGGCACGGCGTCCGCCGCCGTCACCGGCAGCAGATTTTCCGCGCTGACCGTGGTGAAGGCCAGTATCAGCACCAGCGTAAGCGCGGCGGCCATAAACGGCAAAAATACCGCCGCGGCGCTCTGCAGGGTCTTTTCCGCGCCCAGCGCCGCAGCCAGACCCATAAACAGCATCACGCCCACAAATACCCAGGGCGCGGAGGAGGGGTAGACCGTGGAAATGAAGCGGTCGGCTCCGGAGCGCAGAATAAAGCCGCAGTAAAAAACAAACCACAGCGAGAAAAGCGCCGACACGGCGCCGCCCGCCGCGCGTCCCAGCGCCCGGCACAGCAGCTCGCTCATGCCCTCGCCGGGGGCGCGGTTTTTCATGAATGCCGACAGAAACCAGATGTCCAGCAGGATGAACGGCGCTGCCACGGCCATGGAAAGCCAGCACGCTCCGCCGGAATATGCCGCCGCCCGGCCGGGGATGAGCCGCAGGGCGGGGGCCAGCAGCACCATGGAACACATGGCTCTCAGCCGCCCGGGGGCAGATTTTTCGCGCCCGTTCATTTGGCGCCTCCCGGAAGTCCGGCCGGATTTTCCAGATCGTAGGTGCGGCCCACCCGGGCGGTGACGGATACGTTGAAGATAATATCCGGCAACTGATCGGTAAAGGAGCGGGGCATGGCGCGGTATTTCACCGGGAAGTCCAGCTCCAGCGCCCTGCCAAGGCCCGCAAAATCCGCCGAGAGCGTTTTTGACCGGGCAAGGGCGGAATTTATCCAGCCTCTGGCTTCGTCCGCCAGCGCCCCGTCCAGCGCCGTCAGACAATTCTCATCCAGCGGGGCAAGGTAACCCGGTTCGGCAATTCCGGCGCGCAGTTTTACCGCGGCGTTTATGAACTTTATACTTCCATCCTCCGCCCACACCGGCTCAAGGGAAGCCTCCGCCCCATCCATTGAAACCGTGGCCCTGTATTTTCCGGCGGACAGTTCCATAGTGCCGCTGCCGGTGCTGCCGCTGAGAAAATTGAGCCCTCTGGTTTCCTGGGGAGAGATATAACCCGCCAGGGCGTCGGACATCAATATACCGCAGCCCGACGGAATGGCGGTGACCTCGCTCTTCTCCGCGTTTGGATCCGCCCCGGTCTCCGCCGCGCACTCCACGCAGCACACCAGCGCGGCACCGGTAAAGGAAAGCGCCTCCGCTATTTCGGCGGCGGTATAGACTTTGCCGCCGTCGGACTGCTCCACATCCCGCTTCACGGACTCCAGGACGTCGGTCACGCTGCGGCTCTCTCCGGCGGCGCCCATCACCAGGTCCCCGGCATTGCCGCCCTTAACGAGAAAGATGGGCGTGTCCAGCCGAAAATCCACCGAGCGCTGGATGTAGTCCAGATATTTGCCTATGCCGGCCTTTGCCGCACCCTCGCCGATGACCACGCAGTTTATGTGGGAATAGAAGAGCACTTCGTTGGGGGCGTAGTTCTGCAGCAGATCCCGCGCCTCGGAAATGGAAGGCCCCTCGGCCCGCATGCACACGGAGGGTTCGCCGCCAAGCCTGCCCGCGGAAATGGACAGGACAACGCCGCCGTCCGCGCCCCTGTCGATGCCGATGGTCTGTATGATGAGCAGCCGGTCTATTTCCCGGTAGTTTGCGTATATGCTGCCTCCGGAGCAGCCGGACAACAGCGCAAGGCTGAGTGCCAGCGCGGCGGCCGTGACTTTTTTCATCGCTGACGCCTCCTGTCCGGGGTACGCAGATCCGGGTCCCGGAATTTGTTCATGGCCTTGGGCACCCGCACCAGCGCCCGCAGCAGCCCGGGTCCGCTGCCGTTAGACATGGGGGACATATAGTTCACGCCGAAGCTTTCCAGCGAGCACAGATAAAGGGTCATGAGACACAGACCCGCCGCCACGCCGAAAAGCCCCGCCAGTATGGCGGAGAGCACCAGCAGCAGGCGGCCGATGCGCAGAGCGTCTCCGATGTCCTGACTGGGCATGGTGTAGCCGCACACGCCCGCCATGGCGACGATGATAACGGCCAGCGGCGACACCAGCCTGGCGTCCACGGCGGACTGGCCCACCACCAGTGCGCCGATGATGGAAACCGTGCCGCCCACGGGGTTGGGCAGACGGTGCCCGGCCTCCTGCAGGAGCTCGAAGGCTATCAGCATGCCCGTCACCTCCACGGCCACGGAGAACGGCACGTCCTGCTTGGCCTTTATGATGGACAAAAGCAGCTTGGTGGGGATCATTTCCTGATGGTACATGGCCGCCGCCACCGCAAAAGCGGGCAGCACAAGACCGATGAGAAGCGCCAGCCACCGCAGTACCGACAGGGCGGTGGACACCAGAAAGTTATTGGAGTTGTCCTGGGACACGCGCATGAATTCCGACAGGGAGGCAGGGACCAGAAAGCCGAAGGACAGCCCGTCCACGATAAGTCCCACCCGGCCGTTCAAAAGCTGAGCGGCAAAACGGTCCGGGCGCTCAGTGTGCACCACCTGGGGCAGCGGCGAACGGGGCGCGTCGCAAATATATTCCTCAATATATCCTGCCGCCGTCAGTCCGTCCACGTCGATGGCGTCCAGCCGCCGGGTGAGCTCGTCCACTATCTCCGGATCGGCCACGCCGTCCACATACATAACGGCGCAGCGGGTGAGAGATTTGCGGCCGATCACCGAGTTCTTCAGCTTCAGCGCGGGGGTGCAGATCCGCCGGCGCACAAGGGAGGTGTTTATACGGAGAGTCTCCACAAAGGAATCCTTGGCGCCCTTCACGGACTTTTCCAGCGTGGGTTCCGCGATGCCGCGGGTGTTGCCCGTGCGCACCTCGAAGGTCACGGCAATGCCCGCCCCATCGAAAACGACGGCGCACCAGCCGTGGGTCATGTCGTCAGCCGTATCTGCGGCGGAGGTTCGCATTTTTGCCGTGTTGGCGTACACGCCGCCCCGCAGTATTGTTTCGGCGCACTCTTCGGCGGTCTTCGCTCCGCCCAGCCGGGCTTTCTCCGTCAGCGGGCGCAGAACATCTTCCGACACGTCGCCGCCGGACACGATGCCGTCCAGCCACATTGCCGTCACAGGCACTCCGGAGAGCCCCGCGTCAAGCGCGCGCTTCTGCAGATCGCCGCAGTCGGAAAAGATATCTTCCAGGTTTTTTGCCGTCAGAGGGACGTCCTTATAGGGCGGTGCAAATGGGTGCGGTCCCGGCTGCTTCGACGGCGCCCTGGTTTTCAAATAATCCAAAACAGACATATAGGTATTATGTCCGGGGTCGGACCGCAATATTTAGGGGTCAAAAAATAAAAGCGAAAAAAGGTGAAAATTTCATTGACTTTTGGGGGTCTGCAATGCTATATTATCAAAGCTGACCTTTTGAGGGCCACAATGAGTCAAGAAAAAAATCCAGGCGGAAACGAAAAAAGTCTTGACAAACGGTTTTCAGAATGGTATAGTAAGCAAGCTGTCCGCAAGGGACAGGGTGTACCTTGTAAATTAAACAATGTAAGAAGCTTATGCAAAAATAAGCACCGAAAAGGGTTCAGAAGTCATCGAGAGATGACGGAAGAAAATTTCTTTGAGAGCTAGAAATAGCGATCTATAGATTAAATCCGCGAAAGCGGTTTTAATATAATTTATAGAGAGTTTGATCCTGGCTCAGGATGAACGCTGGCGGCGTGCCTAACACATGCAAGTCGAACGAAGCTCCTTGAATTGAGTTTTCGGACAAGAGGAAAGGATGACTTAGTGGCGGACGGGTGAGTAATGCGTGAGCAACCTGCCTTGGAGTGGGGGACAACAGCTGGAAACGACTGCTAATACCGCATGAAGTGCAGAGGGGACATCCCTTTTGCACCAAAGATTTATCGCTCTGAGATGGGCTCACGTCTGATTAGTTAGTTGGTGAGGTAACGGCTCACCAAGACTGCGATCAGTAGCCGGACTGAGAGGTCGAACGGCCACATTGGGACTGAGATACGGCCCAGACTCCTACGGGAGGCAGCAGTGGGGAATATTGGGCAATGGGCGAAAGCCTGACCCAGCA
>Ga0183097_10318_pt1 | contig 115930 bp, 104 predicted proteins | sample BioMet8_FD_128883 | JGI IMG/M metagenome (GOLD analysis project Ga0183097, IMG submission 128883) | Microbial communities from bioreactor (seeded with sewage sludge) at Lawrence Berkeley National Lab, California, USA - Biofuel... | ecosystem: Engineered > Bioreactor > Anaerobic > Unclassified ... | reverse complement strand
TGGTTATTTTTACCATATCTTTCTTTAAGGACTATATTCCCTTGATTTTTAATTCCATAATCAGTGCAGTCTTTGTTCCAGCAAAAAAATTGTGAAAAATCTATTTCAGAAGTAATTAAGATGCCCCCAAATAATAATAGATTCAAGATTATATAAAACTAAGTCAATGATTTAGGGACACGACCCTCTCTTTTGATAGTAAATTTATCAATTCAAGTAGTTCAAAAACTTCTAATCCCAGTAACTCAGAAACTTTGAATTTCAGCCGTCCAAAAACTTTGAATTTCAACCGTCCAAAAACTTTGAATTTCAGCAGTCCAAAAACTTTGAATTTCAGCAGTCTAAAAACTTTGAATTTCAGCAGTCCAAAAGCTGATATCCACTTTTAAACAAGCTTTTATAATATTATGTCTCTATAAAACTTCATATATCTGAATATAAATAGATAAAACTCAGTATTAAAGTCCGATTCTTAAACCTCTATTCTTAAAGTCCACCCTTGATTTTTAGCACAGTTTTATATACCAACCCCATGTAACCATTAATAACAGTGTTAACTATATGTTTTTTGTCTGAAGCATACAGTTTGTACTTTTAATATTCAGAATGACAATTTTTCGCAGTAAAATTGAAAAAAATATTTAGAGTTGCTATTTAAGGAGGATCCATCTTGAGTTCCTGGAAAATATCTAAAATATTACATAGCATGGAAGTTAAAAGAAGTGATTAGAATAGATTTTTTCTTGCCTCGTCTCAAGTAAAGATAAGGTGGTATTTCAGTTGAGAGTTGTAATCATCACACAGGGAGTTTCTAACGTTTTTGAATCTGTTATTGAATCAGGACATGAGGTAGTGGGAATTGTTGAGTGCTCCCGGACAAGAGAACCTAACTCATTCCTTAAAGCTATAGGAGGGGCTTTTACAGACGTCTATTATTCATTCACCTCGAAGACTTTAAATTTAAAAACCTTCTCTAAAAAACTGAAAATTCCTTATTACTACTTAAGGAAAAGAGACAACGAGACCTTTCAAAAATGGATGAAGCATTTACAGCCCGATATTATAGTTGTGTATTCTATGTCTCATCTCTTGAAGGAGAATATATTTACTATCCCGAAACTTGGGACTATTAATCTCCATTATTCACATCTTCCGGAATACAGAGGGCCAGCCCCCCTTTTCTGGGAATATTATGATTATATCCTTAATCCAGGAGTCACTCTTCATTATATAAACAAAGGCGAGGATACCGGCGATATAATTTTCCAGGAAAGGATTCTCATAAGTTCGGGTGAAAAGCTCGAGGAAGTTGTTCAGAAATTATCTTTGACAGGAATAAAGTTTCTTTTAAAAACAATGGATACCATTGAGAGTGGAGATGTTCCCAGAGTACAGCAGTCTGCAACTACTCCAACGGTGAGAGCCAGAAAGATTAAACCTGATGAATATAATGAGCTCATAAAATGGGATGAGTGGGGTGTTGAAAGAGTATTTCATTTTTTAAATGGCACTCCGAAGTACCATTACACTCTGCTGAAGAAACCCAATTTGCACAAACTTGGGCTCACGATTAAAATTCTGAATAAAGAAAAATGTAATACTTCCGGATATAAAGTAGGAAAACTTTATAAGGAGAATTCAAAACACTTTTTCGTCTGCAAAAACGGAAAAATATATGTTGATGTTACATTTTCACCTGCAAGTTTTCTTGCCCGAATTTACCCTTATATCTGCTGAGCCTGCTCTTTGTAATACAGAACAAGGTCTTCAGTCCATCTTAGAGCTGGAGGCTCAAAACCCATAATAGTTTCCTGGTCAAAAATCCCTTTTGAAGTAAGAAAATCAGCAGCCATGAAGTGTTCGGTCTTAACCAGCATAGCAATCTTTATCTCGTTCTTACAGATAAAAAGCCTTTTTTTCTCTCTGGCCAAATAAAGTTTCAGTTCTTCTTTGAAATCAGTTTTCAGTCTTTCACAGATTTTTTCTGTTACTACGAGGGTTATTCTGGTATCATTGTCTTTATTTGCTAGAAATATTTCGGAAAAGACCGGATGAAATATTGATGAAAAACAGAGTATCTTTTTTGATTTCCTTATGTTATCCAGGAACACGGAAGAAGGCTCAAAAATATTATCTGGATCAGGTTTAACAAGGAAGCAGAACTTCAGTTCATTAAGCCTTTCCAGAAATGCCCTGGGTAATTCGGAGAGATCGCGATCCTGCCAGTATTCCGCATTCTCCTCAATGACTTGCAGAGTATCGAGCAAAGGCTCCATCTTCTCGACCAATATTTTCGCAAGAGGCGTTAGCCTGTACTCCCGATCTTCCTGAAAAACCAGATGTTCATCCTTCAGTTTTTTGATTTGGGGAAGCATGCCCGTCGGGTTAACGTTTAGACCGTTTACTATTTCCTCTATCGGTTTACCTCCATTTTTGAGAAGGAGCAAAAGGTCTTTTCTCTTCTGGGACATAAAAATCAGGTCTATCAAGGCTTTGTCCATTGATTTCACTTTCCGGATCATGCACTTTTGCGAAAGATTCATTTTTCCTTCGGTTTTTAGAAAGGCTTTTTGAAGGGATCTGCCAGCTCTACTAGAGATGTCTAAAGATATCTGAAATTAACTTCAGTCGTGTCCTTTCAGTCGCATCCTTTCAGTATGGCAAGAGTTTATAACCTACCTTTAAAACGTTCATTTTTTAATCTTATGCTATTCTTTTTAATATTGTGGTATTCTTTTTAATATTGTGATATTCTTTTTAATCTTATGCTGTTCTTTTTAATCTTATCCCGTTCTTTTTAATCTTTTTCGAGTTATCCTTTGACAAGATAAGAAAACTTAAGGTCTATAATCTAGATTATATAGGTCGAATATAGAGCTTGGAAATTGATACTTCTTATCTAATTGATACTTCTTATCTGATAGTATCCTGACTGTGTATCGCGATTTCCAGATCACGGAGGACTTTGCATAAAATCATTCAAGTGTGTGCTTACGAACTGGGATTACATTTATAGTTTGTGCCGAAACATATCTACGGAAATCAAACGTTCTGGATATGAACCGGACGTAATTATTGCGCTTGCAAGGGGGGGCTGGTTTGCCGGGCGAGTGCTCTGCGATTTTCTGGGACTTGATGACCTGTCCAGTCTGAAAATCGAGCACTACATCGGAGATACAGCTATCGATACCGGTGAGCCTTATATTCGATATCCTCTTTCGAACAATGTGATGGAAGGAAAAAAGGTACTTATTGTAGATGATATTGTTGATACTGGAGAAAGTATGCTTAGTGCCAGGGCTTACGTGGAAAATCACAATCCTACAGAAGTCAGGACCGCTTCATTACAGTACCTGGGGAGTTCTAAAATCGACCCAGATTATGTTGGCGAACGGCTTGAAGATTGGGCCTGGATTATCTATCCCTGGAACTTCATAGAAGATATGACAAGTATCTTGACTAAATGCATGAGAAAAGACCCAAAAAAACTCTGGAATCTTGAGGACCTTAAACACAGCCTTTACATAAACCATGATCTGGACTCTATTGTTTTTGAAATCACCCAGCCAGGAAGGCTCCCAGAAGTTCTGGAGGAGATGGAGAGAGTATGCAGAGTCAATTCCGAAATTATTAATGGAAAGAAGCACTGGAAGCTATTATAACAAACTTTATTATATATTTCTTCCTGAGTGGGCTAAATAGCTTATGCTTCTCACTGGAAAGTGGAGGGAACCTACAACCGAAGAGGATATTTTTACTTTCACTGGGTGGAATTATCTTTCGTTTAAATGAAGGCGTTAAGCTGTAAAATACAAATATACATATCTATTCAGGGTATCTATATTTTAAGTACCCATAAGGCTATCATTATAGCCACCTTGTATATCATTTAAAATCTCGATCCATGATCTCAAACTGGTCTGAAATCCAGGTGCCAGATTGGTCTGAAATCCATGATCTCAAACTGGTCTAAAATTCAGAATACCAGATTGATCTAAAAAAACCGAATACATAATTACATCATTTACAATAAATTAATTCATTAACATCAAATTAACCCACTATCTATTACCGGTGAATTCATGCCCCACAGATGTACCAGATGCGGAACCATTTTTGAAGACGGAGATTCTGTCATCCTGAACGGCTGCCCGAACTGCGGTTGGAATAAATTCCTTTATGTAAAAAAAGAATGTGAAGGTTTGGAAAATCAGGAAAGGCTTGCTCTGGAAGAACAAAAGTTGGATCTGGAATCCTCTCTGGATGAAGTTGTCAGGAATATTGATGAGGCTCTTGCTTCTGAGCAGGAAAGTGTAAAGCAGGAACCAGAAGCAGAGAGGGAAACAGATGAAGAAAGAGTAGAGTCCGTAAGAATTCTTGGACCTGGCTCCTATGAACTTAACCTGGACTCTCTTCTTGAAAGAAAAGAACTCGTTATGGCAATTCGGGAAGAAGGGTCTTACGCCCTGCACTTGCCCTCGGTTTTCAGCCAGCAAAAGGAAAACAAAAAGAAAAACTAAAAAGCAGAAATAACTTAGATTTTTCAAAATTTCCCAGAAATTTATTTCCTGGGTGTTTTTGAGGAATAATTTCCGGATAGTTTTATAGAACAAAGCGTAAAAGCCTTTGCTTTTAGCCTGAAGTATATGGTTAGCTTATCTTATTTTCGTTATTTTCAATTGTAAATTTCTTCTTTAATTATTCCTCATTATACCGTAGCTTACATTTTATATTCTGATTTGTTTGTTTCTGGATTCAAAGGGTTTGCATTAGAAAGATTATTCTATAAAGAGCCCAAATATGTACTGAATCTTAAAACTTGTCACTTTTACCATTAAGCTGGGGTCTTAATGAAAATCAACATTTTCTGTAAAATACTCATACTTGCAGTCTTTCTTGGATTGGCTGTTTTCTCAGGAAGTTTTCTTCTGGTTAACAACGAAGACGTTATTTCTGAATGTTCCAGAAAACAGCTTGTTGAAACCGTTTCTAACGAAAGCTCGATAAAGGAAGTTACAGACTTTCACGAGAATGATATCGTTCAGAAAGTAAATCTTCAGGATAACCCTGTTAATTCTCAGGATTACTGGGACGACTCTGAAACTTTTGTTGTAGATATTAAAAAGTTCAAGGAATCGGCTGAAAGTGGAAATATTAATCTAAGATTACTAGACAGAAATTTTGACATAGAATTTGATGAGATTTTAGTTCTCAATGGGGGAGATTCATGTCATTACTCAGGGCACGTTAAAGGGGTTCCTTACAGTAGAGCTGAATTTTATGTTTATGGTGAGGTTTTTTGTGGTTCAATCGAGTTTTGCAATCTGATGTACACAATTGCGGTAACTTCAGAAGAATATAATGGAAAAACTGTTCACGCAGTATTTTTGATAAACTGGGAAAATGAAAGAAAGAAAATGAAATATTTGTTGGATCCTCTAAGTTTCCTGCGTGGTTCAGGTTCAACAAAGAATTTGCCAGGAACTGGTGAAAGCAATAAGCAACTCATCCTCTAGATTCATGAATGACACTTATTGTTTTGTTAGCTTACACTCAAGTCCAGTCTTTTGCTTCTTACACTTCAATCCAATTTTGCTGTTATTTAGAGCCTCATATCCAGAGCTTTCTTATTTTTGGTTACGAAAGAAAACAAATAACTATAGAAACATTTATATAACTTTAATGCTAACTATAGGTTACTATCATGTACATTCTCCTTTCCAGCTAGTCTTCCGGGTAAAGTTTCAGGCAGGCTTTCCTGTTCGAATTTACTCAAGGCTAGATACTTATAATCAAAAAATATACAATCGCAAAAATCTGGCACTATTGCCTTAATATCTCACAAATTTAGATTATTATCAGAGGAAAATAATGGAACCGGCAAAATTACTCGACATTCTGGGGAATGAAAACCGCAGGAAGATTATTCAACTTCTTGCAAACCGTCCCTGCTATGTCAGTGAGATCTCTAGCAGGTTGGGAGTAGGGCCAAAAGCCATAATAAGTCATCTAGGTCTGCTTGAGCAGGCAGGACTTATAGAATGCAGTGTGGATGAACAGAGACGCAAGTACTTCAATATCGCAAATAATATGCGACTTGAAGTGTCAGTATCCCCATATGCCTATACGGTAACACTTCATGATGTTACTTTTGACAGGGAAAAAAAAGAAGAGGCCCCTGTAAGAACGGAGATTCCTCCAGGGGAAGAATCTTCAACTTTCTTTCTTAAGTTGAACAGCAGGCTTAAGGAACTCAAAAAAAGGCACGAAGAACTTGCACAGATGCAGCAGCAGCTTCAGGTTGAGTACACAGAAGCTATGGACCGTTGTCTGGATTCAATTGAAGAAATAGCCAGGAACCCTGTAGAGTGTGAGCTCCTGTTTGAACTTCTGAAAAATGAAACCACTCTCGCTACCCTATGTTACAACCTGCGCTTGCACCCGAGTGTTGTTAACGCTAACCTTATAGACCTCACAAAGAGGGGGTTTATTGAGTATGGTATTAAAAATAATCAGTATTACTGGAAAATCCGTGAGATCGGAGTTGAGAACGAATGATTGAAGAAATTAATTTGAGAGTTGCTGAAGCTTATCATAAGGACGTGGGCAGGGGAATTGCAAGAATTGACACCCGCTTGATGCAGCAGATGGGGCTTGTAAGCGGGGATATAATTGAGATCTCAGGGAAAGCCAAGACCTACGCAATTGTCTGGCCAAATGTGGAGCATGAACAGGAAAATCGGATCCGGATCGACGGAAACTTGCGTAGTAATGCCAAAGTTGGGATTGATGACAGGGTTACAATCCAGAAAGTCCAGGCAAAACACGCCCAGAGAGTTACTCTTGCTCCTTCTCAGCCTGTAAGACTTGTTGGGGGGGCTCACTACATCCTCAGAATTATTGAGGGAAGACCTTTGAACAAAGGTCAGCAGATCAGGGTGGAAACTGTAAATAACCCTTTGACTTTCGTAGTTGCATCCACAAGACCTGCAGGACCTGTTGTTGTTACTAAAGACACTGATATCGTCATCAAGGAAAAATCAGCTGAGGAGATCCGGGTTCCAGAAGGCATTTCATATGAGGATATCGGTGGGCTTAAACGGGAAATTCAACTTGTCAGAGAAATGATTGAGTTGCCTCTGAGACATCCTGAACTCTTCCAGAAGCTTGGAATTGAGCCCCCCAAAGGAGTACTGCTTCACGGGCCTCCAGGCACGGGCAAAACATTGATCGCAAAGGCAGTCGCAAGTGAAACCGATGCAAATTTCATTACTATTAGCGGCCCTGAAATCGTTTCCAAGTATTATGGAGAAAGCGAGCAGAAGCTTCGCGAGATTTTCGAGGAAGCCGAAAAGGAAGCACCTTCTATCATCTTCATAGATGAGGTCGACTCCATTGCCCCCAAGCGTGGTGAAGTCACAGGAGAACTGGAACGCAGGGTAGTTGCCCAGTTGCTCTCCCTTATGGACGGTCTAAAGTCCAGAGGCGAGGTAGTTGTAATTGCTGCCACAAACCGTCCGAATTCAATAGATGAAGCTCTCCGTCGCGGTGGAAGATTTGACAGGGAAATAGAAATCGGAATTCCCGATCGGAACGGCAGGAAGCAGATTCTTCTCATTCACACCAGAGGTATGCCTATTCAGGATGTAAGCCTTAGTGAGATTGCAGATGTAACTCACGGGTTTGTAGGCGCTGATCTTTCTTCCCTCTGTAAAGAAGCTGCAATGCATGCTCTCAGAAGGATAACTCCAGAAATCGATATCGAAGAAGAAGAAATCCCACAGGAAATTCTTGATAAACTCGTAGTCACCAAAGATGATTTCAAGGAAGCCCTGAAGAATATCGAGCCGTCTGCAATGAGGGAAGTTTATGTTGAGGTTCCGCATGTAGGATGGGATGATATCGGGGGACTTGAAAATGCAAAGCAGGAACTTATTGAAGCTGTTGAGTGGCCTCTGAAGTATCCTGAACTTTTCAGCACTATCAATATAAAACCCCCCAGAGGAGTATTACTGTTTGGGCCTCCGGGTACAGGTAAAACCCTGCTTGCAAAGGCCGTTGCAAGTGAAAGCGAAGCCAATTTCATCAGCATTAAAGGCCCGGAGCTGCTCAGCAAGTATGTGGGAGAATCCGAGCGTGCGGTCAGGGAAACCTTCAGGAAAGCCAAACAGGCTGCACCGACGGTTGTCTTCTTTGACGAAATCGATTCAATTGCACCCCAAAGAAGTTCTGCTTCAGATACGCATGTGTCCGAAAGAGTTGTCAGCCAGATCCTTACCGAACTGGACGGAATAGAGGAACTCAAGGATGTAATTATTGTTGCTGCCACAAACCGGCCTGATATGGTAGACCCTGCGCTTCTCAGGCCTGGCCGCTTTGACAGGCTCATCTATATCAAGCCACCTGATAATACAAGCAGGGAAAAGATCTTTGAGATCCATACGCAGGGAAAACCCGTTGCAGAAGATGTAAATATCTCCGAGCTTGCTGATATGACCGAAGGGTACGTGGGAGCAGACATCGAGGGTATTTGCAGGGAGGCTGCGATGCTGGCCCTGAGGGAAATCGTTACTCCAGGAGCTGACAGAAAGGACATCGAGAAACGGGCAGGAGAAGTCAGGATTTCAAAGAAGCACTTTGAACGGGCAATCCGCCGTGTGAAGCCTACAACATCCAGGGAAAGCCTTGCGGCTTATGAACGGAGTGCTGAACTCTTTGCTAAATATGCAACTGAATTTGAAGAAGAAGCTCCCGAGGCAGAAGAACAGGAAAAAGAAATCGAACACGAAAATGTTCCGAGTTTCTTTCAGGCTCAGTAAGCCCACTTCCTTATAAGCCGGCAACTTCCGGCTTTTTATTATCAAAAATTCAGAAACTACTGAAAAGAAACAATGACTGATTTATACTGTTGATTTGATATATTCACTTGGACAATAACGAGTTATATATGGATAAATTAATAACGGGGTAATTATATGGACAGAGACAGTAAAAAAAGGAGAAATTTTTTCGATGAAATCTTTGGAATTGACCCGGTTAAGGACGTGGACGAAATGTTTGAACGCCTTAGCAGGGCAATGGGTATGAGTATGGAAAATTTTGGGCAGGACCCTTTCATCTATGGGTTTTCTTTAACTCAGAGACCAGGAGAAGAACCTGAAATCCGTGAATTCGGGAATATTCCTATGTTTGAGCATACTGAGACCGAAGAAAAGAGTTATCTTGATACAAGAAAACCCCTGATTGATGTACTGGAAACCGAAGAGACGGTTCATGTGATTGCCGAGGTTCCGGGCATCGAGAAAGAAAATATTAGATTAAACGCAACTGATTTAATACTTGACATCGAAACAATAGATGGGAATCCAAAATATTCCGAACGTGTGGAACTGCCCGTAAAGGTTGACCCCCAGAGTGCGAAAGCTACATACAAAAACGGTGTATTGGAAGTTACCTTTAAGAGGCTGGAATCCAGTTCCCGAACCTCAATAAATATTGAGTGACTTACTGGGAATTGCACTGCAGGTGTAACAGCACGAGGAAAAGCAGAGGTAATAATGGTGGGCATAAGAAAAAGAAAGGATTTCTTTGAAGAGTTTGGATCTGAACTTTTTGACAACCTGGAAGAAATGATCGAAGCCCTCCTGGAAGATATGGGAGAGTCCGTCCCCTTCGTATACGGATTTTCTATCATTCGTCGCCCGGGGGAAGACCCCGAACTCCGAGAGTTTGGAAATGCTTCGGAAAATTCTGAGGATGAAGAAAATCTATTCCCCTCAGAAATAAGAGACCCTTTAATTGATATCTTTGAAAGCGAAGAATTAGTACACGTACTTGCAGAAATCCCGGAAATCGAAAAGGAAGATCTCCTTCTGCATGCGACTGCTCAAAATCTTGAAATCAGGATTCTTGGAGCTTCCGAATACTCTCAGGACATAGAGCTTCCTGCCCGTGTGGATCCTAAGAGTGCAAAAGCCAGCTATAAAAACGGAGTACTTGAGGTTACTTTCAAGCGTTGTACTGAAGAAAGGCCCGTTGAAATCGAAATTAACTGACGCAAACGGACTTGAAGAGCTGAGCGAGTTGAAGATCTAAGTGAAGAGTTAAGTACAAAAATATACTGAAAAACGGTTTGAAAATTGTAGTTGTAAAAATCAGTCTGAGGTCCTGATAATCACACGTTGAATAGTGGTTAATGAAAAACGGTTTGAAAATTGTAATTGGAAAAGATCAGTCTTAAGTCCTGATTATCACACGTCGAATAATAGTTAAAAGCAGATAGTGTGCAGAACTATAGACAAAAAGTAACTAACTCTGTTGTCTAAAGTGAAGTTGAATCTTTCAATGCATGCTATTTGTAATCCTATTTATGTGCACACTCTTTTAATAACTTTAATATTCTTTACCTTCTTGTTTTTAACTTCACTTTACTATTTTGGGCTCTTCGTCATTCTCTGTGGATAAGATGATTTCAATTCGAGACCGCATTGGTTTTTATGAAGACATTACGAGGATATCCACACAAAACAACGAAGAGCCCTATTTTGTGTCTTATTTTATGAGTCGCCCTTATTTTGGTTTTGTCATATTAATATAATGCTCTTTTGTAATATCTTTTCATACTCTATATCAATACCCCTATTTCTTAATCTGGATATTGAGGCTTTCAACAATAACGATCTAAAACCAAAGCAACATATTATAAATTAAAAAATATATATCCAATAAAATAAAGCGTTCCCTAAAATAGTATAAAAATGATTCGATCGGTTGTAAAAAATAAAACTAAAAAATTTGTGGCTTTATGTCATAAATTTTATAATTATGGACTATTGTATAATTAGTTGTACTTTTGGCGTGAACAAAAGCAAAAAATATATACGCATGATTGTTTAACAGGGAATCTGTAGTCCCGAAATAATAAAAAGCATGTGTAGTCGAGGACGAAAGCTCAAGACATTATCTGGCTAGAGGAACTTGACTCCTCTACTCTTAAGACCGAAATCAGTCTTGTGCATAAGGTACTGGATAACCGTGTATAGTTCGAGAATTTAGAGGGCTTCTCAATAGAAAAACTCAATATTATGCGAGTAAGAAAGATAAAAGTGACGGAAATAAATTTTTTGTCTTTTATGAGGCGATAAAACATTATCTCATAAAGCTAAGATCAAAAATATCCTATTCAAGAGCCAAAAAACATCTTAGATAAGGCTTCCATTTGGAAGCAAATGAAAATCTTTCTCATAAGCACGGATATTGAATTAATCTATGGAAAAATATAGAAGGCCTTTATAAAGCTAAAGAATTCGGGGCTTTTCAATGTTTAACATTAGTTAATTTATTAGTTAATTCCCAAGAATTTTGTAATCTACAGTGCTCACAATTAATGATTTTACTTATCAATAAACAGTATACTTGTTACATTTACGTATTGATCAACTATTTTATCCCCCTAAAAATAGAGCTTTAGGCTGTTTAGAGGGCTCAAATGTATACAGCGTAGTCTACAGGCTTACTTTACTGTGAACACTATAGACTACTATAGACTAAATAGCAAAGGAGGAAAAATTAATGGGTCTAGAACCAGGAATTTTAGCTGGATTTCTTGTAATATTCCTTGCCGTACTGCTCGGCCCTTTTAAAGTCAAGATTATTGAGGAGAATCTGGAAGTATTTTTGTTCTTATGCGGAGTTGCGACAATGACAATTTCAGGTTTTGTCACACTTCCGGGTACAGAGACCGGCTGGAGGCCGGAGATAATCAAAGAAGCGTTGACTTCACCGTTGAACTCTTTACATATTGCCGGGATTCCAATCGGTATATTCCAGGTAGTTCTTATTGTTGGTTTAGTTATCTATAAATGGCATGAGCCGATCCAAAAAGCAATTGGAAAAATTGCCGCAGCGCTCTCTGTTAAGATTCTGGCCTTCATTCTCATTGTTGTTCTTGGTTTGTTTTCCAGTGTGATGTCGGCTATCCTTGCATCAATTATTCTTGTTGAAGTGGTTAATGCAATGCCTTTGTCACGAAAATCTAAAGTAGATCTTACAATTATCGCATGTTTTTCAATCGGACTTGGTGCAGCGCTTACTCCTCTTGGAGAACCTCTCTCAACAATTGCTATCTCAAAATTATCCGGTGCACCTTATCATGCTCAATTCAACTTCTTGATGAAAATGCTTGGCATGTATATCGTTCCAGGTATCTTTGCGTACGGGCTTTTTGGGATGTTCGTCCTTGGAAAAGTTGGTAAAAATGATCCCGGAATGAAAGCCGAAGAATACAACGAAACTGTAAAAGATGTCGTAATGAGGGCTGTTAAAGTCTACTTGTTTATTATGGCTCTCACATTGCTGGGAGATGGTTTCAAGCCTATTATCTTCGAATACTTTGCACAAATACCTCCCGCAATACTGTACTGGGTTAACATGGTTTCTGCCATACTTGATAATGCTACTTTAGCAGCAGCTCAAATAGGACCCACACTTAGTGAAGCCCAGATAAAAGGTATCCTTATGGGACTTTTAGTTGCCGGCGGAATGCTTATACCAGGAAATATTCCTAACATCATCTCTGCAGGTAAACTGGGTATAACCAGCAAAGAGTGGGCAAGGCTTGGGTTGCCTGTTGGAATCGTTTCCATGGCTATCTATTTCGTCATTATCTTTGTGCTTAAAATTTAAACTAACTTGCCCATAGTTAATAAGATTCAGTTTCAAGACGGTGAAGAAAGTATAGGTTAGATCACTGGATTTTGAAACTGAATCCTCAATTTGAGTTCTTTATATTTTTTTCTTGGAATATCATCCAGGCTTTAATTGCTTTTTTTCTTTTAAATTTGCAGAACTTTTTCTTCTTTCTAAGAAGCCTGCAGTTCATAATCCGGCTAAAAGCTTCATAAATGCAATAAAAACAAAGAACAAGCTTTTACCTCTCACCAGAAAAACCTGAAACATCTCTTCTAAGAATGTGAGATTGAAATCTGTTTCAAAGTATTGAAAATGATCTAAATCTTTAATTCTGAGAATATGTTAAAAAATATATGTTGTTTCCTATTTTCTACTCTCTTTCTGCATATATACACAAAAGTGCCATATATTTTCTCAACTTGATAGCATTTTAAATATTTATCTTGTCCTTAATAAATAATATATGACAAATGGGTAAATAAATTCTACATTTGTGTCCATTTTACCAATTGCGGGTTCTGGATCTATTTGAACTAAAATTTTTGTACTTAATGTCTACTTTTATATATAAAACAATTTAATATGTATGTTTAACAGATGAAACAGTTCTAAGCTATATGATTTATCCGAATTTTGGACCGAAAGTAATTTCTGTATATAATAAAAATGCATTATGGGTAAAGTCCATTTCAAAAAGTAAACAAACTTTATTTGTAAAAAATATAAAATTTAAATTGAATATTAAAGACTAATATATTACTAAAGAATAAATAGAGCAAGTCTTTATAAGACTAAAACATTCTAGGCTCTAACACTGTTTCACGTAGGTTATTCAACGTTGTGGTCTAAAAAATATTAAAGGAGGAAAAAGTAATGGCTCTTGAACCAGGAATTTTAGCTGGGTTTCTTGTAATATTCTTAGCCGTGTTACTCGGCCCTTTTAAAATACACGTTATTGAAGAAAATCTGGAACCATTTCTGCTTGTGTGTGGAATAGCAGCAATGACTCTTTCAGGTTTTGTCGAAATCCCGGGTAATGAGACTGGCTGGCGAATGGATATTATCGAAGAAGCATTTACTGCACCGCTACATGTTGGGGATATATTCGGCATTCCAATAGGCATATTCCAGATAGTGCTTGTCGTCGGCTTGATTATTTATAAATGGCATTCTCCGATTCACAAAGCAATTAGAAAATTAACTGATATGCTTTCTGTAAAAGTCTTGGGTTTTTTTCTCATTGTTGTTCTCGGTATGTTTTCCAGTGTGATGTCGGCTATTCTTGCATCAATTATTCTCGTTGAGGTAGTTAATGCAATGCCTCTATCTCGAAAGTCCAAGATAGACCTCACCATCGTTGCATGTTTCTCAATTGGACTTGGTGCTGCACTTACTCCTCTTGGAGAACCTCTTTCAACAATTGCTATCTCAAAGTTGTCTGGCGCACCTTATAATGCTGACTTCATGTTTTTGTTCAATATGCTGGGCAAATACATTATTCCAGGTATCTTTGTGTATGGTATTATTGGAATGTTTTTCCTTGGAAAAATTGACCCAAAAGACCAGGGAATGAAAGCAGCAGACTATAACGAAACTGTAAAAGATGTTGTAATGAGAGCTGTAAAAGTTTATGTGTTCATCATGGCTCTCACATTTCTCGGAGATGGTTTCAAACCTCTTATTCTTGAATACTTCATACAAATTCCGTCAGGTATTCTTTACTGGGTTAACATGGTTTCTGCCATTCTTGATAACGCTACCCTTGCAGCTGCTGAGATAGGACCTGCTCTTAGCGAAGTCCAGATAAAGAGTATTCTTATGGGGCTTTTAATTTCGGGTGGAATGTTGATCCCTGGAAATATCCCGAACATCATCTCTGCAGGAAAACTTGGTATTAATAGTAAAGAATGGGCAAGGCTTGGATTCCCTCTTGGGATTATCTCAATGGCTATCTACTTCGCCGTTATATTTGTGCTTGGGTTCTAAACTTAAAATTTGCCCATCATTGTAAATAGGATTAAGTTTCAAGATCCAGTAATTTTTATTTTTGAATTTATCACTGGATCTTGAAATCGAATCTTGATAAGACCTTTTAAACGATAGGAACTTTAATGAACCAGAGTGTTAATTTTGAGCTTATCCCAAAACTCAAAATAGCGTCTCTTAATTTCCAAATTCCGAACGATCAATCAAGTTTCCTATTATGAAGATGGCTCTAAAATTTTATTATCTGAAGATCAAAATTGGTTTTGTGATAAGCTCTTTCAAATTGTTATTTCTCTATATGCATCCATATTCCATTTAGGCATTTTTCTATAATTGTTACCAGATAGATTCCGAAATCCCCTGGTTGGAATGACAACTGGAGTAAACTCTCCAGAGTCTGATTATTATCTCTTTCTTACCTTTTCTGCTGACTCTATTAAAAGAAATTAGCTTTGACAGCTTGCTTATAATCCGTGTAAAGTCTGCAATGTTGGGAACGAAGTAAAGAAGCACTTTCTACAAGCTTGAATATTAATTTTCATTCAAAGCTCATATGTAAAGTAAGCTTGACCTTTTTTCATCTTTAAGGATATTATATCGAGTCTAAACGGAATAAATATATTATTGAACAGAGTATTAATAGGTTAATATATAATAAAGCAGGTCATCTTAATGACCATATTTTCGAGGCTTTGTAATATTTTCCTGTATATAAGTCTCCCCAGGCAATCAATAATCTAAAAATTACCAGAGGAGGAAAAAGTAATGGCTCTTGACCTAGGAGTTTTAATTGGATTTCTTGTGATATTCCTGGCTGTATTGCTAGGGCCTTTTAAAATACATGTTATTGAAGAGAATCTGGAAGTATTCCTTTTCATATGCGGAGTGCTTGCAATGTCCCTATCAGGTTTTGCTAAGATTCCGGGAGTAGAGACGGGATGGAATTTGGAGATAATTGAAGAGGCAGTAACTGCACCGCTGCATGTTGGGGATATATTCGGCATTCCAATAGGCATATTCCAGATAGTGCTTGTCGTCGGCTTGTTTATTTATAAATGGCATGCTCCGATTCACAAAGCAATCAGAAAATTGACTGACATGCTTTCAGTCAGGATTCTGGCTTTTATTCTCATTGTTGTCCTTGGGTTTACTTCAAGCGTGATGTCAGCTATTCTTGCAGCAATTATTCTCGTTGAAGTGGTTAATGCGATGCCTCTATCTCGAAAGTCCAAGATAGACCTCACAATTATTGCATGTTTCTCAATCGGGCTTGGTGCTGCACTTACTCCTCTTGGAGAACCTCTTTCAACAATTGCTATCTCAAAGTTGTCTGGCGCACCTTATCATGCCGATTTCATGTTCTTATTTAATATGTTAGGGAAATATATAATTCCAGGTATCCTTGCTTATGGTATCGTTGGAATGTTTTTCCTTGGAAAAACCAATACAAAAGAGCATGAAATGGAAGCGGCAGACTATAACGAGACTGTAAAAGATGTTGTAATGAGGGCTGTCAAGGTTTATGTGTTTATTGCAGCACTCGTATTGCTCGGGGAAGGATTCAAACCTATCATTTTCGAGTACTTTATTCAGGTCCCGTCTACGGCTCTCTACTGGATTAACATGGTTTCTGCTGTCCTTGATAATGCCACTCTCGCAGCTGCTGAGATAGGGCCTGTCCTCAGCCAATTCCAGATAAAAAGCGTACTAATGGGACTTTTAATATCAGGTGGAATGTTGATCCCAGGAAATATCCCGAATATCATCTCTGCGAGCAAATTGGGTATAACCAGTAAGGAATGGGCAAGGCTTGGATTACCTCTTGGACTTACCTCAATGACCGTATATTTCATTGTACTGTTTGTACTCGATATTTGATATCAAAATGTGCATGTTTAATCCGACAGTTTAACCTGGTACAGCAGTTCTACTTGGTCACAGTCTCAAACGGGTGAGAAAAAATCTGAAGGGTGTATGAGAGGTTTATGTATTTAAGCCAAATTTGAAAAATAAACCTGAAATATAACTTAAATCCCTATGTGAAGAGCAGAATCACTAGATCTCAGCACTCTTTAGAACAACACAACTCCAATAATATATGATTATTCAAATATACACGTACTTATTCCAGTATGCATAGATTATGTGTTATCTTTAAGGGTGACTAAATTTTTCTAGTCAGTAAACTTTACGTTGGATTTGAAGAAAGTACTTTTGCTCTTCACTATTTTCTTTTTACGCTATCAACTCTTAATATTTTTTTGAGTCCTCAAATAAACAAGTTTTTATTTATGTTAAGTTACTTCCTTCAATCAGGACTTTAATTCTATCTAGCGTATTCTAATGTATTTATTCTGAAAATTACTATCTGGAGTTTACTTATTAAGTCAGGAGGAAAACAATGCGAAGGGATTATATAGACGCGGGCTACAGCCCGAAGGATACCGATCTTATCTGTGAATTTCATATCGAACCGTCAGCAGGAGTGAATTTTGAGGAAGCTGCAACTCATATGGCAGGGGAAAGCTCTATAGATTCCTGGACTGAAATTGCCACGCTGAGTCCCGAACTTGCAGCCAGGCTAAAGCCCCATGTTTTTTACGTGGATGAGGACGCACAGACAGTAAGGGTAGCTTATTCGGAAGAACTCTTTGAACTTGGTTCGGTCCCGCAGGTACTCAGTGCAGTTGCAGGAAATATCTTGAGTATGAAAATCGTTGACAATCTCAGACTGCAGGATATAGCTTTCCCGAAGTCAATGCTTCGCGAATTCAAAGGCCCTGGATTCGGGTTGCCAGGAATCAGGGAGCTTACAGGTGTGCAGGACAGACCTCTTATAGGAACGATTGTCAAGCCGAAAGTTGGATTAACTTCTGAAAAGCACGCTGAAGTTGCTTACAATTCCTTTGCAGGAGGCTGCGACCTTGTTAAAGATGATGAGAACCTTACGGATCAGAAATTTAACAGCTTTGAAAAAAGAGCTGAACTTACCCTGAAGCTTGCAGAAAAGGCAGAATATGAGACCGGAGAGCGTAAAATGTATCTCTGCAACATTACTGCTCCTACCTGTAAGGAAATGATCCGCCGCATGAGCATCCTTAAAGACCTGGGTGCCAGCTATGCGATGATCGACATCGTACCTGCAGGTTGGACTGCACTTCAGACCCTCAGGGAAGAAGCCGGAGATGCAGGACTTGCTCTCCACGCCCATCGATGTATGCATTCAGCCTATACCAGGAACCCACGCCATGGGATAAGCATGCTTGTCGTTGCCAAGCTCTGCAGACTGATCGGGCTTGATCAGCTTCACATAGGTACGGTTGTCGGGAAGATGCACGGAGAAAAACACGAGGTTCTGTCTCTCCGTGACGAGTGTGTGCTGGATAATGTGCCTGTGGATGAAAGCCAGCACGTCCTTGCCCAGGACTGGGGAGGGTTGAAGCCAATGTTCCCGGTTGCTTCCGGAGGGCTTGCTCCTACTATGATTCCTGACCTGTACACTATCTTCGGAAGGGATGTTATTATGCAATTCGGTGGCGGAATTCACGCCCATCCAATGGGTACGGCAGCCGGAGCCACTGCTTGCAGGCAAGCACTCGACGCAGCTCTTGAGGGAGTTAGCCTGCAGGAATATGCGAAAAACCACAGAGAACTTGAAGTCGCCATCAATAAGTGGCTGAAGAAATAAGCCGGAGAAAAAGCTACAGGAGATTATAGTCGAAAAGGAGTTTACCCCTGTGCAGGCAGAAAACGGAAGTAAAGTAAAGACTCTGGTTTTTCGGGTTTCCGAAGAAAATTTTGACTCCGTCCTTGAAAGAGCGTCAGCGATTATCAAGCGTGGCGGGACTGTAGCTTTCCCCACGGAAACGGTCTACGGTCTTGGAGCTGACGGCCTGAGCCCCGAGGCAGTCCTGAAGATTTTCGAGGCAAAAAAGCGTCCTCCGGGAAATCCCCTTAGCCTGCTTGTTCACTCAAGGGAAGATGTTGAGAGAGTATCGAGAAATATTCCCAAAAGCGCTTTTAAGCTAATGGATGCTTTCTGGCCTGGCCCTCTTACGATTATCCTGGAGAAAAACGACATTGTCCCCGACATTACTTCAGGAAGACTAAAATCAATAGGAGTTCGCATGCCTGACCATAGAGTTCCTCTGGAATTAATAAAGAGAGCAGGCACTCCTCTTGCTGCTCCCAGTGCCAACCTGTCAGGAAAGCCCAGTCCCAGCCTTGCAGCCCATGTCGTCTCGGATCTTACAGGCAGGATTGATGCAATTCTTGACGGAGGGGAGGCTGCCATAGGGCTTGAGTCAACTGTAATTGATATGACTGTTGAGCCACCTGTTGTGCTAAGGCCCGGAGCCGTAAGTCTCGAAGAGCTTGAAAGCATTATAGGAAAAGTTAAGTCCGGATACAAAAACGGCGAATCAGGGGATAAACCGGATCTGTCGGAAAAGAAGGCAGGTCAGAAATATGGGCATTATATTCCTGATACAAAGGTTGTGCTTGTCGAAGGAGAAGGAAAATCTGTTTCGGAAAAGCTTGTCAAATTACTTGAAAGTTACAGGAGCGAAGGGCAGAAAGTTGGGCTTCTTCTCAGTGAGGAAACCAGTAAGGAGACTGCACCTTTCTTTGCTTTAAAAAACCTGAGTCCAGATGAGTGCCTTTTGCTGGGGCCCAGGGCAGATCCGGGCGTAGCTGCCAGGAAACTCTTTGAAGGACTCAGAAAGCTGGATAAGAAAGGGCTGGATGTAATCGTGGCTGATGGGTCCTTCAGCCGTTCTGGGCTTGGGGAAGCTCTCATCAACCGGCTGAGGGAAGCGTCCTCTATGAAGATTGTTGCTTAAGCTCAATTATAGTACCGTGTTTAAGCTCAATTATAATACTGTGTTTAAGCTCAATTGTAATACCTTGTTTAAACTCAATTGTAATACCGTGTTTAAGCCAATTGTAATACCGTGTTTAAGCCAAGTGTAATACAGTGTTTGAGCTCAGTTGTGATACAAAATTGAAGATTTAGTTAGTGTTTGAGAGGGAAGAACTTTGAACGCCGAGAAAAAGGAAAATCTGGAAAAAAAGCGGGCTTACAAAAAAGTCGTAGATCAGAATAAAAAAATAAACAAGATTAACCTTGTAGTGCTGGCTGTAGGCCTACTTTTAACAGTTCTGGGCATGGAGAAGGAAGGGAGCTATCTTATCTGGGTAGGTATTTTTGTCCTTTTTATAACCTCAATTTCAAGTATTTTTGCATCTGGATCTCTTCGCAAGAGGTAAATATCAATTTTTTTAAAGGGGCTTTCAAATGGGTGAAACGATTGCAAGTACGGAAATGCACGAATATTTTGACGAACTCGAAGCAAGACTCAAAGAGGCTATCAAGATTGCAAATGCAGCTCGAGCTCGTGGAGGTGACCCAAAGCCCGTTGTAGAAATTCCTCTTGCCAAAGATCTTGCGGATAGGGTTGAGAACCTTATAGGTGTGGAGGGAGTCGCTGCAAAGATTAGAGTGCTTGAAGAAAAAATGTCAAGAGAAGAATGTGCTCTCGAAATCGGGCGTCAGGTCGCAGAAGGAGAAGTGGGGGACTTCACAACAAAAAAGGATGCAGTTGAAGCTGCGATTCGGGTTTCCATGGCCGTCATTACAGAAGGAGTGGTTGCAGCCCCGATTGAAGGGATTAATAAGGTCGAACTGGGAAAGAACGACGATGGTTCCGAGTATATCCGGATTTTTTATTCCGGGCCTATCCGGAGTGCAGGTGGAACAGCCCAGGCTCTTTCCGTGCTCGTTGGCGATTACGTAAGGCGTGGGATAGGGATTGACCGCTATAAGCCAAGACCTGAGGAAGTAGAGCGTTATGTAGAAGAGGTCGTTCTTTATAAAAGAGTCGCAAGCTTGCAGTATATGCCCTCGGAAGACGAGATTCGCCTGATAGTAAAAAATTGCCCTGTCTGTATTGATGGAGACCCAACCGAGGAAGCTGAGGTTGAAGGGCACAGAGATCTCGAAAGAATAGGGACAAACCGCATCAGAGGGGGAATGTGCCTTGTGCTTGCCGAAGGGCTCGCCCTTAAAGCTCCCAAAGTCAAGAAACACGTTAATAAACTGCATATGGACGGATGGGACTGGCTGGATATCCTCATAGGGGGTGCAAAAACCGGAGGCGATGACGAAGATGAGCAGAAAAACAAGATCAAGCCAAAGGATAAGTACATAAGAGATCTTATTGCAGGCAGGCCGGTTTTCTCCCATCCTTCAAGGCCAGGAGGGTTCAGGCTCCGCTACGGGCGTTCCAGAAATACTTCTTTTGCGGCTGCTGGGATCAATCCGTCTACTATGGTTCTGCTTGATGATTTTGTTACTAACGGGACTCAGCTCAAGGTTGAAAGGCCTGGAAAGGCTGCAGCTATGTCTGCTGTAGACTCAATAGAAGGGCCAACTGTGCGCCTTTATTCTGGAGACCTTGTTCGTATAGACGATATAAAGGAAGCTTATGAGCTTCGCTCGCAGGTCGAGGTAATAGTAGATATTGGAGAGATCCTGATTAATTACGGAGATTTCCTGGAAAACAACCATCCTCTCATGCCTTCACCTTATGTTTTCGAGTGGTGGCTTTACGACTATGAAGCAGCTTGCTCTGAGAATATACCTGAAGACGAGTTGAAAGATCCATCGTCGGCTCTGGCTCTCAGGCTTGCGGAGGAATACAATGTTCCTCTACATCCGAAGTTTACGTATTTATGGCATGACATAAATCGAACTGAGTTTGAGGCTTTAAGAAAATTCGTGGCCGAGAGGGGAAATTTCTCGGTTGAAGACGGAATTCTCAGGTTACCCCTGAAAGCCTGTATGGAAAATGGTGTCAAACTCATACTTGAAAAACTCCTTGTACTTCACAGGGTAAAAGCTGACACAATCCTGATTAAAGAAGCTCTTCCTTTTATTCTCTGTCTCGGGCTTGACTGTCACCTGAAAGAGACAGCTCAGATGCCTGATACCGATAACATGGTAAATGCTGCGGCTCTTTTAAGTGGATTTAAAGTTCTTCCGAGGGCTCCTTCGAGAATAGGAGCAAGGATGGGAAGACCGGAAAAATCCAACCTGAGAAAGATGTCTCCTGCAGCTCAGGTTCTTTTTCCTATAGGTAATGCTGGAGGACTTACGCGTAATCTTGTATCCGCTTCAAATTATTCGGCCTCTATGAATGGGAAAATAGGCGAAATTGAAGTGGAGATGGGAATCAGGGAGTGTCCTGCCTGTGGGAAAGAGACTTATTTCTGGCGCTGTGATTGCGGAGAGTATACCCGTCCAAAACTCTTCTGTCCTCGCTGTAAAATTGAGGTTCGAAACTCTGAAACCTGCCCTAAATGCGGTAGAAAGCTAACTTCTGTTGCAAATGTCAAACTGGATTTCCGTTCTATATACAAGCAAGCTTTTGAGAATGTAGGGGAAAGAGATAAAATGGACCTCATTAAAGGTGTAAAACGGCTCATGAACGGGCAGATGACTCCCGAACCCCTGGAAAAGGGTATCTTGAGGGCAAAACATGATGTCTATATTTTTAAGGACGGAACTGTCCGCTATGATATGTCAGATATTCCTCTTACACATATCAGGGCTGATGAAATCGGAATAACAGCAGCTAAACTCCGGGAACTTGGTTATGTGGAAGACATTTACGGAAATCCCCTCGAAAGAGATGATCAAGTCGTCTGCCTGAAGGTTCAGGATCTTGTGATTTCTTATGACGGGGGCGAATATATGCTGCGTATCGCAAAATACGTGGATGACCTGCTTGTGAAATATTATGGGGTTGAACCATATTACAATGCCGAAACAATTCAGGATCTTGTAGGTGTACTGCTCATAGGTCTTGCTCCACACACCTCCGCAGGCGTACTGGGACGTTTAATAGGGTTTACAAGAGCTTCAGTCGGCTATGCTCATCCTTTCTTTCATGCTTCAAAACGCAGGAACTGCGATGGAGACGAAGATTGCGTAATGCTTCTCATGGATGGAATCCTTAATTTCTCAAGGGCTTATCTCCCAGAGAAAAGGGGTGGGAAAATGGATGCTCCTCTTGTGCTTACTACGAGAATCGATCCCAAAGAAGTGGACAAGGAGGCACATAATATAGATGTGCCTGCAAGATACCCTCTGGAGTTTTACAGGGCTACTCAGGAGATCAAAAATCCTACAGAGCTTGAAGGTATTATGGATCTGGTGAGTAGTCGACTTGGAACTCCAGAACAATACGAGCATTTTATGTTCACACATGATACTTCTGATATTGCTGCAGGCCCTCTCAATTCTTCGTATAAGACTCTCGGAAGCATGATCGAAAAAATGGAGGCCCAACTTTCCCTTGCTAATAAAATAAGGGCAGTAGATGCGCCGGATGTAGCTGAAAGGGTGCTCAAGTCTCATTTCCTTCCTGATCTTCTAGGAAATCTCCGTGCCTTTTCTAGGCAGCGGATGCGCTGTATAAAATGTGGGGAGAAGTTCAGGCGCCCTCCGCTAACTGGAGCCTGCCCTAAGTGCGGAGGTAATGTGGTACTGACCGTACACGAAGGAGCTGTCCGTAAATATCTTGAGATTTCAAAAGAAATTGGGGAACGGTACGGAGTTTCTAGCTATACCCAACAGAGAATTGAACTTTTGGATAAAGATATATGTTCTCTATTCGAGAATCACAGGGTTAAACAGCTGGGACTTTCAGATTTCATGTCTGGATCTGCGCGCTGAGAATGAATAGCATGAGATGTTAACACTTAAAATAAATTATTCTAATTATCTGAAATGAGGCAGGGCAGGTTGAGAACCCTAAAACACAGAAGTATTTATTAACTAGTTCTCTAATTTTACTGTAAATAGTCCTGTCCTCCTTTCGAAAAGAGACTTTTTTTAGGTTTTGACTGTTTCTTATAGGGAAAAGTCTACTCTCTTAAAGTTTATAATTTTTCTATATATTTTCACGTGTTTATATAATTATAATTTTATTTATATGCTATCTGTTTGATTATCTGTATCTTCTACAGAATGATTTTTTTAACAATCTCCACCTTCTTTTTACTCAGATTAAGGCTGGGTTTGATATAACCTGGTTTATTTCATAGGTAGCCCAAGGGAGTTAATCTGCCCTATAAGTTCGGTAAAGTTTTTAATTTCCAGTTCCAGAACCTCTTCTTTGTTCATGCCTATTGACATTTCGCCGTCTACGGAAAGAAGTTCCGGACCCCTGCGAACAAGCCTGTCAACTCCATCTCTTTTAAAGATTTCCTTAACTTCCATATCATGAACAAAAGCCCTCCCCGGGATGAAAACAGTCTCACTTACTTCCGAGAGGTCCATGTTTTTGAGATCTTCAATAGTAATGAGGCATCCAATGTCTTTTTTTGGAGATACAATATTCACGGAACCTCCAAGAGCTTCAAAGATTTCCCTCAGTCTTGGAGCTGCTATCTGGCCTGTAATAATGGTGGCTCTTTTTGTTGTCCTCGGAAGTTTTTCAAGGGCTTCGGGTACATTCCTGATAGCAAAAGGAGAGCCAATTAAGGGATCTTCAAGCGGGGTTCCTGTGATCCTCAGAGAAGGGTGCTTCGCTGCAGAATTGCGTACCAGCTCTGTGAATTCCTGGATATTATGTGGGATTATGCCCGGAATAATAGGGGCGTTATTCAGGATAAGTCCATTTTCCGGAAAGTTTGCAAATCTCATTAGAATAGCTCCTTTTGCACCCATAGTTTCAAGGTCATTGAGGGTTTTATCAAGGATCTCTCTGTCATTTACTCCCGGAATGAGAACAATTGCCCCGTATACATCACAATGAGCACAGAAGTCCCGGAGAACCTGTATAGAAGCTTCAGGTTCCGGGTCTTTCATGTATTCAGCTCTTAGAACCGGATCAGTCGCAAAGACTGTAAAACTTACCTCTGTGACCCCATGGTCGATATAGAAAATAGCATCATCAGGCTTGCTGAAACCTTTTCCGCTTGTGTACCCCAGGTGTATGGGGATCTTGAACTGAGATAAGAAAGCGACGAGATCCTTCAGTTCAGGATAACAGCTTAAATCGCCCCCTCCGCTAATAGTGAATTTTTTAATCTCTCCACTTGCGAAATAGAGTTTTCTTGAAGTTTCCTCCAGTACTACCTGAAGAGGCTTGAAACCCGAATATGATTCCTTTACACTGCGTGTGCAGTAGTCACATCCTTTTTTGAAAGGGAGACAATACTTGCAGCCCAGAGGCTGAACGTCTTTAACCTTTTTGAAATAACAGTACTTGCAAAAGCCTCTACAATCTACCCCTGGATTTCCGCCTACGTCGACAACTACTTCCATATTAAACTTTCGTATTACCAAGATATTACTAAATCTTTTTGGTATGACTCTCAGGTGTAAAACAACATATTCACAACATATTCATAAATTTGATATTATTTCGTCATTTTCATAAGTAATATTTTTATTAAGTAATCTAGTATATTTTTGACAGGCTTTAAGTACATTGAAAATTCATTTTTCGATTGATACTGTTTTCTTATATATTTTTACAAAAATAGATTACAAATTAATAAAATATATTTTAAAAAAATACATAAATTCATTTATCGGAGAACACAAAAGATTTAAGTACCTTCTAAACGAATGAGATTTCATTGGGAATAGTGGACACTTAAAAACAAAGCGGTACTTGATTTATTGAGTGCAAAAGCACTCGAGTAGGTGACCAGTCCCAAAATGATTTTAATAAATTAAGGAGGAAATTAAAGTGTCTGACACAGTAGACATCTACGACGACAGAGGAAAACTGCTCGAGAGCAATGTCGACATTATGTCCCTTGCTCCAACAAGAAACGCAGCAATTCAAAAGATCATCATGGACACTAAGAGGTCAGTTGCAGTCAACCTCGCAGGTATTCAGGGTGCACTTGCCAGCGGCAAGATGGGCGGAAAGGGCCGTCAGATCTTAGGTCGCGGACTTAACTATGACATTGTAGGCAATGCTGATGCAATTGCAGAAAATGTTAAAAAACTCGTCCAGGTCGATGAAGGCGACGATACCAATGTCATCAAAGTCAAAGGCGGAAAGAGCCTCTTAATCCAGTCCCCCAAATCCAGGATTATTGCAGGTGCTGACTTCATGTCCGCAACAACAGTTGGTGCAGCAGCAGTTACCCAGACTATTATGGACATGTTTGGAACCGATCCTTATGATGCTCCTATCGTAAAATCAGCTGTCTGGGGAAGCTACCCACAGACAATGGATCTCATGGGAGGTCAGGTTCAGGGTATTCTCAGCATCCCTCAGAACAATGAAGGTCTTGGCTTCTCCCTCAGGAACATTATGGCCAACCACGTTGCAGCAATCTCCAACCGGAATGCAATGAACGCATCAGCTCTCTCTTCCATCTACGAGCAGTCTGGTATCTTCGAGATGGGTGGAGCAGTCGGCATGTTCGAGAGGCATCAGCTCCTCGGTCTTGCATACCAGGGTCTCAACGCCAACAACCTCTTATATGAAATTGTTAAGGAAAACGGTAAGGACGGCACCATTGGAACCGTTATCGAATCTGTTGTCCGCAGGGCAATTGAAGCTGGTATTATCTCCGTTGACAAGACCGCTCCCTCTGGATACAATTTCTATAAAGCAAACGACGTTCCCAAGTGGAATGCCTGTGCAGCAGTCGGTACCCTTGCAGCCACCCTCGTGAACTGTGGTGCAGGCCGTGCAGCTCAGAACGTTTCCTCAACACTTCTCTACTTCAACGATATCCTTGAGAAGGAAACTGGTCTCCCAGGATGTGACTATGGTAAAGTAGAAGGTACCGCGGTAGGGTTCTCATTCTTCAGCCACTCCATCTATGGTGGCGGTGGGCCTGGTGTCTTCAACGGTAACCACGTCGTTACCAGACACTCCAGAGGATTTGCAATCCCCTGTGTATGCGCAGCAGTCGCTCTTGATGCAGGTACTCAGATGTTCACAATCGAATCAACATCCGGCCTGATAGGTGACGTGTTTGGTGCAATACCAGAATTCCGCGAGCCGATTAAGGCAGTTGCAGGAGTGCTCTAAGCAATAACTCAAAAGGTCTAAAGATGTCAGACTCTGCTTCAAATACGGAAGATTCTATTCAAATCGAAATTTTTCCCAGTAGAATCCTATCACCTGAAACGGCTCAGAAACTCATGGCTGAAATCTACAAGGTGGATGGGGTAATTCGCGTCATGGTTCAGGGAAACAGACTGCCTGATAGGGTGTCTGCCGGCCCCGGTACTGGGGAAAAAGTAGAACATCCACTGAGAAAGCCTATTCAGATTGGAGATCAGGTTATCGAATTGAAGATCTGTGTGGGTAGGATCAGGGTTGAACTTTCAAACGCCGAAGCTAAAGAACAGATCAGGGAAGTATGCGAAAAATTGCTCCCGTTCCCCTTTGAATTCAGGGAAGGGCATTTCCTCAGGAAAAAGCCTACTGTAACTGACTATGTCAAACTTGGTCCTGAAGCAGACCCTCGGTTGCTTGGTATGGTAGATCCTAAAGCCAAGACAGACCAGCTTATCTTTATCGAGAAACAAAAGGAACAAGAAGAGAAAAATGATAAAGATGAGTGAAAATATATGATGATCGATCGGGAAACGCAGGTAGTTGATTGCCGATGCGGCGCAGGACTCGGCAAAGGAGGAGGGCTTGCCCAGCGAGGTACTCTCTCGGAAGCCGGCCGTGCTGAGGTAGTAGCTATTGCTATGAGTCCCGGCCAGAGACATATCACAAAACCGGTATGTGAAATCACATACGGCATGAGGAAAGAAAATATTCAGGTCAGTGTGCTGGTACTCTATTCAGGTTCCGGAATTCCCGAATCAGGTATGAGAACCGGATCTTTTGTATTGAGTCCAGTAGAAGTTGCACAGATTGAAATGCACAGGCTGGCCGTGATACACCTCGGAAATATCAAGGATCATGTGGTTAGAAAGACCAGGGAAATCCTGAGCCAGGCTAATATTCCGGCGATTGTAGTCAGCCAGATCCCGGTAGATTTTGAGGATTTTGCAGAGGCAGGGATAAAGACGAGATTAGTGATGCCAAGGGATGAAAATATTCGTACAAAAGGAATTGTGATGGATATGGTGAGTGGAGTTACACGCGGTGATTCCTGTCCCAGGGACAAGCTAAATCTTATTGTTAAATACGTCAAGACTACATTAGACCAGTTAGAAGATCATAAAGGAGTTGCATGAGATGGCTTACGAAACACAATATTATCCAGGCGCAACATCAGTTGCCGCTAACAGAAGAAAACACATGTCTGGAAAACTTGAGAAACTCAGGGAAATTTCAGACGAAGACTTAACCGCAGTTCTCGGGCACCGCGCTCCAGGGAGTGACTATCCAAGCACCCACCCACCACTTGCAGAAATGGGAGAGCCTGCATGTTCGACCCGTGAAAACGTTGTACCTACACCCGGTGCAGCAGCAGGAGACAGAGTAAGGTACATTCAGTTTGCTGACTCAATGTACAACGCGCCTGCAACCCCATATTTCAGATCCTATTTTGCAGCAATCAACTTCAGAGGTGTAGACCCAGGTACCCTTTCCGGTCGTCAGATCGTTGAAGCCCGTGAAAGAGATATGGAACAGTGCGCAAAGGTTCAGATGGAAACCGAAATCACTGATCATGCACTCGCAGGTGTGCGCGGTGCAACCGTGCACGGTCACTCTGTCCGTCTCCAGGAAGACGGTGTAATGTTCGACATGCTCGACAGGAGAAGACTTGAAAACGGTACCATCATAATGGACAAGGACCAGGTTGCAATTCCACTCGACAGGAAAGTAGACCTCGGCAAGCCAATGTCCAGTGAGGAAGCCGCAAAGAGGACCACCATTTACCGTGTGGACAATGTAGCCTTCAGAGACGACAAAGAAGTCGTTGAATGGGTACACAGGATATTCGATCAGAGGACAAAATTCGGTTTCCAGCCGAAATGAGGTGACCACAATGGCAGCAGACATTTTCTCAAAATTTAAAAAGGATATGGAAGTCAAGTTCGCACAGGAATTTGGTTCAAACAAGCAAACTGGTGGGGACATCACCGGCAAGACTGAAAAGTTCCTGAGGTTAGGCCCTGAGCAGGACCCCAGAAAGGTCGAAATGATTAAAGCCGGTAAGGAAATTGCTGAGAAGAGAGGCATTGCATTCTACAACCCAATGATGCACTCCGGTGCTCCCCTCGGTCAGCGTGCAATTACTCCTTACACCATCTCCGGCACTGACATCGTTGCAGAGCCTGATGACCTGCACTACGTCAACAACGCTGCAATGCAGCAGATGTGGGACGACATCAGGAGAACCTGTGTTGTCGGTCTTGACATGGCTCACGAGACCCTCGAGAAGAGACTGGGTAAGGAAGTTACCCCTGAAACCATCAACCACTATCTTGAAGTCCTCAACCATGCCATGCCAGGCGCAGCAGTGGTTCAGGAAATGATGGTCGAAACTCACCCTGCCCTTGTTGACGACTGTTACGTGAAAGTCTTCACAGGCGACGACGCTCTCGCAGATGAAATCGACAAGCAGTTCCTTATTGATATCAACAAGGAATTCCCAGAAGAGCAGGCAGTCCAGATTAAGGCCTCCATCGGCAAGACTTCCTGGCAGGCAATCCACATCCCAACAATTGTCTCCAGAACAACAGACGGTGCTCAGACTTCCAGGTGGGCAGCCATGCAGATCGGTATGTCCTTCATCTCCGCATACGCAATGTGTGCCGGTGAAGCAGCCGTTGCTGACCTGTCTTTCGCTGCAAAGCACGCAGCCCTTGTCTCCATGGGTGAAATGCTCCCAGCAAGGCGTGCACGTGGACCTAACGAGCCCGGTGGACTTTCCTTCGGTCACCTGTCAGACATCATCCAGACAAGCCGTGTTTCCCAAGACCCAGCAAAGATTGCTCTTGAAGTCGTCGGTGCAGGCTGTATGCTCTACGACCAGATCTGGCTCGGGTCCTACATGTCCGGTGGTGTCGGATTCACACAGTATGCAACAGCTGCATACACTGATGATATCCTTGACAACAACGTGTACTACGACGTTGACTACATCAACGACAAGTACAATGGCGCTGCAAACGTTGGCAAGGACAACAAGGTAAAGGCAAGCCTCGACGTCGTAAAGGACATCGCAACCGAGTCCACACTCTACGGTATCGAGACCTACGAGAAGTTCCCAACTGCCCTTGAAGACCACTTCGGTGGATCCCAGAGAGCAACTGTGCTCGCAGCCGCAGCCGGTGTTGCCTGCTCACTTGCAACCGCAAACGCAAATGCTGGTCTCTCTGGCTGGTACCTCTCCATGTACCTGCACAAGGAAGCATGGGGCAGACTCGGATTCTTCGGTTTCGACCTGCAGGATCAGTGTGGTGCCACAAATGTTCTGTCCTACCAGGGCGACGAAGGTCTCCCAGACGAACTCCGTGGTCCAAACTACCCCAACTATGCAATGAACGTCGGTCACCAGGGTGGATACGCAGGTATCGCTCAGGCAGCCCACTCAGGCCGCGGAGACGCATTCACCGTCAACCCACTCATCAAGGTCTGCTTCGCTGACGACCTCATGCCCTTCAACTTCGCTGAGCCCAGGAGAGAGTTCGGCCGCGGTGCCATGAGAGAGTTCGTGCCTGCTGGTGAGAGATCCCTCGTCATTCCAGCAAAGTAAACTCAATAAATTAAACACTTTAAAACAGAGTAGGTCTTTTGGCCTACTTTTTGTCTTTTTTTCTATACTAGCTTCTCTTTACTGTTTTTCCGGAAGTTGCTATCTATTTAACAACCTGTCCCAAAACAATATTATATAACTATAAACGGCTCTAAATCAACACTTCATAGATTCCATCTCTATCTGTGCGAACATGGAACCTATCGGAAAATCTTCAATGAACTTTTAAACAAAGGTTATGATTTGAGGAAAAAGGTTTTTTTCATTGTTTTACTGATATAAAGGATATTCCGGCTAAAAAAAAGGATTGTCAGCTACGATGGTTACAGATTCAAGCATTGGATAATGGTTCCTACCTTTTAATTGATAAGGACCATCAAACAATATTTCTCCTCGTTATAAGCTCATATAACTCTCCCTCATACCACGACAATTTTTTTGCCTAATTTGCCTGCGGCTTCAACAAATTCTGTTGTATCCATACCAGGAAATGTATCTATAATACAAATATCAAATTTCTCATCTAAATAATTCGTTAATTCTCTTACGTCCATACTATAAACTTCAAACTTGTCTCCAGATGCTATTAATTCTTCTTCACTGCCTGAAAGTTTGACTGGAAATCCATTAGCTTCTAAATTAATCAAAGTAATTTCTATTGCAGGGTTCCATATATCATTAAAAACAACTTTTTGCGCGTTGGCTTTAAGGCATGCGATTCCTAAAGTCCCAGGGCCACATGTACAATCAAGAACAGTAGGCTTATCATAATCTTTCAAAGCTTTTTCAAGTATCTCTATTTTGGGCGATTTTACCTTTGGAAACTCTATGTGAATTTCATGCTGATATTTGTAGATTCCTAAAGCACCGTAAGGAGTCTGTACAATATCACATCTCAGATCGCATCCAGCAAGAAGTTCATATACATGAGGATTAGAATCAGAATCTTTTACACCCACAGTTTTTCTTATATCTCCCTTTAAGACCCCTCTAACTTCCTCCACTTCCTTTATAATTCTTTCAGCACATTTTTTATCTATTTCATTAGATAATATTACTAAAGAACCCTTAGGCAAATAGGGGACAGAATCAGTTGGATAACCAGGAGTCACAAGAGGAACACATGAATTTCTTAAATTAGCTTTTTTATCTTTTATTCCTTCATCGATCATTACTTTTAGTACGTGAGACATTACAATATCAAGATGCCTCTTACCGCATTTACAACTTCCAAAATAGTTATCTATTTCATCTAAGTTAATCTGTTCTGCTAGAGGAGAGAATTTCTTTATTTTTTCTGTTTTGCAATCTTTGCATGGTTTGTAGAATAACTCAATGTCTTTTAGCGCTTCCGAAATAGGCCTTATGCACGTATTTCCACACCTACACCTCATTTCCATATCCTTAAATATGGAATATTTTGTATAAGTACTATGTCATTTCTTATCATTCCTGGATTTCATTTCTTATCATTCCTGGATTTCATTTCTTATCATTCCTGGATTTCACTTCAGATTCATTTAGAAAGGAACTGATTTTTTGACCTATCGGAGGTCAATCAAAAAGAATATATTAAAAAGAATATATTAAAAAGAATATATTAAAAAGAATATATTAAAAAGAATATATTAAAAAGAAATTATTAAAAAGAAATTATTAAAAAGAATATATTAAAAAGAAAACATTGAAAGGCTGAGGATACCTTTCACGATCGGTTATCAAACTTATATTAAATCTGCATCCAATCTCTTCATCTAATCTGCACTTCGAAATCTGTATTTTCAACTTATTCTTCCGAAATATCCTCAATTTTTGCTCCAAGGCTGCGCATATCTTTAAAGAAGTCCGGGTAAGAAATCGATACAGCTTCTGTTGTGTCAATTGTTGTATTTCCTGCAACCATTCCTGCTATTGAAAGAGCCATAACTATTCTGTGGTCATCCCAGCCATGCACTGATGCTCCATACAGTTTTCCACCGGTAATGGTCAGGCTGTCTCTTTCCTCTTTAAGGTCTACCCCTAGCTTCGGAAGTTCGGTTGCGAGGGCTCGCAGGCGGTCCGTTTCCTTATATCTGACATGTTCGGCATTTACAATCCTGCTAGTCCCTTCAGCAACTGCAGCCAGGATAGCAACAGTAGGGACAAGGTCAGGGGTTGCTCCGGCATCAAAAGTTGTAGCTTTTAATTGTCTTCCTCCCCTGACGGTCACATTGCCTGCTTCTTTATCCCAGGTAATATCTGCTCCCATCTGTCTCAAGATTTCAATGATTACCTTATCCCCCTGTTTTGAGGGAAAGAGGTTTTTGACTGTGACCTCAGATCCGCTCATCATGGCTGCGGCTGCAAGGAGGTAGGATGCAGAGGAAAAGTCTCCGGGAACAGTATAATCTTTGAAATCATACCTCTGTTTTCCCGGGATTATGAATCTCGTGCCATTACTGTCATCGACATGAACTTTAATGCCTGCCAGTTCAAGCATTTCAAGGGTTACATCCACATAAGGTCTTGACTTAAGTTTTCCTGTAATAGAAAGGGTGGTACTGTTTTCTGCAAGCGGACAGGTTATTAGAAGAGCCGAGATAAACTGGGAACTGATAGAGCCGTCAATACTCACATCCTGTCCCTTAAGTCCGCCTTTAACGACAAGTGGAGCTCTCTCGTTTCCTCGAGTAGAGCAGGCTTTTACTCCCAGTTGATTGAGAACTTCAAGAAGAGGGCCATTTGGCCGGGTACGAAGAGAGGCATCTCCGGTAAGCACTGTAATCCCATCAGTAAGTGCTGCTACTGCGGTCATAAAGCGAAGAGTTGTCCCCGAATTTGCAGCATCAATTACATCATCAGGGACATTTGGTTTTCCATTAATTCCGTGGATAATAAGCCTGTCTTCTTTCCTCTCAACCGAGGCTCCAAACATCTCGGAAGCCCGGACTGTGGCAAGAGTATCGGCCGAAATCAGGGGACGCCTGACGGTTGATTCTTTTGAAAGAGCTGCCAGAGTTACAGCCCTGTGAGTGTAACTCTTTGAAGGTGGGGCAAAGACTTCCCCTTTGATCGAGGATTTGTCAATAGAAACACGCATGTGTACCAGATCTCTTCTGTTTCTTATTGGATTTTTCATGAGATTCAGGTGCTTACTTCTAGCTTCTGAATAACCTTTTTACAACGCTGCTAATAACTTGAACAAAATTGAATATTTTGAATATGATTTAGAACTCAGTTTAGAACTCAGTTTAGAACTTAGTTTAAAACTCAGTTTAGAACTTAGTTTAGAACTCAGTTTAGAACTTAGTTTAAAACTCAGTTCACCCCTTTTACGATATTTTCTACCATATCCCAGTCGTGATCATAAATATGTGCTGAGATACTGATAGTTGTGATCGTTCCGGGTTCTGTTCCCACCCTATCAGCCACGTACTCTAGGAGTTTCGAGAGCCCATAGAGGTTTGCCGGATAGGCTCCCCCAAAGTCGTGGCTTCTGAAGAGAGTTGTGAGATGTATCCTTCCATCTCTTATTTTAAAGTCGTCGAGCATCATGCAGGGAACTTCATTAACTTTTGTATCTACAGGAGGAATCCAGGTAACCGCGATTGCTCGTCTGGAAGTAGGATTTTGCTGCAGCTTTTCGATCACATAATCTATCTGATCTACTTTTCCATGCCAGTTCCGAAGGCGCTGCCCGTATGTGTATTCAAAGTCCTGTGTATTTTCTCCTGAGATCAGTTGTTTTGCATACTCTTCAAGCCTTTCTTCATTCCAGGCAGTCTCATGCGGGATTCTATCAGTGTAGGGATCTTCAATTATGATCATCAAATCCATAAATTCCCTGATCTGGCTTCCTCTTTCATCCGTAATAACCTGTCCGTGATTCCGGATGATGTTAAGCCCGCGGTACCATGCATCAGAGATTGTTTTTGCTCTGACAATCCTGCCAATTTCGAATCTGTCTTCCATTGAATATTCCCCGATAAAATCAGGATAGGTATGCACGATTAATATCATGATCCGAAATATCTCAAATCCAAGATTTGATTAATGTCCATAATTTTTGGGATTTTTCGGATACACTTTCCCATAGAATATGGTGCAATATTCTACATAGGTGATTATTTATCCTATTTTCTTTATTCACCACTTTCTTTTATAAGTGCTTTCTCTCAGATATAACTTAAAATCTCACTGTGTATATTGATAGCATATATCATACCTGATTTAAAAAAATTCCGGAAAAAAAGGATATGGAAATTCAGGCAAAAAATACGGAAAAGAGATCAAATAATATTTAAAGAAAAATAAGCAGTTGGATATAAACTGAATTAAAATTCGGATAAAACAAAATCTGGATAAAAGGATCAAGATTAAAAGCTTGAAAAAACCAAAGAAAAAAGCTGGATAAAAGAATTAAAAAATAAAGGTTTGAGAAATATTCTCAGAACCTCATTGCCTTAAGGCGCCTTACCCTTTCATCGGTTGCCGGGTGAGTGCTGAAGAGAGACTGAATTGCCCCTCCTTTTAATGGATTGACAATAAACATGTGGGCGCTGCTTTCCTTTGCCTGCACGTCTGAAACTCTCGGCTTATAGTGAGAGTTTCCGTATTCGAGTTTTTCAAGGGCATTAGCAAGAGCCCAGGGTTTTCTGGATATGCTGGCTCCTTCTGCATCAGCTGCATATTCTCTTGATCTTGAGATCGCAAGCTGAATCAAAGTTGCAGCGATAGGCGCTAGAATTGCCATCGCGATGAGGCCTATGATTCCTCCGTTGTCATCATCTCTGCTGCCACCGAAGCCGCCGAAAATTGCAGCCCATTGTGCCCAGTGGGCAAGCATTGTGACAACACCTGCAAGGGTTGCAGCTATAGCACTAATCAGGGTATCCCTGTTCTTCACATGTGCAAGCTCGTGTGCCAGCACACCTTCCATTTCTTCATAAGATAGTAACTCAAGAATTCCAGTTGTAGCAGCCACAGCCGCATGCTCTGGGTTTCTTCCGGTTGCAAAGGCATTTGGCATTCCGGATTCTACGATATACACTTTGGGTTTTGGGATTCCTGCTTTCATAGCCAGTCCATCGACGATTCTGTGCAGGTTTGGAGCTTCCGCAGGTGAAACTTCCTTTGCCCTGTACATTTTGAGTACTATTTTGTCGCTGTACCAGTAACTTCCAAAATTCATAATTATTGCAAACAGGAACGCAATAATCATTCCGCCTGTACCTCCAAAGTAGTCTCCTATCAGAACAAGGAGGCCTGTAAGTGAGGCAAGCAAAATTGTAGTTTTAAGCATGTTCTTCATGACTTATCACACGACGTCCTCCCAGGCTAATGTCTGGGTTTTCGGTCTTTGATTCTTATTTCTGGACTTATTTTTATAAATTAAGCAGATTAGAATCGGTTTTATATCACTTGAATATAGATATCTATTTTTTTCTCCTGCAAGCGCAGGTTAATACATTTGTGTTATTTCGATTTCCTTATTTATCCTAAATCAATTTAAAATTCTCTTAAAAGGCAACTTTATACTCAAATTGGGAAATCTCATTCAAGAAATTATATTTTCCTCTGGAATCTCCCCCTCTCAAAGCTTACATTAATAACTAGTATCTCTTTTTTGATATATTTACATTTGCATGTTTCAAACATTTAGTTTGATTTCTAACTATTATTGTGACTTCAAGTATATGTATCTATTGAAGAACTGGTTCCAAAACTCAAAATTACTTCTTTGAATCCCATATTCCGAATAATCAATTGTTTTTTGATCACAAAAATAGTTTTGAAACTTTACTAATTTGAGGGTAAAATTAGTTTTGGGACGGACTTATTCAGCAAACGAATAAAAAAATAAAAATATAGTTACTTTAATCCATTGTCAAAATAATCAGTGTCAATCTTTTTAACATCGTAAGACTTTACTTTTGAAACTCCCACATCATACTCAATCATTAGTCTTGCAAGCGTTTCTCCATCAATCAACACAATGTTCCCTGTGAAATTGGCATATTCAATAGCTTCTCTTGAAAAAGTAGAGGTTGTTATAAAGACTCCTTTCTTTGCTTTCTTTCCTATCAGAGCGCCTGCAAATTTCTGGATTTCAGGTCTTGGGACGGTACCTTCCCAGCGTTTTGCCTGAATATAAATTACATCAAGTCCAAGCCTATCTTCCTTTATGATTCCATCGATCCCACCATCGTGACTTCTACCAACTGCTTTTCCTGCATCTGCTCTTGAGCCTCCATATCCCATTTTTGTCAAAATATCAACAACAAGTGATTCAAAGAAGCTGGCTGAACATTTTTTTATGATAGAGAGAACTTCTGAAACGAGTTCGTTGTGCAGCTCCTGATATGCGATTTCAAGGAACTCTTCAGGATCCAGGTCTTTTTTCCTTTCTATTTCTGGAATCTCTGGTTTATCGATTAAAGTAGGCTTGTCCTTGTTATAAAAAACATTAAATTCTTTATATCGTTTCAAAAAATTGACATCAATAGAAGCAGGATTCTCTTTAAGGACATCCAATCCTCTCTGGGTAATGGAAAAATATCCTTTTCTTCCAGAATCAAGCAAGCCAGATTTTTTCAGGTAAGTACATGCCCATCCGATCCGGTTATTAAATACGGCTTGCTGGCCACTCGGCAAAAGTTCTCTTCTTTCTTCTTCGCTTAATCTTAATTCTTCTGCAAGATGCTCAATAGCATTGCGAATTTTATGCTCTTCGACATCTCCTGCATATTTAAGCAGAGGAAGCATTAAGGATTGATAATCTGGAACTGCCATTAGATCACTCAAAAAATATGTTAGTCCTACTTAGAACTTTGAGTATGTATCTTTTTATAGTTTATCATTTTGTATCTGTTCACGTGACCCTGATTCTATTTCAAAAATTACTCCTTTCCTCAAAAGACTGCTTTCCAGTAAAACACCGTAAAATCCAAACCTTTATACCTTTTCCTTTCCCAAAAACTTCTCATGTCCTCTTCAGGCATCCCGCTTCCTCTCAAAACGGAACATTCTATTAAAGATCGCCTCTACTGGAATTTCTTAAACGTGATACCTTTCCTGATCGGCTCAATCGCAATCATTAGGGATTCGATCAAATGGGTAGCAGTTTACATAGGAATAGCTCTTTTTTTCTTCCTGGTTATCGAATTCAGGTTCGCATGTACTCATTGTTTTTACTATATCCGGAGTAAAGGCTGCGTAAAGTGTATGATGCTTTCTGGAGTACCAAAAATTTTTAAAGATCGTCCCGGACTTCACAGCCATTTTGAAACGGCTATTACTGTTCTTGGGGCTTTGTCCGTGTTTCTTTTTCCGGTTTACTGGCTTATCAGTGACCCTCTACTTCTGGGAGCTTATATTGTTGCATGGGTACTGTTCTTTCTGACAGCCCATCGATATGAATGTGTAAGGTGCATTAACTTTGAGTGTCCTATGAATCGGGTGCCAGCTGAGATACAAAAAGATTTCAAAAAGAGAGGTAACCTTTCAGATAACTTTGATCTTTCTGGCAATGGATTTCGGTTATCAGATTCAAAAAGATGCTCTTCCCTTAAAATAAAACATGAATTTAAGGACTTTCTCTACTGGAATTTCGTAACCTTGACTCTTTTATTCTCAGCGGGACTTGCAATTGGTATTCACTCAACAGAATGGATGATTGCTTATATTTTCTTAATTTTCTTTCACTTTTATGTCCTGGAACAGCGTTTTTTCTGCACCCACTGCCCTTACTATGCAATGAGTAAGAACAAAGTGAGATGCATGATGAATTGGGGCTGGCCGAAGTATTTCAAACCCAGGCCGTATCCTCCAGGCAAAATGGATCTAGCTATTACTACTCTTGGGTTTATAGGCGTGATTCTCCTTCCGCTTCCCTGGCTTTTGAAAGAACCGTTTCTATTGGGTGCTTATTTGGTTTCGATTTCGATTTTCTTGCTAACGATATGGAGGTATGAGTGCTGTCAATGTATCTATTTTGGATGTCCTTTTAACAGGGTTTCGGTTGAGGTGAGGAATGAGTTTGAGAGGAAAAAGAGGTTGAGTGCTAGTTTGAAGAATATTAAATTGTAAGTTTGAGGAAGGTTAGAATGGATGTTAGGAAATAAAAAAAGTAATTGAAGGAGAGTGACTCTCCTTTTGCGCGTAGAATTTTATTTTACTGTGATATAACTAGTCATGGTTTTGGTACTGCTACCTGCTGCATTTGTTGCTGTTAAAGTCACAGTAAGTTTTCCTTTTTTAATATAAGTATGAAGTGGATTATGAGTTGTTGAGGTGGTCCCATCTCCGAAATTCCATTTCCACGAAGTGGGCGAGCCTGTACTTTTATCAGTAAACTGCACTTTTAGTGGTTTAGTTCCTGATCTTGGAGAAGCGGTAAACGCAGCAACGGGTTTTCCTAACACTTTTATATAATTCGTCTTTGTTATTGTATTGCTGCCTATGGCATTTGTTACTGTCAATTTAACAGTATAGTTTCCTACTTTGGAATATGTATGTGTTGGATTTTGTGAGGTCTTTACCGTTCCATCTCCAAAGCTCCATTTCCATGAAGTAGGTGAGCCAGTACTTTTGTCCTTAAAAACAACTGTTAATGGAGCTTTCCCAGATGTTGGAGAAGCTGAGAAAGCAGCAACTGGTTTTACAGGAGTTTTGACGGTTATATAATTCTTTATTGTTTTCGTACTGCTTCCTGCTGCATTTTTTACTGTTAAACTGACAGTATATTTTCCTACTTTACTGTACGTATGTGCAGGACTCTTGGATGTTGAAGTACTGCCATCCCCAAAATTCCATTTCCATGAAGTTGGTGATCCGGTACTTTTGTCAGTAAACTGTACCTTTAGTGGAGAGTTTCCTGAGGTTAGAGAGACCGAGAAAGCAGCAACCGGAGCTTTTTTATAATTCAGGGCAAGATTAATACGTTTCTCATATACTTCTTTTTCCATTTGTCCCAGTATCTTGGCTTTTAATCGATCTGTAGTCAGTTGTCCGTCTTCTTGAAGGTATACATATTCTCCGTTCTTAATACTCATGATTAGAGTAGTATCAGGAACATATGCTATATTAAAATAGGTTGCAAGATCAGGGCTCTTGTCGATATCTATGGTCATAATAGTGGCTCTTCCTGCGTATTCCGTTGCAAGTTCCTGAAGAATAGGTTTCATTTTCTGACAGTCTCCAGCCCATTCTGCTCCAATTTCTAATAAAACTGGTCCTTTTTGAAGAGCAGCGTTTATCTGCTCTAGTTGGGTTACTTCTGTAACGCTATTGTCTGCTGCATTTACTGTTGCTATTGTTAATGTTGTTACAAAAAAAACTGCCAACAAAAGTATTAGTATTTTTTTTACCTTACTATAATTTTGTTTTAACATTTTCTCACTTCCTTTAGTTTTTTGGCTTATCTCAAAATCCATCTTTGAATTACCAGCTACTAAACCTTTACCAACTTATTTGAACTGACAACTCATACCCTTTTAAAACTAAAATACACATAACTTAAAAATTACAAAGAGAACCGAAATTAGATAACATATCACTACCCTTGATTTCTTCTTTATCTAATCATATCTTTAGCAGATATTTTTTGTAATAGAACCAAAAAAGTAGCAAAGGATAGAACCTCTCCTTTTGCACTTAGAACTTTATTTCACTGTGATATACTTGGATTTTGTTATTGTGTTGCTTCCAGCAGCATTCTTTACAGTCAAACTAACTGTGTATATGCCCTTTTTAGTGTATTTATGTGTTGGATTTTGTGAGGTCTTTACTGCTCCATCTCCAAAGCTCCATCTCCATGAAGTTGGAGAGCCAGTACTTTTGTCCTTAAAAACAACCGTTAACGGTACTTTTCCTGATGTTAGAGACGCAGAGAAAGCTGCAACAGGTTTTGCTATCACTTTTATATAATTTGTTTTTGTTGTTGTATTATTACCAGCAGCATTGCTGACCTTTAGAGAAACCGTGTAATTTCCTGCTTTTGAATACTTATGTGTCGGATTCTTTACTGTTGAAGTATTTCCATCACCAAAAGTCCATTTCCATGATGTTGGTGAACCTGTACTCTTATCAGTAAAGGAAACTATAAGGGGAAAAGTGCCTGAAGTAGGTGTTGCCGAAAATACTGCAACAGGACGAGGGACTTCGAAAACGAGACTTCCTAAGTTAGATTGTTTTACCCCATTATTTATTTTTGTAAGTGTATATCCTTTAAATTTATCACCAACTTTGAGATTCGTGGTGTTTGCATAGTCAATGAGCCAGAGACCGTTAATCTGAGCAATGCTGTCGACTGCACCCTGGAAAATCTTATTAACATGGATTTTCAGGACAGGAACATTGTTTTCATACTGAACATTGTCAAGTTTATAGTTCAATGTGCCGTTACCAGAATCAGTTGAGACAATCAGGTCATCAACAAACATACCATCTTTTTCGAATTCAAGCCAGACTTTCTTACTATCAACATATACCAGCATGGCTTTGAGAGTGTAACCGTCACCAAGGTCAATTTTATCGCCCGGCTTCAGGTTGTACTTAGTATCTGTGTCAAGAACGAGTTTGGCAAGCTTATTTACGTGAGATTTCCATATTGGATTGTCATCATTGAGTATTGGAACATATTTCTCTCCAAATAAATTCATTACTGGATATTGGCCAAAATATTCATATTGATAATTGGTACCTGCTACATTACAGGTTACGGGAGCTGCCGATGCAGCAGATGAAATAAGAATTAAAAATAATATCAGCCCTGATGATATTGAGGCTGGAATATATAATTTTTTGTTAATTCTCATTATATTTAACCCTCTATATTCATTCTTATTTATTTTTGGACTAATAATAAGAGAGTCAGTACCAAAATCTAGTGATGGATGTAAAATTTAAAATCACTAACTTTTGTAAATGTTCATCATCCTTGTAATACAACTTAGTTATTGAAGTCTTTAGATAGCGAATATTGATTTTGATAAAAACTGGATTCTCTTTGCTAATTCAGATTTTTATCAAAAATGCAAAAATTACTGGATTTTGGAACAGAGTCTTCTTTGTTATTTGAATAGCAAAGACAAAAATCAGGCACAAAAATGGAAAGCTACCATTAAATACGTATCCAAATAGGGATATATAAAATTAAATTTATTTGTCTTACTATTTTAAAAATTGAATATGTTTGTCAATATATATGTATCTTCTTCAAATTCAAGGGAGAATTGTATCCTCTTTAAATTAAAGGGTTATTCAACCGACTCAGTTCCAAAATCCAGTGATGAATGTAAAACTCAAAATCACTGGATTTTGTAATTGGTCACAATCCTTATGATTATACTCTTGGGTAGAAGTCTTTAGATGTCGAATATTGATTTTTATGAAAACAGAAATCTTCGTGCTAATATAGATTTTCAATCAAGAAATGCAAAAATCACTAGATTTTGGAACAGAGTCATTCAACCGCATGTAAAATATAATAGTTGCTCCATTTATCCTTACCACATTATGGAGTAAAAAAATGGAATTCGAAGCTTCAAAATTGCTGGCTTCACTGAACATCAATCCTGATGCATGCGTCTTCGGTTAAGTGAGGAATCGTGACAAATTGCGTTCATTTCCACAACAGTTGTCAAATATTTTAATAAATTGTGAGCTGGAGCTGAATATCGATTTCATGTAAATATGCCAAAATTTAAGGCTGGCTTCTAATGCAAAATCGACAGCTTTCAAGCACGAAAATTCCTTAACCGATGACCAATGAATCCTGATGAAATTAAGGATGAGAGATATGCCAAACCTTTTTGCACTCTGTTTGCCATCATTGAAAAACAGAGGAAGGAACAAAGGCAAATGACACATTTATGACGATTGTTCAGACAGCTAAGAAGCTGGGTGTAAGTGCATATCAGTACATATGTGATAGAGTCGGCAACACATTTGAGATGCCATCTCTGGCTCAACTCATCAGGGAAAAAAGCTCATTGAGTGGAAAGTGAGAGCTTTCCACTCAATTTGAAGAGGATACTTTTTCAATAATAATGGATTTTCGCCAGGTTTCTCTGGATAGCGCGTCTGTACTTTACTGCAGGATAACCAAAAATGACCATTAATCCTGGCTGGTTTCGAGGATTAATTCCGTACTTTTCTTTCACTTCTTTGCCCCCATTTTTCAGCATTGGGCCAATAGTCCCTATCATGCAACTTCCAAGGTCCAGGGTTTCGGCGGCAAGCATCGCATAGGTGGCTGTGATAAGGGGATCTGCTGGATCAGCATAAGGAGAAACATGGAAGTACATCGCAAGGGGTGCTTCGTAGAGCAGGTAATCAGTGTTTTCTTTTCTCATTTCTTCAAAGGCTTCAATCGCCGGATACATGAATTTGTCAACAACTTCATACTCTTCTCTCTTCATGAAAGGCCGCATCAGGAGAAGTACGGGTTTCGAAAATATCCATTTCTGGCTTTTTATAAGCTTTAACAGGTCATCGGAAAATTCCCTTACTTTTTCTTTTCCTTTTATAACCAGGACCTCAACATCTGAAGGTGGAATTCCCATGGGCGCCGTGCTTGCTGCTGCCAGGATCTTGTCTATTTTTTCCTGTTCAACTTCTCTGTCCTCGAATTCCCGGATGCTGCGCCTGGCAAGCATGAGAGACATAAGTTCTTCGTACCCGGCTCGGTTTTCTTCCGCCGGGATATCCATAAAGGAAGTAGGGGAGATCTCTCTTCCTTCGACTATGATGGCTCCTGTGGGGCAAATTGCAGCACAGTGCCCGCATCCGATGCAGCCGAAATAGCGGGTTTGGTCGACCCTTACTTTATCGTTTTCAAGGTAGAGAGGTGCTCCTTTGCAGACTTTAACACAGAGGCCGCAGGCCTTACACTTCTCATAATCTATACTGACAGTTGCAGTTTCAGAGTACCTGGCTGTAGGGATGGCCATATATTTTGTTCTGAACGACGGTTATAAAAATCTTTGGTTGAATGCAGTTTGACTGGAAACGGAAGTATTTTTCCTGTCGGTTTGGCATATCTCTTAAGGATTTGATAAAGACGTTAGCTGCATACAGTGTGACAACTTTTCTAAACTAACTTATTTATTCTAATAGGAACTTATTTATATTATAACACGGTAATCTACTTCCGTAGTTCAAGTGTCAAATGATGGACTACAACCAAACAAAAGGAGTTTCAGAAATGAAAGACGCAACCCAGGAGACTTCTCTCAAACCCATTTTGCATGGGTTTTTGTTAAGCAACGGAATGTTTATCACTCCAGCGGAAATGGAAATTATGGAAAGCCTTGGGGTTGTCCGATCAAGAAATATCTGAATTCCAGAAATAAACCGGAAAAAGACATGTGGTTGGGCAGGCCAAAAAACTTTTCGGAAACAATCTGTAATAATACCTTAAAAAGTTTTGATTCCTTAATTAACCCTATAAAAGTCTCGATCTGTTAGATAATGCAAAAATTAAAAAACCTCCAGAATAACAACCTTTAAAAATCAAAAAAACGACTCCCATACGTCAGCAAACCCTCCAATCCCTGTACGAATCTGTAAAAAGCCGGAGAAGTTCTAACTAATATTGATTTCCTCCATAAGCTAATTTACTCAAAAAACGTGGACGTTTAGTCAACGAGACCAGAAAAACATATTGAATAATTTACTGATATATCCGATTAGCCTGTTCTCTTCTGTCTTTTCCGGTTGAAGTTCCCCACTGTCTCTTTTTAGCGATTTCTCTTAGCAATCGTTCTTTAGCAATGTTTCCGGCTTAAGTGGAATCGCATAACTCTGAAGTTTACACGCCATTTATATACTTCGCCTGTAAAGCCTTATTTTGCTTTCTTTTCAGGTTTCTTTCAGCCTGCGCTGGAACTCCATCTAACTATGAAATAGAGTAACTTTATGAAGTAAAATAACTTATACTTCGTGCAAGGAAAGAGTGACAACCATGAAAACTGCCTGTATCCAGATGAATATCTCCCTTTGCTCAAAAAAGGAAAACCTTGAGCGTGCCCTCTCCCTGGCAGAAGAAGCGGTTTCGAAAGAAGCTGAATTGCTTGCATTTCCGGAAGTCTTTTCTACTGGTTTCTGTTATGACCGTATAGCTGAGGTAGCTGAAACTGATTCCGGTCCTACCATTGGAGCTTTATGTGATTTTTCGAAGGAACACGAATGTATCCTTGCAGGATCGATGATAGAGCAGAGAGAAGGCTCAGAATTCAGCAGCGAAATGAATATTCCTCCTCAGTTCAACCTGGGGTTCTGCATTGAGTCTGGAAAGCTAGTTGGTATCCACCGAAAAACCCAGCTTTACGGCCTTGAAAAAGAATATTTTGCACTTGGAGACCAGATACATCCTATTCGGCTGCAAAAATATGGGCTTTCCATAGGGCTTATGGTCTGTAACGAACTCCGGTATCCGGAAGTTTCCCGGAAACTTGCTCTCGAAGGAGCAGATCTTCTGGTCTCGGCTTCTGACATGCCTGATTTTTATATCTATCCCTGGCGTATTATGTCCCTTTCTCGAGCAATTGAAAACCAGCTGCCACATATCGCCTGTAACAGAGCGGGAAACGATAGGTTCTCAACTTATCCGGGCAGATCTTTTATTGCCGACGGATGGGGCCGTATTCTGGCAGAAGCCGGAAAGGAAGAGTGTGTTCTAATCGGGGAAATTGATCTCGAAGAGATAAAAGAGATCAGGCAAACTGGTTCCATCATCGAAGATCGGAGGCCTGAGATTTATTAATTTAGGATTGATTTAATGCACATTTAGAAAAAGAACTCCTTTTGTTACTATTCAGGTACCTTAAATCAATATCAAAAGCCTTAATTTAGAATGTTTGGCATTTTCAATATATTTCAGTGGGTTTTGTATATTAATGCCAACTGATGTCATTTTTAATTTTGCTATGAATCCCTTATTAGACAGGTCCATATGACCAAAATCGGTGTTAATTGACTTATTTAGGGTACCTGAATAGTTACCTCCTTTTAAAGAATAAATTCTAAATGAGGGTTAGAATGAGGGTTAGGATAACCCCAGGTTATGAAAGCAACTGAATAATTTATTAATAAATGCAAAATTAGTTAAAATGTAATAAAAGGTAAACCCTGCCGGGTTACCCTTTTAGCTCTTTAATTATCAATTCACGTGCCGTTTTTGCATCTGCCGTACCTTTTGTCTTTTTCATGACCTGTCCCACAAGGAAGTTCAGGGATTTCTCCGTGCCTCCAAGATAGTCCTGTACTGCAGCTTCATTTTCGGCGATTGTTTCAGCAATTGCTTTAGTCACCAGGTCGTCTTCGGCTTTGAAAAGGCTCTTTTCTTCGATAATCTGGGAAGGAGTTTTTTTCTCCTTAGTGTCCAGCATAGTTCGAATGACTTCAACTGCAGCCCTGTCACTGATTTTACCTTCGGCAAAGAGGTTAACCAGTTCTACTATATTGCGGACATGAATAGATATCAGTCTATCGGGATTTTTCTGATTGTAGAAACCAATAAAACCAACATATCCTCGTAAACCTCCTGCAATTACTAAATCCCGATAGTTTAGTTCTCCTAAAAGGACATCAGCGATCCAAGTAGCTGCAATCTTCGTATCTACGTCTGCTGCACAGACATCTTCATAGAAATCAGCAAGCATAATCTTTGATGTAAGAGACTTCGCATGCATATCCGTGATTCCGTACTGCTCTATGAAACGGGCACGTTTTGCATCCGGAAGTTCAGGCAGAGTCTCTTTAATTGCAGGAATCCAATCGGTAATGCGCATAGGCATAAGGTCGGGTTCACGGAAGTAGCGGTAATCCTCAGCTTCCTCTTTTGTCCTCATTGAGAGCGTTACGCCCCTGCCTTCGTCGTAATGGCGAGTCTCCTGTGAGATTTTTCCTCCACGCCGGATTACGTTCTTCTGGCGCATAATCTCATAGAGAAGAGCTCTTTCCACTCCTTTATGCGAGGAGATGTTCTTAACCTCAACACGGGTACCCCAGTGGACTGAAACGTTTGCATCCACGCGCATTGCTCCTTCAAGGTTACCGTCAAAAACATCCAGATACTCAAGGATATTCCTGAACTTATCAAGGAACCTTCTAGCTTCTTTGGGGCTGCGCATATCAGGTTCTGTAACAGTCTCGATCAGAGGCACGCCTGATCTGTTATAATCAATAAGGACACCTTTTGAATTCTCTATACTTCCGATGTGCACAAGTTTGCCGGGGTCTTCTTCCATGTGGGCTCTTGTAATCCCTACCACATGTTCTCCGTCTTCTCCTTCAATTACAATTTTTCCATTGCCTACGATTGGAAAATCATACTGCGTGATCTGGTAACCTTTGGGAAGATCAGGATAGAAATAGTTCTTCCTGTGGAATTGTGTCTCTTCTGCAATCTCTCCTTCAAGGGCAAGCCCAACTTTAATTGCAGCTTCTACTACTTTTTTGTTCAGAACCGGAAGTGTTCCCGGAAGGCCCAGACAGATTGGACAGGTGTGAGTGTTTGGGGCTGCATTGTGATAATCTGTAGAGCAACCGCAAAACATCTTGGTCTTAAGTTTATTAAGCTGGATATGGATCTCAAGCCCGATTCTTACTCCGTCAGGATTTTCATAAACCATTTATGCCACCTCCGGAGGTCTCTTTGTGTGATAATCAGTATTTTGCTCGAAAGTATATGCTGCACGCAGCACAGCAGGCTCGTCAAATGGCTTGCCCATTATTTGAAGCCCTATCGGAAGACCGTCAGTGAAACCGCAGGGCACGGAAAGTGAGGGTACGCCTGCAAGATTGATCGGGCAGGTATTCACATCCGAGAGATAAAGGGTAAGCGGATCTTCTATCTTTTCTCCTATCTTAAAAGCAGGGTTTGGCATAGTTGGAGCCATAAGCACATCAACTTTTGAGAGAGCCCTGTCAAAGTCCTGCTTCACAAGAGTTCTGACCTTCAGGGCTTTTAAATAATATTTGTCGTGATATCCTGCTGAAAGGGCATAGGTTCCCAGGAGAATTCTTCTTTTCACTTCTGTTCCAAAGCCCTCAGCTCTTGTCTTTGAAACCATGGCATGCCAGTTTTCTCCGCTTGCTCTATAACCATAACGTGTTCCGTCAAATCTTGCAAGGTTTGAGGATGCTTCACTCATTGCAATGATATAATAAGAAGCAAGGGCATACTTTATATGAGGCATAGAAACCTCTTCCCAGGACGCTCCGAGATCTTCACATTTGTGTATGGCGTTCCAGACGGCTTTTTCAACATCTGGATGGATACCTTCTCCGAAAAACTCCTTTGGAACCCCGATTTTAATCCCTTTTACATCTTCGATAAGAGCTTTCTGGTATTCGGTTTTACTGTCAATCGAAGTGGAATCCTTGCGGTCATAGCCGGCTATAACATCCATCAGCACTGCAATGTCTGTCACATTGTTTGCAAGAGGTCCGACCTGCTCAAGAGAGTTTGCATAAGCCACTACTCCATATCTGGAAACGGCTCCGTATGTCGGTTTAAGTCCAACAACTCCGCAGAAAGCTGCAGGGCAGCGTACAGAGCCTCCTGTGTCAGAACCGAGGGCAAAAGGAGCTTCTCCTGCTGCAACAACTGCTGCACTGCCACCGGAAGACCCACCCGGTACTCTTTCAAGGTCCCAGGGGTTTGCAGTCGGTCCAAAGTAGCTGGTTTCCGTAGAAGAACCCATTGCAAACTCATCCATGTTGGTCTTTCCTAGAATCACGGCGCCTGCAGCTGTAAGCTTTTCAATAACATGAGCATTGAATGGCGGGATATAATCCTCCAGAATTTTCGAACCGCAACTGTTTGGCAGTCCGACTACGGAAATATTATCTTTTATTGCAATTGGCACGCCTGCAAGAGGGCCATTGTGCCCCTCGTTATCAATTTTCTTCGCCTGCTCAAGAGCTTTTTCAGAGACCGTTATATAACCATTAACTTTACTCTTTCCTATAGTTTCGAGGTACTGAGCTGTTACTTCTTCGGCTGAGCTTTCCTTAATTTTCTCTTTTACCTGTGCAACACTCATCCATTTTGCCATTAAAAACCCTCCTCAGCCTATTTTCGGAACCCTGAAGGCTCCATCCTGTTTGTGTTCGGTGTTTTCAAGAACAACTTCCTGCGGGAGACATTCTTCCACCACATCATCCCTGAACACGTTATGAATCTCAGCCACGTGGTAAGTGGGAGCTACATCTTCAGTCGGCAACTCGTCAAGCTGTCCGAAATACCCCAGCACTGAATTAAGTTTTTCCATGTATTCAACGGTTTCCTGTTCGCTAATATCAATGCGAGCAAGCCAGCCGATGTGTTCTACATCTTCTTTTGTGATCATGAAAGTCCCTCAAAAATAGAACGATTCTGAATAAATGCCTTGGTTGCTGCATAATATAAATAGATTAATGGGATAAATATATATTCATCATCCTCCAGCGTCAGTTGCCGCTATCGAGTTCCGTCACCCGAGTCCCGTCTCGGGAGGACGGTGCCCTTTTCGCTCACTTCGTTCGCTCAAGAGGGCTGAATTATGGTCAAGATAAGCTGATTTTTAACTTTGAGTTCGTGGGTGGCAACGAGTAGGTTTTTACTAGCTGCCGAATATATCTCTAAAATCTATCTCTAAAATCGTTACTTTTTTTGCCTTCTATTTAGATCATACATTTGAACTTTCTTCATCTTGGCGAGGTTGAGTACTCTTTCAAGCTCGTCGTCGGTAAGGTGTCGGGCTTCAATGTAGCCATTGTCTACGGCTTCATTGAAGATTTCATATCCCAGGGCTGAACGGGTAAGGACTGTAGTCCAGCCTCTGGGGCTGCCAACTCCGCCAAAAGAGATATCTGAGTTTTCGGCAGTAAGATCCGTACAGAAACGACAGGAAGAGCTCCTATATTCATCAAACTCGCTGAGGTCGAAGATTTGTTGTTTTCCGTCCTTCAGAGTAACCTCAAACTTCCCTTTCCGAATCTTCATGGCATCTACATTTTCCAGCGTGATTCCATAACTTTCCAGTACTGCTTTAATTCCCTCATATGAGAAGGTATCCATACAAAAGAGCCCGAGTTTGAGAACCTTTGCTCTCATGAAGAGATGTAGAAATCCATAGGAACTTTTCTGCATTTTAGTGACTGCATCAATATTACAGCTCGTCCCTACGAACGCAATGCTGTTCATTCCCTGTTTAATTGCGCTCATAAGAGCTTCAAGCGTCATTGAATGAGAATAGATGCTACCGCTACTCTCAAGGATCTCTTCCCTTTTCTTTGCAACTACTGGTACAGGTTTCCAGGGCTCTTCTTTTGAGCGGGTGGTAACTACGGCGGAATCAATCAAACCCTCATCAAGGGCATACAAAAGCAGAGATGTCACAACCCCCCCATCCTGTCCCTTTATTTCGGGAATAGCAGATCTTGCTGCATATGCGAAGCGTAAGCTCCCTATAAGTCCCTCTTCTGTGGTGATGGTTCTCGGACACTGGTAGTAGCAGACTCCGCAGGCTTTACATGGGCCTACCAGTTTTGGTGTTCCATCCTCTATCGTTATATACTCGCAACTTGCTGCGCAGGCTCCGCAGAGAGTACATATGCCTGGTTTTATAATGTCCTTTTTTAACTTCCCAAAGGAAATTCTCTCTTTCTCACTAAGATTCCGTTTGAGCCGGATTACACTTTTTTCTAGAGCATCGAATTTCTGTTTGCATTCGGGACTGCAGAAATAATAGCTCTTTCCCCCATAATCCGAAAAAAACTCAGTATTGTCAGATATTATTTTTTTACAAATAGGATCCAGTGGCATTAAAAGCCTCCGATGCAGGTTACACGAAAACTTCAGGAAATACCATAAGTGTAATCAAATACGTGACTCCCAAACGAATTTGATGCTAGCCTTAAAGGATATTGATCTTGTGCCAGTGAAGTTAATAACTAGTATTAAAAGAGAGCAATTTATATAAATATTTTTATAATTATAAATTTTTTTATTTGTGATATCTCTGATTTTTATTCTTTATACTTTTTGGGTTTCCTCCAAACCATCAGAGCACTAAAGAACATTAGAGGAATGAGTATTTAGATTATTGCTGATTTTTCGGCAGTATACCCAGCTATTGTATTCTTTCCTTTTATTCCTGTTTTTCCTTTTCTTCTCTTTTTTTCTTTCCTTTTTCCTGTTCTCTTTCCCTTTTCTTTCCTTCTTTTCTTTTCTTCCCTTTTTCTTCTTGTTTTTCCTTTTTCTCTTCCTTTTCTTTTTCTTCTTGTTTTTCCTTTCCCTTTTCCTTCTCTTTTTCCATTTCCTTTTCTTTATTTTTCAGATATATTTTCTTCTCGTAGTACGCCAGAGGATGATTGATTTTTTCACACAATCGGTCTTTACCTATGCAGTTCCCATAGGTTCTCATGGTGTCACATGCAGGAGGCTTGTATATGTTTCCGGTTGCACCTGCAATATGTTCTATCTGATAAAGGGTTACTTCCGCGTCAAAATCAGGAGAGACATTGAAAAGGTTAAGAATTTCATCCACTGACATTCCCACGCTGAGCAGGAAGGAGGTCATGGCAAAGCGCATAGAATGGGCAAGATTTACTCCACCCTGTACGTTTGCAAGGGCATGGGATATACAGGGAGGAAAGAGTTCGGGTTCCACTACACCAAAGTCCGTTGTTCCAAATTTTTTCTTGTGGACCTCAAATTTATCTTTTATTTCAGCAACATAAGGGGCGCAGAAACTTGATACTTCAGAAGGGATTTTGGGGATGGGAAATGATTTTTCTATTCTTTCTTTGATCGCTTCTTGAAGAAGTCTTACAAAGTCTTTTTTCGTAACTACGACCATTCCGGATCTAAGCTGCCGATTTGTTAATTTCCATATCGGTTCCCTTATTGAAGAGGAAAAGCGTATATAGTCTGCAAAATGCATACTGAACTGTAACTCTTCAGCTTCTGCTTGAATCCCAAAATCCTCCCCAAATTCAAGCAAAAAATCAGTACTTTCTTTTTCGAGCCATTTTGAGGCTGCTTCTGCTTCTTTAAGTGCGTATCGTTTGGTGAATAACTGTTCATCCACGCAAGCGACCAGAATTTGAGCAAAAGGATAAGAGAGAGTTTCGGAAAGAAGCCAGCTTTCATCTTTTATGAGCGGTTTTTCAATCTCTCCTTCGATGGATTGCATTACTCTTTCCATCCCGCGAACTCGAGATCTCCGAAAAGCCGGAGAATTAAGCAAACTCTCTAACGAGACTCTAAGGCTTTCTACATAAGCAGATACTTCTGAAGCAAATGGGTAAAGAGCGATATGTTCCTCGTCCATTTCAGTCCGACTCAATTCTTGGAGCCAGGAGGTAAGAAATCCTTCCTGTACCGTTCGCAATTTCGAAATCTATGAGTATTGGGAAGTCTTTTCCAAGAGAAAGGGTAACTTCATTGATTTTATTTGTGGGTTTGACTATATCGGTCAGATAATCCAGAGAGAAAAGAGAACATGCTTCGCCTGCCTTCAGATCGATTAGCTGGTCCCTGCCCATCTCGAGACGAACCTGGTCGGTATCACCTTTTGCTTCCATATAGAATGTATCGTCCGAAACTCCCATGAGCATATGGTCACTTATTTTTTCGGCAGCTTTAACAGCACGTCTGAGGTCTGCACCGTTAAGGACGACTTTGGCAGGTAATTCAAGCTGTGGAACTCTTGGTTCTGCCCGAATCGTAGAAGGATCAAGAAGAGAAAGTGTATAGGACAGTCCTCCAACATCAATCAGGAGTTTGTGATTCTCTTCTTCAAGTTCCATCCGGACTGTGTCGTTCTTATCCGCAATTCCCAGCAGGTCCATAATCTTGTTCAGGTCGACTCCGATTTCACATTCATCAGCATTATATTCGTCGAAAGCAGATGATCCAAGCTCGAAAATTCCCATTGCAACATTGGCAGGATCAACGGCTTTTACCGAAATACCTTCAGGGTTTATCTTGAATCTGACCTCATCTACAATTACAGCTAGTGCGGCAACCGCGTCTTTCAGAAGCTCTGCATTAATTGCTGCCTTAAACATATTTTTTCTCCAATAATAAATTTAAATCTAAACTCTTTATTACCCTTGAGATATATAAATTTCTTTACAGATTCCTAAATTCCAGCTCATCTTTAAAAAATTAACTCCGAATGTGGCCAAACAGGATTTTGGAGTCAGAAAAAACATTAAATTCAAACTCTCGGCAACTATATAAATCTTGGTCAGAATACAGGGCGGTTTCAGGCTCTGCTTGAAGCAGAAAGGAAGTTGTAGCCTGATGAATCTGGTTTTCCGGGAAATGTACTATTCAAGGTGGAATAGAAGGGCAATTAAATCTCAGTCGTATTCTCTCCAGGTAAATCCACATTTCGTACACTTGAAGAAGCGCGTTTCGGATTCGTCGGCAGACCTCAGCTGTCTGAGCCACCAGGCTGCAGTATTATTCCCACATTCTGGGCATTTTGCACTTGTTGTCGGCAGGCCTGAAGTCTGCTCACCTTCCAGAACTACTATTTCGTGGTCATCGATCTTGGCTTTGGAGACAAAGCTCTTTTCATCACTTTTTATAGGTATTGTGTTTCCACATTTTCTACATTCAAAATTTCCATTTTTAGGAAACATCATACTTTTGCATTTGGGGCAGAATTGCATTAATATCACTTTTTGCATCGTTTATAATTTTATTGTGGTCAAAAGCCAGTTCAGGAACGGAATCAAGCTCAAAAAGATCGGCGGAGTCTGCATCAGATCCGGATTTCAGCTCTCCGAACCCCTTTGCAAGGTAACATACTGAAACCGTATGCCCTCTGGGGTCGCGGTCAGGATCGGAATAGACTCCTACAAGTTTAATAAGCTCTACAGAAAGGCCTGTTTCCTCAAAAGCTTCCCTTGCTGCTGCTTTTTCTGTAGTTTCCCCGATTTCTACGAAGCCGCCAGGAAGGGCAAATTTTCCCTGATATGGGGGATTTTTTCTCTTCACAAGCACAAGCCTGTTTTTAAAGAGGATTACGGTATCAACGGTTAAACTAGGAGTTTTGGGTTTCATAAAACGCCTTCGCATTTCCTTTCCAGGAGATCTCTTTTTCCGCCACCAATCCCTTTCTGAATTAGCTTTTCCGGCAGGAACGCCAGAATGAAATAATATTATAATTATTATTATGCATAACGTAGAAATTCTTCATCTTATTTCAATTTTGACATTGTAAGTCAAGTTTCTGTCAAGCAGAAAAATCCCTTATGCGGTTGCTTCTCTTAAATGTTTCCCTTTTATCGAAACAAAAGTTTTCCTGTTCCTAAATTTCTTCCATCTTTATGTTTTTTATACAAAAGATAACATGTTTGTAACGTTCTGTTTGTAACGTTATTCTTCTATAATAGGAATGAATCTATTATCTTATTTGCAGGCTCAATTACTCGGTATCGGCATCTTGATATATAGAGGTAATAATTCTATGTCTCTTTATTAATATAGAAAGTAATGATAAAAGTAATAATTCTACATCTCCTTATCAATACGAAAAGTAAAATCCATAAGCTTTGAATTCCTAAATACTAACGATTATGAACTAATTGGACTTATTGGACTTATTGGAAACTTATATAAATATTTATTAATTATTTAGATAAGTTCATTTGTCACTTTCCGGAAACTTCATAACTTGCCCGAGGCTTTCTGAGCTTTCAGAAACAAGAAAAATAATATTCAAAACTAAACTTTACCTCTGGCAAAAAAGGTGCGTGAAAAATGATAGAAAGTATACTCTGGCTCGCAGTCGGGTTAATGGTTGCGTCATCCGTCATCCCCAGAACCTCAAGGGTTCGTAAACTTGTTGGAGGGATTGGATGGGGTGTATTTTCCATCCACTGGAGTTATCAGCCTCTCCATTATCTCAAAATTATGGACTATGCCAATGTACTCCTAACAATAGTAGTAGCCCTGTTTTGTCTACTTGTAGCATATATTATGTTTCTGGAGTACAGAAAAGGTCCTCTAAAGATAATAAATAATAGAGAAGTGCTGCACTCAAAATTTTCAGCTCAGGATGAGGCTGATTCCCTTGATATAACCTCGATGCTTACAAGTGCCAGTGCACTCGGAGCTCTTGTTTATTTCCCGTTTGCGAATTTCGCCTTTCTGAATACCTGGATTATAGGAGGGGTTACTTCTCAGGTTATCTGGGTTCTTCACTATTTCGATATTCCTGCGTACATGAAAGCCTGGAATATGATATCACTTAATGGGTATACAGTGGAAATCATTCTCGCCTGTACGGCAATTGAAAGCATTGCTCTCTTTATGGGGCTTATAGGTGCAGTGAGAGCTCCCCTTAACCGGCTGGCTATGGCATTTATCGTTTCAGTGCCCGTGATCTATATACTTAATCTTATCAGGGACATTTTCGTAGTAATTGCTTATGGAGAGCAATGGTTTGGGGCTGACAGTTTTATAATTGCGCATAACTATATCGCAAAGGCGGGTTCAGGCATTGCCCTCTTTATAATTTCATATGCAGTACTCCGGATTCTGCCCGAATTGTTCGGAATGATTGATGGCCTCTGGGTCATCCTTTCTAAAGAATTGAAATCTCTTCTGCGCAGGTCCGAGGGGGATTAAGGTAAATGCTTGCAAAAGGCTCGGAACCCTGGCTTTTTACAGCTGCGTCTATTACTGCATTGTTTGCAATTCTCTCCAGGGCAATGAACAGCTCCCATTTAAACCATGCTGCTTACATAGCAATGGCACTGACTTTCTTTATGGTTCTTTTTTTCAGAGATCCCGAAAGAAAGGTTGAAGTTTCGGACACTTATATGATTTCCCCGGCCGATGGCACTGTCATAGACATTCGAGGCCGGAAAATCTGTATTTTCATGTTTCTCCAGAATGTACATGTAAATAGAGCTCCGATTTCGGGAAAGATCAGGGAAATAACTTATAAGAAAGGCGGATACCTTCCTGCTTTCTGTAAGGACTCTGAAAGAAACGAAAGAAATGAGTTTATTATTCACAGCAAGTATGGGGATGTCAGTGTCATGCAGATTGCAGGCACAATTGCCAGGCGAATCGTCTCCTATCCTCAAGTAAATGATATCATCGAGCAGGGACAACGCATCGGAATGATTCGATTCGGGTCAAGAGTTGACGTAACAATCCCTCATAATTTTGAAATTGTAGTACGGAAAGGAGAGCGAGTACTTGCAGGCAAAACCGTTATAGCGATAATAAAAAATGACAGGGACTTTTGAACATGAACGTATTTCAAATGTTAAGACTCCCGGACCTGGTCTCTCTTTTGAACCTTATCTGCGGAATCAGCTCAATTGCAGTAGCTGCTCAGGCTACAGTCCAGGCTGCCACATCTCAAACAGCGGCGGCTCAGAATGGATTTGTCCTGGCCTTGATCTTACTTCTTATTGCAGCAATTGCAGACGGAGCGGATGGGTACATTGCCAGGCGATTTAAAGGAGGAGAACTCGGGGAACAACTTGATTCCCTGGCAGATGCAATTTCTTTTGGGGTGGCTCCTGCTCTTCTCATATACTTGCAGTTTGGGCAAATAAATCATCTTGTCGGAGATCCAGACCCTCTTGTTGCTTTATTTCCGGTTTTCTACGCTATCTGCGGTGTGCTCAGACTCGCACGCTTCAATTCCATGTCTTCCAGTAAAACCGGATTTGAGGGCCTTCCCATAACTGCAGGCTGCGTTATGCTTGTTACATACATGTTGTTAAGCGAAGACTTTGTCAAGATAGACTTTCTTCTAGCACTTACCCTTTGTCTCTCTATTCTTATGGTGAGTTCGGTAAATTATCCGAAGATCAAGAATGTCAGGGTTCTCGCTTTTATAGCTTCCACTTTCGGGATAACTATGCTTCTCTACCTGTATAATATCGAATATATGCGAATTTTCTCGATCCTGCCTTTTATCCTGATGTTGATGTACATCTTTTCTCCTTTTTTCAAGGTCCCTGTATTAAGCAACCTGGGTAATAAGGAATATCGAAACAAAGGACTGAGAGTCGGGAAAGAAAAACAGTAAAACCAATTTGTCCGAAACATCCATTAATGAATTCCAAGAAGGAAGTGATTTGTTTGGTCCAAGAAAAAGCAACCGACAGAGATAATGCACTCTTTGAGGCAGGAATAAAACTCGGAGCCCTTTACCATCAATTTACGGGTTCTCCTGTAAATTTGAATACTGTTTCAAGTCTTGAGCAGGCTATCCAGGAAAGTATTTCAGTTCAGCCCTACGTGGAAGAAATTTCCGTAAAAATCGACAGAGATATGTTGAAAGGTAAACTGAATGATGAATTCGGTTATTCTGAACTTCAGGGGCCTATGCTTAAAGTAAAAATCACTGTAAGATACGGCTCTTCAAAGATAAAGGTCGGAATGGAATACGACCCTGATCTGAATTACCCACTGATGAAAATTCTAGAAATCGAAGAGATGCGCATTTGAAATAAATTTTTTAGGTGGGGATTCAAATAGAAACCAGAGTAAAGTAGAAACCAGATCTTAACATAAAATATAACTCAACATAAAAATTGAGCTTAAAATAAAGAAACAGAGGCTTTTAACCCTCTTTCTTTACAGTTTCAAAAGCCCTGACAACTTTTTCATTCTGTTCTAGAGTACCGGCTGTTACTCTTATAAGTGTATCTCCAGCATCCCTGAAAGAGTCACAGGAACGTACAATAATTCCCTTTTTCATGAGATTCTGTGTAACGGCTTTTGCTTTCAAAGGGGAAACATCCACAAGTACGAAGTTTGCCTGGGAAGGATATACCTTAAAAGGAATTTTTTCTTTCAGGTATTTCCTGCCTTCTCTTGCGATTTCTACGCTCCTTTTGCGGTGTTCAACATCTGAAAGGGCAGCTATTCCTGCTTTTAAAGCCGGAAGACTTACTGAAAACGGAGTTGCTGCTCTTATATACTCTTTTGCCAGCCATTCGGGCATGATCCCATAGCCCAGGCGCAAGCCTGCGAGCCCAAATACCTTGGAAAAGGTCCTGCCCACAACAAGATTATCGTATTCTCTTACAAGCCCTGTAAGGTTCCTGTCCGCAAACTCGACGTATGCCTCGTCAACGAACACAAGAGACCTGGTATTTTCAAGGATTTTCCTAAGATCATTTTCGGGAAGGAGGTTGCCTGAGGGATTATTGGGAGAACAGAGGAAGATTATCTTTGTCCTGCTGGATGTAGCTTCCAGAAGCTTTTCAGGATCTATCGAGAAGTTCTGGTTTCTCCTGACAAAGACCGGCTTTCCTCCGCATGCACGTGCCGGAAGTTCGTAATAGGCAAAAGTAGGAGTAGGGACAATGACTTCGTCTCCTTTTTCAATAACCAGCCTGCAAAGCCCGTCAAGTAGCCCGTCCATTCCTGGCCCTGAGGCTATGAGGTTTGAAACTGGAAAGCCTGTGTATTTTGAGAGTGCCTCCCTGAGTTCAATCGCGTCTGCTGAAGGGTAAATGTTTGCGAAGGGAGCGGTGTCCATCAGGGCCCGAACAGCTCTTGGAGAGGGTCCTAGTGGGTTTTCGTTTGAGCCGAGTTTGATAATTGAAGCCGGGTCAAGTCCATAGGCAGAAGCTATTTCTTCAATGGATTTCCCTGGAACGTACTCTGCGATATCAAAGATTTCTTTTTTTATCAGTTCAGGCCTGCTCAAGAACATCAACTACCTTATCGATCTGTTCTTTTGTAATCACAAGTGGAGGAACCAGACGGAGCACCGATTCCGAGGTGCAATTTACAAGCACTCCATGTTCCCTTGCAAAGTCCACGAAATCACTGCAGGGATGGTTTATCTCGACTCCTATCATGAGCCCTTTTCCACGGACTTCTACAATATCTTCCCTTTCCATATTCCTGAGCTTTCCCATGAAATAAGCCCCGTTCTCTTTTGAGCGCTTAAGAAGTCCCTCTTCCCTGATTGCCTCAATTGAAGCGAGTGCAGCTGCACAGGCAAGCGGCCCACCTCCGAAAGTAGAAGCGTGCTGTCCACGCCCAAAGCTTAGTCCGTCCCTTGCCGCGATAGCGCCCATTGGAAAGCCTCCCCCTATTGCTTTTGCCATGCTCATGATATCGGGTTCTACGCCGAACTGATCTTTACAGAACCATGTGCCTGTCCTTCCAAAGCCTGTCTGCACTTCATCAAAGATAAGGAAAGTTCCGGTTTCGTCACAGATTTCCCTGACCTCTTTAAGGTATTCGGGATCCGGGATATTAACTCCGCCTTCTCCCTGAATGGGCTCAAGGATCACGGCTGCTGTGTTTTCCGAAATAGCCTGCCTGATAGCATCAGCATCGGAATACGGGACAAAAGTAGTTTCGGAACTCACAGGAGGCATGAAAGGGTCCCTGTACATGCTCTTGTGAGTTACGCTGAGTGCCCCTATAGTCCTTCCGTGGAAGGAGTGTTCAGCAGCTATAAAGGCACTTTTTCCGGAAGCCATACGGGCCAGTTTCATTGCAGCCTCTACGGCTTCAGTTCCTGAATTACAGAAAAAAACGCGTTCCATTCCTGTAACCGAGACCAGGGCTTCTGCAAGTTCAGCCTGAATCTCAGTGTAATAGAGGTTAGAAACGTGCAGCAGCTTCTCAGCCTGGGCCTGGATTGCCCTGACTACAGCTGGGTGGCAGTGCCCAACATTATTTACTGCAATTCCTGCTACACAGTCAATATATTCTTTTCCGTAAATATCCCGGACAACCGCTCCCTTTCCTTCTGAAAGTACAAGGGGCTGACGCCCATAAGTCTGCATTACGTATTTTGAATCTTTTTCTATAATTGAATCGTATTTTGCCTGTAAATTCTCAGGCTCTGTAACCTGTAGATTTTCAGGCCCTATGAAATTCTCTGTCAATTGGATCCCTTCATGAAATTTGTTCCTTTAAACTGATCGGAAAGTTTAACGAGTAAAGTCTGGAATATTTTGAACTATTTCTGGGTTTTTGAACTATTTCTGGGTTTTTGAACTATTTCTGGTTCTTTTAAATTATTTCTGGTTATTTTGAACTACTTATTGATTTTTGAACTACTTCTGGGTATTTTTGAGTTATATCTAAATCTGGAGACCGAATAGCTCAAAATGAATGTATTATTAAGATATTAAGATATTAAGATTTTTGAGAGCATTTTCTTTTGAGGGTTCAAGAAGCTTACAATTAAATTTCAGAATTGAGTTCTGCTCTGTCATCTCCGAAACCCAGATAATTCCCTGATTCCCTATGAATGTTACTGCTCCTTCTCAAAAAAGACATTTTTTTCAAGACATTTTTTCCGCAGTTCTTTCTCCCAAAGCATTAGCTCACATCCTTTAGGGATAAGATTTGCCATATCTTGAACAAAAATTCAGCAGAAGGTCTGGTCAGAAGAAATTCGGGATTTTCCTGGGCGTCAAAGACATACGAAAGGATTCGAGTCGGATTAATCACTCTTAGATTACTCTCCGGACTTATGTTCTTTTTTGTAAGTCCTGGCTCCTGTGAAGCGTCTGGTTCTTTCCAGAGCCCTTGTTCTGGCAGTTTTTCTTTTTCTGCCAGGTAATAAAATATTACTGACTTCTTTTGCACTCAGCTTGACAGGTGAAGCAATTTCCATTACATTCAGGGGCTTTACGGGTTCATTCGGAGGCTCTTTTTCGGTTTTATCCTGAGGTTCATTTTCAGGTTCGTCCTGAAGTCCATTTTCGGGCAACTTATGAGTTTCGCTCATAATTAATTTCCCTAAAGCATTGACTTCTGCAAGAACAGGCATTTCTGCAGCGTCCCTTAAGAAAGATACCCCTGAAGGAGCTTTTATTGTACTGTCTACCCGTGCGTTTTCAAGCAGTAAGACCGAGTTGGCTTTTACTCCACCGAAAACTCGACTGTTCCTGCCAATCTGCACATCTCCTTTTGAATAAAGATTGCCATAGACAGTGCAATTTTCACCGATAAAGATCTTGCCTTCTGAGTAAATGCTTCCCTTAAGGATCAGTTTTTCCCCTGTAGTGACAGCCTGTGCCCGAATATTTCCTGTTAACAGGCAGTTGTTCCCAATAGAGGCTTCCCCCTCGACCTCAATAGTATCATGTGAAAGCTTTGAGCCGGCTGGTATAATCAGTACTTTTTCAGCGGGTTCTTTTCCTTCAAAGCTCTGTATGTCCTCAGAATCATCAAAAAGTTCTTCTACGGCTTTTTCAATTTCCTCACCTTTACCGAGGCGCATCATTTCCTTTATGTAAAGAAATAGAAAGATTATTACAGGGATCGGGTTCCTTACTAATATCCATCCCTTGGCTTCGAATCCTCCCTGGATTTTAACTTCTTTTCCTACGTCCAGGTCTCCCTGTACGAGCAGTTTCCCATCAATGGTTACAAATTCTCCCAGGTAGGCGTTTCCTCCGACCTCTACCCTGTTCCCCAGTTTTGACCACATGTCAATCCGGATATCGTTACTTGCTGCAATATCCCCTGAGACAGCCACCCCTTCTCCCATAATAACGGTATCGCCAATTATGCTGTATTCAATATTAGAGTAATTGCCGACAATAACGTCTCCCTCGACTGTAATTCTGTTTGCTTCGATTCTGGTGTTATCTGGAACCAGGAAGTATTTTAGAATCTCTTCTGACTCTGAAATATTGCTCACTCTCCGGGAAACTGTTATCTTTTGGCTTTATTTCTTGAAATTTTTATTTCTCGAAACTTTACTTCTTGAAACTTTATTTCTCGAAACTTTACTTCTTGAAACTTTATTTCTTGAAATTCTTATTTCTTTAATATTTGGACTTCAGGATTGAAGCTGCCTTTTAAAACACATTTTTCTAAATGGCATTCATTCAAAAATTACTATCTATGATATATCCTTATTCATTTTATCCGCTCATTATAAGAATATTTGAGCAATATAAGTAGCGTTTTATATCATATTTAACTATATGTAAATTTGTGTGAAATTTAAAAAGCTTCGATATTTTGAATAAAACTTAGCATTTTTTTCTCTTTTCCAATGTCTCTTTTATATCTCATAAGTTTTTCTAAGTCTCTGGATTCACTTTTCTTTTTTCGAAGCCACTCCTACTCTTACATCCACGGCTGCGCCACTGTTAAGAACCAGAATCTCTGCAGGAGACAGAAGCAGTTGCCCTGTTGCAAGCAGCCTGTCAGTCTCATCTGTCACAAGTACTTCTTCTCCGGCCCTCAGTTCAGGATCAATTTCAACTACGTGTTTTATAAAAGCGGTTTTACCTTTCTCCACAAAAGGAGCAGCTTCCTCTGAGATAACGACTCTGAGCTTCTTTCCTGGCAAAAGCCTGTGGACGATGGAAGCTCCTTCAATACTGAGGGTAAAAAACCCATCCTTTGCTCTTGCTGTAGCCATACGTTTTCCAGAGTGTAAGACCTGGCGTACCCTTTTTGTCTTGGATAACTGGAACGTTGAGCCATCAGGAAAAAGTTCTTTTCCGATGCCTTTCCCAAACTGGTAGTCTGCTATCATGCGGACTCTAGCAAGTCTTTCTGTGCCATTATTCATGAGAGTACGTAATATATGCAGGCCTTAAAGCCGTTCCGGTTATCCTGATTTTTTGGGGCCATAATTTTACATTTCATATTTATAACATATAATAAATTTTTATTCTATTGTCCTCCTATTCGAGCTTCTCATCTTTCTCTATATAGTTTCACTTTTTGGTCAAATGCATTTGTTTTTCTTTTTAAACTCTTTAAACTTTTTTATTTCAACATGTATTTTTTTGCTTGTAAATCTAGCAAAAATATTAAGAAGTATAAGCAACAATCTATTATCGGGTTTACGAAAATGAAAACATGCGTATATCAAGAACTTTGAGCTGCTTACGGTCTCAAGAAGGCAGGAGAGGGAATCCGCTTGATAGTCCGAAAAAATATCTCTATTGACCAGTGTTATGTGGATAAATTAAAGCCCTTTCTGGAAAAAAATAATGGAAACTTAAGTGCGGCAATAAGGGATACTATCGAAACTGCCTCTCTCACCCTGGATGGAACCGGTGAAAACGGGGAAAAATCTTCAGGTAAGGCCTCACAGAATGCAGAATTTCGTAATGGACTGATTGAGGAAGAAGAATTCCTGCTTGTTCATCATACTCTGCTTGAATGGCTTATTAATAATACTTCTGGGTTATTGATCGACGAATCAACTGTATATGAAATAATTAACCCTTATAAAATTAAACGAATCCCTGATGTTGTCAGTTATATGAATTCGCTCAATGAGAAAATGAGCTGGAAAATTAAGGTTGATGTGGAGTACAGTCAGGGTCCTGATCCGGAAACTGCAAGTCTTACTCTCTCAAACGGAAATTCCTGCTTCAGGGAAATTATGGCCCACAGCCTGGCTCTTTATCTGGCAAAACAGATGAAACTGGATGTTCAGGGTCTATTCTGCAAATCAAACGTAACAAAGGTCTACTTTAAAAGGTTTGAGTTTCTTGATTTTCAAAAAGTTCCTAAAGGGCTTGAGGAACACTTCGGGTCTATGGAAAGTACTTTCCGGGAAATTCAAAAAAAGCCAGAGTTCTGGAAGACTCTTATCAAAACCTACAGGCAGCAGAATTACCAGCGTCTTAGCGTGCAAAGAAAAACTTTCGAGGCTTTTGTTTCAGGAGATCTTCCATCCGTGGCTGAATTGAAACGAAATTTTGAGTTGATTACAGGAAAGCCCCCAGCAGCTTTCACCCTTGCCGAGCATATAATAATTTTCAAAGAAATTTACCTGACTGACAGCATAGGAAGTGATATAGAAATTTGCACGGAAAAGGGCAGAGAATATGTGAAACTTATTCATGACTATTCTGACAGAAAAGTATGTGAATTTCTTACAAAATATTACTCTAATGTTCTCAAGTCAATTAACTACTCTTTTAAAGTCACCACCAGCCCCAATATGATTCTTTTTGAGTTCGGAAAAAGCCCTGGTTCAGACGATGCTTTTCTGGAGTAACGAATCTCGAACACTGAATATCGCGCTCTACTTTCTTGATTCTTTGGTATTCAGTAAGATAGATAAATTCATATGTGGGATTCTCCTATCCTTTTTCATGAGTGACGTAATTTTGCTCTGGGACTGCCCTCTTCTCTTTGAAAAACTGTTTGTGGAATATGGGCTTGAATGCACTCGTGCGCTTTCAACGTCCCTTTGTACTCCTTATCTTCCTGCCTGCAAGGTTCTGATTTTGCCGACAGGTTTTGCAAATAAACAGTATACGAAAACAGGCGCAGGACTTGAACGCGGTAAACGTTCCCTTGAAAAGTTTGTGACAAAAGGAGGGACTCTTCTTGTTTTCAGCCCTCTTGTCCCGGAATACGAATATGAATGGCTTCCTTTTTCTCTGAAATACGTAATGGAAGAAAACTCATGCACACCTCAACCTGTAGGTAAGCACGAAGCCCAAAAGCTTGTGGAAAACATCGACCCTCCTGTAGGATGTGATGGTTACTTCGCGGAAACCGATGCTGATGTGGTATTAACAGATGACAAGGGCAGGTCTATAATGGTCGTAAAAGAAATTGGAGAAGGCATGATCGTTGCAACCACAATACACGAGCTCCCTTCAGCCGGATTCTTTGAGTGCAGAGTTGCATGTACAAAAAAGGTAAAACCATAAAGAAAATTTAAAACAAAAAATCAGAACTAAACATAAAGAGAATTTTAGGGAAAAGTAAACGGCCACAGGCACAATTGCTTTTGTTATCCCTCATTTTATCTTTTTTACATTTTTATCTTTTTTGTACTGGTTCCTAAGCCTCTCTATTTCTTCGGTTTCGTTTTTCAGTTTGACCACAAATAAGCCGAAGCAGGGCTTTGTGAACTGAAATATAATATCGTTCCCTGAAAAACCAACAGGGGCAGCTGTACCCATGAGCATGAGTTCCCTTACTTTGTATCCACCAGGTACAAGGTATACCTCTTCCGAATTTTTGATAATAAAACTTTCACATTCTTTAATAGTTGTGTTCTTTAGAAGAACCCCATAGTCATATTCGCTTAAACATACCATTTTTGTACCCTTTATAGTTTTTTTCTTTAGATATATTCAGAAATATTCTGATAGCTGTTACTGCTTCAATGGTCACTAATTTAACTACAAGTTAAATTATGAGTGAATGGTATAAGATATAATTCATTCTGAAAAAAGAAAATTGTATATGAATCTTGAATATAAATCACTTATATCTTTCGTTTATGCTTTTTGGAACGCTTGCAGGAGACTATATATTCGCAGTGACTAAACAGTTTTTAACCTGATTGACAATTTAATGCAAATTTAGTAATATGGGCTTGTTAAATCATACTTTAGATAAATTGGGAATAGAAAGTATGGAACACATTGTCGAAGCTGACTTCAGGACTCAGAGCCGGTTCTCTGAATCCCATATTTTGAATCGTTAATCGAGCTTCATATTATGGAAAATAGTTCTGAAACTTTTAGAACTGTAAACATAAAATTGGTTTTGGGAAGAGTTCTTAAGCTATAATACTGTCCCGATTTCAAGAATTTCCATCTAAATATTAATTGCAAAGATTAAAATTCAGGATAAACCCTACATATTACAGATAAAATACCTAAGAGATGAAATGTTATGACCGGCGCAAAAGTGCTCCTCATGATGGGATGTCCAGAGGTTCCGATTCAAACCAGTATTGCATTATATCTTTCCCATAAGCTGACCAAGCTGGGATTTGATGTAACCGTTGCCGGGACAACTGCCGCAAGCAAGCTTTTGAAAGTCTCCGATTCCGACGGTTATTATGTAAAAAAGCTGGTAGATCTCGACAAAACCATAGTAGATATCATTGAAAAAAGAACGGATTTCGACATGTGCTTCGCCTTTATGCATAACGATGCCGGAATGACTTATGCAACGACTATGAGCTCCATTTCTCAGGCCATGATGTACTCTATAATCTTTGGCAGGAACGCCGAGGCTCTGGCTGAAACCATAGAGTTCGATTGTGAAAAGATTGTCGCACAGGACGTTCACAACCCTGTTCGCCTCAAAAACAAGCTGGATAAGGTGATGGAGGAGATCATGAAATGAGCTGTATTGAGCAAATGAAGTATCAGATTCACCTGGAAAGAACAAGTTTCAAGGATGCCAGAGCGTATATTGAGAAAAATTCTGACGAGGTTTACTACGTATCTCCCGGGTATAAAATCTTCAAAGATTACTATATAATAGGAATACCACCCATTGCGATGGGGGCAAAAGGCAATGCTCTAATTTTCCCTTATACAAAGCCCTGTCATGGAAGCTTTGTCCTGAGCATAGACAATGAGGACAGCATAAAAGAGATTAATCGGCTCAGGGAGACAGGAAAAGAAAAGGCAACGACTTCAGCGAAGAAAAGTAAACCTGCTGAAAGTTCCAGGGCATCTTTAACCAGCTATGGGGATATGTGGAAAAAATGAACTCTGAAAAGTTGGCGTGACAAGATTAAGGAGAAGATCTCGACATCGAGGAAGTGAGAATTTCAATACTGAAGATTTTAACACTGCGGAAGAAAAGATTTTCAACATAGAGGAAGAGAATCTTATTCTTCCTCTAAATTGGTTTTCAAAATGGAATCTTTTCTAGAATCTTTTCTAGAATCCTTATAGAATCTTTTCTAGAATCCTTTATAGAATCTTATACATTTACTCTATTACCAGGTCTTTTACCCTGATACCGCTTTCTACAATTTTTCCTACTATTTTTCCACCGGTAATTTCTACAGCTTTTGCAGCATCTTTTTCCGGCAAGATAACAAGAAAACCCATACCCATATTGAAGGTTCTGTACATTTCAAGATCCTCGACTCCCCCTTCTTTCTGCAAGAATTTGAAAATTTCCTGGGGCTCAAGAGGATCGTAAAAATCAAAACCGAGTTTTGTCACTCTTCTCAGTTTCAAAAGTCCGCTGCCTGTTATATGGGCAAGCCCATGGACTTCACATGCCTTCAGGACATCAAGAATCTCAATATAAATTCTTGTTGGAGTCAGGAGCTCGTCTCCGATCGTTTTTGAATTGTCATAGGGACAGGGGTCGTGATAAGAGTACCTGGATTCCTCAATGATTTTCCTTACAAGGGTATAGCCGTTGCTGTGAACGCCTGTGCTTGGGACACCTACAATCACGTCCCCTACCCTTACTTTCTCTCCCTCGACAATCTGATCTTTCCGGACAATTCCAAGGCATGTACCTGCAAGGTCAAAGCCTTTTATTATCTCGGGCAGGGTTGCGGTTTCTCCACCAACGATGGACATTCTGGATATTTCCGCGCCCTTTACTAGCCCTTCTCCAATCTGGGCGGCAAAGCCTTCTTCATGCTTTTCCAGGGCAAGATAATCTACAAAGGCTACAGGTTCAGCTCCTATGGCTAGAAGGTCATTTACATTCATTGCGATACAGTCTATGCCTACCGTGTTCCACCGCTGCATTTCGTTTGCAATAAGAACTTTTGAGCCTACCCCATCAGTTGTCAGGGCAAGGGCATATTCTCCGAAGTCCAGAAGCCCTGCATAATGCCCTATTCCTGTAAGGGGAGCTCCTATACCTTTTCGAACGTAGCTGAGTTTCTCGATAAGGGTTTTGACGGTTTTTTCTTCCTTTGTAATATCTACGCCTGAATCTGCGTATGTTAAGTGCTTCTCGCTCATTCTTTTGCCCCTCCCTGCCTGCTTTATAGCTGTTTTTTAATTCCGTTTCCGTTATATAGTTCGAATTCATCATGCAGGGTTTTAACCGCGGCAAATGCATCGCCTTCCCGCACTACGAAAGAGATATTGTACTGGGAAGAACCCTGGCTGATCATAATAATATTAATAAGCGAGTTCCCAAGCGCTCCGAATACTCTTTTTGCCACGCCCGGAGTCCCTGCCATACCTGCACCCACGACTGCAACTACGCAGACATTTTTGTCTGAAGTGATTTCTTTTACGATTCCGCGGTTGAACTCTTCGTGCAGGGCTTTTAATGCATTTTCCACATGTGCCTCACTGATCACGAAGGATATATTTGATTCGGACGAGCCCTGGCTGATCATAATAACATTAACGCCTGACTTTGCAAGTACTGCGAAGAGCCTTGCTACAGTTCCGACCGCTCCTACCATCTCTGCGCCTGAAATATTGATAAGAGCCACATTTTTGATCAGGCTTACGGCTTTTACTACATTCTTGCACTGGAACTTTTCAGCAACTACGAGTGTGCCAGGTAACTTAGGCTCAAAGGTATTCTTGACACGCACAGGAATGTGTTCGCGCATAGCAGGCTCAATCGTGCGCGGGTGCAGTACGTTTGCCCCGAAGTAAGAAAGTTCCATGGCTTCGGCATAAGAGATTTGCGGGATAGTTTTTGCCTCGGGCACGATTCTCGGATCGGTAGTCATGATACCGTTTACTTCTTTCCAGAGCCAGATCTCATCGGCTTTTAAAGCTGCGCCCAGAATGGAAGCTGTAAAGTCAGATCCACTCCTTCCCAGAGTGGTAATAATTCCTTCCTCGTTTTCTCCGATAAATCCCGTAACTACAAGAATCTGTGTCTCGAGTCTGCATCCAAGCCTCTTTTTCACAAGTTCGTAAGTTTTCTCAAGAGGCCTTGCATTTCCGTAATCCGATGATGTTATAATCCCTGCTTCTCCACCTGTGAATTCAGTTGATTCAATTCCAAGGGAACGGATAGCTCCTGACACAATTGGAGCAGCCAGGCGCTCTCCGTAAGAGCAAATGTAGTCAATTGACCTTGAAGTAAGCTCACCAAGATAGCAGATTCCAACCAGGGCTTTTTCGAGCTCATCAATGCGGAGGTCAAGTGTTTGGATAACTTCTTTCGCTACTGTGGGGTCATCAATGGCGTCTTTCACAGCCTCGTGGTGTTTGTTTGTAATTTCGGTTTTAAACTCTTTCACAAGGGCGACTTTGCCTTTTGTTGAGGCAAAGAGTGCATTTTCCAGAAGCTCATCGGTTACCCCACCGAGCGCTGAGGTTACTACCACGATCTGGTTGCCTTCTTCATGGTACCTCTTCAGAAGCTGGGCAACATGACGGATTTTTTTTCCGTCCCCAACGGAAGTTCCTCCAAATTTCATTACAATTTTCATGATCGGATCACGTTTTGTCGTTAACTGATTATTCTCACACCATTTACTTAAACTGTTGATAAGAGTTTTAGTTATCCTCACTAATTATTCGGATTGGAATTAATAATTCTCCAAAATTCCTGTAGTTTGAAGATTGCTTTCAACAACATGTTTTTTGTAGAGAAAGCTATATATCGGCTCTTTCGCCACTTCATACATTTTACGCTGAGAACCTGTTCTGTATAGGATATGGATACTATATTATAACGTTTGTGTAAAATGGATTAGAAATTAATCTCTGGATCAGCGGAAAAACTTGCTGGCAAATACTCGATAAATCTAAGTAATCGGGATCTGGTAGAAAATATTATATTTAATTCCCGAGATGAAAGACTAAGATAGTTGGAAAGAGATGAAGCAATGAAATATGCTGTACTTATAGGAGATGGAATGGCTGATTACCCAATAGAGAAACTGGGTGGAAAGACCATTCTCCAGGCAGCCCGAACCCCTGCTATGGATTATATCGCAGCCCATGGAAAAATAGGGCTTGCAAAAACTATACCTGATGGGCTTCCCGCTGGAAGCGATGTCGCAAATATGTCTATTCTCGGGTACGATCCGGCAGTATATTACTCTGGTAGGGCTCCTCTGGAGGCTGCCAGTATGGGTGTCGCTCTTGCATCTGATGATGTGGCTTTTAGATGCAATCTTGTGACTATTGAGCATGGGAGAATTAAAGATTACAGTGCAGGGCACATCAGTAGTGAAGAAGCCAAGATTCTCATCGAAACCCTTGACGTGGAACTCGGTAATGAAGAATTAAGCTTTTATCCGGGAATCAGCTACAGGCACCTTCTGGTCGCCAGAAATCATCTGGGAGCTGAAGCGGAGTGCACTCCCCCTCATGACATTACTGGAAAGAAAATTGAAGAATATCTGCCCGGAGGAAAAGAGGGTGATTTCTTTTCCGACCTGATAAAAAAATCTATGATCGTTCTTGAACTGCATCCAGTTAATCTGAAAAGGATTGAAGAGGGTAAGAATCCTGCAAATTCAATCTGGGTCTGGGGCCAGGGATCTGCTCCGAAGTTTACGCCTTTCCGGGAATTGTACGAGAAAACTGGAGCAGTTATTTCGGCAGTCGATCTTCTGAAAGGCATTGGAGTTTATGCAGGAATGGATGTAATTGAAGTTCAGGGAGCAACCGGTTATCTGGATACCAATTATGAAGGAAAAGCCAGTGCTGCAATCGAGGTCCTGAAAACCAGGGATCTTGTTTTTGTTCATGTGGAAGCTCCGGATGAAGCCGGGCATGAAGGGAGTATTGACAAAAAATTAAAAGCCGTCGAAGATTTCGATAGCCGAATTGTGTCTCCTATTCTTAAGCATGCTAAAGCTTCAGACGAGCCTTTTACAATTCTCGTACTGCCTGATCATCCAACCCCTATTTCCATAAAAACCCATGCCAGAGATCCAGTTCCTTTTGCAGTCTACAGAACTGATAACTCGGACTCTGATAGTGCAGAGACTTTCGATGAGGAATCGGCTAAAAAAGGTTCTCTTGGCCTTGTAAAAGCTTCGGATCTTATAGGAATACTTGTGAAGGCTAAATAACTGCTTTTGCTCGTTTTCCATTCGATGCTTCTATTTGTTCATCATCCGAATTTCCAGAAACTCCTCTGCTCTGGATTTTCGGAAATTTTTCTTTTATCATACTGGTTCTTTTTTGTACTAAGTTTGTGTGAAATTGCTCAGGAAAACATATATATCCTTTCTCAATATATTCAGAATAGCACATAAAATCTGTGTTATCATTTTAACGTAGGGGGTATTTTGTATGAGATGGCCTATGAGAAGATCATTTTCGGGACCTGCACGCTGGGATCCTTTTGAAGAAATAAGAAGGACACAAGAGCGCCTCAACCAGTTGTTTGAAGACTTTATGCCGATGGAAGAATGGGAGGGTGGAAAGGTCTACACTCCTGCTATCGACATTAAGGAAGAAGACGACAAGCTTGTAGTCACTACCGATCTGCCTGGCATTAATAAAGAGGACGTTCAGATTAACCTTAAAGAAGACATGCTTGAGATCAGTGCAAAGGCCGGAAAGGAAAAAGAGACTGAGGAAGAAGGATACCTGCGCCGGGAAAGAGCATATACTCAATTTTACAGGTCAGTCCGCTTACCTGCCAGTGTTAAGGAAGAGGGAAGCACTGCAAAAATGGAAAATGGTGTTCTGACAATAACGCTGCCGAAAATGAAACTGGAAGAGCCGGCAAAGAAAATAGCTATCGAGTAAGCTTTTCGAAGGGAAAAGAATAATATCAAATTTAATTTCAGACTGCAAAAGAAAACCGCAGCCTGTCTATTTTGAATTTTTTTCCTGTCGATTTTTCAACTTATTACAAAGAGATTTTCAATCAATCTGATTCTCAATCAATCTGATTCTCAATCGATTTGATTTTCAATCAATCTGATTCTCAATCGATTTGATTTTCAATCGATCTGATTTTCAATCGATCTGATTTTCAATCGATCTGATTTTCAATCGATCTGGTTTTTAATTTTCATGATCTGGTTCTATTATCTGTTCCGGATCTGTCCTTTTTATGATACTCGGAATCAGAACATGGTTCGACATGAATTGAAAAGTGACCATTACTGCCGCAGATTTCTTTTAGCTTGTTTTCTATCTGCGTTGATATTTCATGTGCGTCCACGATATTCAGATTCCTGTCAACCTCGATATGAACATCTGCAGCCATGGCATTCCCTATTTTTCGAGTTTTTAGCTCATGGAAGCCTAAAACACCATCAGTAGAATTCAGGACTCTTTCAATATTTCTGTAAGTTTCCGAATCAAGTGAAGCCTCCAGAAGTTCATTGAGGTTTTTGTAAGAGATATCAAATGCCACTTTAAAAATAAAGAAACTCAATATTAATGCGGCTATTGGATCGAGCACTACCCATTTGCCTCCAAGAAGTATGGCACCTCCTATTCCTATCATGGTTCCTAAGGACGATAAAGCGTCCGAACGGTGGTGCCAGGCATTTGCAGTAAGTGCATCACTCTTAAGCTTCCTGGCATATATCGTGGTATAACGGTAGAGCCATTCTTTTGACATTATTGACAGAACTGCCGCAGTAAACGCGATCGAACTTGGGGTTGGCAGTGATTCTCCACGGAAAAACGCGAAAACCTTCTGAAGCCCGCCCCAAAAAATCCCAAACGCCACTACAGCAAGGGCAAGCCCGATGAATGCCGCGGCCAGGGTCTCTATTTTTCCATGCCCGTAATTGTGCGTGCTGTCCCTGGGTTTCCTGGAGATCCTTAAACCCACTATTACTGCAATGTCAGTCATGAAGTCGGATAGAGAATGAGCGGCATCAGCAATCATTGCTGAACTATTCCCGAAAATTCCGGCCACAAATTTAAAACCCGTTAACAAAACGTTGACTGCCATCCCAACTTTTGTTACATGAGCTGCCTGGGAGTATCTGGTGTTTCCATTCTCCTCATAATTAAAAAGAGTTTCTCTGTTTGTATCTCCAGTACTTTCCATAATTTTTCATATCTTCTTGATTCTCTGAATAGATTTGAGATATTATATTTCTACATTTATTATTATCCTATTAAACGAGAGCATAAAAATTAGCGATCAATAGATATAAGGTTATCTTCATTGATTAAAAAAAATTTATAAGCTTTATAGTACACTTTTTGGGATTAATCCAATTTTAATATCCACAATTAATTCTAAAAATAATAATATTTTTATTATAAATGATATTCCAGGGATCTCATAAACATTAACATTTTTCACACAACTAGCGTATGTAATTTTCTTTTTTCAGTTCCTCTATTAATCTACTTATAACCGACTTATTAATCTGACTATCTACTTTCATACGTCTTTTATCCCTTTCTCGCGGTGGTGAAAAATACCTACAATTCAACCGTAGCGTGGAAGGTTATATTTTGTTTCCTTAATTCTTTCTTCTCCTTCCTCAGGAAATTCTTTACTTTTCAGGGCTTCAGCCTGTGCAATTTCAGGGTGCTGTTTTAGAAATTCTATTGAATAATCTGTAGTTTCACTTTCTGATGCTTGAAAGGTATTATCGATTTCTTCTTTGCTAAACTGTCCATGATAAAGAAGAATCTGAGTTACTTTTTGCCGGGTGGCTTGAGGTTCGTTCTCATAGTCCAGGGAGTAGTACAGCTTACTTATGATAACTCTTAAACTCCATATTCGGCTTCTTTTTTTGTTTTTTAACTCAAAAGGGACTTTATTCTTTATTTTCTCTATAATTTCGTTCAGTTCATACTGGCTCGTGTTTAACACCCCTATGGAATTTTGTTTTCAAGCAGATAAAGGATTTTAATAGTTCTTAACTCTGCCCGGGAGATAAGTGTCGCAGGAAAATATGACTGAAAATTAAGTAAATTGGAATATAAAATATCTTGGAGGGAGAGGTTAGTTTAAGATATATATTGAGAAAACAGGTAAATTTAGAAAATAATTAGTTGAGAAATAGTGTAACCTGAAAATAGTGTAACCTGAAAATAATGTAATCTGAAGAAATGCATTTCGAAAAATGGTTAGAAGGAAAATAAGTAATTAAAGAAATAAGTCCTATCGAAAAATAAGTGAAAGCGCGGCATCAGGAAATTATTCTCATCATCTTTTGCTCAGTTGGGGTAACTCTCATCATCGCCGCAAGATCCAGTATATCGGTGGTCTTATTTATGGTTACTGCCTTTACTGCTGCAAATTATTGATTCAATGGATCATTCCTGTTATTTACTATATCCAACTGAACAAGATTCAGTTGCTCTTATTAACTCAAAGCCTTCTGAGGAAAACACTTGAAATTCAAAGCCATAGCCGTTGAGAATATCCCCCTTATACATACTGGGGACAACCTGCCCTCGATCATTTGTAATAATCTGGAACTTCAGGACAGGGACATTGTTATCGTTGCCTCGACTATCGTTGCTAAAGCTGAAGGGGAGATCTTCAGGCTAGAGGACATTACCCCAGGGAAAATAGCAATTGAGATGGCATCCCGAAACGGAAAAGATGCGAGGTTTATCCAGGCTGTACTTTCCCGTAGCAGGGAGGTGCTTGTGGAAAAACCGTTTATGCTTGTGACAACTCTAGCAGGGCATACCTGCGTAAACGCAGGAGTTGATGAGTCAAATATTGAAAACGGATTTTTGCTCTATCCTCCGGTAAATCCTGATGTCAGTGCTTCAAGGCTCGGACAGGAGCTCGAAAAGTTGAGCGGGAAAAAGTTAAGTGTCATTGTCACAGACACAAACGGGAGAGCTTTTAAAATAGGACAGACCGGTGCTGCCATAGGAATTTACAAGATGAAGCCTGTAAAGCACTGGATTGGAGAAAAAGATCTCTTTGGAAAAGTCCTTGAGGTTACAGAGGAAGCAGTTGCCGATGAGCTTGCAGGTGCCGCAAACCTTCTGATGGGCGAAGGGGCAGGTGGAACTCCCGTCGTTGTAATTCGTGGTTTTGATTATTATTGTGAAGAGGAGACCTTTATAAAGGAAATGTATCGTCCTGAAGAAATGGATGTTATTAAAAAAGGGCTTCGCTGCCTTCAAAAAAAAAAGTTGAATGAAAAGAGCTGAATGTTGTATCCTGAAATGATTTCGCAGACTCAAAACCATTTGGAAGTCCAATACATAATCCAACAGCAGGCAACGTAAAAGGTTAAACGTTTAGTAAATTCCAATCCCATTTTGGTATTGTGGAATGATTACGTAACATGAAACAAATTCACAGTTGGAGTATAATAATGGGTCACCTGTATGCGATATATAACCGCAATAAAAGAAATTAAAAAAGCGAAATAATTTTGGGATAAAACACATTCTTTTATGCAGAAATCTTAAATAACTAAACCATAAACAATTAAATTATTTTTAATTTCTTATGTGCTCTTCTACAAGAGTGAGCGCAGAAGATTTTTAAATTCTGTAAGTTCAGTTCCCGTTTGAAGTTTCGCTTTTTAGCTCAAAAGGTATATATTCCACTTCCACACCTGCATCCTTGAAAAACTCAAGTGAATCGTCGTCTGGATAGAAAGTTGCGTATACTACTCTTTTGATGTTCGAGTTGATAAGCATTTTCGCGCAAAGGATACAGGGCTGGTGTGTACAGTAAATGGTTGCTCCTGCTATGCTTACGCCATGAATTGCAGCCTGGATAATTGCATTCTGTTCTGCGTGCACTGCCCTGCACTTTTCCTGTCTTGTACCTGAAGGAATCTTTTCCAGATCCCTGATACACCCGATTTCAAGACAGTGGTTCATGCCGCTGGGTGCCCCATTATATCCGGTTGAGAGAATGCGTTTATCCTTAACGATCACAGCCCCTACGTTCTTTCGAAGGCAGGTGGCCCGTTTGCCTACTACGAAGGCGATTTCGAGGAAGTACTCATCAAGTGAAGGTCTTTCTGTCATTATTTTTAATGAACAGTAACTGGTATATATAGCTGTGACGTTAAGGTTTGTACCATTTTTAAGAGTTAATTTTAAGTGGAATAAATTAACGGTATATAGAGAAGAATTGCTAGAGGAAGAATTAATATAATCTGTGAGAATACAGGGTTAAAACAAATTAACTTATTTATAACACTAATTTGTTTCTAATATGCTTGTTTATAATATACACTTATTTATAATATTAAAACATCCAGAACGTTATCCCCCGTTACCTGAACCCGAGTAGCAGAGTAAATTCAAGATTTTCAATAAACCTGATTATAAACTTCGTGTTCTGAATTATACATCAGGATTATATATCTGGATGTAATGAGCTGTTCGGATAGGTTCAATAAAATAATAGATACACGCATCCGGAGTATTAAATTATGGCAACAGGTTTGGCCGAAATTTTAGATAATTTCGTGAAAAATCACGATGACCGCCAGTTGCTGGCCCTCCCCCTTGCGATACTAGCAGTTTCTTTAGTAATACTGCTAGTTTCATTTGTGAGTAGCGGATCGCCGGTAAAATTGGGAATGGATTTCCAGGGTGGTACTCAGATTTCGATAGAAACGACTGATTCTCCTTCTGTACTTGAAAAAACGTACTCTTCTTACCCCCTCACCGATGTTCGGCAGACCGGAAGCAGGGTTATCATGCAGTTTGGGATCATGGACGATGAGCAACAGCGTCAGCTTGAAAAGGATATTACGAGCCACAACTATTCCAATGTGCAGATTCAGCAAGTTGGGCCTATTTACGGTAAGACTCTGCAGGTACAGGCTCTGGAGGCCCTATGTATTTCCTTTATAGGAATGGGAATTGTGGTATTCCTGCTTTTCAGAACTTTTGTTCCGTCCTTTGCAGTAATACTTTCTGCATTTTCAGATATTGCTATTGCAGCTGCTTTCATGAGGGTTGTAGGGATCGAACTTTCCCTGGGGACACTTGCGGCTCTGCTTATGCTTATCGGTTACTCGGTAGACAGCGATATCCTGCTCACAAACAGAGTACTTAAACGCCGGGGCATGGTAGAAGAGAAAGTTTCCAAGGCTATGCATACAGGTATCACCATGACTACTACAACCCTTGCAGCGCTTGCATCCATGTACATAGTCTCGACTTTCTCCTATGTGGTCATTCCTTCATTCACACAGATTTCTCTGCTTTCGCAGATCTCAATTGTGCTGATTGCGGGACTTATTGCAGACATGATGAATACCTGGCTCCTGAATACGGGAATTTTACGATGGTATGCGATGAAACCCGAATTCAGAGGGAGGTATAACAGATGAGCGACAAAAAAAGCCTTCTTAAAAATCCAAGAGTCATTATCTTCATTATACTCTTTCTTGGCTCTATAGTAGCTATTCACCCAGGCTATACCCCCGGAAAAGGGACAACTTCTAATCTTAATTTTGGACTTGATCTGGAAGGTGGATCCTGGCTTCAGATACAACTGGAAGGAGCACTTGTCCAGGTAGATGTAGATTCCGGAAAATTAGTTAGCGGAATTGTAGAGCCTATAATTGGATCCCCCATCGAGATCACGAAAAATAACCTTGACGTTGGAGGCTCTACCAATAAATCTGTCACCTTTACAACATCTGGGACTGTCAGCGCATCTCAGCTTGAGTATCTTGGCACGATAAGCGTGGACAAGCTGAGTGGGAGCACAACTCAGGTAACTATATCTGATACCAGTAAGGAGAGTCTCATCCAGTCTTACCTATCAAAAGCCCTTGATGCAGAAGTACTTGCCAAGAGTACTGAGGACGGAACTGTCTATGAAATCAGGACTGCAGTCACTGAACAAAAGCTTGAGTCTTTACTGGAAAAGGTTGGAGGTTCGATCCACAAGAACGAAGATGGGACTTCAACTTACGAAGAAGGAGTAAGCACCGATACCAGAGACCTGACAAAGGAGATCCTCAGTGATAAGCTGAACTCTTTGGGTATCAAAGATATTCCTGTAAGAACCGTAGGGGACAAATACATCCTTATTGATTTTGCAGGCATTGACCTGGCAACTGCCAAGGAAATAGCTGAAAAACCTGGAAAGTTTGAGATCCGGATTCAGACAACTGGAAATGAAACCGAACATGTCCTTTACGGCGATTCAATTGTAAGTGTGGGAGTTCCAAGCTTCCATGATGAGCAGTGGCATACTCCTTTCACCCTGGATGATGACGGAGCCCGTACACTCCAGAAAGTTGCACTCGAAACCGGAGCAATTGATGATCCGGATTCCCATTACTTAAATATGTATCTTGATGGAGTTGAAATATATGGAGCTCCTTTGAGCTCGTCTGCAGCCGAAAAACTGCGAGAAGCTCCTATATATTCCTGGGAAGCTTCCACGGGTACAGATGATGCTGCAAAAACCGAAGCTAAAGCACTTCAGGTTCACCTTCGGGCAGGGGCTCTTCCTGTCAATGTAGAGCTTGTAGGTTCAGGACATGTGGATGCAGGTCTTGGAGCGCAGTTCAAGACTGCAGCCCTGATTATAGGGTTGATTTCCTTGATTGGGGTGGCAGCCGTGGTTTACTTCAAGTACAAGAGGCCTGAAATCCTGATACCCATGGTCGGAACTTCTACCAGTGAAGTTATCATGATCCTCGGAGTTGCAGCACTGATAGGATGGCAGCTTGATCTGGCGTCAATTGCAGGTGTTATAGCTTCCATAGGTACTGGGATTGACCACCTTGTGATCATCACAGATGAAGTGCTTTCCGAAGGCAAACTCCCTCCAACAAGGGTCTTTAAGTCCAGGATAACAAAGGCTTTTACAATCATTTTAGGGGCAGCCACCACAAACATAATTGCCCTGTCCCCTCTGGTTGTAATGGGCTTTGGTACTTTGAAGGGCTTTGCAATTACTACCATCATTGGTGTCTTAATTGGTGTGATTATCGCAAGGCCGGTTTATGGTATAGTAATCAAAGAACTTCTGCACGTAGATGAAAACGGAACCGCAAGTATAACTGAATAAGTATTGAGCGAAAAGTAAAGTTCTTTGAGGTTGATTGGTATCCAGGAGTCAAAAATCAAGGTGGAATGTATGCAGGATCTCTGGACTTTGAAATATAGGGCAGGTACTCTGAAGGAAATGCTTGGAAACGAGCATGCTGTAGCCATGCTTTCCGAACTTGCCCAGTCCGGGACTCTTCCCCACCTTATTTTCTACGGCCCTGAAAATTCCGGAAAAACGACAGCAGCTCTTGCTCTTGCCAGGCAGCTCTATGGGCGTACCTGGAAAAATAATTTTGTATATTTCAATGCTTCGGATTTTTTTGACCAGGGAAAGCGCTATCTCGTCCGGGACAAGCGTTTCGTGCGTTTTCTGGGAACCGATGACCCAAAGAAAATCTATAAAAGTGTAATCGATATTTTCAAGGAAATTATCAATGAGTATGCTGGAATGGCTTCGCTTGATGCCGATTACAAGCTACTCTACATCGATAATGCTGAGTCCCTGAATTCTGATGGACAGCATGCTCTAAGGCGAATTATGGAAAAGTACAGTGCAACATGCAGGTTTATTCTTTCCACTACCAAACCTTCCAAACTTATTGCTCCACTTCGCTCAAGAGGCCTTCAAATTTTTTTCACATATGTTCCGGACTCGGTTCTGCGAACCCATCTTGAGAAAATTGGCTGTGCTGAAAAGTTGCAGCTTTCGGAAGGCGCATTTGATGCAATCCTTTATTCTGCGAAGGGAAATGTTGCAAAGGCAGTGCAGACTCTACAGCTTGCTTCTTTGGTTGCACAAGATTCGATCATTACTGAAGAGATGGTGTATGAGGTTACTCTGGGCAGGGATGAAAATATTGACAATTTGCTTTCTGCGGCTCTTGCCGGAGATTTTTCCAGAGGAAGGAAGCTCATCGATGAGATGATAGTTGAGAAAGGGCTTTTAGGGGTCGAGATTCTTGAAGGGCTTTCCGAAGCTCTCGCAGATTCGGGAGAAACGGATACAGACATTGCTCGGATTATTGTGAAAATTTCCGAAGCCGATGCCCGTCTAAAGGATGCTGCCAATGAGAGAATCCAGCTTGAAAAACTGATCTCTTCTCTTTCCTAATTTTTAGAGTCTTTTTTCTTCCGTCTTCTTTTACTGCCTTTTTACTGCCTTCTTTTTATTTCTTATATGTCTGTGGAAGCTCGATCCTCTATCAATTTTGTGGGTCTCGATCCTGTTTTTATCTCTACTTCCCTTACCTCTTTTAAAATACTATATATATATGCTTCTCTCTAGAGCTATTTAATAATAAAAAACTATTTATATTTTAACCATTTAATCAAAATTATCATAGTAAATTATATATACAATTAGCTTTTATTTTTTATTGTAGATAGGCCAGAATCTCAAGCTTCTAAGGAGTTAAGGGGCTCCGTTACACTTTTTAAAAAAGGTATGGACCTAGAGTTCAGGACATCCAGCGTGATGTGCTGTACTTCCAGCTGGTTCAGAGCCTGGACTTCCTTGAGTAGAGGCTAGATCGGGTCTTTTCGAAAAATCCACAAATAAATCCCTCCATTACTCCCTGAAGAACTCCCTCTTTTCAGGGAGATCATGCTCATATGGCAGAATAGAATCCTGCAGTACTCTTGAAAAAGATAATATTCTGCCTTAATTTTAAAAAAGATTGTCTTTAAAAAAAGATTATCTGCCTGAACTGTTCCTTCAGGCAGTCATTCTATTAAGTACTCTTTCTTTTTTCAGTATTTATAGTGCTTTACTGAGTGATACAGAATCACAACAAAGAAAGCAACTATCACCAGCAAAAGGCTGAAGAAACCAACAGGGTCCCAGACAAAGCCTATCCCAGATCCTCCTTCTTCCCAGGAAACGAGTACTGCTCCCTGGAGCTCTGTAGGAATTACCACACAGGCAAAGGCAAGCACGAAGATAAATAAGATGTCAAAGACTTCTGCAATAATGCTCTTTTCTGCCATATTCCTGTCTCCTCAATCATAATATTTGAACTCGAACATGTGGGTTTTGATTGATTCTCTTACCTTCAGGCACCCTATAGTCTCGATCAAAACGATCAGTCCTATGAAGATTACGTAGAGGTAAAAGAAGCCGGAAGCAATCTCCCATGTCTCGGAGAGAATTCTGTATATTATAAATCCTTCCACACATACAAGCAAAGCAAGCATGCCTACAACGAGAGCCGTATCTCCGGTAAGTTTGCTGTGATATTTGCTTTCCAGTGCCTGATCATTCGTCTCCAATGCTCGTCGCCTCCTTCTTGATCCTTCTATTTCCCGAACCTTTGGGTAAGGGCCAGCCCATTTCAGCCCAGTTATTTTCGATGTTTGATTTCTTGTGCCTGTGGCTGAAATAGAAGTATGCAATGCCGTAGAACACAAAGGCGAAGATCAGGTTATACTTGTAGCCCCAGAACAGCGTTGAAAGAATCGTAATTGCAATTGCAATCGCAAAGTAGGCAATATATGGCTGAAGAGGGCCCACAAAAGGCCTGACTTTACTTGTGGTCTCCGGGAAGAGTTTCCTGAAGCGTATCAGGGAGAAAGGAATCAACACGTAGCAGAGCAACCCCGAAACGATTGAGAAGGTAATTACCTGGTCAAGATAACCACTAAATGCAAAGCCGATTGCAACAGGCATCGTGAAGATTACTGCTCTGTATGGGGTGTTATACTTCGGATGCACTGCTGAGAACCAGGATGACACGTAATTGTCTCTTGAGAGAGCAAACCAGGAGCGTGAGGAGTCACAAACGCAGCCGTTTGCACTGGCAACACATGTCAGAAATGTTCCAAGCCCTAGCAGGGCAACAAAGATAAAGATCCCACTATTCTGTGCAGCTTCAAAAAGCGGATACACTGAAACTCCAAGTAGATCGGCAGGAATCAGCACTGCACATAAGTAAAGGGTCATTGCCGCTCCTATGAGCAGAGTAATCATCCCAGCCTGCTGTCCAAGAGGCACTGCCCTTGATGGGTGTTTGCACTCTTCTGCGCACATTGCCGCTCCTTCTATCCCTAAGTAGAACCATGGTCCGAATTGTAAAGCTGCAAAGAGGCCTATCATGCCGTTTGGTAGCGCGCCCTGCAAAAGGTATTCAGGGTGAATATCCCCTATTCCAAAGGCAGTTGAAAAGAAGAAGGCCAATATTGCAATGAAAGCGATCATGGTCAGAACAAAGTTCAGAGTTAATGCTGCAACAACTCCACGATAATTAATGAAGGTCAGAAGTGCAATAACAAGCAGAGTTACTGGATAAACCTGCAGCCCCGGGAAGATACTCTGCGAAATGGATGCAACAACAATAGCATCTGCCGCTTCAAGGGCTATATACTCCATATAGACCGCAAGTCCCACGCTGGCAGCCGCCCCGGGCCCGATAAATAATCTTGCCCAGTCATAGGGTCCTCCTGCAAGTTTGGTTGCTGACCCGAGTTCACTAGCACAGAGAGAAATTATGACATACATTGTTCCTGCAACCAGCATGGCAAGCAAAGACCCGAGAACGCCTCCTTTTGCAACGGTAAAGTTCCAGCCCATGTATTCTCCGACCAGCACGATACCAACTCCTAGAGCCCATACATGGAAAGGCCTCAGAGTTTTCACTAAGCCGGCAGATTCATGTTCAGACATGCCTGTCAGCCCCTTCTTTTTGAAACCTTACTGGCATCCAGTAAGACCCAGCCCATCAATCCGAAAGCCAGGAGATATACAAGTCCGTTTATTAAAGTCCAGATATCCATTTAATATCCCCCTTTATATTATTATATTTTTTCAGTTATGTTTGAAAAAAATCCATACGGTTCCGTAATAGATCTTTACAATTGTTTTTTCACCTGAATGTTTTCAAAAAAAATAGCCAGCGAGTAATTCACTGGCTTTTCGTTTCCTTCAGTATATATTTCAGGCTCTGGACTTTTGGCTTAGAATACAAGTCCAAGCTCTTCGAGCTTCTTCCTTGCTCCGTCGTAGACCTGCATGTATTCGTCAGTTGGGGTTACGGTCTTTACGTCGTAGCATTCTTGGAAGGTCTTTCCTGCTGGTGCTCTTGCGTAATTCTTCTCATATAGGGCTACAAGCTTGTCAAGGATTACATTTACTTCAGAGATTTCTACTCCTGCAGTTGCCCTTGCTACTTCTCCCATCATTCTGGCTTCCATACCTGTGGTCTTGTCGGTAACGACACCTTTTGCGGATGCAACGCCTGAGAGAATTTCTCTTCCTGAGGCAGTGTCAGTTATGGATTGGGCAGAGGCTTCAAGCAGACACATTTCAGTACAGGGGCCTGCACATGGATAGTACTGGTTACCTGACAGTATGTCTGTAAATTCGGAAACTGTTGCACATGCCCAGCCTGCTATCATCAGTGTCTCTCTGGTGTTGGTTGACCCCCAGCGGATGTGGACAGGGCCGTCCAGGTGCCAGCTTGCGCTGCTCATGATCACGGCATTGATGTGGGTTGCAACGTCTACAATTGTGGTTTCTTCAATTCCGCCTGCGTATCCGCCGAAAATCGGCATCTGTTCGTCCATAATGATGTCGCTGTTCCCTTTGTAGTGGGCAATAACAGAGATTGCATCAAGGTCGATCTTGAGTTCGTTTAGTTGCGAGACCTCGTGGCTGTCCGTGCAGGTCATTCCGCCGGCACAGTCGGCGGAAATGTTTCCCTGAGCGGACAGGGAGGTCTCTGGGCCCTAGACAGCCATGCCAGGCCTACCGGCCATGGCGCAAGCATTTTTAATGAGCCTTGTTTCGGTCTTTGCGGCAAGGACCTCGTAAGGGCTTTTTGGAATAGGAGCTTTTCCGCGTACAGAGGTCATGACACCGTTAACGATGGTGTCTACTTCCTTTTCAAGAGCGTAGCTCATGTGAACAGGCATAAACACATCTTCAGAAATCGGAGAACCGGTAGGTCCACCCTGTACAATTGGCTTTGCCTTGTCACCAACACTTCTCTTTCTTACATTAACGGCATCCCTGCCAGTTCCGAGCACGAATTCTTTCTGCACGTTGTTAATTGCATCCCAGATTTCGTCTTCAGTGTACTTTACGATCCTGTGGGTGTCGGTACAGTAAATTCCGCACTCAAGCAGCATCTCGAACCCTGCCTTGAAGAGTTTTTCCATCATATCCTTGTCTGTCGGGATAAACTCTCCCTTGAAGTCAAGCCCGTACTTCTGCTTGAGCTCCATTGCTTTCATTGGGATCTTCATAAGGTCCCAGTCATCCTGGGTACACTTTTCTCCTACTTTAGCTCTGTCGTAAAAATCATAGCAGTCAAATGATTTTCTATATGTCATTTCTTTTTGCCTCCCAGGATTATTTCATAACCTCAAGTGCTACTTTTGCGGCTTCTGCAGCGTTTTCTGCAGTTGCATCTGCTCCTATCTCGTCAATCCATTTATCAGATACAGGAGCTCCTCCAAACATGCACTTTACACTGTCCCTGAGGTTTTCTTCTCTGAGCCTGTCCATTAGATCTTTCTGGCCTAGCATAGAGGTGGTCATAAGGGCTGAGCCTACTAACAGGATTTTTTCTCCCTTGTGCTTTGCAGCCTCATCTACAACGTTTTCATTAAGCACATCAACTCCCAGGTCAACGATCTGGAACCCATTTGCTCCGAGCATAGTGGTAACAAGCCTGTGACCGATGTCATGAATATCTCCTTCTGCAACAAAGGTGATGGCAAGTCCAGCTTCTTCTCCTTCTTTCCTGTTCTTTTCAAGTTCAGGGGTAAGAACTTCCATTGCATTGCTCATCGCTTTTCCAGACATCATGATCTGAGGCAGGAAAATCTCGGCGGCTTCAAACTTATCACCGACAATTTTCATTCCAACGGAAAGGCCCTTTGTAATAATATCAAGTGCTGGAATTCCTGCAGCTAGGGCCTCCTTGCATAGCTGTGCAGTACCTGCAACGTTTTGATTTACAATTGCGTCGCGTAACTTATTAAATATCTCTTGATTTGCCATTTTTGTAAACCTCCACTGAGATTCGCAGTTCTGTGCAGTGTCGTTGGGCAGTAAAATGTCTCCAGAGTCATTTTCTCGCAAAGGCTTTATGCTTGAACATAAACCCAAGCTCCGCTAGCTAAAAAGAGCATTTGCATGGGGTTCTTATTTTAGGTTCAGATCCCTGCTGCCTTATATTTTTCAGCCATTAGGCGCGAGGAAGTTCCTTTACGAATTTTCTGATTATTTATATTCAAAATTACTCACTGTCATTTGCCATTTTGCCCGAACAGGTTCGGGTCCTTTGTGGGTAATTTCTTCTCTTATGACATTGTTACCGGGGAATTTACTTGCCGGAAACTGCAAATTTGTTTCCCAGTCGAATTAGCTTTATATCCCGAATTTCCCAACAGTATGCCTGTTGGAACTGCCTGGAATTGTCCTGAACATTCAAGACTCAATCCCTAAATAAAGATTAAAATTATACTATATAAACGAATACTATATTTTCCATTATTTTTTCTCTTAAAATTCAAGATCTGGACATGAAAGAAAAAATATAAATACTGGTATTTCAAGCCATTGCAATCCCTTTTATATATGCAATCTCCAGCTTCATAGTCCTGTGCTATAAATCTATTTAATAATAGATCTTCAATAATATTAAATATAAAAGCAAAAAGTATAAATACTATAATTCGGAGTCGCCTTACTTTTTTTCGATATCTGCAATCTCCTGCTTCAAGACCCTGTGCTGCAAATTTTTTAAAAGGAGATCTTTAAATAATAATTTGACACGCGCGGGCAGAATACATGATTTCTCCTGAAAAATGCGAGATTAGACGAAAGAAAACAAGCCTGATGAAGTAATTTTTTTGGAATATTCTTAAAAATAAGGCCGGCTTAAGGCCGGCTTATCCATTTTTAAATTCTATTAACGCGGCACACTATCAGTGTCCGATATATTCAGTATCTGAATCTATTCAGCAATGTTTTTAGTATGTGTGGCTTTTTGCGCACTCAATCATTTTCTGGAGATTGACTGTTGGGGTCATACTGACAGTCCCGCAGCCAACGGTGAGTAACCCAACGCCTGCGTCAAGGGTCTTCTTTGAGGCTTCTGCGATCTCCTCAGGAGTTCCGTTCCAGAGCACGGCTACAGGGTCAAGGTTTCCAACAACGATTGCGTTTTTCACATTACCGGTTGCGGTCTTGATGTCTACTTTCTGGTCTACGCTGATCCCATTTACTCCGGTCTTGTCCATAATTCCAAGGCCGTTGGTTGTGTTTCCGCAAATGTGAAGCACTGTAGCCACATCGAGTTCCTTCATTGCATCAACTATCTTCTTCTGATAGGGCAGGGCATACTTCTCGTAGAACTCCCCACCAATGAGCTCATAGCTTGCTGTCGGGTCAATGATGGCTATGGTGTCTGCACCGTTTTCAACCATTGCTTTTGCATATGCTACATTGAAGTCCGAGCAGAAGTCCAGAAGCGCGGGGACAATCTCTTCTCCTGTGAAAAGGTTTCCGAACCAGGCATCTCCGTTAATATGCTGGGCAAGAGAGAAAGGACCTATCATGGATCCTATAATCGGGAGCTTTTTCCCGTATTTTTCGGAGAGAATCTTGACGGCTTCAAGGATTACTGCAATTCTGCCTTCTTTCAGGTTGTAATTCTTTAATTTATCCAGATCTTCCAGGTTCTTAACACTGGGTTTAATCACTGAAGGCTGCTGCTTCAGGTCGCCAGCCTTTATACCGCAGCCAAAAAATTCAGCTTCAGCTGTAATGTCAAAGGGAACTCTCACAGCTTCAAAACCTACTACGGTATGCGCTGCTTCCGCAAGAGTCGCCATTTTCTCTGCGTCGGCATGGGCTTCTGGCCAGTAGGCTCCGCAAGCTTCCATCTGTTCGACAGTTGCAGTCTGAGTGAAACAGACAGCTGGCATCCTGTCCACCTGCTGTTTCCTTAATGCACGGTACAATCTTTCTTTTGGGGTATATTCTGCCATTTATAATCCCTCTTATGTTTATAGGTGCATAAGATTATGAAAAATACATACTATTTAATAAATATGTATTTATATCCTTTAATTACGGATTATGTTATAAAAACTTATCAATTGAACAGCCGGAACAAGCCGAAAAATCCTTCAAAACAAGTAAATTTGTTTTATTCACACTCGGTGGGCGAAATGCTTAAAATATTCGGAGATTTGTGTTTTTGACCAATATTTAGAAATTAAAGAGAGTTGAAATGTACTGCTGTCTGTAATTATAAACTGACAAACGCCTGAGGTTATTTAAGGAATATGTTCAAAGTCTCTAGAGAACTTCAGTAAATCTATAATCCGAATTGTCTTCGTATTTTTCTTGTTCTCAATAACAATTTTTCTTTTCAGACTTAAAAGAACTCAGGTAGTCCTCTACAAACTCAGGTAATTAACTACATTAAGGAACGTTTGAAATATAAGTTCAAGTTTTCATTTCTGGAATTGCTCTATAATTCCATTTCCCCAGATAATCATCAAATACAATTTTCATATTTTCCTTGAAGTTTTCACTTACTTTTCTTGCTGTTGCATAAACTTTATCCTTAATCGTCGAAACCACTTTCAGTCCTGTTGATGTAGAAGTCTTATCAATAAGGCTTTTAACCACATCAAGACTGCTGAAAACGGCACCTTTGCAGGCAGCCGTTACATGGCAGAATAACCTATGTTCAATTGGATTATATTTCGAAGTGTATGGTGGATAATGAGCCATTCGAATTTCAATTCCAATTTCATTTACCAGCTTTTGTAAGTCTTCCTTGAAAATATAATGTCTACTTGAGTTGCTTCCACCACCATCTGCAAAAGCCAAAATGCTATACGCATTGGGGTAATTTCTCTTACCGTAATTTTCCCACCAGTATTTAATGCAGTCACAACAAAATTCACTCGTATCCTTACTGGTTCCTAAAGTGATGTAGCCTTCATTAAGTTTAACGTCGTATATGCCATGTGGAATTACAACGCCATTTGAAAATGTATTGAAGTCGTGATCATATACTTTTACCGTTCCAGTACAATAAAATTTTCCATCTCGGTAGAAATTACCTATGAACTCTTTTTTTTACATCTATACTGATAATCGGATTTTCGCTTTTAGAGTACTCTTCTTTCAACTCGTTAATTCTCTCAAATTGCTTGTTTCTGTCTTTACAGTCTTTCATTGTGACAGCTTTATTCATTTTTCTTTTTACAAAACCATGTTTCTTCAATAGCTGCTTTACCACATATGGTGATATATTCATATCTCTCGATTTGAAAGCATTTGAAATACCTTTAAGGGAGAGGTTTGTCCATTTTATTTCTTCATCCATAGGACTTCCAGCAGTATGATCTTTTAAGATCTCAAAGAAAACTTCATCGATGTTTTCCACAGTGTCGATGATTTTCTTTTTACCTCCACCAGGCTTTCGAATCCTGTCATCTGGAGTTTTTATACCATTAGTGATTTCATTAATTCCAGCCATGATAGTTTGGAAATGACAGCCAAGTACACTACTTATATACTTTTGTCCACCATGACCTAACTTCATTGCTTCTATGGCTGCGTATCTCCTTCTGTCTCTCTCATTCAAAGAATCAAAAAATGATTTCATTTGTTTTTCGGTTTCTTCAGAATATTTTTCGCGAAGCATCCAAGTAGATTCCTTTCTGGTTTGTAATGAGTTCAAGCAGAATTACCTTTAGGCAATGAAAATATATGAAATTATATTTTTGCCATTCCTAAGTTTTCTACCAGGTTCTTTTGCAAGTTCTTCTATGCCGTGAATTACACACTGATGTAGGAACTCAACAAGTTCTGGAGTGAAACGATAGTACCAACTGCTATCGCTTATGGTTTTATGGGATTCAGTTTCATATTCGCGTTTCAAACTGGCGAGTGTACGCTGCAAGCGTACACCAAAACTCAGAGTTAAAACCCAAAAGATGATGACAGGGTCAATTTTACGTTCACGTATTATAAGACCAGTTTCTTTGGAAGTTTGTCTTAACCACTCTTCGGGAAACATTTCCCGAAGAGAGTCTTCAAGAGTAGGTGGGGAACGAGGAGACATAGAGATACAGCTATAAAGGTATTATCAGATAAAAACATCTACAAGATAAGGAATTTAGTGCTTAACCGATGACCAATGAAGAATACTTAAGGTTTGCCGGATCCTGCCTCGGGAGTAAAGAGAAGAGGCAAAAATAAGTGACAATAAAGAAGTTCAAAGCAGAAACAATTCTTTTGGCGATAATGCTGGTGAACGTGATACTTGTACCAGCTGTGAGTGCAACAAATAGTACTGCAAAAGAATGTCAAGATGAATCTGTTGGAGACCCTTGGTTCGAGAAGGGTGACGAATTAAATCGGCTTAGTGGTGATGAACGTCGTGCCCTCGCTGAGAAAAACGAAACAGTAAGAAAAATGATAGAGGAAGATCTAAAGATTAAACCTGTGAAAATTGAAAACTCCAAGGACTTGGAAAATCTTCCTGCTAATTATCCTGAGGACGTAAAGAAAATAATAATAGGAAATATCTCATCAAAAAATGTTAATCTACAATCATCAATTGCACAAACAACGACTACAAATACAGTTAATGTTTGGATAATCGCAGATGAAGAATATCGGAGCACTTTTGGAAGTAATTGGCAAACTAAAGCATACAACACCATTGAAGGTGCCGATGATGCATTCTATAATGATCATAATATAAATTTTGTGGTAGGTAAATACTCAACATGGGATAGTACTGACAGTGAACATAGTGGTGACGCACTTCTCGATGAAGCACAAAGTGAATCAGGGTGGAACTCTAACCATCAAGGCATGGATATGCTTGCCATTTTCACCGACCAAAGTATGGATGAAAGAGGTAAATCTGAGCATCTTGGTGATGCATGGATAATGAAACATCAGATAACTTCAGGTTGGGATTGGCATCTCGCACAGCATGAAGCTTCGCATAACTATGGGTGTTCGGATCATGGATATGTTGGCCCCGCCTGCATAATGACTTATACTTTTATGATGACAAACGACAATTGGTGTAGTAGTTGTGACCAAACAATCGAAACTAATAGAAATGTCTTTTAAATTGTTTTATGTAGGATAAAATCCTACATTTTATTTTATGGATGCTCGAAGAGGATTATATGAAATCAATGACAAAAGTTTTAATGATTATTTCTTTTGGAATTCTTGCACTATTTCTGGTTTTCTTTTTAATGATTTATCAGCCTGGAGCAGGTATGTATGTTCGCGCAGATAAACTTCAGAACCCACCAGAGAAATATGTGGAGTTCAGTTTAGCAGATATCGAGAAATATCCCTATGTCCAAGAAGCAGTAGAAAATTCAGGAAAAGAAATTAAGCTCCCTTTCGATAACGACGAAAAAATGACAGAATTTTCTCATATTATGCATGATAACGAGACTGAATATATAAAACTGAATAATGAGTATTATCGGATACGTTATTATTCTTCAGATTAGTTAGGCCGTTGAAGATTACTGAAAACCGTAAGCATGAGAGTCTCTCTTCTTTTTCCAAACAAGGAAATCGTACTATTTTTAGATTTGATCAATGACTCGACCTAACAACACAGACACTGCAGATGGTTTTGATTGACCGCCTGATAGCATTGTTCAGCATGAAGTCTCTCATAATTTTGGCGCAGATGATCAAAATTCTCCGCTCCATCCAGAATGCATAATGAATTATGTTTATGCTCAACAGGGTACAAATATATGGTGTACTTCCTGTCGTAACACCGTAGATTATGGAATAGACCATTAATAGCTATATATCCTGACTTTGACAGTTAAATAAAAATAAGTGCTCTTTGTTTTGTGTTATTTGATCCAATGTACATCACAAAACAAAGAGCATTCCCTACAATTCCTAACAAGAATATATGTGTTCCTATCGGACCTATTCTTGCTGTCCAATACTTTTATGAAAAGCTTAATTTCTGTGATATTTTTGGCAAACATAAAAGCAAGGGTCTTGATCTCAATAGTTTACTAATCGGTTTGTTAAGCTACAAGCTTACCGAGAATTTTAGTATCAAAGAAGCTGGCAAATGGTTAAATCAGAAAGAGATTCTGGATATCTTACATCTTGAAAGTTTTCATGAAAGGGTTCTTTACAGAACTCTTGAACTCTTAGGACGTAACAAAGAGGAAATTCTCTCTGACATACTGGACTCTCTATTTTTTGTTTATGATTTTGAAGAGACGAATGCAAATTTAGATTGGACGAGTATAGTCCTTCATGGGACTAAAGCCAACCTTGGCAAATTCGGATATAGCAGAGATCACAGACCTGACAAGTTGCAGATAACAGTTGGAGTTAGTGAGTTAGCTGACCCCATAAACATACCTATTGGAATTACAGTGAATAAAGGAAACGTTCTTGATCTTGAGCACTTTTCTGATACTTTTAACCAGGTTAAAAGTAGGCTTAAAAAAGGCTCTCTTATTGTTTTTGATAAAGGAGCTAATACCAAAGATAATCTCAACCTTATACTGGATGCTAAAATGGACTATCTCACTTCCATGAAGCTGAATAAGAGTGATGATAAAATCATTGAGAACTTTGCTCTGGAAAGAGCAGAACTGATCGATGCCAAAAAAGGTATATATGGGATAAAAATCATCAAGCCAAGTAGTATCAAGTACTTTTATTTCTCTGAATCTCTACAGAAAAAGCAGTTAGAAGCAAAAGCAAGAGCTGTTATGAAGAAATTACAGGAAGCAAAAGAAGTTCAAAAGGCCGTCATAAACAAAAAAAAGCTTCCTAAGAGATTCAGAGTAAATAATGAGTTGATTGAGATTGATTACTCTTTTAGAACTAAGCTCGAAGAGCTTAGTGACGAGGAAGCTATTGAACTCCTGAAAGCTTCACTGATTAATGGGAGAGAAGGATTTTTCTGTCTGAAATCAAACAGGGATTTGACACTTGAAGATGCGTTGATAACATACAGAAAAAAGGATTCTATTGAGAAAATATTCCATTCATTGAAGAACGAAATCAACATTAAACCGTTGAGAGTATGGTCGGATGATAGCATTTATGGAGCGATTATCCTTGGTTTTATCGCTCAATTATTCATATCGCTGATGCGATATGAATTTGAAGGGATAAAACACGTATCTACAAAATTCATTAAAAAAAGCTTGAAGAATTTGACACTTACAGTTAAGTTCAAGATAAATGGAGTCAAAAATTACATTTTTGCGAATTTTGATCGGATCAATAGCTTGATAGTAGCAAAAAAGAGTGGAATTACATAGAATAAATCATAAATTTTTATAAATTTAAACAAATGGTCAAGTCCATTTGGGCTAAAAAGAAGGGAAATATTCAGTACCAATTAGTGGATACTGTCAAAGTCAGGATATAATAATGATCTCCAGAATCATGAGGTAACAGTTGAAGTATTTGATTCGTATAATGAATCTATATTCAAAGGAACTTATGAACTATCTCCTGACGAGCACATCGCACAGCCGAAATCATTATGGCTATTGCTGAGATGGTCAATGCCATGGTCTAAAGGAAAATATACATATTTTGCAGAGGGAGAATATGAGTTTAAAGTTATTTTAGATGGCGAAACTACGGACACCTGCAGAACACTGCCACATGCCTGGAGTTCTGTAGTGATACATATAAATAAAACAAACAATTCTGATTCTCCAATGCGTATAGGAGTAATAACAGTGTAACCTATTAAACCCACAGAAAAACTGACTGTTGAGTTGATAATTTTGGGATTTTTCGGTCAAGCCTTTTTTTAAAAGGGTTGCTTTTCAGCGAAACGAGATAAAAACTTTAAATTGTATCAAAAATGTTTGAAAAGTTGAGAGGTTACCGCAAAAAGAAACGGCAGACACCACCTATTACAACCTTTTCAACTGCTGGCTATATACCTTTCCAATTCTCTGTATCGTATCGGCTTCTTCGGGATCTTTATCGTCCCGGATACGGATAAAGCGCGGAAAACGAAGTGCAAAGCCCGAATCATAATTGGGGCTTTTCTGGATTTCCTCAAATGCGATTTCCAGGACTACTTTCGGCCGGATTGCAAATACTCCACCTGCTTCTCCGCCTTCCATGAGCCCGGAAAGCATCTCTGTGAGCTCCTTTAGCTGGTCATCGGTCAGGCCCGTACCAACCTTGCCTACCTGGAGAAAACGCAGGGTTTCAGGATCATAACAGGCAACTGTATAAGAACCCAGGAGATTTGCACGCCTGCCAAAGCCCCACTCGGCTCCTACGATTACAAGGTCAAGGGTTTCCATAAGAGGCTTTTTCTTAAGCCAGTTTTTGCCGCGCTTGCCAGGGGAATAAAACGAATTCGGGTTTTTGACCATAACTCCTTCATGCCCGGCATCTAAGGCTTCCTTATAGATCTTCTCTATAAGTTCGAGGTCTCCAGTGATCACCTGTTTGTCCACACAGATGGATTTTGAATCTTCAGTTGAACTTTCCACGCAGGACTCAAGCGCTTTCCGCCGCTCAATCAGAGGCAGGTCAATCAGTGTTCTGCCGTTTAAGTACATTATGTCAAAGAGGTTGAGCTGAATCGGAATACCAAGGGCTTTTTCCTCCACGTCGTACTTGCGCCGGAAACGTTTAAGGATCTCCTGAAATGCCCTGGGCTTACCATTCTCGTCCACTGCAACGGCTTCTCCGTCAAGGATTGCGGATTCGGCCTTTACATGTTTGCGGATTATCTCTACAAGGTCAGGGAGTGAACTTGTGACATTTTCAAGCTTTCGCGAGAAAAGCATAACCGAATCTCCGGCCTTATGGACCTGGACTCTTGCCCCATCGAATTTCCATTCGATCGCAGCCTCCTTCATTTCCTTTATGTCAGCAACTACATCAGGGCTGATCTGTGAGAGCATCATCTTGATCGGGCGGTTGATCTCAATCCCGAGACTTTCCAGGGCTTCCACCCCGCCTTCCTTGGCAGTTGCAGCGACTATCCCCAGGTCATTCGTAACCATAAAGGCGTGCTCAACCACATCCGCAGGCACGGAAAAAGCTTTTGCAATTGCGTCCCTTACAACACCTTCTCCGACGCCTATGCGAAGTTCCTCAAGCGCAAGCCTGGAGATATATTTTGCTTCCCTTGGGGTCGAGGAATTGAAGAGAAACTGAAGGTTCTTTATCTTAATGTCCTGTGAGCCTTTTCCTGAGGCTTCGGAGGCGATTTTAAAACGGTTATAAACTTCAGTTATTGAGAGTTCGGGCTGTTCTTCGAAGAAAGAGGAAAAAGTAACCTGATTTTTCCTTTTCTCTTTGAGGATAAGAAGGGCTGTGTCCCCTATATCTCCGGTAGTCCGAATAAGAGATTCTATACTTTTTACTGGCATTCCGGAGGCTTTGGAAAGGGAAACATACAGCAGGCTAGTGCCAATTCCCAATTGTTCTCCACTCCAGGCAGGAAAAACCTCACTCATTATAAAATGAGTTGCAATGGGTAGCTCTTCAACATCAACCTGTTTAAGAAGGTCAGCAACCCTACTTGTAGTATCAATTGTACTCGAGATTTTTTCAATCGCCTGGCAGGTTTCTGCAAATTCCCTGAAACTTGTCATGATCAACGCAGCTTTTTAATTTTATTTTTCCGAATTCGGGACAAAACCTGAATTCTTAACCTGAATTCTTAACTGAATCTTAACCTGAATTCTTAATCTGAATTCTTAACCTATCAATTTCCATAAATTGCGATCAGATCGCTGAGAATCGCACTTGCAGTTTCAATTGGGCCTGCGCCCTTACCCGTAACCGTAATTTCTCCTGCAAGTTCGGTCTCTACCGACGCCACATTCAGCGTCCCTCCGACTGCAAGGGGGTGGTTGATAGGTACGAGTCTGGGGGCTACATGAATTCTTTCCCTGCTGACTTCCCCTATAAGCTTGATCACATGCCCTCTTTCATAAGCCATCTCAAGGGCTTCAGGCGTAACTTTCGTGATTCCTGTAACCTCAACGTCGTTATAAGTAGCATCAAGTCCGAAAATTGCGTTGGCAAGAATAACGAGTTTGCAGGCCGTATCAATTCCTTCCACATCATATGTAGGGTCGGTTTCAGCAATACCGAGCTGCATGGATTCGGCAAGAATGTCATTGTAACTTGCCCTTTCCTCCAGCATTCTTGTCAGGATATAATTACAGGTCCCATTTAGAATTCCTTTGATACTTTTAACCTTATTGCCTGCAAGCACCTCGTTTGCCAGGTTGATAATAGGCATTGACCCACCGACAGTCGCTTCGAACCTGAAATGAGAACCTGCTGCCTTTGCGGCTTCCATGAGTTCTCTGTACTTAAGGGTAAGGGGCCCTTTATTGGAGGTAATAACATCTTTTCCGGTCTTGAAGGCCGCAGACATATTCTGCATACCTGCCCCGCCAGTTAGTATATTCGTCGGGGTAGTCTCGATTACAAGATCATGAGCTACAGATTGGATAACCTCGACTCCAGAGATATTCTCAAGAGCTACCGTCCTGTCTCTCCTCTTCCTGACAAGGCAGTCGGCAAGATCCACCCCTTCAGGATTAACAGTTGCGCCCTTTGAGTCCACAACAGCAACTACTTTTACTTCCAGCCCTATACTTTCCAGATACTCTTTTTTCATAAGGAATACTTCAGCCACGCCCTGTCCGATTGCACCGAACCCGAGAATGGAACAGCACACTGTTTTCATGTTTTCAAATCTCCTAAAACTATTTTTCAGGCCTGGATATCAATTGGAAGAACCATAAGCAGGTCTTTTTTTGTCGAGACTTCTTTGAGAATGGCGAGTGCCTTGTGCAAATCCTCTTTACCGACAGCATCGATTTTCATGAGGGCTGAAGAAAGCATATTGATGCCAGGCATAGAAAGGGAAAGATCTACAACTTCAGCAAATCCTGTCTTGTCAATCTCATCAATCGTATCCTGGATCCCTGTATGAACCACGTGCCCTATAAGCACTACATTTATGCTTTCCCTGAAACGGTGTTCACCGACTCTTACAACTCGAATTCCGTTTTCTTCAAGTTTAGCCTTTATTGTCTCAATGCTCTCAGGTCTGGTTTCAAGTACAAGCTTTACAGGTACTGTTTTTCTGGGGGTTCTCTTCTGATGGTGATGTACTACTGTTATCAGGTTAGCCTTACATTCCGAAAGGGGCTGGAGGGCTAAAAGCATCTGCCCGGGTACATCTTTTAATTCAATGTCCATGGAAACTCGCATGTTGTCCCTCGTACATTTTTTAATAATCCCTTGTGCGATTTAAATAGTAATTTTACCAGTATACAATGTTCATTCACGCATTATTATTAAACAGCTTACTGTCAGGGTTGAGGTGGTATATCAGGATATCCGGCTTTAATCAAGCCATTTAGCCTCTTGAACCTGAATTTCATAACTTGAGTTTCAAATCCGTTCCCGCGGAGCAGGGCCTTATTACTCAGGTTTGCGATCAGGACATTTATATCGGTAAGTAATTCTGGGCATAAGAGATAAAAAGGGTGCTCAAATATACCGCGTACTCTATTGTTAACCGTTTCTGCTGCTTAGTCAATGAATTCAGTTATATAGTTTACTGTTTATGACCCTACAAAAAAACTTTAGGGTACAGCATCTGCTTATTCTTTCTTGCTTTCATGTTTGGTCTGCTTGGAGATATGCACGTCCGGAATACGGATTATATTTCCTCTTCCTCTTTTGAATTTCTCAATTAGCCCGCGCTCCTCAAGGTCCGAGAGCATAAGACTGACTTTGGACTCCGAATAGGGAGATTTTTTTCGCAGTTCTCTCTGGGTGATTCGGTTTCCACTAGCCCGGACCATCTCCAGAAGTTCCTTGAGATCCTCAGGGAGATTGAGCTTTGAATGTTCCTTAGTTTCAGAACCTGATTTATTAGGCTTCTTCTCATGGACAGGAGAACTCGAGATATTCTGAGCCTCTTCTGTAAGCCTGTTATGCTGTATAGATTTGTCAGTATTGGATGTTCCTTCTGACTTTTCAGCAAACTGCTCAGAGCTCAGTTCCGAAGTTTCAATAATGTTTTCGGCTGAATCGGGTGTGTTTTCGGCAGAATCGGTATTGACCTCTTCTGAAAATATTTCATCCTTTATGAGGTTTTCAGGCTCCAGCAGATATGGCTCTCGGTAACCTTCAGGAAAATAAGGCTTTGCCGATTTTTGATGCTTCTTTCCTAAAAGGTAGGCTGCCAGCAGCAGGGCTAACAGCAGGACTATAAGAACCAGGAAAGCAGGAGCTAAAACGGCATAGATAGAGTTTGTCTGAGATACGGGCTCTGTCTCTTCATAATCCAGATAAGGGGCTTCAAAGTTATCCTGGTCCAGAAGCTCTTCATGAGAAGGTGGGAAAAGGAGGAGATCATGTATATACTCTCCTTCACCTGAGATCACAACTTTTTCCTTAGCTGTATAAACGATCCTATTTCCTTCAAGATAGCTGGCATTTATTGCATATATTCCGGGGGTGAGGTTGAAAGAGTACTCTGAATCCGTTGCAATAACGTTCTGTTCCGGGGTCGAATTAATTTCTACAACTGAGTTATTAAGGGGCTTGAAAGTATCCCACTCATAGACTGTCCCGTGAATTGTGGCCGCGATTGCATTTCCCTGAAAGACCATAATGAGAAAGAAAATAAGTGAGAAACTGCATAGCTTTCTAAAATTCACGAAATGTTAAATGGGTTTTTAGCATAAATCTTTTACTTTTCTTTGTAAAGAGAGAGTAAAAATAATGAACGCCTATTAAAGCTTTGTAAAGGAGTCAAGGAATGTATCAAGCTTGAAAGCCCATATATGTCTATTAATTAGATAAATTCCGAAAAGAATAATTATATTTACCTGATCCTTATAACGTTGTAATAACTTCTAAAGGGAGGCAGTCAGATGAAAAAGTCAAGAATTGTTCAAAATCTGGCTTGTTTTACGATTATATTAACCTTACTCAGTTTACTACCAGGAGGGTCCCTCGCTGCCAGAAACTCTTCTGATCATGGAAACAGCAATCAGAACCAGTATATGCGTGAAGATACCCTCGTTTCATACAATGAAACTGACAACGTGGGTGAGAGCAGCAGTTCTGAATCCGATGTGAAACAAGAACAGAAGAATCTCAGCACAAAAAACCAAAATAATGTTTCAGATTACAAGCAGGAAAGAAAACAATTAGAAGAAGAACTCCAGCTTCATAAGCAAGAGTACAACGAAGCAAAAGAAGATTTTCTCAAAATAAGGAACCGTATTCGGGCAAAAGAACTTGACCCTAACTCCGAAGAAGCTCTAAATGCCACAAAGTTCTACCTTAACTCAAGTATTAACTATATGATATCTCACCTTTCAAATGTTGAGAGCAATATGGAATACTCAAGCGGGAACATAACTGACGAAAAAGTTATTGCTTTAGATGAAAAGATAAAATTGCTTGAAGTTGAGAAGGCAAACGTTGCAAACGCGTCAAGCCAGGAAGAGCTTCTGGTTGTGGTCAGGTCCGTACGTGGAGTATGGAATGATGCCGAGAAAATCAGCATTTCAAGCGCAGGGCAGACTGTAAGTGAGAAAATCGGAGAATTTCTTGAAAAATCCGAAAACCTCTCTGAAAGGCTTGGAGTAAAAGTTGAGGGTCTAAGAGAAACCGGCGTTGATACATCTGAACTTGAGATCAAACTTGCCAGTTACATTTCTTACATTAAATCCGCGCAGGAGAAGAAAGTAATGGCAGATTCCTTATACAGTGGTGAGAATGTAACCCTGAAAGATATGCGAACTGCGAATAATTACCTCCGTCAGTCCCTCAATGATATCAGTAAAGCTAACAAGTTACTCAGAGAAATTTTCGACAAGCTCAAAAATTGCGAAACCGAAGAGAATAATGGAACTGAGGTTAGAAACCTAACAAAACTTATATGGTAAAAGAGATAACGGAACTGAGGTTAGAAACCTAACAAAACTTATATGGTAAAAGAGATAACGGAACTGAGGTTAGAAACCTAACAAAACTTATATGGTAAAAGAGATAACGGAACTGGCTAGAAACCTAACAAAACTTAGGTAAAAGAGGATAACGGAACTGGCTAGAAACCTAACAAAACTTAGGTAAAACAGTCTGAAAACTACAATCAGTACTGAAGATATAGCAGACATAGTTAATATTTAAATATAATAACATTAGTATTGTAAATGTAACAGCGTTAATTTTAACTATAACATAATTAATACTGAATATAACATGTTTAATTTTAAATTTGATATGATTAATAACCAAATATAATACCTTTAGTTCTAAAGGTAATATATTTAGTTCTAAATATGATCCTTTTAGTTCTAAGTATAACACTTTTAGTACTAAACGTAATACAATTGCTAGTTAAGAGATTAAGTGTTATTCCCCCAACAGAATTACGATTTCTAATATAAGGGAAAAATCTAGCTCAGGGGATGAGACTGGAAAATTTATTGAAAGAACAATTACATAATTGAGGAGGTAGAAAATGGTTAAATTCGTCCACCTGCTTGTACTGTCAGCTTTAATTATCTGGCTTGCAGGATCCGGTTGTGTCGGGAACAGTACGTCTGAAATAGAGAAGTCAGGAGTAAACTCAAACGCCGTCGGGGCAGGGAATGCGGTACCAGCTACAGATATGGAAATGGAACTTACACAAGCAGATATCCAGGAGGTTGATTCTGATATGGCAAATCTTGAAGCCTTGCTTGAAGTGGCAAGTCCTTCAGAAGATATCGAAATTGAAGAGTTGTGAAATAGAAAGGAAAGAAGTGAAAAGGTGCTAAAAACTGTTTTCACTTAAAAAACATCTTTTCTTTGTTTTTGATTATTTGAATTTCTTCTTCCAGTGTTTCTATCCTGGACTCAAGTTCATGCATATCTTTTTTAGTAAAAATGTCGGTTTTTGATATAGATTCCTGAATCTTCTCAGAGATTTTCTTCTCAAGATCAAGCTTCTGTTTTTTTCTTTCTTCAAGCATATCCTGGATAGCTTTTTTACCTTCGTCCTTACTGATGTCCCCTTTATCAACCAGTTCTTTTACAAGGTCGTTTATCTTATCTTCGGTTATTGCCCAGAGGCCGGCTCCTATAAGCCCGAGTTTTCTGACGGATTCCCTCATGTATAAACACTCGCTTTTAAATTATCAATCTGGAAAAAGCTCACATGAAATAATTCTACATGAAAATAGTTAATTGATATGATCTTCAGGGATGTATTAAAACTCCCCCGTAGGAAGTGTAGGTAATGTCTAACTTTGTTTGAGATGTCCTGTGCGATCTACTTTCTATGACAATTTTCTATTTTGATCTGCACTGTGTAACAGTTTTAGGTTTCGATCTACTCCATATGAAAGTTTTCTGTTCTTACATTATTTGTCTGTGTTTTATATAAATGTTTTCTGAGTATAGTTAGCAGGCTTCTGACTTTATGTGATCCGGGATTGAGTTCTCTTTAAATTAATATTTTAAGAATGACAGGGTTACCTTTAAGGAAACTATGTATTGAGGTTCTTTCTTAATTTATTTGCACTTGTATCCTGTCAAAACACGGAGAAAAAGAGTGCCTAAACACCCCCCTTGTTTGTATTAATTTGTACTCAAAACCTGTCAAAACACCGAAAACAGGCACGATCAAACGCCGCTGCATTTGCGTGTTTAACGTTAACAAATTACTTAATCGAATGAGAATATATAAATATATTAATTGATAATGTTATTTGGGGGTAATTCTATGGCAGAAGCTTTAAAAGTCTCACCAAGTATATGCGCATATCCTGACGACAAATACGAAAACCTTGAAATTGAAGTAGTTCTTCCTGGAGTGGATAAAAAAGACATTTCTTTTAAGATTACCGAGGACGGCTTTTACGTAAAAGCCAATAAGGAAGGGATTGAATATACGGACAGTTACGCAGTCTGCTGCCCGATAGTCCCGGAAAAAGCAGTAGCCAAGTACTCAAATGGTGTACTTAAAGTTACAGTACCTTATCAGCAGCCATTTAAGAACGCGGTAGATGTAAAAATCGAGTAAGGCAATTTGGACTCACGCAGTTGAGCCGAAGAATCAATCGAATTAAACCTCAAATGGGTTAAATCAGTATATTTTTGACATATATTTTATAATTAATTTTTTTCAACTGCGTGAGCCCAAAAGTCTAATGTTCAGTTTCATAAAAAAGAGGTTTTTAAATGAGAAAAATGACAGAACAGCATCTTATCAACGCATTCGGAGGAGAAAGCCAGGCACATATGAGATATTTACATTTCGGAAACCAGGCTGAAAAAGAAAAATACTATAATGTAGCCCGCTTATTTCGTGCAATTGCCCATGCAGAATATGTACATGCAGGAGACCATCACCGTGAGTTAAGACATCTCGATGGAGGATTTGTTGCAAATAGCATGGCAGCTTTTGGTCCTGGCGATTCCTTAAAGAATCTTAAGCTGGCCATTGATGGCGAAACATACGAGATTGAAGAAATGTATCCTGCATACATTGAAGTTGCAAAATTCCAGGGAGAAAAAAGAGCACAAAGAAGCTTTGAATGGTCATATGCCAGTGAAAAAATGCATAAACAACTTTTTGAAAGGGCATTAGACTCGGTTAACTCAGGAAAAGACATTGATCTCGGTCCTGTCCAAGTTTGTGAAGTATGCGGATATACCTTTGAAGGAGAAGCACCCGACAGATGTCCTATTTGTGGTGCCCCAATAAACAAATTTACTGCGTTTAAATAAATAATTATTCTGAAACCCTCACTAACTACAAACAGACAAGTTTCTGTCTCTTAAGTCCAGACTATTTTCTAAAAAGCTAAATCTGGGCTAATTTTTTTACTGGAAAGCCCTCTATTTCAGAATATATTTCTTATTTACTTTCCTTACTGTAAGGTATCTATTATGGAAATATAAGAGGAGAACTTGATTACAGGCATTAGAAGAGATGACTTATTAGTGAAAAATTTGTGAGAATGACTCTCTTCACAAGCCAGTTTCACGAGCATTCTCCGAGACCTTACTGCCAGAAGAAATCACTCTGGAATTTTATTGTTTTTCTCCTTGCTTTCAAGCCAGTCTGTAATTCTGGGCCAGAGGGACAGCGAAATTATCATGGAAATCACAAAAACAAAAATCGAACCTGCAGTCATGTCTACATGAGTGTAGGCCGTTTCTCCTCTTGATATATTGGTTAAAAGAGCCCCTGAAAGGAAAAGGATAACAAGCACTATTGAAGTAACAAGACTTAACAGAAACATTATCCTTGGTTTGTTATCTGCAGAACCGAATGTTACCATATAAATCTCCTCTATTAAATTCTCTAATGTTAATTTTATGCTATCTGCCACATTTATTTAAGTTTGCTTCTTTTCATTAACAGGGAATTGGTAGTCACTGAGACCGAACTTAGAGCCATGAAAGCAGCAGCAAGTGCGGGTGTAATCAGGACCTTGAGAAATAAGGGATAAAGAATTCCAGCTGCGATGGGAATACCGATAGAATTATACCCGAAAGCCCATAGTAGGTTCTGCTTGATCTTGTTTATGGTAAGCCGGCTCAGCTTAATAGCTACGACCACATCTCTTGGATCATTTTTGATAAGCACAATTTTTGCGGATTCCATTGCTACATCCGTACCTGCTCCCATTGCAATTCCAACATCGGACTGAATCAACGCAGGAGCATCGTTAATGCCGTCACCCACCATTCCGACAAGCTTACCCTCTTCCTGAAGCTTCTTAATTTCATTTGCTTTGTCTTCAGGAAGTACCTCGGCCAGTACTCTGGGAATACCTACTTCTTTTGCTATTGCATTGGCTGTAACAACATTGTCACCTGTGATCATAACTACTTCTAGACCCATTTTGTTAAGAGTTTCAATAGCCTCTCTGGAGTTTTCCTTCAGGGTATCAGCAACTGCAACAAGGCCAATAATTTCTTCCCCGAAAGCTACAAGCATTGCAGTTTTTCCACTCTCTTCAAAAGCTCGCATTTCAGCTTCTAATTCTTTAAAGGAAAATCCTTCTTCTTCCATAAGTTTGCGTGTGCCGAGCAAAATTCTTTTTTCTTTAAAATAGGCTTCTACTCCTTTCCCGGGAATAGAATGGAAATTTTCTGCTTTTTCTGGACTGATCCCCTGTTCTTCGGCCCCGTTTACAATGGCTTCCCCAAGGGGATGCTCGGATCCTCTCTCAGCCGTTGCTGCAATAAAAAGTACGTCCTTTTCCTCGTGACCGGGAACTGAAACCAAATCTGTCAGCTTCGGAGTACCTGCCGTAAGCGTGCCTGTTTTGTCAAAAACGATAGTATCAAGTTTATGCGCTCTTTCAAGGGCTTCCCCACCTTTTATAAGGACCCCGTTTTCCGCACCTCTGCCGGTACCGACCATAATAGCGGCAGGCGTTGCAAGCCCGACTGCACATGGACACGAGATTACAAGGACAGTAATGGCTATAAGCAGGGAAAACAGGAATGGGCTGATTCCACCTAGAGTTGCTGATTCCCCTACTCCATAACGCCAGTACCCTATGAAGAACCAAAAGAAAAAGGCCAGAAGCGCAATAATATGTACGGTTACTATGAAGTTTCCGGCAACAACATCTGCAACTCTCTGAATGGGAGCCTTTGTAGTCTGCGCAGTCTCAACAAGCCTGATTATCTGGGCAAGGGCAGTATCAGCCCCGACTTTTGTAGCTCGAAAATTAAAAGATCCTGTCTTGTTAAGAGTAGCTCCTATAACGGTATCATCCGGGACTTTCTCTACCGGGATGCTTTCTCCTGTGAGCATGGACTCATCTACTGCAGAACTCCCCTCAACTACTATTCCGTCAACAGGAATTTTTTCTCCAGGCCGGACAACAACAATATCTCCAACTGCTACCTCTTCGATAGGGACTTCCTTTTCAATACCGTTTACAAGGATTTTGGAGGTTTTTGCCCTGAGGCCCATCAGTTTTCTAATTGCTTCAGAGGTCTGACCCCTTGCCCTTGCCTCGAGATACCTGCCAAGGACAATGAAGATGATCAGGAAAGCTACAGTGTCATAGTAAAGGCTATTATACCCGGGTCCAAGATCAAGAAATGTTGCTGCTACACTGATGAGGTAGGCTGATCCTGTCCCTGCTGCGATCAGCAGGTTCATGTCAGTTACGCCATATTTGAACCCCTTAATAGTCCCTACAAAAAATTGTCTGCCAGGGAAAAGGAGGACAAGAGTAGATAGTATAAATAGAACGATATGATTGGAAAGGAAATCAGGTACAAAGGACAGGAAAGGAAACATCATGCTCATGTTTCCCAGCCCTATTGGAATTCCCAGAACAAGAGCAATTATCAGGTTATTTCTCTGCCTCCTGATTTCAGCATCTCTGGACATTTGTTCTCGGTCTTCATACTCAACAGCTTCGGTTTTAACAAATGCTCCATAGCCAATTCCCTGAACAGCGGCAATTATTTCTCTGACAGAGACGCGGGAGGAGTCAAACTCTACAACTGCTTTTTCAAGCGGGAAATTTACAGACGCTGAAATTACGCCTTCAGTCCTGTTAAGGACTTTCTCAATATTTGCAGCACAGGAGGCACAGCTCATGCCCTCAAGATTCAGAGTTACCGTGTCTTTTTCTACCTTATATCCGATAGATTCGATGGTTTCCTCAATTTCCTTTGGAGAGATAAGTGAGGAATCAAAACTAACGTTTGCCCTTCCAAGTTCAAGGTTGACAACTGCTGAGTTCACGCCTGCTTTTTTCTTCAATACTCTCTCAATATTTGAGGCGCAGGCCGAACAGGTCATGCCGGACACTCCAAGCGTGATTTCTTTTCGACCGGTTTTCGGACCCGAGGTTCGAGGTTCCTCTTCTACCAGTTCACAAGTTTCAGTCAGGGGACAGGTTTGAGGAGCCTCTTCAGGTTCCTCTGGTTCCTCTAAAGTCGGCTCCGTAGTTTTTGAAGTTTCTCTTTCGATCTCTGTTGTGCCGGGAACTTCTGCCCCAGACTCTTCCTGAGCTTTGTTTTCGCTTTCTGTTGGGTATCCTGCCTTCCGAATAGCTGCCTTTATGTCATCCAGGCTTACTGTTTCAGGATCAAAGCTAACCTTTGCACTTTCGGATTCAAGGTTTACGTCAACGGATTCTACCCCCTCAAGAGAAGAAATTGCATCCGCTACTCTTTTTTGGCAGTGACCACAGGTCATGTCATAAACTTTTATAGTAACTTCCATCGGATCTGCCGCCTATCCAGATTTTTCAGGACTGCCCGGCGTTTAAATGATTATTCCGAGCTCTTCTACAGTTTTATATTCAGTTTTAAGCAAAGTCATCTGTATGAAACACGTATCAGTTATCCGGCTGCCATAGGCTACATTTAAGGTTCTTTCAGGAGTATTGGTATTTACTCTGGAAACCCCATTGATAGATGTATCCTGTCTTGCAATCTTATCCTTGCAATACCTGCATGAAGGTTTAGGAGTAAGGCTAATCCCTACGATTTCAATCGTAGGATACAGCCGTCAACTGTAACAGAATACATCTATTGATAATGTTTTTTACTTTCGAGGCTATATTATATATTATTGTCAAACTCTGCTCTGGAAGCTGGAAATGCTACAGAGGTTATTTGACTTTGCTCTGAAACTCCAAGTATAGGGTTATATGAAGAAGTTTCATATGTAAAACTTGAAACGATGGTAGCGAGAACCAAATAAATAGTGGCTCTAGGGCAGTATAGCCTCGGTTGAAATACCGTAGATGCCTACTGTTTTAACGGTGGGAGCTGTCACTCTATTATAAACGCAGTCTTTCCTATACGTTTACCCCCAAAGCACAATTACGTTTTTCAACAGGTGCTTCACCTATATGTAAAAACTTCACACATGTAAAAGCTTGTACCTCTTAGTATAACTTTTTAGTACAATAATCTTTGAGACCGGTAAGAGATATTACTTGCGCGAGACTATCACATTAGATAATCACATTAGATTGGTTCATATCCGGCTTCTCTGACCGCATCTTTTACCTTTTCGAGATTTTCCTTCCCTTCTTCAAAATCAACAGTTACCTGTTTGGTCTGAAGGTTTACGTCCGCCCTCTGTACACCTTCTATAGCTTCGACTGCTTTTTTAACTCTCATCTGACAGTGCATACAGGACATGCCTTCAACTTTTATGGTTTCTTGAGTCATGTGTTCTATCTCCAACATGAATTTAAAACATTTTTAATATAAAATCAAGCTATTGAATTTAGAGCTTCCAAGTTTTAAACTCATATGTATAATTATACAAATCAATCAAGCCGTATCATTATGGTTTCAAAATTGGTCTTTTGGTCAGTGTGCTTAAGTTTAAGCATATAATTAGCTGTTTTAACTATTAGCTATTTTAGCTATTAATAGATCAATGTACCTGAAAACGCTGCTTTTTCAGTTGAACTGTGCAGTACTGACTGAGAAAACAATAATTGAGATAACAATAATATTAGACTCTCAGCAGTAAAAACACGAGCTTAGATTACAACATTATCTGTGCTTGATTTTGCACCTTAAGTACATAAGTTCTGGTTGTTTAAAATGTAAAAATTTTTGGCTTTGTAGAAAGCCTACCCAAACCAACTCCTTAGAGTCGAAAACAAACAAAAAGACATCATACTATTTAGCTCAAGTTAATATATAGGAACATTTACAAAGTCAAAAATTCAGATCAATACAGCTGTTTCCTGAGTTTTCTACTTCACTCCATTCTGCAGTTCCAGTCATAGGGAATGATATCATTGTCAATAGGATTTACTCGTCTTTCGTCCACGTCTTCGGGATTGTAAAATAGGGAAGGCATCCCTATAACCACAGATATATCATTTCCTACGTTTTTTGTACCATGGAATATTCCCGGGGGGATGTAAATAGTACGGGGATATTTTTCGCCCATAAAAATTTCATTAAGAACTTTGTAAGTGGGAGAATCTACCCTATAATCGTATAATGCAACTTTTACCATTCCAGTAGCACAAAACAGATGATCTTCTTGTTTTGAATGGAGATGCCAACCTTTGATCATTCCAGGATATGAATATGATGCAATTATCTGCTTGATATTTTGTGCTTTCAGATCTTCATCGTCTAAACGTATGACCTCGGTTAATAACCCTCTTTCATCGCTGAACAATTTCATATCCCTTATAAAAACTCCTTCAATAAGTTTTTCACCGTAAAACCCTGGAATTTTTTGAACTCGTGGTTTTTCTAGTTCATTAAAATCTTCCATACTCATTACTTGCATTCTTGACCCTCCTCTTTTTTATAGATCCTTTCTAGAGGATCTTTACCATTTTTAAACATAGCTCCATAAGGCTCAAATTTACCGATATCGTTGACAGTACAGAAATGCATACCATCGTCTGCCCCTGTCATCATTAATGGTTTAGCTTTTTCTACGTCCCAGGAACCGCTTTCTTTGTTGTAGACGCTATCTTCTATCTCAAGATACACTACTTTACCAAGAATCAATGCGTAAGGAAATCCATTGTATACTTCATCAATTATATGATCTAGTTTACATTCCATCCATGCATAGCATCCTTCAATCCCTGGTGCCTTGATCTTTTTTGAAGGTTTCTCCTTTAGACCAGCTAACTCGAATTCATCAACATCAGGAGGGACGTGTGAAGCCGTTGGTATCACTTTATCCGCCATATCAGTACCAGGCATGTTAATAACGAATTCTCCTGTGCTTTTTAAATTATCTAATGTATCTCTCCTTTTTGCCGAAGCTACACAAACTAAATCAAATGGACGTAAAACAGGCATAAAGCAAGAATATGGTGCTATGTTTCTAATTCCATTTTCACTGATCGTTGATATAAACGCCACTGGCATGGGAACTATCGATTCTCGTTTGAAATTTTCCAATATCATATTATCACTACTCTATTTACGATAGGACTTACGCACTTGAATTACAAAATCAGACACTTTAGGCACTGTGACTTGTTTAGTGGTTTAGACAGTCGAAGGTTTAATGCTATTGATTTCTCAGTTCAACCGCGTAAGTCCTGTACAATTCTCTTATTTCGATCTCAAGAATGAATTCCTGAGATTAGAAAATCAGCAACTGACTCGATTTCCGGAAGTTCCACTTTTAGCTCATCTCCTTCAAACCCTGCTAAAAATACCTCCGAGTTTGAAGGGACTGAAGTCAGAATACGATTTTTATCCACGGTTTCCATCATCAACTGAGTTCCTATTTTGTCTGCACGGTTAAGAAGAAAATATAGAGGCTTCCCGGCTTTCTCGGCAAGTTCACTTATTTTTTCAGAAAGCCTTATGGATTCATAAGATGGATCAAGCACCATTAACACAAGGTCACAACCTTCTTCAACTCCTCTTCCAAAATGTTCAATACCAGCTTCAGTATCCACAAATACAACATCTTCAGGAGTAGTTTCCGTGTTTATCAGAAAATTCTTTGCAAGAGCTCCCATCGGACAGGCACATCCTTCCCCGAAATCATGGATCTTGCCTATAGTTATCATTTTAATGTTATCTTTTTCTACAGTATAATCTTCAGGAATATCAGAAATTTGCCATTTATTTTCAAAAATACTGGCAGTGTCTCCTGTCTGATACGCTTGCATTAATTTTTCCCCAAGGGTTTTTTTCCCTCCAAGATAATTCATGAAATCTTCGGGCATTTCAAGGCCTAGCTGTTTATGAAGCCCGAAATTTGACTCATCACTGTCAACAACGAGCACATGGTAACTTTTTTTAGCCATAGACTTTGCAAGTAGAGCAGTAATGGTACTCTTACCGCTTCCACCTTTTCCACATACAAGAACTTTCATCTTTTTACCTCTGTTTAAGAATATTTGATATTAAAAAAAACTTAAATAGTAACATAAAATATTAATAACTAGAATACTTTTCTATAGTATTAAAACTATAAAGTTAATAGTGATAAAGTGACTATGAAAAAGAATAGTAATGGGATTTGTTTGTGCCCCGTCGAAGGGATTATCACCATAATATCCAAAAAATGGGCCATCCAGGCTATCAGTGCCCTTGGGCATCATAATAGATTACGATTCAATGATCTCACGAACACTCTTGAGGGTATCAGCCCAAAGTCACTTACCGACCTGTTAAAAGAACTCCAAAGAGAAGGCCTGATCCAACGAGAAGCATTTCCCGAGATACCTCCCAGGGTTGAATACTTTTTGACAGATGATGGAAGAGAGCTTTGTGAAGCAATAATCCCTTTAATACAATGGGCAGAGAAACGGGATAATCTGCATCAGGAAATCTGTAATTCCACCTGCAAAAGCACAGGTTTTACCTCAAAATGACTGTGTGTATGAAAGAGAAAACGTAACTGCTTGATCATGTGGATGATATATTTCAGAACCTGTATTTTTTAAGTTTAAAATCCCTTTAAAATTCAATTTGTTTAAAAATACCTTTAAAAATCCAGTTAGACCCTAAGCAGTTTTCATTTCATCAAGAGAAAAAAATAGCATCTGCTATTCTGTTCTAAATAGCATTTGCTATTCATTTCTGGCAATGACCTCAGGTCATGCTGTAGACTCTAATAGTCCCTTCCATTGGATTTTCCACTATCCAAATATCGGATTTTCCACTATCCCGATATCGAATTTTCCACTATCCCGATATCGGATTTTCCACTCTCGATATCGGATCTGCCACTACCCCGATATCGGATCTGCCACTATCCAGATTTTTCAGGATTGCCCTGCGCTTAAAAGAGTCTTCCGGGCTCTTCTACAATTTTATAGCCGGCTTTAAGTAAAGTCATCTGTATAACATACGCATCAGTTATCCGGCTATCATAAGCTACATTTACGGTTCTTTCAGGAATATTGATGTTTACTCTGGAAACCCCGTTGATAGAAGTAACGAGTCTTGTGACCATATCCTTGCAGTACCTGCATACCAGATCATCTACTATGAATGTTGTCTCCCCGATGTGTTCACCCCCCGCAGCACAACTGTATTTTTCAAACAGACGCTTCACCCACATATAAAATTTGTACCTTTTACGATATATTCTTTGAAACCAGTACTAGATATTATTTGCATTTGTACCTTTTATATATATTCTTTGAAACCAGTACCAGATATTATTTGTGTGAGACTACATTAAACAGGCTCATACCCGGTTTCACGAATTGCAGCCTTGACCTTTTCGAGATTTGCCTTCCCTTCTTCAAAATCAACAGTTACCTGTTTGGTCTGAAGGTTTACGTCCGCCCTCTGTACCCCTTCTACAGCTTCAACGGCCTTTTTAACCCTCAACTGGCAGTGCATACAGGTCATGCCTTCAACTTTTATGGTTTCTTGGGTCATGGTTTCAATCTCCGTCTAACTTTACCTGATAATTTACCTGATAATTCAACATAATAAATTAATATAATAATTTCCTGGAATATTGTAGGATTGAATAATAATATGTCCTATTTGCCACAAATTCTTTGCGCAAATTCAGGTTAATGAGGCTGAGTTTATCGCTACATTAGATAATTCCACTGAAAAGGTTTCATCAAGCTATTTTAAGAAGAATTACGACCATGATACTGATAGATGTTTTCGCTCAAGCCTTTTTAAAAAAGGCTTGAGATTCACCACATTCTTTGTTTGATATTTAGTCCCTATGGATCTCTTCGGCAAAAATAGAAACAAGTTGGAAGATGTTCCTGCTCAGCAGGTTGAAGGCATTCACATCAAGCGTTTTTTCATTTCTTCAAATTCTTCTTCAGTAATTTCACCTTTCGCATATCTCTCCTTTGCAATATCCAGCGCAGACTTTTCTTCACCTCTTCTAGTTTTATTTTGCTCAACAAACCATCTAATTAGCAAATAAGCTAGCACAATTAAGAGAATCCAGAAAAGGAGCCCAAAAAATATACCTCCATATCCCATCGTGCCGTAACCATAATGATCCATAAATCCATCCATTGTCACCACACTCCCCGTATAACAGTTAATCTCTCGTTTTATTATTTTTATCTGTGCTATTGAACGCAAAGACTTACACTTGAATCTGTCAACTAGACTATAGATGGAATTTAGCCTGTTATGTTTGTCTCGCCCAGATAAGGTCCGTGCCAGGTATGCACCCAGATCTGACCATTGTAGGCATTTACGCTCAACATCCCTTCAATATCTTGTCTTCCAAAATCAAAAGTGTAATAACCGGGCATTTCGTAAGATTCCAGGACCTGCGCGCCCGGCAGGTAGCCTGTTAAGAAATCTCCTGCTAGCTTTTTAGCCTCATTTATATCATACTCAGGCGCTCCGGTCGTTGTTCTACCAGCTCCAAAGCGTGTGTTCCACATCATGTTTGGTCCTGGTTCAGGATATGCTGACCCTGAATAGCGATCCACCAGCACTTCAGCTATATCCTGACTGCTGTTTGTGTCCTTTAAAACAGCATAATAATTACCGCTAAATATCATGAAGTCCTCGACCTGAATATTCGAGCCATACTGACTGGCGAAGTTCTCCAGGCTTTTCAAAGCCTCATCCTGGGTTACAGGTTTTGACTCCGGATAATATATTGCCATCATATTGCCCATCATTCCCGGTCCATAGCCATGGTTATAGCCTGGATTATTCATCATTCCCGGTCCATAGCTATAATTGTAGCTTGGATTGTTCATCATTCCTGGCCCCATCTGCCCTGGCTGATAATCTCCCTGGCTATAGGTTGAACTGTATGTCATTGGCCTGAAAGCTAGAAAAACAAGAAGCACTATTACTGCCAGTACTAACAGACCAATTATGATATTTTTGCTGTCTGCCATGATCGCCTCGAATTAAATTCTGCATCGGATTAAGTTCTTATAGTTAAATCAGCAGCTAACCGGACTTTTTATTTGACTATCAAAGATTTTTATCAAATTTTAGCAAGTAACTCTGATTTAACTATATTTTTGGACGAAAAAATACAATCAAACTCCGACAATAAAATTAAAACGTGGTGCTTTGAACAATTGAATGAGCTTGTTCAATTTTTGGTGTATTCTCATGTAAACTCTCGGCCAAGTTTCTGTGCTTCATTTTGAAACTCTAAACCTCAGCTTTTAACCACAACGGTTAATGTCTCACCTTGCAGACAAAAAAATCAACGACCGCCATAATACCCCAATAATTAAAGATATGTTAATTTATTTATAATTATCATCTAATACTTTAAGATAGCTTGCCACCTTCGTCCTGGAGAGCGATCTGTCTTTTGGATACAGCACTTCCAGAAGAAACCATCCATAGCAAGGGCAGCGAGGCCTCAAGATGCCGAATGCAAGAAAAAATTGAGTCTAATTAAGTCTAATTAAGTCTAATTGAATCTGATTGAATCTGATTGAATTCGATTGAATATGGTTGTGTAGCATGGTTGTCTATGAAGAAGTTATCTATATAGCCCTGATTACACTGCTGGCAAGCCTGATAGGGACTATGGCCGGATTTGGTATATCCACAATCATGGTACCTATCCTGCTGATTATTCTCCCTCTGCCTCAGACTTTACTCCTGGTGGGAATAGTTCACTGGTTCAATGATATCTGGAAGATGCTCTTATTTCGAAAGGGAATAAGATGGAAGCTTCTTCTCGCCTTCGGACTTCCAGGGATCTTTGCCAGTTTCCTGGGCTCATCCCTATCCTTAAGAATCTCAAGGGAAATTCTTTCAAAAGCTTTAGGGGTGTTTCTTATAGCCTATGTTATCTTCATATTCTTCAACCGGACTTTCAAACTGAGCCAGAAGCTATCAGTAGCAATATCCGGTGGAACCCTTACCGGATTTTTTGCAGGTATATTCGGCATAGGCGGGGAGATAAATGCCGTAGCCTTGAGCGCTTTCAACCTGGAAAAAGCTGTTTACGTTGCAACTGCTGGCGCTATAGCTTTTATGATCGACTCTACAAGGATAGCGACATATATCCAGGGAGGTACGAGACTTGATCCTGTCCTTATATCAGGCTTTTTGATCTTCATACCCGTATCTTTAATTGGGGCAATGATCGGGAAAAGAGGAGTTGAAAAAATATCCCAGGAAAAATTCAGGAACTTCGTGGCAGTTTTCATATTTCTATTTGGTTTGAAGCTGGTGTTATTCCCTTAAATCAACGACAGCCTTTCTTCTGGTGGATGCAGGTCAGGTATGATAGAAAAAGATTCTGCTTCAGCAGTTTTCAGTCGTTAGCTGCCAAATTAAGTAATTAAGTAATTAACCATTAAGACATGAGTTTGCTGAAAAATTTTTGATTTTTATTTACCTTTATTTACCTCGGAATACAAGAAGAAGTGCTATCAGAACCGATCCCCCAAACCCAGCCAGCCCGACCCAGGAAAAAGTACCTCCGTTTAACAGAATGTAAGTTGAAGCAATAAGCAGGACAGTCAGGTAGATTTCTTTTGAAAATGTAGTTTTTCTTGTTTCCTTCTGCTTTATGGAAAGAAACTTATCCCCCATACCTTCCATTTTATCGGCAACTTCTCGAATCGCGGCCCTCAATTCAGCCTTTTCGTCCGCGGGCTCGGTGGAAAATTCGATATGAAGAGCAGTACCTTTTGGAGCATTAAGCTTTTTATAAGCGTCCATCAGCACAGGAATCGCAATAGTTTTAATGCTGTATCGCGGGTCCAGCTCCAGACAAACCCCCTCTATAAGCAGGATCGCCCTCTGCAGGGTTGAAAATTCCCCAGGCAGCCGAATATCGTATTTCAAGCCGAGTTTTGCATAATTATCACTCTGCCTGCCTTCAAGCCCATAGTTCTGGTTTGCAATCAGACTATCCATATCTTTCCTGAGCCTGCGGATATCCACATCCCGTGCATCCTCACCCCCGATTTTCAGGAAACCCCGGGTGGCTCTTTCCACATCTCTGTTATTGATAGCGTAATAAAACTCCAGCATGTTCTTTTTGAGCTCGTCGTCAATACTGCCTACAGCCCCGAAGTCGATGAAGGCAATGGTATCGTTTTCTTCAACCAGCATATTGCCGCCGTGAGGGTCAGCATGGTAAAAGCCGTCTATATAAACCTGTTTAAGATAACTTTTGGTAATGGTACGCGTATATTCCGATTTCTTGCTCTGGGGCACAGGCATATTGATTATGTCCTTAATCTGGATTCCCTGGATGAACTCCATTGTAAGGACATTGGCTGAACAGTAGTCTGGATAGATCTTGGGCACAGACACGTTTTTCACGTTCTTGAAATTGTCCTCAAAACGCCGCATGTTGACGGCTTCGGTTCTCAGGTCAACTTCACGGGTGAGCATCTCCCGGATCTCAAGCAAGAAAGCATCAATATCAAAATTACTCCCCAGGCCGAGAACCTTTCTCATAACAGGCCTGAAATCATCCAGGATAGAAAGGTCGATGTTTATAGTGTCAATCAGGTTCGGGCGAAGAATCTTTACGGCAACCGGTTTCCCTTCCAGAACTCCTTTGTAAACCTGAGCAATCGAGCCACAGGCAATGGGATCCGTATCAAAACTGTCAAAAATTTTAATAAAAGCTTTTGCTCTTCTCTCCCGGGAAGCTTTAAGCTCTGCTTCCGTTTTTTTTCGTTTTCGCTCTTCAGGTGTCTCGAATTCGCAAACACAGGCAAGGTCCAGAGATTCAGCCATTTCTTCAAAAGGTATCGGTTTAACCTTGTCCTGAAGGTTTGCCATTTCTATAACATAAGGCTGCGGAACAAGATCCGGCCGCTTGCTCATGGTTTGTCCCATTTTGATAAAAGTCGGCCCGAGTTCTTCAAAGGCCTCTCTGAGTTTTACAGCCGTCTGCCTGTTTTCGAGATCAAAAGTACAGGTGCACTCAGGATTTGAAATATAATTGGTGCGCAGGTCCCGGTAGAGTTCCGGAATAAGGTTGTATTTTAAAAGGACCCGTGTGACCTCAAGGTAACGCTTTGTTTTCCCCAGCATCCATTTATTAATTGGTTATTATTGTTTAAGAGAGTTTCTTCATGATGAATTAACTGCAAGGTAGAAAATTTGAGTTTGGCTGGATATAGTATCACTCAAGCAGGCGTAATCAAAATTTTATTATTTTTCCTGATATAACCTAGATTCGGCAGGTTAACACAACTAGAGATATATATTTTCATATTCCTCTCCCATGAGACTCAATATTTTCCAGTGAATTTCTTCCATATTCAGTATTTCTGACTTTGTTTTCCCTTTTTTCTGCGTTATAAGTTCTGTAATTCCCTGAAACTTGAAAAATATCCATCTCATTGTTGGTCTTTTTGTTGGTTTTCCTTTCTGATCTGGAACCGTTTCATTCTCTTCTTCTAATTTTGTCCTTAATTTCCATTCTGCAATTGAATAAATCATTAAGCAGAGAACCATTATCATTGTCAACGCTTCAATTCTTGATTTATTCTTGAGGTACACCTTCGATACGCTAAAGGTATCACTTTTCAAAAATCGGAATCCTTTTTCTACTTTATCCTGTCCTTTGTAATACTTCAGCATCTCTTCAGGAGAAAGACTGATATCATTACTTGCAAGAATGAAAAGTCCCATTTTTTCCATTTCTTTTAAAACAAAAGCATCATTAACCTTTATAATTCCATCAATCCTGTAACATGTCTTCAATTTCTCATCTTTAGAAATTCTGCCTCTTTTACCTGCTTCACGTTTTTTAATGGTTTTCAAATCTATTTTTTCAAAAAGAACATAAGGGAAATCTGCAATCCATTTTTCTGCTGCTTTTAATGCATCTTCTTCACAGAAAAAGTCATCTCCTGCCAGTTTTTTAAGCGACTTTTCTGCTTTTTCAAGCTCTTTTTCAAGCTTCCTTCTGAGAGTTACCTCTTTTTTTTCTTTCATTTTATGAGAGAGTAACAAAACCCACTTTTGTTTAACTCCACCATAATCCACAAAGGTTTGATAAAATGAGTATCTTTCGTCGCTTTTCAACGTTTTCAGGTTTAGATTTGCATTTAGCAGTTCCTTTGCTTCATTAATTGTTGCAGGAACACGACTGATCCAGAATGACTTTCCTATGTTCTTGATATTATTGTCAGTGTAAAAAGAACTATCAGCTACATAGTACACTTTGCTTTCAGGTCTTAAAGCTGATTTGAGAGACTTGATTGCTTCCAGAATTGTGCTTTTGTCTGAAGCATTCCCTGAATGGGTGTTCATGAAAAGTGGTATTCCATGCTGATTAACAATCAAGCTCAAAACAAATTGTTTGAGGTCCCATCTTCCGTTTTTGGGTATTCCAAAAGTAATATCAATATACTCAGTTTCTTCGTCTTCATAATCGCCATAAACGCTGACACTTGTAGTGTCAGCGTGTAAACAATGGACAGGAATAGGTAGACGATTCATAATGTGAAGAGTGATTTCAGTAAACAGTTTTGTAGGACCATACTTTACGATTCTGTCAAGAGTTTCTCCAATAGCATATTGATTCAGGTCTTCTCGTGTGACGCTGTCTCCAAAAAGTCTTCCTATAGAAATAGTCCTGAAATAATCAGGAAAAAGGTACAGACGTTGCCCTATGAAACCAAGACCATTGAGTACCATGGCAAGGATACAGACGGAGTGAGGAACCTTGTGATCTCGTTCTTTAGGAAGTTTCTCATCGATCAATTTGTCAACTTCAAGCTCTTGGAAAACTCCAGCAATAAGACCAAGGTGACCTAAGAAGCTTGTACGTTTTATTGAGGATTCAACTCTTCTACTGTTGTTTTTATCTGCCATGGAAGATCAAGAAAAGAGATATGAAAATTAATTATATTAACTTATTATGTTTACCTGCCGAATCTAGGATATTTGGCAAGAATGGTATAATGATCTTATCGGGAATCTCTTCAGGTAAGAGCGTTGACCAGATTATAGCAAGTCTTTCCCCAAATGTTCGTAAAAAAAGTGATCAGATACGAGAAGTTCTTAATA